>Ga0182745_1000731_pt1 | contig 34368 bp, 24 predicted proteins | sample eDN3rd30CKraftBY_FD_128523 | JGI IMG/M metagenome (GOLD analysis project Ga0182745, IMG submission 128523) | Enriched backyard soil microbial communities from Emeryville, California, USA - eDNA 3rd pass 30_C Kraft BY (version 2) (version 2) | ecosystem: Environmental > Terrestrial > Soil >...
CAAACGTCTTCGTCCGGAAAGGCAACCACGGTCTGCTGCCCCTTCAGCACCACAGTCGCGTTGCGAAGAACGGCGAGTTCCCGCGCCCGCTCCACACGGTGCGCCTGAATATCACGCGTCGTGGTCTTCATCAATCGCGCCATCTCGCCCGGGTGAGGGGTAAGCACCAACAGACCGTCACCGGGCCACTGGGACTCTAACGCCAGAATATTCAAAGCATCGGCATCCATCACCAGCGGTGTTGGAACCGAAGAAAGCAAAGAAAGCAGCATCTGGCGTGTGTCCTGCACCACGCCAAGCCCGGGCCCAACCGCAATCACACTCTTGCCGCCGATGGTTTCGTCACCTAGGGGTCCATCCACGGCTGTTGCCGTCAGATAGCCATCCTCCGTCTCATCCAGCGGAACGGACATCAGTTCCGGAGCCATGGCGGCCAACCCGCTCAGCGCGGAAGAAACCGTCGCCACCGTCACCAATCCGGCTCCGGCTCGAAGCGCGGACATCCCCGCCATGGCCGGGGCGCCCGACTTGCCGCGAGAGCCGCCAATCACCAACACATGGCCATAGTCGCCTTTGTGCGACGCGCGGTCACGGGCTCTTGCTGCGAAACGAACCCAATCCCGCTCGATCAGGCTCAGGTTCAACGAAGCGTCGTTCCGTAAAAGCTCGTCCGGGGTGCCAATCTGGCCCACCACAATCTCTCCGCAGTGTTCACGGAACGGGGGCAAGGCATGGCACAGGCGCAGGGCGGTAAAGGTGACGCAAGCATCCACCCGGCAAAACTCGCCGTCATCGGAAATAACGTCGCTGCTCATGCCGCTCGGGATATCAATGGCCATCCGTTTGGCCAAGGGGAAGCCCTGGTTGAAGGCCCGTATGAAGCTGAGCACGGGTTCCCGCGCTGGCCCCTCCACACCTGTGCCGAGCATGGCATCCACTAACAGCGTGGCGGGCTGCATGTCTGGGCTGATCTCGTGCGAAACGCGTCCGCCACAGGCCTGAAACATGCGGAAATTGGCAGCAGCATCACCGGAAAGGTCCTCCGGCGGCGAGGTTAGAACCACATGCAAAGCACGAGGCCGAATGCGTGTCAGCAACTGACGGGCCACCACAAATCCATCTCCGCCGTTGTTCCCTTTTCCGCAGAAAACCAGAATGCGCTGCTCGGACAAGGGCTGCGCAAAGCGCTCCAAAAACTCGATAACGCGATGGCCCGCGTTCTCCATCAGAACAAGACCGGGAATGCCAGCGGCTTCCGTCTGCTGGTCGATCCGTCGCATTTGATTCGCGGTGAGTACTTTCATTGTGCTGCCTGCAACCCTAAGCTCTATTTTCCGCAATCGCCGCTTGGCCTGCGCTCGCAGGCGTGGCAGAAGACTTCTTTACCAGAAGTAGGGTAACGTCATCGAATTGTTCGGCTTGCCCCACCCAATCCTGCACACTGGCGACAATCATTTCCGCCAAGTCCTTCGGGTCACGGTGGCAGTTGGCAAGCACCAGAGACCGCAGACGCTGTTCGCCATATTCCTCACCATAGACGTTTTCCGGCTCCGTGATGCCATCGGTGTAAAGCACCAGCAAATCATCGGGCTCTAGCTGCAACGTGCTTTCGTCATAACTGGCAAAGGAAAACGCCCCGACAACCAACCCGTCCACGTTCAGTTCCCGCACCTGCCCCTTACGGATGAGCAGCGGAGGCAAGTGCCCGGCATTGGTGTAACGCAGCTCGCTCGTCGCGTCGTTATAGCACGCGCAGAAGAAAGTAGCGTACTTGGAAGCACTGGTAAATTGATGGATCTGTTGGTTCAAACGCGTCACCAGAGTTGCCGTGGAAAGGCATTCCGGCGGCGGCTGCGCGGGGTCCACCGAGGCTCGCCCCTGCGGCAGGTAAGGACGCAACTGCGCGCGCATTGTCGATTGGATGGAAGCCATCAGTAGGGCCGCAGAAATCCCTTTGCCCGCCACGTCGCCGATGGCAAACATCACTCGATCATCGTAGAGGCGCAAATAGTCGAAATAGTCGCCAGAGGCCATACGCGCTGGCTGGCTCATCGCGACAAGCTCAATGTTTTCAAACTTCGGCGCTTCCTTGGGATAGAGCCCGGCCTGCACTTCGCGCGCAATCTCCAGTTCCGATTGCATGCGCTCCTTTTCCTTCGACACCACAATGAGCGATTCCAGGTTTTCGCTCATACGGTTGAAAGATCGGCCCAGGTCGCTGATCTGATCTTCGCCGCGCACCACAACCCGATGCTGGAACTCCCCGCGCATTACCTGACGGGTGCCTTCATAGAGGTTTTCAACAGCTTCGGTGATGGTGCGCGACATGCGCATGCCAATGATGAAGGAAAATATCTCCACAAAAAGAAACAGCACCGCCACGGAAATGAAGGCGATGGAAGCAGTCTGCGCCAGGTCGACCGAACTGCTCGACGCCGGACCAGGACGAGAAAGCACGTCCAGCACGGCCGACGGACGGGACTGAAAGCTAAGAAAGGCAGGGCCGCGCACGTCGATCTGGTCCCATTCGGCCACCTGCACGGAAGCGTGCCACAGAACACTAAAATCCGCCACGTTTGCCTTTGGCAGCGGATCAGGTTGGGACGCCACGGAATTGTTGTCAGAGTCAGACAACGCGAAGTCGTAAGGTCGCCGCCCGCGTGCCGAGTTGGCCTGATCGACGCGCCCCACCATCAGCACATCCAGCATGCCCGGAACGAGAGAATTCAGAAAACTGCGCGTCAGCGGCACGACCACCGTGACTTCGGCATCACTCGGCCGGGTGTGCGCCCAAAGATAGAGTTGGTTATCGCGAGCGACCAGGCCACTGGCCCGCGACCAACCATCCCGGGGCCTGGGGCAATCTTCCTTATCGGGGAAAGTCCAGGACTGGTCTCCCGAAATCGCGCATAGCCGCAGGCCGGGGAACTGCCGCTCAAAGTAGGGGAACACCCGGGCGATGGCAGCCGCGCGTTCGCCGGGCGGCGACATCGCGACGAGTTCGCTGGGGCCAACCAGAATGTCCGCGCGCCGTTGCAGTTCCGACGTAATCAGGAAACTGGCAATCTGTCCGGTGAGAATGTAAGAACCAACAGCAATCAGAATCAGCAGCAACAACAAGGGAACGACGCCGATAAAGACATAGGCGACGCGCAGCCGATTGCGCAACGGCCATAGCAGTTGGCGACCCACAATCCGTAGGTAACGGAGGCCCAGCGCCAAGCCCAACGCCACCAGCACCAGGCCAGCCAACAAGCCCAGAAAACCTGTATCCGTGAAGAGCGACGCCACGAGAAAACCGACCAGCGCAACCAGGTAGGCCTTGTCCAGCAAGCGAAGCTTTGGAATAGGGGGAGGGACGTGCGCCATAGGTCGATTGTGAGCTAGAGTCCACCGCGCAACACAGAATGGCGTCCGTTACGATCCCATCCCGTTGACGCAAGCCAATCGGCCGACGCCATCAGGAAGCAGGAAAGGACATACCATTCCGACCATCTGATTCCAGCCATGCCCTCCATGGAAACACAGAGCCATGGCAGAGGCAACGCAGCGTCCGGATACACGCCGGAAACGCCACGGGCTGGCAAAGGGCAGCGGTTTCATATGCAAAAGACGCACCGCTGCCCTTAAAAGTTGTTTCCCGCCAACAGCCATGGTCGCGGAAAAGAATCGACCTAGCCTTCCTTCGTGTCGGTCTCGGTGACTGCAGGAAGTTGCGGCGCAGCCGGATCTTCCTCCAGGGCCGCTAAACCGTCCTCTGCAACAAGCTCTGCCTCTTGCTTCTTTTCTTGCAGATACAGACGGGTCAGCCCTTCGGTAACCTGGGCAAACGCGGTGTCTACATCACTCGCCCATTGAAAGAGTGAAAGATCGTCAGGAGAGATCATGCCGTGCTTGGCCATGGCCTCTAGGTTGAGGACTTCTCGCCAATACTCTTCGCCATAAATGACGATGACCATTTCCTTACGCAGCTTGTGGGTCTGCACCAGCGTCAGCAACTCAAAGAGTTCATCCAGCGTGCCGAAACCACCCGGAAACACCACCAGCGCCTTGGCCAGATACGCAAACCACAGTTTGCGCATGAAGAAGTAGTGGAACTCGAAATTCAACTCTTCAGTGATGTACGGGTTTGGGTATTGCTCAAAAGGCAGGCTGATGTTGAGGCCGATGCTCTTTCCACCTGCGTCCGCGGCTCCACGATTGGCCGCTTCCATGATGCCGGGGCCGCCACCACTACAGATGACGAAACGCCGTCCATCTTCGGGCAGAGCATCGCTCCACTGCGTGATGCGTTTGGCTAACTCGCGCGATGCGTCGTAATACTTGACCAAGCTGCCATCTTCATGAATCCGCGCCGAACCAAAGAAAACGACGGTGTCGCGCACCTTTTCCTTGCGGAATCGAGTCTGGGGTTCCAGATACTCGGCAAGAATGCGCAACGTACGTCCGTCCGAACTCTTCAGAAACGACTCATCAGAATAAGCCTTCGGGCGGCGCTGAAGCGGTTTCGGCAACGGGGCGATGGGGGTCTCAGACATGTATGAATCTAGTCCTCTCGTTTTTCGGATTCCGAGGCGGCAAGGCCTTCCGGAGAACCGGGGTTGCCGGAGGCGGCCTCCAGCGCGGCAAGACGCTGTTGCATCTCGCGCAGAGTGCGCACCATATCCGGGAGCTTCGGGAAAGCGGCGACCGCGCGCCGCCAGGTAATGGCGTCAAAGCCAGGGCTGCCCGCCATCAGGGCGCCAGCCGGCACGTCGCCGCCAATGCCTGCCTGTGCATAGATCACGGCATTGTCATTGATCTTCAGATGGCCGGAAAGGCCAGATTGCCCAGCTAGCAGGACACTTTTGCCCAGATGGGAACTACCCGCAAGACCAGCCTGGGCACAGATGATGTTGTCTTCACCCACCTCACAGGCGTGGCCGACCTGTACCAGATTATCGATTTTGGCTCCGCGCCGGATGCGGGTTTCGCCGACGGTGGCCCGATCCACGGCGCTGAGCGCCTGAATCTCGACGTCATCCTCCACCACCGTAATGCCGCTCTGCACTATTTTGAAGTGGCTGCCGTCGGCGCGTTTGGCGAAACCAAAGCCATCTCCGCCAACCACCACGCCATTTTGTAAAATCACGCGGTTCCCAACGCGGCAAAACTCACGCACGCAGGAATGGGAATGCGCCAGAAAGTCATCCCCCACCACCGCGCCTTCATAGAGCACCACATGCGGATGAAGCATCGCCCGGTCCCCAACTACTGCGTGCGGCCCAATCACGCAATAAGCGCCTATGGATGCTTCTGCTCCCACGGTCGCCGTCTCATCCACCACCGCTGTGGGGTGAATGCCACGAGGCGGTACCGGAGCGGTATAGAAAAGCGCAAGAGCCCGTGCAAAATCCAGATAGGGGTCTTTGGAAATCACGCAGGCCGCCTGCAATCCCTCAATAGGCTGCTTCACCAAAATGGCGCCCGCGCGGCTGAGTCTGGCCTTTGACGCGTATTTCGGATTTGCCACAAACGTAAGTTCCGAAGGGCCTGCGTGTTCAATTCCCGCAACCCCCGTGATCTCTAGTTCGTCAGATCCGATTACCGTGCAATTTAACCGGTTTGCAAGTTCACAGAGTTTCATCAACTGCTACAAGGGTACAATTTAAGCTACTGATGGTGCGTCGACTTCTGAGTTTTGTTTTTGTCTGCGCCACCGTTGTTGGTTGTTTCGCACAAGACGCGCAGCCTGCCGCTTCCCAAACAAGCGGCGTGGTTGAAGCGGCCGTGGAACAGTTTCGGACGGTGACACGAGATCGTGGTCTGCGTGGAGATAGCCCTAAACCGTTCCAGGCTGGTGGGGGAAACCTTCCCCAGTATCACGGCCGACTTACGTACAACATCCGCAATGATGTGTTTGATGCGATTCCGCACCAGATCCGTCAACGTGGGAATGACTCCTCCATTCTGAGGCGGCACCAATACGGCTTCAACGTCAGCGGTCCTGTCTTCATTCCCAAGCTTTACAACGGCGGCACGCGTACCTTCTTTACGCTATCTTTCGAGGGCGTGCGCGAAAGCATCGCAAGATCCAACCTGGAAACGCTGCCCACCATGCTGGAGCGAGTCGGTGATTTTTCCCAGACCGTGGACCAGAGCGGAAGCCCTCTTCCTGTCTACGACCCGGCGACAACCAGCCTCAATCCGGCCTATGACGCTACGAAGGACGTATCCCTCAGCAATCTGCAATACTTCCGGAGCCAGTTCGCCAACAACATCATTCCGCGAAGCCGTCTGGACCGGGTGGCTGTGGCTGCGGCGCAATACTTCCCGGAGCCGAACGCAAACGTAGGTCCTTACTTCCGCAATAATTTCTTCGTTGTGGCCCCGGAACGCAACGTGGTGGATGGCTTCACTGGCCGTGTCGATCACATTATCAGCGACCGCCACCGGGTGAGCGTCAACTTCAACACCACAAATGCCTTCGCTGGCGCCGCCAAGTGGTTTCAGAACGAAGCCAACCCCGGGGTGGCAGACCGCGTCGATACCGGCAAGACCGCATCCGCTCAGCACATCTTCACCATCTCCCCGGAAACCATCAACACCTTCGCGGTCAGCGTGAGTAGCACCGGCTTCGAAAACCAGGTGGACGAAGAAACCAGCTACACCTCTCTGTTGGGGCTGCCTGGAACCGCAGGTTCCATCTTCCCGCTGTTCAACATCGTTGACGACTACATGGACCTGGGCCGGTCGACCTTGATCCGCCGCAACAAGTACCACATCTATTCCTGGTCCAACACCTACTCCACCCGCATTCGCAGCCACAATTTGCGCTTTGGCGTGGGTAGCACCTACTACCAAATCAACACTTTTCAGCCGGATTACCCCAGTGGCCGCTATCGGTTTGAGCGACTGTTTACCTCGTTGCCTGGCATTGTGAACACCGGACACGGATTTGCCACCTTCATGCTGGGGCAGGCAAACTTGGCGGAAATGAGCATTGTCGACCAGCCCTCCTACTGGCGCCGGTCCAACTACAGCGCACGCTTGATCGATCAGGTCGAATTGCGCAAAGGCTTGAACGTCACGCTGAACCTGAACCTGGAGCGAAACGGGGCACGCACCGAGAAATATGACCGCATCAGCAGCGTCGACATGAGCGCCATCAATCCGGAAACGGGCAACAAAGGCATGATGGCCTTTGCGAACCAAAATGGATACGGACGGTCTTTCCACCAGCCCACCGTGGCCATGGAACCCAGTGTGCAGATTGCGTGGAACCCCAGCACCGAGAACAGTTCCGTTATCCGTCTGGGAGTTGGTCGCAGCTACAGCGGACGCCCCCTGCAGTATGGGCACTGGGGATCGCAGGGTTTTAATCTCTACCCCACAGTCGTGTCGCAGAATCGCCTGACCAGCCCGGCCATGATCTTGCAGCAAGGGTTCCCCGCTTCGGCGATTCCCAGCAACCGCTTTAGCCCTTCGGTCGCCGACAATACCCGCGCGGAACTGCAGGACGATACCGACTCGATCCCTACCTACCAACACATAGGTATGAGCTACGAACGCGAAATCCCCGGCGATCTGCTTCTGGTGGTTTCGGCTGCTCGGGATTCTGGTCGCAATCTATTGGTGGGCGAAGCGGTGTTCAATCCGAACGGCGTCCCCCTGGACTACTTGGATTTTCGCGACCTGCTGAACGATGAAGCCTTTCTGCGGCAACTGCGTCCGTATTCCCAGTATCAGGACTTCGCGCTAAATGGCTTGTGGCCAGCTGGCCGGTACAACCGGGATTCGGCGACCATCCGGCTGGAAAAACGCGCAAGTGGCGGCCTCACCATCCGTACTTCCTATACCTTTTCCAAACAGATGGATAACTATTCCGGACCAACCGCCGTGCAGGACAAATACAACCTGGACAAAGAATGGTCCGTGACTTCCTACAACAGCCCACATGTGGCGTCACTGAACTATGTGTACGAGCTGCCTTTGGGTCCCAACAAGACCTTGATGACCTACTCTGACTGGCGTCGCTACCTGGTGGCCGGCTGGAGCATCAGCGGCACCTCCACCATGGTCAGCGGTCGACCTCTCAGTATGCGCACCAGCTTCAACAACACCGGAACGGTGGTGCAGTCTCTCTATGCAAACTGGGTCTATGGCGTGTCACCTCACGTGGAACATCAGTCCCCGGAAATGTGGTTCAACACGGAAGCGTTCTCTCATCCGGAAAACTTCACCATTGGCAATACCTCGCGGAACCTGCCGTATTTGTTTGGTCCCTCCAGCAAAAATCACGATGTTTCGGTCAGTAAGCGTGTGCCGCTCACCTCTGGACAGAGCCTGGAGTTCACCGCTGTGGGCCTGAACTTCATGAACATCGGCAACTTCGATGACCCGGATACCACCATCGGCACCGTGGATGCGCCGAATGCCAATGCGGGGCGCATTCTGCAATCAGTGGGTGGCCGCATCATCCAGCTGGGATTGAGGTTGAATTTCTAGTGATGCTTCGCAGTTTGTTGTTGGCATTGATGTGTAGCCTGGGTACGCTAGCCGCGGGTGCGGCTGAGCATAGCTCCACCGAGCTTCCGGCCAAACCGCCAGCCAGCAAGCAACCGGCGGAAAAAGAAAAGCGTCCGCCCAAGAAAGCCGCTGGCGCTGGAGAAGCGTTCCGCATCTACAGCCCTATATGGTCGCCGCCCTCACCACCCCCCGGTGAGGTACCAGATCTGGTCGCGCATGCCGGTGTTGCCGAGGCCGCGGTGTTGGCGCAACGCACCGATGAGGCGCCCTTGCTGCTTTTCGTGGCTATCGATTTCTCCGACGACCTCATCTTGACGGAGAGCGCCAAGGAATCGCTGGCGAGTTCCATCAAAGGCGTGAAGCCCAATGTGTATACCAGCCTGCTACGCATTCCTGAGCAACCCATGGTGCTGGTAGACCCGACGCAAAACCGGGAACCTTTCATCGAAGGCTTGCGCACTCTGCCCATGAGCGGCCGCGCCGGTTTCTTCGAAATGGTGGATGTCGTTTCCAGCGTCACCGAGCCATTGGTTCGCAAATACCCGGTTCGTGTGGCCGTGCTCTATGTGACAGATAGCGAAATCAGCCGGTATCGGAGCGACTACACCAACCCGGTTATCAATTCCGCGGACTCCCGCGACCTTAGCCGCCGTTTTCCCGATGCCCTGATCCGCGAAAAAGTAAATACGCTCACCAGTACGCTCGTGCGCACATCCGTGCCCCTCTTCGTCGTTCACCTGCGCTACCGCAGCGACACCCTGAATGAGGCCTACCAAACCGGATTACGTCGTCTGGCGGAAACCACAGGGGGCCGCGCCGTCTTCTGCCGCTCCATTGCCGATATTCCCACCTCGATTGCAGACATGTTAAATACGATTCAGGCCATGAAAATGGTGGAGGTGGAGGTTCCGGGTAAAGTGACCGGTTCTTTCTCTTTGTCTCTGGAAAGTGGCGCGGGACCACTGCAACATCGTACGCTGTTTCAGCGGCCCCGCTGAACGACACTCCGTGCAGCTAGGCTCCATGTTCGGGCGAGGGGACAGGTGACGCCACAGGATCTGTCATTTCGAGCCGGTTCGACGGAACATCCGCAACAATAGCGAAACATCTCGATAGTGGCGAAGGCTCCAACCTGAGAAAGGCGACGTCAATGAAAGACGCATCCGCTCCCAAATCGAAATTCCTGCTGGGCGCTTTGGCTGTTTGTGCCCTGGCAACGGCTATTTTTGCGTGGCAAACCGTGCAAGGGAAAAAGCTGCTGGAAGAGGAACGGGCTGGACGCACACAAGCTGAATCCGCACTGGCAAGCCTGCAGGCAGAGTCGACGCGGCTGCAGGAACGCTTCGATGAACTGGAGCGAGAAATGCAGTCCTTGGCGGAAAGCGGCAACCAGAGTGCGGAAGCCGCCCTGAAACGTCAACGGGAAGCAGAAGTGGCGCGTCGCCAGCAGACCCGTAGCGAACGGGAATTGCAGAGCGCCATCGCCAATGCGCAGACCGAGAAAGAGACGCTGGCTAGTCGATTGGCCCAGGCCGAACGGGATCGGGACCGGTTGCGCACCGAGCTGGAAGAAGCGGCTACTCGCCAACGTGACATGCAGGAAAGCATCGCCCAGGCCCAGCGCCTGACGGACGCCCTGCGTACGGAATTACAGGGCAAGGAAAAAGCTCTGGCTTCCCTGGAGACGGCCTACCAGCGATTTAAGGATTCGAACCAATCCGGCAGCAGACAGGTGGATTTGGTAAGCAAGACCATCACCAACCTGGAAGATATCAACCGGCGGCGCACCGCGCTGCTGGAACAGGCCGTACGCCGTTTGCGCGATCTCGGCGACAGCTACCGTACTGTGGCCGTACGCATCGATAGCAACCCTGGCATGCAAAGCACCTTCAACGCGGAAGTGGGGCGGCTGCAATCCGGTGTGCTGGCAGTGGAAGACCATGTTTCACAAATCAACAACCTGAATACCCAGGCCTCGCAGTTGGAACGCCGTCTGGAGCAGGCGCGAAACAGCAACTAGGCGGCTTTGTGTCTCCAGCATGGCACTCGTCTTTTGACCTGTGCGCCGCCCCTGATTCCGCCGATCCGCAAACGGTTCGCTATCATTTGATCTATCCATGATGCGTTACGGGCACCGCCGCTCCATTCCTTTGTTCATTGGAATTGGCAGTGTCATTGTAGCCCTGGCCGTGGCGCTGAACATTGGCTGGGTCGTCATCAGTTGGCGCGAGGGATTGCTGCTGGCCGCTGGCATCATCGTCACGCTGATGATTATCGGCGGCGTCGTGCTGAACACCATCTTTTTGGTGCGGGAGATTCGACGAAATGAGCAGCAGGATGGCTTTCTCAATGCCGTCACCCACGAACTGAAAACCCCGGTCGCCTCCATCCGCCTCTATCTGGAAACCCTGCAATCCCGCGACGTGGACGAAGCCACGCGCCGTGAGTTTTACCAGACCATGTTGGAAGACACGGATCGCCTGCAAGGCACCATTGAGCAGGTGCTGCGCGCTGGCGTGGCTGGCGCATCCACCCGAAACCGTCGGATGCAACCCGTCAATCTGCAGGTGCTGACGTGGGATTGTGTGGAGTTGTCCCGCAAACGCCACCATTTGAGCGACGAACAACTCCAATTGGAAAACCGGTGCGTATCCGAATCCTTGTCCGTGGTGATGGGCGACCAGGACGACCTGCAATCGGCCATTCGTAATCTTCTCGATAACGCGGTGAAGTATTCGGGTAAGAACGTCAAAGTACAGGTAACCCTGCGCAATGAAGGCAATGCGCGCGTGCAGGTTCGTGTCAGCGACCACGGCATTGGCATTTCGCAATCAGAACTGAAACGTATCTTCAAACGCTTCTACCGCATTCCGGCGCCACACACCCTACGCGTGAAAGGAACAGGCCTAGGCCTCTATATTGTGCGAGTCATCGCCAAACGCCATGGCGGTAGGGTATACGCTGAAAGTGAAGGACCGGGAACCGGAAGCATTTTCACGATGGAGTTGCCCGTGCACACGGATGGCGTGGCGCCAGCCGCGCAACCCACTGGAAGCGAGCACCCATCCTGAGGACAAACCGACGGCCTCCCGCAGCCCTGAATACTCAACCTGCAGCCACCCCACGGGCGCCGCGCAGGAGGTAGCGAACGCATGACCGTGATGACCAGCAACGTCGACAGTTCCTCTGCAAATTCCCCCGCTACGCCGCTCCCCGTTCGACAGAATACCGGGGAACCCGGTCAGAATGTCCCCACCCATCGAGCACGCCTGTTGGTGGTGGAAGACGAAACCCACATCGCCATCGGCCTGCGTTTCAATCTGCAGGCAGAAGGTTATGCCGTCACCCTGGTGGAAACCGGCGAGGACGCGCTGGAAGTGCTCTCCGACCCCGAACAACACATCGACCTGGTGGTGCTGGACCTGATGCTACCAGGCATATCTGGCTTCGAGGTCGTGGAGCGGCTGCGCGCCATGAAGAACGTGGTGCCGGTGCTCATTTTGACCGCGCGTGGACGCAGTGACGACGTGGTGCAGGGGTTGACCGCCGGCGCTGACGATTACCTACCCAAACCTTTCGAGCTGGCTGTGCTGCTGGCTCGCGTGGCGGGCATCCTTCGCCGCACCCAATGGGCGAAATCCGTGGCCTCGCAACGTCCGGCGCCCACCCCGACGCCAGCTTCCGGCAACGGCCTGCCCGTCTGTTTTGAGTTCGCGGGAAAGGTCATCCTCTTCGACGATCTGAAGATTCTGGAAGGCGACCGGGAGACCCCATTGACGCTGATGGAATCGAACCTCCTGAAGTACCTGATCGAACGCGAAGGCAAAGCCGTTAGCCGAAAAAGCCTGCTGGAAGACGTCTGGGGGCTGCACGAAGACACAGACACACGGGCAATCGATAACTTCATCGTTCGCTTACGTCGTTACCTGGAAGACGATCCGCAGGAGCCCAAATTCCTGCTGACCGTGCGCGGCGTGGGCTACCGCTTCCAATCCAGCCCACACGGAGCACACGGCCAGGATGAGCCGGATCTATAAAACAGCTCCCGCCCTGTCGATCAGCCAGCCCGCCGCTTCTAGACAAATGCGCCAAACGGGAAGGACTCCGAATCGCTGCTTCTTCAATAGGGTAACTGTCGGCAAGAATGGCTCTGTTAGAATCGTGGGTTCATGGCTACCCGCGTCAGTATCTTCGTTACCTGCCTTGTGGATCAATTGTTTCCAAAAGTTGGCCTATCCATGGCAACGGTATTGGAGCGCCTGGGATATGAAGTGGAGTTTCGAGAGGACCAGACCTGTTGCGGCCAGCCAGCCTTCAACAGCGGCTTTCGAGACGAGGCACGCAAGGTTGCAAAGCACTTCCTGGACGTTTTCGAAGACGCGGAGTACATCGTTTCTCCCAGTGGCTCCTGCACGGCCATGTGCAGCCATCACTTCACCGACCTCTTTCGTGACGACGAAGCGACGCTGAAACGAGCAAAAGCCGTCGAACACCGCGTGTGGGAGTTTTCCCGCTTCCTGCTGGAAGTCGCCAAGGTCGATGACGTGGGCGCGGCCTATGACGGCAAGGTGACATACCACGATTCCTGCCACGCGCTACGCGAACTCGGCATCAAAAGTGGACCACGGCAACTGTTGCAACAGGTGCGTGGTCTTGAACTGGTGGAAATGGATATCCCCGAGGAATGCTGCGGCTTTGGCGGAACCTTCTCGGTAAAGTTTGCCGAGGTTTCCGGATCCATGGCGCGCAGCAAGGTGCAGAGCATCCAGCGAACCGGAGCCTCCGCCGTGGTATCCATTGACTCCAGTTGTCTGATGCAGATCGAAGGAGCCATCCGCAAGGAAGGGCTGCCGATACGCACGCTGCATCTGGCGGAAGTGCTGGCAGGGGAGGCACGGTGAAAGAAATCCGGCAACGGCAGTCTCAGTTTCTGCCCACTCTAAAGAACCAGAGCCTGCAGGCTGCGGTCTACACCGCCACTGGCCGCCTGATGGACAAACGGAAGTCCATCGTGGCGTCTGAGATGCTGCCGGATTACCAGGAACTCCGCGAACAGGCAAACGCGCTGAAACGGCACGCCATTGACCACCTGGACCACTACCTGGAAGTCTTCGAAAAGAACGTAGAGGCCAACGGCGGCAAGGTGATCTGGTGCCAGAGCGGAAAGGAAGTCGTAGACTTTCTACTAACCCTGGCCAAACAGCGCCGATCCAAGGTCATCGTGAAATCGAAGTCGATGACGACCGAAGAGATTCACCTGAACGACCACCTGGAAGAACACGGTCTGGAACCCGTGGAAACCGACCTCGGCGAATACATTCTGCAGTTGGCGCACGACAAGCCCTACCATATCGTCGCGCCAGCGCTGCACATGACACGCTACCAGGTAGCGGACCTGTTTGAAGAGAAGCTGCAGGTAGAACGCGAAGAGGTTCCAGAAAAGCAGACCCAGATTGCACGAGTCGTGCTGCGCGAAAAATTTCTGGAGGCCGACATTGGCATCAGCGGAGCCAACTTCCTGGTCGCCGATTCCGGATCAGTGGTCATTGTCGAAAACGAAGGCAATGCGCGGCTCTCCACCACGGCGCCCAAAGTGCACGTGGCCGTCGCAGGCGTGGAAAAGATTATTCCTCGCGCGCAGGATCTGGCGACCTTCCTGAAGCTGCTCGGCCGCAGCGGCACCGGGCAGCCATTGACCGTCTACACCTCAGTCCTTTCCGGCCCACGCCGTCCCGAGGAAGTGGATGGGCCCGAAGAGTTCTATGTGGTGCTGTTGGATAACGGCCGCACCCGTGTGCTTCGCGATGCGGATAAGCGACAGGCACTTTTCTGCATCCGCTGCGGAGCTTGCCTGAACACTTGCCCCGTCTACCGGCGTATCGGCGGCCACAACTACCCCTGGGTGTATTCCGGCCCCATCGGCGCCATTCTGACGCCCCAATTCGAGGGTCTGGAAAAGAATCCCTGGCTACCACACGCCTCCAGTTTGTGCGGCGCTTGCGGCGAGGTGTGTCCGGTAAAGATCGAGATCCCTCGGCTGCTCCTGGAATTACGCAATGATATCGAGCAATCCAAACACGCGAAGGGCGAAGATAAGCTGGAGAAACTGGGCTTCCAAGCCTGGGCCCGCGTGATGTCGAACCCCAAACTCTATCGCGCCGTTGGCGCGGCGGGCAGTTGGATGTTAGGCGAGGATGGTTCCAGCGGATGGAGCGGCCAGCTTCCCTTCTTCATGAAGCTGGGCCCTGCCAAGGATTGGATGACACAGCGGGATCTCCCCCTGCCCGCCGCCAAGAGTTTTCGGCAACTGTGGAAAGAACGCAAGGCGTCTGCGCATCATCAGGCAGGCAGCAGCGTGGCCCCGAACACCCAAAAGACAAACGGCAATGGAGCGAAGGAATAGCATGAGCCGCGAAGTCATGTTGGCATCAATTCGAAGCGCGCTGGGCCGAAGCGAAGGCGCACCCGTTGCCGATCCACCGCCGGTTCGGTTGCGTATTCCCACCTTTAACCTGGAAGAGCGCATCCAGCAGTTCCACGATGCCTTGGTCGCTCTGAATGCCCACGTTTATCACGCCAACGATGCTGCCAGCGCAACCGCGTATGTCGCGGCATTGCTGGAAAACCGTAGCGGAATAGCCTCCAATGCGCCGCTATTGTCGGAGCTTGGCATCGCACAACTCCCCGGAGTTCTCCATGGCGTCACAGACCTGGATCAGCTTCGTGCGGAATCTGCCGTGCGTGCTGTGGGCATTACCTCCGCAAGTTATGCGCTTGCGGACACCGGCTCTCTCGTCATGCTGTCTTCCGTGGAAGAGGCTCGCTTGGTTTCGTTGTTACCGCCTATCCATCTCGCGGTCGTGCCAGTCAGCAAACTGCTGACAGGCCTCGACGAACTGTTCACCTTTATCCCCCGGCCCAAAGAGCTATCAAGTTCCATGGTCCTGATTACAGGGCCCAGCCGCACGGCGGATATCGAACAGATACTGGTGCGGGGTGTGCATGGACCCGGAGAGCTGCACGTCGTCCTACTCGCAGATCACTGATACTCGCGGAACAGGACGACTGCAAAACAATCTGGACGTGGGTTACAGCCAGCGAAGCTCGCCCCCGCTTGCCACATTCCAAAGCCCAGGCAGATGCAGAACTACACGAAACACCCGGATATTCGAAACAAATTTGAAACCTTGAACGTCCCTTACCTTAAGGGGTGTTTTGCGCCTTCTGTGATGCCCCAAGGGCCCCACCATTAAAGCTATGAAACTACTTGCCTTATCGAAGCTTGCCCTGTTGCTGGCGCTTCCGCTTGCGATCTCTGCTCAAACGTTGGATGTATCGTTGAGTTTCGGTCGCGCCGATGCCAATGACCGCCAAACTGGACAAATCGGGGTGACCGACCCAACCAGCGGCGTGAGCGCAGCCCCCATTACCATGGGTAGCGGATTCCTCTTCGCTCCTCGGCTGACGATGCACACCCGAAAGCATCTTTCCCATGAGTTTTCTTATGTCTTCTCGCGCGCAAATCTGAAAGTCGGCGAGAACGGCTCCCTGGTCAACCAGGGAATGAGTGTCGGGCAACTGATGTATAACGCGCTGTTGTCGGCGACGCCCGAAGGGTCCAAGATTCGTCCCTACGTTACCGGCGGCGCTGGTTTGGTTAGCTTCTATCCCCCCGGCTACGGCATTTTTTCCGGTGTTACGGTGAATCGCCCTGGCGTGAACTACGGAGCCGGCGTACGCATGCAGTTGACGGAAATGTTCCACGGTCGCGTTGACTTCCGTCAGGTTCTGTCCCCGAGCCCCAAACTTTACCAGGGACAGGTCAACAACAGCCACTTCCGGCAAAATCAGTTCTCCGCTGGTGTCGGCATCACCTTTTAGCACTGGCAGTTAGACCGGTCGTCACGAGTGCCCACGTACTCTGGCGGCCGGATCCGCCGACCCGTTGCATTGCGCTGAGAGCGTCGGAGCCAACCACTCCAGGTTGTCCCAGGGTACTAGAATCGAACGGAAGGGTTCCTTCGGTCGTCATTCTTCATCAATGTGTGTTCCGTATTCGCACAAAGATCCATTACCCTGAGAGAAGAGTAGCCTTTTAGATTCGCGATGCGTTCGCAGAACTGCGGCGTGGGTACCCTACCCACTGCATCGAAATCGATCTTTCGAACAACCAGAGCATTCGCCACAATGGGGTGAGCCGACATGGCGCCCCGTTAGCATCGGCGCCCCCCCTTTCGCATCGAGTTTTGCAGTAAAACCAGCCACATGGGTCGATGCGGAGCTGTCCATCGGGGGGGGATGACATGCCACTCGGTCTGTAGTACTACCAAGTCATGATGGAAAGACAACCCAGAAATGAACGCTAAGCCTGTGTCCAGTCCTGAACCATCCGAGGGGCCGATTCGGCTGGCGTTGGAAGTGGCGTCTGATCGGGAACGTTCGCTCGATCAGGAGCATATTCCTGTATTCGCGTGGAATCGCCCGGTCGCCAGTTGGAGCGATCTGCTGTTGGCTGCCGCGCAGCACTATGGCATTGCCTCGTTTACGGTCCGTAAAAGCCTTCGCCAGGTGCTGGATACGGTAAGCCACAAGTCTCCATGGATCATCTGGATTCCCGGCGATGGTGAAATCTCGGGCTGGGTGGTGTTGCGCGACAAATGGGGTCGCAAGTTACGCGTGGTAGTGTGCCGCGACAAAGCAAACTATTTATCCGTGACCTTGGAAGACTTCATGGTCGCGCTGGGGGTGAAAACCCAGGACGAGGGGATCGACTGGGTAGGCATCGATAGCGTACACAGCCACGCGGACGCCGTGGACGAGGACAAAGTTGGCCACGCGCGACACCATGGAAACGGACACAACGGAAACGGACACAGTGGCAACCGGCATAGCGGCGGAGGCCACGATGTTTCCGACCACGGAGAGCATCACCACGCCACGCCGATGGACCGCATCCGCCAGCTCTTCGAGGAAGAGCGCAGCACCCTTTGGGTGATTGTGATCTACTCCGTCGCTATTGGCCTGCTTTCCCTCTCCCTGCCCATCGCCGTCCAGGCGCTGGTCAACACGGTTGCCTTCGGCACCGTTCTGCAACCACTCGTAGTGCTTACGCTCATTGTGCTGGTAGTGCTTTGCTTTGCTGGCGTGCTCACCGTGATGCGCAGCTATGTGGTGGAAATCATGCAGCGTCGTCTATTCGCGCGCATCGCCGCCGACGTCATGCACAAGCTGCTGCATGTGCGAAAAGATACCTTCGATCACATCCACGGCCCGGAACTCGTCAATCGCTTCTTCGACATCGTCACCGTACAGAAGGCAGCATCATTCCTGCTGATCGACGGCTTGGCCATTGTCACCTCTACCGTCATCGGCTTGGTGCTGTTGGGTTTCTACCACCCGATGCTACTGGTTTTCGATCTCATCCTGTTACTCTCCATCGCGTTTGTCTTGTGGCCCCTGGGCCGGGGAGCCGTGCCCACCGCAATCGATGAGAGCCGCGCCAAATACCGGCTGGCCGCATGGCTGGAAGAGCTGGCGCGCAATTCCGTCACTTTCAAGTCGCCGGACGGCCTTTCCTATGCATTCTCCACGACAGATGAACTGGTAACCACCTGGAGTATCCACCGCAAGAGTCACTTCCGTATTCTCTTCCGCCAGATCATTGGCACGGTAGCCATTCAAGCCATCTTCAGCGCGGCCCTGCTTGGTTTCGGCGGTTGGTTGGTAATCGAGCGTCAGTTGACCCTTGGCCAGTTGGTGGCATCCGAGTTGATTGTCACCCTCGTGGTATCCAGCTTCGCCAAGTTCGGAAAACAGCTGGAGACATTCTACGACTTGATCGCCGCGGCGGACAAAGTTGGCCACTTGATTGACCTGCCATTGGAAGAGGAAGGGCATGAGTCCACGCCAGACACCTGGCAGCCTGCCTCCCTACAGCTTTCGCACATCAGTTACGGCTATCCCACGCGCCGCAAGGTGCTGGATGAGTTAAACCTGGAGGTCAAGTCAGGCGAACGCGTGGGCATCATCGGCCTCGGCAGCTCTGGCAAAAGCACGCTGGTGGACATTCTGTACGGCCTCCGCCAACCCACCACCGGCCGCGTTTTGCTGGACGATTTGGACTATCGCCAAATTCGTCTGGGCGATCTGCGTACGCACATCGCCCTGGTGCGGGAAATTGAAATTTTCGAGGGAACGATTGCCGACAACATCCGCCTGGGCAATCCCGATATCACGTCGAGGGAACTCCGTAAAATCCTCGCGCAGGTTGGCATCCTGGAAGCAGTAGAGGCTCTACCGCAAGGTATTGAAACCATGCTAATGACAGGAGGCCGCCCGCTTTCCCCTCGCCAGTCTGTCGCGCTCATGGTGGCGCGAGCCATCGTATGCCAGCCCCGTCTGCTGATTGTTGACGAAGATTTCGTCGCTCTGGATGACATTGATTGTGAAGCCGATCTGGTGAACGTGCTTGCCGATAGAAATCAACCCTGGACCTTGATTCTGATCGCGCACGCCAGCAGCTTGCGCTTGATCGCAGATCGCTGTGACGCCCTCTACTTCATGGAGAGCGGCAAACTGCGGCCGGTGGTGGAGGAGGACTTCCGCTACTCACTCTAGAGGCTTCCGTTCCGCCAACCAGACGAAACGGCATCCCCCGTGAGGGAAGAACCAAAGCATATGGCGACAAATGCTCCCCAAGGACAGCACAGAACCATTCCGCCGAAGTATCGGGCGGAACCGGACCGCTATACGGCGTTACCCATCCTGCGTACGATGCGGTCTCCGAACGCCTCCGTTGTGCTTTCCCGCATGATCTTTGTACTGCTGGTAATCACCGTGCTGGTGCTCACCTTTGTCCCCTGGCAACAGAGCATCCCGGGCAGTGGTCGCGTCATCGCGTTTGCCCCCATCGAGCGCCAGCAATTTCTGGACGCGCCGGTGGATGGCCGCATCAAGGAATGGAACGTGGTGGAAGGGGCTCGTGTGCGAGCCGGCGACCTGCTGGTGGAACTCGTGGACAATGACCCCAATGTCATGGTTGGCCTGCAAGCGCAGCTCAGCGCGGAACAGAGCCGTCTCACCCAGGCCTTGGAACAAGCCACCTCCATGGGCAGCCGCGTCACCCAGCTCGAAGTTTCGCGAAATAACGCGTTGGATATTGCCCGAGCCCGTGTGCAGATCGCAGACGATCAGGTGCGATCTGCCGAACAGGCCGTAGAAGGCGCACGGGCCGCACAGGTATCCGCCCGGCAGAACATCGACCGTCAGAAGCAGTTGCTTTCGAGAGGTCTCACTTCCGTACGTACGGTGGAAGTCGCGCAGGCCGAAATCCTGCGCGCCAATGCAGAACTGGAACGCACCCAGGCCGCGCTCGCTGCGGCGGTAAAGGAACGCAACACGCGCGTTTCCGACGTCGAGAAAATTCGCGCGGATAACGACAGCGCCATCGAAAGCGCCCGCGCGTCCTATCAATCCGCTCTATCCACCGTGGAAAGTGCGCGAGCCGCCATTTCCGCACGCGAAATTTCCCTGAACCGGCAGAACACCATGCGTGTCACCGCGCCTCGTGACGGCACGATCTTCCGCGTCATCGCCAACCAGGGTGGAGAATTCGTCAAGGCCGGGGATTCGCTCGCAGTCCTTGTGCCAGACACCAGCTACCAAGTGGTGGAACTCTACGTTTCCGGCAATGACATGCCGCTCATTAACAAGGGCGATCGCGCGCGGCTTCAGTTTGAAGGTTGGCCCGCGATTCAGTTCGTCGGGTGGCCCAGTGTTGCGGTCGGCACCTTCGGCGGACGCGTCCTTCTGGTGGATGCCACCGACAACGGCACGGGCCGTTTCCGCGTGCTGGTGGAACGAGATGAGACCGACGACCCGTGGCCATCCGCTACCTATCTGCGGCAAGGCGTACGCGCGAACGGCTGGTTCCTGCTGCGGCAGGTCCCGCTCGGGTTTGAACTATGGCGGCAGTTTAATGGCTTCCCGCCGGTAATCGCTCCGGATGAGCAAGGGGCAGCGGTAGCCAAGGAGTCCAAATGAGGTGGCAAATTGCCTTTGCCCCACTTGGACTTTTGTTGACCTGCGGCGCATCGTTGACGTTGCTGCAGGGGCAAACCGCGCCAACGGCTCCGCCGGTTGAAGTGGAGACCGTGCCCATTCCCTCTCCGTTTGCAACGGATCAACCCAGCGCGCCCCCGACACCTTCACCGGTGGCGCCAACAGAATTCCGTGCGCCATCCGGACTGAGGCCGAACGCCGCTCCATCCTACCTGCTGCCATCGGAAGCTTCTCATTTTTTGGAGCGATACCGCAGCAGCAGCGTGGGACAGACAAGCGTGGGCATTGGCGATCCTTCGTCGTTCCCGGTCATTCAACTGGACGACGTTTTACGCAGCATCGCCAGCACCTACCCCATGCTGACCATAGCGGAGCTAGATCGCTCCATCGCACGCGCCCAACACTTGATCGCGCAGGGTAGTTTCGATTTCAACCTGCGCGCAGGCGGCTCCATCAACGAGCTTGGTTATTACCAAAATAGGCGGCTGGACGCAGGCTTCCAGCAACACACCACATTCATGGGCGCTACCATCGCTGGTGGCTACGCCGTGTCCGGCGGCAATTTCCCAAGCTATTACGGATCCCGGGCCACGCGCGAACACGGCGAATGGACCGGCGGATTGAATCTGCCCTTGTTGCGCAATCGTGCCATTGATGACCGTCGCGCAGCGCTACAACGCACGGCCATTGGCCGGGACCTTGCGGACTTCAACGTCGAAAAGCAGCAGATTGACTATACCTATGCCGCAGCCCAAGCCTATTGGGCCTGGCTGGCCGCAGGGCAACGTTACCGCTACGCGCAAGAGGTGTTGGAAATTGCAACCGTGCGCCAGAGCATCCTGGTACAATCCGCGGAACTGGGGGAAATCCCCATGATCAACGTTACGGATAACCAGCGGGCCATTTTGCAGCGGCAGAGTACCTTACTTTCTGCGGAACGTGGCGTGCAGCAAACCGCAATCGCGCTATCTCTATTTCTGCGCGATGCGGCAGGCAACCCGTATATCCCACGCACCAACCAGTTGCCGCAGCAGTTCCCTGCCCCGGCCCGCGTCGGTGTCGAACGCATTGAAGAGGCTTCCGCCATCGCCATGGGCCGCAGGCCCGAAATGCAGGTATTGGAAAACCGGCGCAAACAGCTGGAAGTGGACGCCGCCCTTGCGCGGAACCAGCTGAACCCAAACCTGGATTTGAAGCTCAGCTACAACCAGGCGAGCGGCGATCCGCGCGGTGTTCTCCGTGGACCCGAAGAATTACTTGCCGGGCTTGATTTCTCCCTTCCCGTACAGCGACGGCAGGCGACGGGCCGAGTGCAGGAAGCGGAGGCGAAGCTGGCACAGGTGCGCGCGCAGGAACAGTTCCAGCGCGATTCCATCTCGGCGGAAGTCCGCAATGCCCTGCTTGCTGTGCAGTTAGCCTATGACCGTCTGGTCCTTCTGCAGCAGGAAGTCGCCGTGGCCACGCAACTGCAGCAGTTGGAAAAAGAACGCTTCGACTTGGGCGATAGCACGCTATTCCTCGTGAACCTGCGCGAAGAGGCTACCTTTGATGCGGAACTCCGCGTTGTCAGCGCCCGAGAAGAGTACTTCCGTGCCTGGGCCGGATATCAGGCAGCAACGGCTGAAGCCCTCAGTGGCAACCCGCTGTCGCTGCCAGATCCCGCAACCCAACCCTAAGCGTCCCAGAACCCTGGGATTTCCGGCTTAGTAGGTGGCCCGTCCACCGCTGGCGTCGTAACACTGGCCCGTCACAAAGCTGGCATCGGGGCTGGCCAGAAAATGGATGACCGCTGCGATTTCTTCCGGCTTGCCAGTGCGGCGCATGGGGATGCGGTCAGTCATGTAGCTGACCTGCTGCGGCGTCAACTGATCCAGCAGCTTGGTATGCACCACAGCCGGAGCCACGGCGTTCACACAGATACCTTCAGTCGCGACTTCTTTGGCCAACGACTTGGTGAACCCGATCACCGCAGCCTTTGTCGTGGAATAGGGGGTCATGTTAGGGTTGCCCTCTTTCCCGGCAATGGAGGCCACCGTGATGATCCGTCCATATCCCTGGGCGCGCATGCCCGGCAGCGCTGCGCGGCTGCAACGGATAACGCCCATCACGTTCAACGCAATCGCCTTCGCCCAATCGTCCTCGCTCTGTTCCAAAAACGGAGCGGCTTTACCTGCAAGGCCCGCATTGTTCACCAGAATCGATACCGGCCCTTCAGACTCAGCAATCTGGCGAAATACGTTCTGCACGGCTTCATCGGTTGTGATGTCTGCTTGCCACGCGCTAGCGCCCGGCACAGTTGCCGCCACACTTTGCGCAGCTTCCAGATTCACATCCAGAATGGCAACCTTGGCTCCGGCTGATGCCAGGCGGCGTACAACAGCCTCACCGATTCCGGCCCCGCCGCCGGTGACGACAGCTACCTGACCATTCAGATTCAGAAATGACGCGGTATTCAGATCCGCAGATAGAGAGACAGGGTTTTCGTTTGACATCGCGATCTAGCATACATAAATGCCATAGGGAGATGCGCAAACACGGGGAGTGCAGGCGCATCTCCCCGCAAGAAACGTCTACACCACCTGCACGGCCCGAATGCTAACCTGGGGCAGAATCATCGACGCTTCTTCCAGGTTGGCAAAGGATAGTCCGGGCTTCATCGCGGAAGCCGTACCCGCAGCCACGCCCCAGCGAGCCGCCTCCTGCATTTCCATTCCCTCAGACATCGCCCACACAAAGGCAGCCGCCAGGGCATCCCCGGCGCCGACCGGAGAGACCGCATCCACCCTTGGCGGTTCAATCTCCCACAGCCCATCCTCGGTCGCCAGCACAGCGCCCCGACTCCCGATAGAAAGCAGTACGTTTTCCGGCCCCATGTCGCGAATGCGTGCGGCGGAACTGGCAAAATGGCTGCGCGTAATCAGCGCCGTGTTCAGCAACCGCTCGGCCTCCCGCTGGTTCGGAGTCACGATCGTCGGACGCGCTTCTAGCCCTTCACGCAGTTCCTCGTCATCCGCGTCCAGCAGCACCTTCACCCCGGCCTGTCGGCCAAGATCCACCAAAGTGGCGTAGAGCGCACCCGTGACACCCGGCGGCAAGCTGCCGCAAATCATCAGCCAACTGGAAAAAGGCAGGTGCGCCTTCACGGCCCGCGTTACCCGTTCCACCTCTTCCTCGCTCAGGGTGGGGCCCCGCTCGTTCAGCTTGATAGTTAACCCCTGCCGGTCCGTCAAGTTCAGGTTAGTGCGTATTTCCCCGGCAATGGGCACAAGTTCATAGGGAAAGTCCGCGGCCTCCAGAAAACGTTCCAGACGTTCGCCACTTTCGCCTCCTGCCGGACAGATGGCGAGCGTACGCCCACCGAAGGAACGCAGCACCGTGGATGCGTTGATGCCCCGGCCACCAGCCGCATGTTCCGTGGAGCCAATGTACCCACGGTCTTCAAATGCGAGCCGATCCACGGACACGTTCCGGTCTATGGCCGGGTTCATTGTCAGAGTCAGAATCACCGGTCTTAGTGTAGCCGAATGCGCATGCGTTGCTCGATGCTACGCTGGTAGAAGTTGGGATCACATACATCTAGCTCCGCCACAAACGACGATGCAGCGCATCATTTGCCTGATCGGACAATTCCTCCGGCAGCCTCCACAAGCACCGTGGACGCCGACTCAGGCTCTGGTTCGCCGCCCCCTTCTTTAACCAAAGCCTACATCGCCCTAGCCTCCGTTTGTTTCTTCTGGGGCACCACCTACCTGGGCATCCGCATGGCGCTGGAGGGCTTCGCACCCACCGTTCTCATCAGTATGCGCTTCGTGCTTTCCGGAGCCATTCTGCTGGCCATCTTGTACCTGCGTGGCATGCCCATTCCCAAGTGGAACGAATTCTGGCGCTCCGCCCTGCTGGGTATCCTCATCATCGGCGGAGGCAATGGCTGCCTTACCTACGCGGAAGAAATCATCCCCAGCGGCTTGGCTGCCATTTTCATCACCTTGGCGCCGTTTTGGTTCGTGCTTATCGATTCTCGCCTGCCGAATGGGCCAAAGCTGCATGGCCCAACCCTGCTTTCGATGTGCGTCGGCTTGGTGGGAGCCGTCATTCTGGCCTTCCCCAGCGAGAGTTACCCCGCCACGGTCAGCCAAGTAATCGTTGGCGCGCTCATTCTGCAGTTGGGCAGCGGCCTTTGGGCTGGTGGCTCGCTTTTGCAACGACGCGTGAAAACAACGGCGCATCCCTTCATGACAGGCGCTATCCAGCAGTTGGCCACCGGCTTGGCCTTTGCGCCCTTTGCCCTCATGGAGCACCTGCACCATCCCGTCGTTTTCGAACCGCGGGCCACCTGGGCGCTGGTCTATCTGATCACCTTTGGCGCCATCGTGGGCTACAGTTCGTACATCTACGCGTTGAACCACCTTCCCGTGGCCATCGTCTCCATCTACAGCTACGTGAACCCGGTCGTGGCCGTGGCCCTGGGATGGCTATTCTACCGGGAGCCCTTCGGCATTCGAGAAACCATCGGAATGCTGGTCATCTTCCTTGGAGTGGGGTTGGTGAAGCGTTTTTCCGGCCCGAAAGAGCCAGACAAGGCCTAAAGAATCAACAAGATCGGTGGATTTCGCGCAACTGGTGCATTTCAGCCACACCCTGTTGCATTTTTTCTTCAAACTCTGAAACTCTGCACAATATAGCGGCGTCTTGCAGGCATCAATCGCGTCGTGGCTACGGCGCAGAGGGAGGCCGTGATGCAAGACTTGAGGCAGAAAATAGAACCAATCTCTGGACGCGGCTGGGCCGTCGCGGCGGCTCTTCTGGGATTCGGGCTGCCCCTGTTCGCCAACGTGCAGGAGATTCATCCCCGTCCCAACCGCGAATGGAACCGTGGCCGCAACCAAGGCGAAATGAACATTCGCTTGCGAGTGGACCAGGATGTCGAAGTGGCCATTCAGGGCAGCCGCGTGCGAGTCCGTACGCTCGGCGGACGTTGGGCCACTGATCAGGGCAGCGATATGTCCGCGCCCTTGCCGATGCGGCCTGTGCCTGTGGAAATGTCCCGGCGCGATGGTCGTGGACGTGTCTGGGTCATCGAACAGCCATCACACCGCAACGGCTTTCGCATGGTGCTGCGCATCAGTGACCCGCAACGAGGCGACGATCGCTACCATGTGCGTCTGCGCTATCCCACCGAAAACTGGGGATGGGAACGAAGCGCGGCCCCTTCTCCGAGACCAGCGCCAAGGCCAGCGCTGGGACCCGGCCCACGGCCTTTGCCTCCGCCCAGCCATAGCTGGAACAACAGTGGTTCCTGGAATGATGGCCGGGGCCGGAATGACAACCGACACCGCAACGACCATGGTCCAGATGCTTGGCGGCAAGTCTCCTTCGGTCGCCCAAATTCCTGGAACCGGCTTCCCGGCAGGCCCCTCGACGCCCGTTGGCGGGAACGCGCCCCCAACGCACACGGACGCAATGGAGGCCGCTTCGAATTTCGCGGGCGCATTGATGACGAGGTGCTGTTCTTCATCCGAGGTGGACAGGTAACCGCGCAAACCCAGGCCGGGCGCGGCATGCAACTGGAGCGTTGGTCCCTCGATCAGCCCTTCCCGGCAGGCAGACCCGTCCGCCTGCAGCTGAGTCGGCGTGATGGTCGTGGACGAGTCGAAGTGCTGGAATCGCCGCATCCCAGCAACAACTACACCACCGTCCTTCGTGTGTATGACCCGCGAGGTGGTTCCGATCGCTATCACTTCCGCCTGGACTGGCGCTGGTAGCGGCAAAAACAAAACGGGGTGGCTCGATAACCACCCCGTAAAAACGTGCAGGAACGGGCGCCAATCGGGAATCCGCAAACTGAAATCCCAGAATCCCGAACGCACCCGGTAACTAACGCCGCCGATAGGGAGCTTTAGACGGAACTCGTTTCGACGGAAACCGTCGCTCCCCGGATTTCGCGGATGGCGCTCCCCCTGCTGCCGCCTTGCGGGCTGGCTTCATCGCCGCGGAAAGATCCGCGGGGTAGCGCACCGATTCCAGAAATAGCCCAGCCGCGGGAGCCGTCCATTCCGAAATCTTACCCTGCCAACGAATGTCCCCATCCAGCGCTGCGGCAAAGTCGTCCAGTTTGAAATCGCCGGCCCCCACCTGCACCAGCGCCCCCACAATCCGGCGTACCTGCCGCCAGATGAAATGGGACGCCGTAATGCGAAACTGCCATTCATCGCCAACCGCTTCCAGCACAGCGCTTTCCACCACCACAATGGGAGATTCATCCGGCCGTGACGGGTCATCCGCGCGAAACGCAGAGAAATCGTGACGCCCCGCCAGCATCGCCACGGCCTCCTGCATCCTCGCCCCGTTCAACGGTTGCTTTACCCACCAAACATGTCGCTTGGAAAACGCATTCTTGCGAGTCGAAATCCGATACAGATAGCTCCGCGCCTCCGCGTGGTGCCGGGCATGAAAACGTTCCGGAACCTCCTCCACGGAAAGCACAACCAAGTCATGCCCCAGCAGATGATTGACGGCGTCCTTCAATGCGCCAGGGGATATACGTTGCTTCGAATGTCCCTTTACGTGCAGAACTTGCCCCAGCGCATGCACACCCGCATCGGTGCGGCCAGCGCCCTGCAACTCCATCGGAGCCCCCAGCACTTCCTCCACCGCATTCCGCAGCGTGCCCATCACCGTACGCGGAGCATTCTTCTGTTCCTGCCAGCCGTGGTAGCGCGACCCGTCATACTCCACGGTAAATTTCCAAGCTTGCATGCACACCCAGCATAGCGAACGACGGACGTCGCACAGCGCCTGCATGCCGTATCTCTATACTGGAATCCTAGGGAGCCCATCCATGCGACTTCTCTCGTCTGTGCTTTGCCTGCTTTCTCTTGTGACTGCAACCAGTGACCTGTTGCTCGCGCAGTCTGATGCCATCCAGGCACGACGCATCGCGGCGCACACCCGCTTTCTCGCAAGTGACGCACTGGAAGGCCGGGGAGTCGGCGTACGCGGCGGAGAATTGGCAGCCGATTACATCGCCACCCAACTGGAACTCGCGGGAGCCAAGCCCGCAGGCGACAACGGCACCTTCTTTCAGAACCTGCAGTTGGCAGGCGTGCAGACCCTGGACACCGCGAAACTCAGCGTCAAGCGAGGCGCCAACACCACCGAACTGCGCTGGCTTGCCGATTGGGTCGGCAACAGCGAAATGCAGCAGGAATCCATCTCCTTCGATGCCGAAGCCATCTTTGTAGGCCATGGCATCGTCGCGCCCGAGTTTGGATGGAACGACTACAAGAACGTCGATGTCAAAGGCAAAATCGTCGTCGTATTCACGAACGAGCCCCAACGCGACAACCCCGCCGTCTTCAAAGGCAAAGCCCTGATGTACTACGGTCGCTGGGCCTACAAATATGAGGAAGCGCTACGCCAGGGTGCCCTCGGCGCCATCATCATCCACACCGACGACACAGCTGGTTATGAATGGGCCGTGGTGCGTAACTCCTGGGCGCGCGAGCAGCAAATGGTGCTGCGCAAGCCCGACGAACGGCGACTCTCTGTGGCCGCCTGGGTCACGCCAAAAGCCGCAGAGGCCCTGATTGCCGGTACAGGCAAAAGCGTCGATGCACTGTTAGCGGCAGCAGAATCCAAGGACTTCCAGCCCATCCCCCTCGGCATCCAGGTCGCCGGCAATCTGCCCGCCAAGGTGCGCACCATCGATACCCGGAATGTCGCGGGCATCATTCCCGGCGAATCCGGTATTGCCAGCGGGGAGACCGTGCTCTTCTCCGCCCACTGGGACCATCTCGGCATCGGCCCCTCCGTCACCGGTGACAAGATTTTCAACGGAGCGGCGGATAACGCCACCGGCTGCGCCATCGTGCTGGAAATTGCACGAGCCTGGGGAGGACTCAGCCGCAAGCCCCAACGCAACGCGGTCTTCCTCTTTGTCACCGCGGAAGAAAGTGGGTTACGTGGTTCCGAATACTACGGCCAGCATCCGCTGTTCCCCTTGTCCAAGACCTACGTGAACCTGAACTACGATGGCTTGCTGCCCGTCGGTCGTATGTCGAACGTTGTGTTGAACGGTGCGGAGCGCACCAGCCTGTGGCCCATGGTCCAGCAGATGGCGAAACGTTATTCCCTCACCATTGAATCCGACCCCTCCCCGGAGCAGGGCTATTTCTATCGCAGTGATCACTTCTCCCTGGCCAAGGTCGGCATCCCGGCCTTCAGCATCAATCCGGGCAACCACTACCCGGGCAAGCCCGAAGGCTACGGCTCTCAAATGGAGGCAGAATATCGCGCGAATGCCTATCACAAGCCAACCGATGAGTTCCAGGAAAGCTGGGATTTCAGCGGCTTGGAACACCTGGCGCGTTTCGGCTTTAGCCTGGGCCTGGAAGCCGCCAGCGCCAAGGGACAAAGCACCTGGCAGGCCAATGACGAATTCCTGGGAGCCCGCGAGAAAAGCATCCGCGAAGGAAAGTAACAAACGCTCCGCATGCCAATGGTTTGGTGAACTTCCCTGAAATTGTAGGGAACCTCACTCCATCCGGCCAACAGTTCTATGAGTAACCGCACACCCTGAGCGTTCCGGCGACGATCTCACGCTAGTATAGGTGGCGTAGTTACGCTCTGATCCACCCGTTGTTAGGCTTTGATCAAGTTGTTAGGCTCTGATCAACCAGTCAGGCACTGACCTTCGAGTGAGACGCATGAACGAGACGGATGAGTGAGGCACTGAACGAATGGATTCCCAGCAACAAAGCACCGAGATCACCCAACTACTCAGTGAATGGTCTGGCGGCAGACCCGAAGCTCTGGACGTTCTGGTCGACCGTCTCTACCCGGAATTGAAGCGCATCGCTGGCCGCTATCTCAGTAAAGAGCGTGCTGGCCATACCCTGCAGAGCACGGCTCTGGTCAACGAAGCCTATATGCGCCTCGTGGACCAGAAGTCACAGTGGGCCAATCGCGCTCACTTTCTGGCAGTCTGCGCCCGCATCATCCGCGGCATTCTGGTGGATTACGCCCGCGCCCGCAAGAGCGAAAAACGCGGTGGCGGCGCTTACTGCCTGGCCCTGGACGAAGCCATCGACATCCCCGGCCGTCGCGACCTCGACCTGATGGAATTGGACCAGGCGCTGAAACTGCTGGCGGAAATCGACGCCAGACAAAGCCAGATCGTGGAACTCCGCTACTTTGGTGGATTGTCCATCGAAGAAACCGCCGAATTCATGAAGCTTTCCACCGCCACGGTAAAACGGGACTGGAGCGTAGCCAAAGCTTGGATTCGTCGTGAAATTCTTCGCGGCGCCAACCGTTTTCCTGACGAGAACGATAGCGCGGAACCCACCGGAGAGTAGGACAATAGATCCTATGACTCCGGAGCGTTGGCAGACTGTCACCACCTTGTTCGACAAGGCGGCCCGGTTACCCATCGCTCAGCGCGATGCCTTTCTGGTATCCGCCTGTGGCGCCGACGCGGACTTGCTGCTGGAAGTCCGCTCTCTCCTTGAAGTCCACACCGACGATCCCGAATACCTCGAAGAAAGTGTGCTTTCCAGCCACGGCGACGTGCTGGATGATGCCCTTGAAGCGCAATCCCGCGAAGAACGTGTCGGCCCCTACCGTCTGATCCGCAAAATCGGCGCTGGCGGCATGGGTACGGTCTACCTGGCGGAACGCGACGACGCCGAATTCGATAAACGCGTCGCCATCAAATTCATCCGTGGCGGCGCCATTCGTGATACCGCGGTCAAGCGCTTCCGACGCGAGCGCCAGATTCTCGCCCGTCTGGAACACCCCGGCATCGCACGCCTGCTGGATGGAGGCACCACAGACAAGGGCACTCCCTACTTTGTGATGGAGTATGTCGAAGGCAGGCTGCTGCTCGACTATTGCGATGAGAACGGCATGGGCATCCGCTCGCGCATCGAGCTATTCCTGAAAGTCTGCGAGGCCGTTGAATACGCGCATGAACGCCTCATCGTCCATCGCGACCTCAAAGCCAGCAACATTCTGGTCGATGTGGCAGGCAATCCCAAGCTGCTCGATTTCGGCATCGCCAAGGTCCTGCAGCCCGATGAAGAAGGCCAGTTGACGCTCACCCAGACGGGCATGCGTCAGTTCACCCCAGACTACGCCAGCCCCGAACAAATCCGCGGCGAACAGGTGACCACAGCCACCGACGTCTATTCGTTGGGTGTCCTGCTCTACGAATTGCTCACGGGCCGCCGCCCTTTCCGCTTTCACGGACAAAACGCCGTCGAAATCCTCTCGACCCTTCTGGAATCCGAACCCGCCAAGCCCAGTTCCGTTGTTTCCAGACGGGAAGATGACGAACACAAGGTCATTCGCCCTGAACTAGTCGTGTGGAATCGCCGCACCGACCTGAAAACACTTTCGCGTACGCTTGCCGGTGACCTCGATAACGTCATTCTGCGTTCACTCGCCAAGCGCCCGGAAGATCGATACCGGACCGCAGCTGCGCTGGCCACCGACCTGCGCGCCTACCTGGAAGGCCACGTCGTTTCCGCGCGCAAGTCCACCATCTCGTATCGGATCCGCAAGTTCCTGGGTCGCAACAAGTGGCAGGCCGCCATCGGCATGGGCCTCGCTGTCGTCATTCTGGCTGCCCTGGGTGTGGCAACCTGGCAATGGCGCGTCGCACGCAGCGAACGCCTGCGGGCAGAGCGGCATTCCCAGCAGAGCCGCGAAATGGCGCGATCCCTGCTCTTTGAACTCTACGATGCGCTGCGCAGCGTACCTGGAGCCACCTCCGCGCGCAGACTCCTGCTCGATCGCGCAACCGGCTTTCTGGATGAACTGGCCAGCGGAGCCGATGACGATCCGGAACTGCAACTGGAACTGGCCGATGGCTACCGCAAACTCGCCATGGTGCAGGGCGACCTGCGCAGTGAAAACTTAGGGGATCGGACCGCCGCCCTTTCCAGCTACCAGAAGTCCCTGTCGATTGTGGAAAGCGTCCCGCGCAAATCCAAGTACCAACAACGCGCCGACGCCCTCCAGCTTGCTGTGCTGTGTGACTTGGCCGTTGCGCAGGAAGACCAGGGCAAGCGCCCGGAATTGGCGGCTACCCACGAACGTCTCCGGCAGTTGTTGGAAGACACCGGCAAGATCAGCAAACCAGAAGCCGGCCTGCTAGCATCTCGAGCACTGGCCTACCGCCAGTTGGGCTCCAGTCTGGTCGACGCAGGCGACAACGCCGCAGCGCGCAATGCCTATCTGAAGTCCAAAGAACTTTACGAAGCACTAGTCGCCATGCCAGAGGCCACACAGGACGTAAAGCAGCAGTATCCCTTCACCTTGAAGCGCCTGGGCGCGCTGGAAATTTCCGAGAAGCGCCTGGAAGAGGCCGCCGCGCTGTATACCCGTGCGTTGGATACCGAACGGGACATGCTGAAGCAGAAGCCCAACGACGTGGAACTGAGGTATGCCCTCACCTTCTCGCTCAGTGACTTGGGCTATATCGAAGGACAACGCCGTCAGTTCGACAAAGCCCTGAAGTTCTATCAGGAAGCCCTCCAGATCCGCGATGCCGCGTTATCCGCAAACCCCGCCGACGAACGAGCCAAAGCAGGCGTAGGATCAACGCTGAACTATATCGCCACCATCTACCGAGGGCTGGGCTGGTTTGAACAGGCGCTGGACGCACACCAGCGCTCCCTATCCCTGCGCGAAGAACTGGTAGCAGCGCAACCCGCTTCCCGGACCGCAGAGCTAGCGCTCGCCCAAGCCAGAGCCAATCTCGCAGAAACCCTCATTTCCCAAGCCAAGACAGACCCCACCGTCCGCAGCAAAACAGTTTCGCTCCAACGGAGCCGCAACCTCCTACGCCAAGCCATTCCGGTCTACGAAAGCCGAGAAGCCGCGAAGGAACTGGTAGGCAAAGACATCGGAAGAGCAAAGTATCTGCGAGAACTGCTGCAATCCGCCGACGAGCTATAGGTCCGGCACGATCCGCCACGCCGGCACGTGATGACGGCAATCCATATCGACACAGCATATCGACACACCATGTCGACACACCATGTCGGCACAATCCAACAGAGGCCCAGAAGCGACGAACCAATCCGTCACCGCCTCAACGGGGGAAGAGGAATCCGACACGGTTTCAGCGCTGAAAGCGCGGCAGAATCATGTTGCCATGGGTGTAATGACCAACGGGAATGGAACCCGTGGTAACTCACCCCACCACCACCTTCTGAGCCCAGAAGGGGCGACACTAAAAAGTTCGCAAAAACCACCGTCCTCTCCCCATAGCCAGAACCTTCCCCGCGAGGAACAATATCAACGCTGTCCTCCGCGCCATCGTCATGCAGCACCATCGCCCCGGCAGGGGCGGCAGAGCCTAGCCCCGTCCTTTAGGGCGGGGCAAACATAACAGCGGCGAAGCCTCCACGTCGCGACCGCCCGGCGGGTGCGACACCACCGGCTGGATTGCACCAATACCATTCTCCACCCTCCATCCATGCAAAATTGCAGAACCAGTTCCCGAATCTCAGGAAAATGCCGCGCGTGGAATAGGGCCTATCCAGCAGGGGTGCCCAGGACTCGAACTGATCACGTAACCCGCTAGATCTTGTACCGCGCCGTTTCCTTCATAATGATCTTCGCCTCCAGACCTCTTCACCCTTTGCTCCGCCGTCTCGATGTCCTTCCGTGAAAGACAGTCAGTCAGAGCCACACCGATAAGGAAGCCCGGATCGTTGTTATCTACAATAGATTTGTGGCAACGCAAATGCACTATCGACACGGGCTGTAGCTCCCCTCCTTGTCGAGCACAGCCCGGAGGATGCCACGCAGAAGTCAAGCGCAGTTTCCTGGTAGTAGGAGGTTCGGAAGCACCATACCCGCAGAGGCATCGAGAGCAAATGCGAATTATATTTTAGATTATATAGGTGACCATACTAATCCAACGAGCCCACTCCGCCAAGGTGACACAGGCACCTGTCAGTAAGACGACATTCCCGGAAAGGGAGGAACGATGTTTCCGTGGACTAAATTTGCGGGACTTTTCTGCATCTTTGCCTTATTCGCATTGGGCCTTACAGCACAGCAGTCACAACACTCTCGGATTCAGCTGAACGATACGAGAATTGCAAGAGTATTTTCGATCCGCCTTACCGTCTTCGCCGTTGATCAAGACCTGATGATCCCATTCTGCGGAGAAGGTGAAGGTGGAACTCGGACACTCTGTAGCCTTCCAACACGCTTAGAAGTAAAGACTCTTCAAGGGTGGAAGACCGTCAAACTTAAGCATTCCCACAGAATACTTGGAGGTATCCCTCCCGACAAATGGAAGGCTCAACCAGTAAAGAATAGTCAGCACGGTGATTTCATATTTATATTCCATATAGACGAGTTCGACACTAGATCAGGAGACGAGCTTCGTCTAGTTGTAGATACATGGCCAGATGAAGAGTCTATGCGTTCTGGCAAGAACCCGATTAATCTTATCAGCTCCACATTCAAGTCCCCATAAGTTCAGAGAACTCGCGAAGCCCTGCGACGAATCCTTTTAGCGAAATCGTGACATCACCCGTCACCTATTTATTGCGCAAACAACCTCGGCATTCCGAGACTTGCTTCACTCTCATTGTCACCGTCCAACTATCGCGGCACATCACGCAACTTTAGCAGTATGCATCCTGCTAAAGTTTAGGGCTCTTCCGGCATTCTAGTGGCCTGCTAAGCAGGGGCTCTGCCCCTGCGACCCCAGAATTTATCGTTTTCCAGCCAATCCCGAGTTGTTGATTGCTCCGTGCTTCCATACCATCGGGAGCC
>Ga0182745_1000732_pt1 | contig 34334 bp, 25 predicted proteins | sample eDN3rd30CKraftBY_FD_128523 | JGI IMG/M metagenome (GOLD analysis project Ga0182745, IMG submission 128523) | Enriched backyard soil microbial communities from Emeryville, California, USA - eDNA 3rd pass 30_C Kraft BY (version 2) (version 2) | ecosystem: Environmental > Terrestrial > Soil >...
AGCCGGAACGCGTTAGCGTCCGGTTCTCGGTTGTGCGCGGTTGCGCGCGGGAACCGGAGGCTAACGCCTGCCGGCTGATAGGACGTTTGGCGTTGTTGGGAGATTGTGGCGGGGCGGCGGTTTGGGGTGTTGGAATGGTGGCGGAATCCAGATGGATGGCGTCATGTTTAATTCGATCAGCCGGCACGCGTTAGCGTCCGGTTCTCGTCTGCGGGATGCTGTTGCGCGCGGGAACCGGAGGCTAACGCCTGCCGGCTGATCGGACGGTTGGTTTTGATGGGAGAATGTGGCGGGGCTGCGATTTGGGGGTTGGAAGGTTAGGGTGCGAGCGTCACGACGACTGGCAGGTGGTCGCTGGCGAAACGGCCGGCGGCGGTTTTCGGGTCTTGGGTCACGTGGGCCAGCACCCGGGGGCGATCGGCGCGGGTGATGATGTAATCGATCCGCGTATTGGGATTGATTTGCTGAAAGCCGTTCCAGGTGCCTGCGGGGCCTTGCGGCGGCGTTTCACTGCGGGTGATTGTATCGGCGAGCACAAAGTCGCCGTCTTTGACTGTCAGCGCCGCCAACGGCGGCGAATCGGGCCGCGCGTTGAGGTCGCCCATGATGATCAGGTTGCGATCACCGGCCATCGTTTGGGCCTGTTCGCGGAGCAACTTGGCGGAGTTCACCCGCGCCTCGGCGCTTTGGTGATCGAAGTGCGTGTTCATCACCAGCAATTCGCCCTCCGCCGGAGCTTTGCTGCTGCCGACCGGACGCAGCACGACCCAGGAGCAGATGCGTGGCAGCCGCGCCCCCCAAGCCGGCTGGCCGACCGCTGCAGTGTCCGGGCCGAGCCAAAACGTTCCGCGATCGACCGCTTCGAAGCAATCTTTGCGCCACAACACCGGCGTGAACTCACCGCGGTCCTTGCCATCGTCGCGGCCGACACCGTACCAATCGAACTCGGTCAGCTTCGGCAGCAGATCGTCGATCTGCTTGCGCGTCGCCTCCTGCAGACCGATGACGTCGCCCTGAGCGATCACCTCGGCAACGGCTGTGGAACGCTGATCCCAATGGTCCGGGCCATCGTTTTGATTCAGATAGCGGATGTTGTAGGTGATGACTTCAATGCGGTTCGCAGCTTGCGTTTCTTCCTGCGCGATTGCTGCAGTCGGAGCGGCCAGCGCCGTCAACAGGCCGCAGGCGATGATGATTCGTGAGCGGCGTGAGCAAAAAACGGCGACTTGGGCGATGCGGTGCGGTAGCTGAAGCATGGGAGCGCGTTCCTGGTGGGTGGGTAGCGAAATGATCGGGCCTCCACGAGTCGGCGCCTCCACGAATCGGCAAGGGGCGATCGAACCGGCAAAAACCGAAAACCCGCGTGCCAAGGCTTCTCTGGGGCCGACCGGAGGACCTACAATGTGGCAGGTCGCAGTCTACAATAGAGCCACTGCCTGTGCTGCAGGCGGTCCCGCCTGCCTGATCCTTCCAGTCGCCCACACCCTTTCCCGATTTGGTCATGTCCTTCAAAACTGTCTTTGGCAACCCTTCGCCGCGCCGCGTCCTGCGCCCGCTCGTCGGTCTGCTGGCCGCTGCTGTTCTGTTTGGCCCCGCCGCCTCGATGGCGCTGGCGTGCCCGTTTTGCAGCGCCGTATCGCAGACGATCCGTCAAGAAATGGAGGTGATGGATGCGGTGGTGATCGCCGAGTCGACACCGACATCGCTGCGCAACGAAGAGACGGGCGAAGTCCTGCTGAAGGTCGTCAAGGTGCTCAAGGGCGAGGAGTTGGTGAAGCCTGACAGTGCGCTGAGTGTCGTGTATTACGGCAAAGTCGAGCCGGGCCGCCGGTTCATGCTCTCGGGCGTCGACCCGCCGAATCTGCAGTGGTCGACCGTGCCGCTGACCGAAGAGAGCGAAGCGTACGTGCTGGCGGTTACCGAATTGCCCGATGACGGGTTGGAGCGACTGAAGTTTTTTCAGAATTACTTGCAGCATGAAGACTCGATGCTCACGCGCGACTCGTACGACGAGTTCGCGATCACGCCCTATCCGATCGTGCAGTCGCTCAAGCCGTACATGAACCACGACCAATTGGTGGAGTGGATTCAGGATCCGGAGATGCCGGCCGATCGCAAGCGGCTGTACTTGACGATGCTCGGCGTCTGTGGCACCGAAGCCGACGTGCCAATGCTGGAAAAAATGATCACCAGCACGCAGCCCAGCGCCCGCAGCGGACTCGATGCGATGCTGGCGTGTTACCTGTTGCTGGCAGGCGAAGACGGTTTGCAATTGGTCGACAAGCTGTTCTTAGCGAATCATCAGGCACCGTATGCGGACACCTATGCCGCGATCATGGCGATCCGCTTTCACGGGACCGAAACCGACAAAATCGCCCGTTCACGCCTGGTGCAGTCGTTGCATCACGTGCTCGACCGCAAGGACTTGGCGGATCTGGTGATTCCCGACTTGGCCCGCTGGGGCGACTGGAGCCAGATCGAGCGGTTGGTGAAGTTGTTCGTCGAAGCCGACGAGGACAACAACTGGATTCGCGTGCCGGTAGTCAATTATTTGCGGGCTTGCCCGCAACCGGAGGCGGAAGCGGCGCTCGAAAAGCTGAAGGAAGTCGATCCAGAGAGCGTACGCCGGGCCAGTTCTTTTTTCTCGGTGCCGATTCCGCAGGCCCCGGCCCAGCCGGCGACAAGTTTCCGCAGCAACCAAGCCGCTGGCGGTTTCGCTTCGGCGCAGACCGCGGCGGCAGCCGCCCAGCAGATGGCCGGGAGCGGCGACAACCGGTCGTTTGTGCAGGCCGCTGCAGCCGGCAGTGTTGAATCACGTTCGTCCAGCCCGCTGGCGGTGGTTAGCATGAACCCTGCAAAACTATGCGGCGTAGTGTTGCTGACGGTCGCCACGTTGGTGACCGCGTTGTATCTGGTGTTGACCGGGGGTGGAGTCCAAACAGTGACCATCACCGGCTCTGGAAGGGTTTGATCTGCCGCATGTCAGCCGAAATACAGCTTTCCAGTTACGCTGCAACCGAACCGAATGACTTTCCCTATCGCGCCGTCAGCCGGATGGCGGTAGCGTCGATCGTGATGTTCCCGATCGCGATGCTGGGCTTGCTCCAGACGTTTGCGCCGCTGCTGATTTTCGCAGTGTTCGGGTTGATCTGCGCCGTGTTGGCGCTGCGCTCGATCGCCCGTTGGCCGGATGAATACAGCGGTCGCTCGCTCGCCCTGATCGGCGCGGCTCTCAGCGCGGTGTTGCTCGTCGGCGGCAGCGGCTGGCACGCTTACGTCTATGCCACCGAAGTTCCCGAAGGTTACCAGCGGGTGTCGTTTTACGATTTCCAGCAACCGCAGACGGCGCCCGATGTGCCTTCGGAGCGGGCCTTGGCCGTCGATGGTGAGGACATCTTCATCAAGGGCTACATTCATCCTTCCTCTGGCAGCGGTCTGCTGCGGCGGTTCATCTTGGTGCCCGACCTGGGTACCTGTTGCTTCGGAGGTCAGCCGCGGAGTACGGATATGATCGAAGTGACGCTGACCAAGGGCCAGAAGGTGCGGTCGGGTCTGACCAAACGCAAACTGGCCGGCAAATTTACCATCAACCCCTACGCACAAAAAACGGCTGACTTCGACAACCAGATCTTTTACCAGTTGCGAGTCGACCAAATTCGCTAACCGGCCGTGATCGAACTGGCGCAGCCGCGTGCATGTTCCAAGGGAGTGCAACATTGACGTTCTCACTTAGCTTGAGCCGATGCTGGATCGGCTGCGTGCTCATCGCTGGCGGATTGGCCGTGAGTGTGGTCAGCGGACAAACGCCGGCTGCGCCCGCCGCCGCCACAACTTCGGCTGCACGTCCCGCAGCTAGCGGTGACTCAGCAGCAACGCAGCAGGCGAGAGCGCGGACGCCGGCCAAATCGAAGTCCGATCAGGGCGACATTTCGTTTGACGACCTGAAGTTCGACATCGAAGTTGGCGGCGCCTACGATCCGGCGATGCTGACCGACGAGATTCGCGCGTTGGACGGGAAAGTCGTCAAACTCCGCGGCTACATCCTGCCCAGCACGCTGTTTCGCGAGACGAACATCGACGAGTTCGTGCTGGTTCGCGACAACCAGGAGTGCTGCTTTGGCCCGGGGGCAGCGCTGTATGACTGTGTCGTCGTCAATCTGATCAATGGAGTGAAGACCGACTTCACCACGCGGCCGGTGACGGTGACCGGCACGTTTCATCTGAAGGAATACAAGTACCCGGACGATTCGGGGCACTTCGCGATTTTCAACATCCGCGGCACGGCGGTGAAGTAGGCGGCGGGCCGAGCGCAGTTCCACGGCCGCTGACGCGCCCGCACGGCGGCCGGTGACAATGTCGCCGTCAGGTTGTGCGGGAACCGCGCGATCGCCGTTGACCCGTTTTCCCCCAGCACGTAGCCTTAGTCGGAATGGGCGAATGCGATCGGTTGTGCGGCGTGTGCCGTCTGCCCCGGTGGCCGACCGAGACTGAGACAATTCATTAAGCAACGACGCGATGTCATTTCTAGAACGACTATGGGACGCCCTGGGGCTGCTGTTCGGCGGCTTTTTTGGCACAATCGAACGCTCCATTACCTCCATCTTCGGCAGCAGCAACGCTCGCCACGTTGGTCGCATGAACGAGCGGGCGCAGCGCATCGGTACGATGGAGCCGCGTTTTCAGGCGATGAGCGATGAGGAGTTGAAGGAGCAGACGGAAAAATTCCGTCAGCGACTCCGCAAGGGCGAGACGCTCGATGACATTCTCGAAGAAGCGTTCGCGGTCTGTCGCGAAGGTGGCCGCCGGTTCCTCGGCATGCGGCATTACGATACGCAGTTGATCGGCGGGATGGTGCTGCACCAGGGGATGATCGCCGAAATGGTCACCGGTGAAGGAAAAACGCTGGTGGCGACCTTACCGGCGTACCTCAACGCGATCGAAGGCAAAGGCGTCCACGTCATCACGGTCAACGACTACCTCGCCCGGCGTGACATGGAATGGATGGCGCCGCTGTACACCAAGCTCGGCTTGACGGTCGCGGCGATCCAAAGCGGGATGGGAACGCTGGAGAAGCAGCGCGCTTACGCTTGTGACATCACCTACGGAACCAACAACGAATTCGGTTTCGACTACCTGCGCGACAATATGCGCCCGGCGGCGCGCGGCGATCACCGTTTCCCGACGGAACTGCAGCAGAGCCAAGGACCGTTGCACTTTGCGATCATCGACGAAGTCGACAACATTTTGATCGACGAAGCGCGGACACCGCTGATCATCAGCGGGCCGGCCGACATGGACTTGGGCAAGTACGCCGAAGCCGACCGCGTTGCTCGGCAATTGACCCGCGAACTGCACTTCACGGTCAACGAAAAGCAGCACAACGTGACGCTGACCGACGACGGGGTGCGCGAAGCCGAACGCTTGGCAGGCGTCGAGAGCTTCTACACCGCCGGCAACATGGACTGGCCGCACCTGATCGACAACTCGCTCAAAGCCCACTACCTCTACAAACTCGACGTCAACTACGTCGTCAAAGATCGCCAAATCATCATCGTCGACGAGTTCACGGGACGATTGATGGAAGGTCGCCAGTGGAGCGACGGGCTGCACCAAGCGGTCGAAGCGAAAGAAGGGGTGCCGATCAAACAGGAAACCCAGACGTTCGCCACGATCACACTGCAGAACTTCTTCAAGCTGTACAACAAGCTGGCCGGGATGACCGGTACGGCGATGACCGAAGCGAACGAGTTCTGGAAGATCTACAAGCTCGATGTGATCGCGATCCCGACCAACCGCCACATGCAGCGGATCGAGCATGCGGACAAGATCTACTTGAACGAAAAGGACAAGTTCAACGCGCTCGCCGAAGACATCGAGCGGACGCACAAGTGGGACGTGCTGGTGCTCAAGGATGGCACGGAAGTCTGGGGCAAGCTCGAGAGCGAACCGGCTGAGGGCGCGGACATCTCGCTGGTTACCAAGGAAAGCCGTCAAGTCGAAACCTACCCGCGCTCGCAAGTCGTGCAGATCGAGCGCGCTGGTCGTCCCGTGCTGGTCGGTACGGTCAGCATTGAGAAAAGCGAACGGTTGTCGGCGCTGTTGGAGCGACGCGGGATCAAGCACGAAGTGCTCAACGCCAAGCAACACGGCCGCGAAGCCGAGATCGTCGCGCAGGCCGGACGCAAGAATGCGGTCACCATCGCCACGAACATGGCCGGCCGCGGTACCGACATCATCCTCGGCGGTAACCCCGAAACGATGGCCTGGGCCCAGTTGCAGCACAAATATCCGACGCGTCTGGAGGTTCCCGAGGACGAGTGGAAGACGCTGATCGACGAGATCGACCGCCGTGAAAAGATGTCCGAAGAAGGCGAACTGGTTCGCGAACTGGGCGGTCTGTACGTGATCGGCACCGAGCGGCACGAGTCGCGGCGTATCGACTTGCAACTCCGTGGACGCTGTGGTCGCCAGGGTGACCCGGGCAGCAGCCGCTTTTATCTGTCGCTCGAAGATGACCTGATGCGGGTCTTCGCCGGCGATTTCGTCAAGAGCGTGATGCAGCGGTTGGGAATGCAGGAAGGCGAAGCGATCGAATCGTCGCTGGTCACTCGCCGGATCGCTTCGGCGCAGAAGAAGGTCGAAGAACGCAACTTTGAAATCCGCAAGAGCCTGCTGGAATATGACGAGGTCATGGACGAGCAGCGCAAGCGCGTCTATGGCTACCGTCAGCGGATCCTCGACGGCGTCAGTTGCCGCAAGCTGATCCTGGAGCAAATCCGCGGTCAGATCACTAAGTTCGTCAACGTGTTCCTCGATCCAGATTATGGGGCAGCCTCGTTTGCCGGTTACGCCGGCAGCCAACTGGCGTGCACCCTGGAGCCGAAGGACTTCCGCAACATGGATTATCGCTCGGCTTCCGAGTACGCTCGCGATCAAGCCGAGCGGACCGCTGAGGTCGCAGTGGTCGAAATCATCGAAGAGAACCTGCCATCGGAAATGCCCGAAGAGGATTGGAACTGGCAGGCGCTGGCAAACTGGTCCAACACTCGGCTGGGGACCAACTACCGCGATCGCGATTTGCAGAAACTCGATCGTGACGAGCTGGTCGATCAACTGACCAGCAAGTCGTTCCAGAAGATCCGCGATACCGACCTGGGCGAAGGCGAAGCGTTCCTCGAAGAGAACTTTGGGATCCGGTCACTCTGCGGCTGGGTGCGGCACAAGTTCGGGATCGAAGTCACGCCCGATGAGTTCGGCGATCTGGAAGACCGGCGGAGGGTTGCCGAACTGCTGATCGATCGCGCCGAGCAGGCTTACAACGAGAAGGAAAAGGAATACCCGGTCCTGACAGGGATCTCCGCCTTCACCGCTCGCCAAGGCACGCAGGTTCATTTGGATCGCGAAGGTTTGGCGAGCTGGATGCAGGGCCGCTTCAATGTGATCTTGCCGATCGAGGACATGCAACTCAACCGCGATGACCTCAAGGCGCAGTTGATCATGCACAGCCAAGCGGCTGCGGAAGTCGCCAAGGAAAAACAGCAAGACGCTCACCAGCGGGTTGCCAACCTGTTCGGCAAGGCGGATGCGGAAACCACGCTGTCGATCGCCGCGGGCAATCCGCGGACGATCGACGAGTTCGCGTCGTACCTCGATACCGAATTGAATTATCGGCTGCCGCTCGAAGATCTGACGCGGATGGACCGCGAGCAAGTTGAATTGCTTGTCGACCGAGCGATCGACGACCAATTCCACCCCGAAATGCGGCGGATGGAGCGGCAGGTGCTGCTGACGATCGTCGATGAATCGTGGAAGAATCACCTGCTGGCGATGGACCACCTCCGCAGCAGCGTGCAGCTCAAGGGTTATGCTCAGCTCGATCCGAAGGTCGAATACAAACGCGAAGGGATGCGGTTGTTCGAATCGATGTGGGAATCGATCGGCGAGCGCGCCACCGACTTGATCTTCCGCATGGAATCGTTCAACGAGGATTTTGTCCGCAGCACCTGGGTCGATGCCCGGGCGGACAAGACCGAGATTGCCACCCCGTCGGCGGCCAGCGGGCAGTCGTCGCATCAGCAGGTCGCTGAACAGAACAGTCGCGGCGACACCGATGTGAAGCCCGAACCGATTCGGCACCGCGGTCCGCGGGTCGGGCGGAATGATCCCTGCCCCTGTGGCAGCGGCAAAAAGTATAAGAGCTGCTGCATGAAGAACATGGCCTGACAGCAGCGTCAGCACTCGAACGGACTCGTGTGAAATGCTCCTTAACTTTCTTTATTGCGCGGCGCTGTGGATCGCCTCGCCGCTGGTGATCTATCGGGCGGCGCGATTCGGACGCTACCGCCGCGGCGTGCGGCAAAAGTTCTTGGGCTTGAGCCGCGAGGATCTGGAGTTCGCCAACGAGACACGCAAACTCAGCGGCTCAGCACCGGTGGCCTGGTTCCACGCGGTCAGCGTCGGCGAAGTCAATTTGATCACCGGTCTGGTGCGGACATTCCGCGCTGCACACCCAGACTATCAAGTCGTCGTCAGCACCTCGACCGATACCGGGTATGATCTGGCAAAATCACGGTTCCATGATCTGCCGGTGTTCTTTTGCCCGCTCGATTTCACGTGGTCGATCAATCGCACCTTCGCTACCTTGCGGCCGCGGTTGCTGGTGTTAGCGGAGCTGGAGTTGTGGCCCAACTTGATTCGCTTTGCCGGTCAGTGGGACTGCCGTGTGGCGGTCGCCAATGGCCGCTTGAGCCAGCGGAGTGCCAAAAGTTACCGGCGATTCTCGCGCTTGCTCAGCCCGACCTTCGCTCGGTTGGACTGGATTGGATGCCAAGAATCATCGTATGCCGAGCGGTTCGTCGCTTGTGGTGCTCGTCCACAAGCGGTGGCGATCACCGGCTCCATCAAGTTCGATGATGCACCCTCGACGCGCGATACGCCGGAAATTCATCGCATTGCTCGCTGGGCAGGTGTCGATCCTTGGCATCAGGTATTGGTCGCTGGCAGCACGCACAGCGGCGAGGAAGCGATCGCGCTGCAGGCGTACCAGCAGTTGTCGGCGGAGCATCGTGAACTACGGCTGGTGATCGTGCCGCGACATAAAGAACGTTTTGACGAAGTCGCAAAATTGATTGCCGCGGCAGGCTATCAGGTTCGCCGGCGGAGTGAAAAGCTGTCGCCGAGTGATCACTGGCCAGCCGACACCGTGGTGCTGGTCGACACGCTCGGCGAGCTACAGCACTGGTGGGGAATCAGCCGGATCGCGTTTGTCGGTGGCGGATTCGGGGCGCGCGGCGGACAAAATATGTTGGAGCCAGCCGGCTACGGCAGCGCGGTTTGCTTTGGTCCGAACACACAGAACTTCGAGGACATCGCCCGACGATTGATCGCAGCCGAGGGCGCGGTGCGGCTTCAAGAGCCAGGGGAACTCCTGCGGTTCGCCGAGCGTTGCCTCAATGATCCGCCAGCAGCCGACTCGCTGGGCCTGCAGGCGCGAGAAGTGGTCGCCGCCCACCGCGGCGCGACCGCGCGGACGATCAAGCAGCTCAGCCGACTAATCGCCGCGGAGCAGCGGCCAGACGTTGGTCGAGAAACGGCCCGCGCGGCTTGAGAAACTAGTTGAATGGGATGATTTCAATACAAGCCCGACGCGCAAGCGAGTGTGTCTGTTACAAGCCCGACGCGCAAGCGAGTGACATACTGCTCATACAAGCCCGACGCGCAAGCGAGTGACACACACCGCCATCAAAATGTCCCGGCCCGACCCGAAGGGCAAGACCGGAAAAACCGAGATCAACCCTGATTCAAATCGGCAGATCGAAACGCAAGCGAGAGCATTCGCCGAACACTCGCTTGCGCGTCGGGCTTGTAACAGCACACCTGACGGGAGCTTGCCGCGAAACCCTCATGCGAACCCGCAATTTCCGGGTGCCGAAGGATCCCCTCAGATGTGCTTCAGGCACAGGCTGAAGCCTGAACTCCAACGGGGGTACTGTTAATCCTCTTCGTCCTCTTCGTCCTCTTCGGCTTCTGGTCCCGCTGGGCGTTGCTGTTGTAATTCCTCAATCGACTGCTGCAACTGCTCAATCACCTGCTGCTGACGCTCAATGCGCTCGATGATCTCGGTGACGCGGTCGATATTGGCGTCCTGCGGCGGAGTGGGGAATCGCCACTGCGGACCTCGCCAGCCGCCAAAGCCGGGCATGCCCGGAGCGGCCGGAAAGGCCCAGTCCGGTCGGCTGAACTCGAAGGCCAGGTTGCCAGGGCGTGCGGCCGGTTTGACTTCTACGGTCAGCACATCGTCGTCACGACCGATTTCCAGCACCACCGCCTTGCCTTCTCGGCCCGCCTGATCGATCCGGCGTGCGATTTCGGAGGGATCGCTCAATGCTTCGCCATCGAGGCGACGGATCACATCGCCGCTCTGCAGGTCAGCTTCAGCAGCCGGCGAGCCGGGGAACACATCGGTGATCGCGAGTTGTACTTCGCCATCCGCATTGCCTGATTCCTCCAACATCACGCCGATCGCAAATCGATTCGGCTGCGGGGCCGAGTCTTGCTGAGTTCCTGGGCGTCGTCGTTCGGGCTCGTCTGGCGTTGCGTCAGCGGGGCGTGACTCGGCAGCCGCCGGGCGGCGTTGTTCCCAACGCTGTTGGCGCCGGGCCGTCCGCGCCCGCAATCGCTCGCGCCGGTCCTGCCTCGCCTCGGCGTCTTCAGCATCCGCGCCCGTGTCAGCTTCCGCGTCCGGCGGCTGGTCTTCTGACGGCTCATCGTCGGCAGATCGTTGCTCCTCCGCGTCCAGGCCAAGCGCCTTGGTGAGGCTCTGTTTAAAGTCCCGGAGCACCGCTGCTTTGGCCGCCGGAGGCAGTTCCGCTGCATCGAGCGACTCCGCGACTTGTTCGATGATCTTTTTCAACGGAGCCGAACCATCGGCCCGTGCGGTCGGCATGTGTGTGACCAGCAGGCTGAGGATCGCAGCAAGCATGATGACGTATTGCATCGGACGACAACTCCTAATTGAGAGGTACCCTGTCTTCCCACCGACCAATCCGCGCTGATTAAGCCACCCTCAGGCCGGCGACCGGGCAGCTAACAGGGCTATAGCTTGTTTCAGTATTCCTGCGTTTTGCGTTCCAGCTGTTACCAATCCCTAAAATTTAATCTTTCCGATGGTGCAAGCCCCTCTTGAACCTGCTTCCCATTTGAATACTCTTGAAGCTCTAGCCTTTCATTGCCAGGTTGGAACCTCCTCATTCAACTTCTCAAAATCACCTATAAGGGGCTCGACAACCCCTCATAAGAACGGCAGTGTTGCATGGATCATCAGGCAGGCCTAATCGGGTTTGTTGGGCGTCCTGTCGCCGGCGCATGAATAGAATAAATTTTTTGGCTAAATTGTTTTGGATTGGCGTTCAGTTTGCGGTTATTAATCAGATTGGCATGGTGCCGCAAGTCCGGCCGCCCGCGCAATCTGGTCAGTAATCGAATCGGGCAGAACCCGTTCCAAAAGTTTCCAGAGTTCGTCCGGCATTTAAGAGTTATCCAAACGTTGCTGTGCAGCAGTGGCGGGCGCTTGATGAGCTGGCAGTTTGAAAGCTGCCAACTCAGGACAGAGCGACTGTTATCATGTCAAGCGGTTTTCGGATAGGCTCCTTGGATGCGAGATTTCTTTTCAATTTCCGATGTTTTAATTCTCATTTTAGGAGAGTGATTCATGAGTTCACGAGCAACTCGGAACCGTGGTTTCACACTGGTGGAACTGCTGGTGGTGATCGCCATTATTGGCGTGATGGTGGGGTTGTTGTTGCCGGCGGTGCAGGCGGCACGGGAAGCGGCGCGGCGGATGAGCTGCAGCAACAACATGAAGCAGATCGCCCTTGGGGCCCACAACTTCCACTCCACTTACAACCGACTGCCCAGCGGCACCAACGATCGGCTGTGGGTCGAGGGTTTCCGGCGGGACGGCACGACCACGCGGATCGACGCGGTCGATGTTTACTCATTCCGCGTGACACTGCTGCCTTATGTGGAGCAGGGGCCGCTTTACGAACAGATCACGGCCTATTGCTCGCAGGCGGCGGCGACCAGCCCGTATGTCTGGGTGACGGACAACGGCTCGATGAACATTCCGCTGCCGTGGAGTAACCATACGATGTATGACGGCAAGCCAAACCCATTTACCGCCCACGTTCCCTCGTACGTTTGCCCGTCGGATGCCAATGCCAGCTTAAGCCAACAGCCGACCCGCTTGGGCTTCGCGAACTATGTCGGTAACCGTGGCGATGCTTGGGTGGGCCATGGATGGGGAGAATCACGCGGGCTATTCGGCCCGGGACATGTGGGTGACACGACCTTCGCCAGTATTCTGGACGGGACCAGCAACACCCTGCTGATCTCCGAGACATTGGTTGGTCAAGAAGGGGTCGACAGCCGCTTGAAGACCGGCGTGGCAACTACTGTGACCGTTCGCAACACGCCTCCCGCAGCCTGCTTGGCAGTCCGTGGCCCGAACGAAACGATCATCGGCGCTACCAGTAATCTCAAGGCACGCCGCTGGAGCGACTCACGTAACTACTTCGGCGTGTTCCACACGATTCTGCCGCCCAATTCGCCTTCGTGCGGCGATGAAAACGAGGCGTTGATTTCGGCGACGAGCAATCACCCCGGCGGTGTCAATGTCGCGATGGCGGACGGCTCCGTCCGCTTCGTCAGCGACAGCATCGACGCTGGCGATCCAACGAAGTTCCTCGGCGAAGGGATGCCCGGTTTCGTACCCGATCACCCTCACCAGTACACGGGTCCATCGACCTATGGCGTTTGGGGTGCAGCCGGTACGCGGAGCGGAAGCGAGTCCGTGCAGTTGCCCTAGTTTCCGGTTGGGTCACGGTTTTTTCGCCAGTTCGGCAAAGCGTAGCTTGTCGAACTGGCGAACCTTCAATCGATCTTTTCTATCCTTCCTATAGGCCGTTCGAGATTTATTGCTCGAATGAAGTTGCTCTCATGAACACACGTTTTAATATTGCGGGTCCGTTATTAGCAGGTTTCGCTCTCCTGATTGCCGGTTGCGGCGATCGGCCGATCGACACTTCGATGGCTGAAGGCACGGTGACGTTCAACGGGCAGCCGGTGGAAGGGGCTAACGTGATGTTTACCCCGGCGAATGAGGGCTCCGGCTCACCGGCTTATGCAACGACCGATGCGACCGGACGGTTCGTCCTGCAGACTCTGCAGGGGGCTCCAGGGGCAGGCACGACCGCTGGCGAGTACAAGGTGACGATCTCCAAAGTCCAGATGGTCGGTACCGGGAGAAAACAGATGACTCCCGAAGGTGTCGAAGAAGAGATCATGGAGCCTAAGGAAGTGCTACCGCGGCAGTACAAGCTCCAGAGCAGCACGCCGCTGACGGCCACGGTCGTCGAGGGCCAGCAGAACGTGTTCGAGTTCAACTTGGAATAGTGTTCACCAGAGTGTGAGACGCTTGGCCAGCTCTCAGACGGCCGAAGCTGACGTGCGAGTTTCACTACCCACCTCGCTGCGAGCGAGACCGTGACACCGGCCCCGCTTAGCTTCGCTCACTGGCTCAACGACCGACTGGCAGCCAACTCAGGTTCAGGGGGCTGACTTTAACTCAAAGTTGAGATTCTCATTTCGTCCGCTCTGAACCGTTGCCGTCAAGCCGGAACTTTCCGGCCGGTTGTACGTGGTGGGAATCTCTGATTTCATTGCCACCGTTCCGGTGGGACTGGTTTTTAAATAGGCGGTTTCATCATTCTCGGTGGCCGCTGCGGCTGATCCTGACGACGTGACCTTCGTGATCCCGACTCGGTATTCACCGGCTGCGGCGCCGGAGCCGACAGCGTCGCTTTGCGTATCGGTCAACTTGAAGACGCCGGCCTCATCGGTCGTGCCTACAGCCGGTCGCCCGGTGCCGCCTTCGACGGGTGAGAACACCACGGTCGCTTTTGACACCGGCGTCCCGTCGAGCGTGACTCGGCCTTCCACGTAACTCACGCTTGGGCCGCCGCCACCGCAACCCACCAGCGCGGCCAGCACCGCGGCCGATAAGCTAAACCTCAACTGAAGCATATTGAGTCTCATGATGAAAGGTTGTTGTCGCATTTTAGCAGAAGACCGGGCCGCATTGTTCGGCGCCGGTCCTCGCTGATTCCAGGCTCAGTGATTTACTGGGCCTGCACGCTCTCACCGCCGGCCACTGAGCCCATCGCACCCCACACGCCCCACAAGCTCGGGCCCTGGTAGGTGCGCGAATTACCTGGCTGCGCTGGCATTGAACGGGTCAGATCACCGGTGTCGATCGACTCCGAAACGAAGCGGACGCCCCCGTCGCACATCGCCACATTGACGCCGCCTGAGTGGTAGCTGCTCGGCGGTGTCTGCGCCCCGTCCTCCGCGTTGTCGTGTGCGCAGTTAGGACCGTTGGGCGGAATGATCGTAAAGAATCCACTGAACAGGTTCAGCGAGTCTGCCCAGCGCCGCCCCGCACCCCAGCCGCCATTGTTCCAGTTCTCCTGCACGGCCGGAGCGTTGGCCAGGGTATTGTTGGGGCCACGAACCGCCAGGCAGACCGCTGGGCTGAATTGCCCTCCGACATTGATGGCGACCGTTCGCGCCACCCCGCCCTTGATCGGATGGCTGGCCGGATCGGTGCCGGCCTGGCGGCCGATGACGACCTCAGCAAGCATCACGGTATTGGATGTGCCATCTTTGATTTTGCCGAAGTCGCATTGCCCTTGCAGGCCATTGGCGAATGCGCCGCGCCATTCCCAGTCATGGGAGTTCATATAAATGTCGCCACGATTGCAGTGATAACTGGTCGGCCGTGGATCCTCAGGAGCGATCTGCACGGTATCTGAAGGACAGCGGAAGGTCTCAATGTTTGTGGCAAATGGCCCCGGCACGCGTGGGTCGACCGAAGTGTCCCAGAAAGACCAGGGAACGCCACCGCCACGATGGAATGGTTCGATCCGCTCGTATAAGGCTTGCTGCTCGATGTAGGGCAGCAGATGCGTTAGAAAGCCGAGCCGGTCCCAGACAAAACCACCATTGAGCTTGCTTTGCCACCGCGGATCGTTATTAGACGCCGGAAACCGCTTGTAGGTGTCGTGGTGATTATGCACCGCAAGCGCCAACTGTTTGAGATTGTTGGAACACTGCATGCGACGGGCCGCCTCGCGGGCCGCCTGCACTGCCGGCAACAACAAACCGACCATGACGCCGATGATGGCAATCACCACCAGCAGTTCGACGAGCGTAAAACCTCGTCTTGGAAGAGAACGCTGCATCATCCCCAAACTCCTCAAAATAAGAGCAGTACGACGCGGAGCCAGCGGCAAAAAGGATAAGAAATCGCGCTGGCAAAAATGCCGGAAAGCGGCGACTAGAGTTGCATACTAGATACCAGCCCCCCTTGTGTCAATGATTTTGCCGACCAAATTACCGCTACAGGCCTCCAAGGTGGCATACAGCCACGTAGCGTTGCTAGCAAATTATTTCGGGTTGACAGACATCGCGAACACCGGCCGCTCCCGGGTGCCGCAGCCGGCTCGGATTAATTCAGGGGTCAGGAGTCAGTTGCACGAAGCCCCCGCAGGGCCGCTTGCGGCAATTGATTCCTGACCCCTTAACCCGAACATCTGATGTTGACGCTCCACTAGACCGCTGCCGTCGCCTTCGGCGGATCGTAGGGCATCAGCAGCGGTGCCGCTTGAATCCCACCCAGCTCGCTCCAAGGCGACTCGGCAATCCGCTGGCCCAGTCGCGTGACCTGGCGGAAATCACTATCGCTTGGCAAAGCGCCGGTCATCTGCCTGGCGAGTTCGCGGCAGATCGTGTCGGCGGCTTCGCGCACGATCGGATCATCGCTACGAGACGCATGCAGGCTGGTCACAAGCATCGTCACCGCGTGCTGTACCAGCGTCGAGATCGCCGACATCCGGCACTGGCGATCGGCAAGTTTTAGCTGATGCGTCCGCATCACGTCGCTGATCGCCACCCGCGCCTGCGATAACTGCACTTGAGCGAATGTCACATGCCGCAACAGTGGGCCCGCGAGCCCCGGAACCTCAGACCAATGGCTCGGCATCAGTCGCTGCGCGGCGTACCACCGTCCGTACGCTAGGAGTGGCTCGCGCAGGGCCCAAAAGTGAACCGGATTCGCCAGATTGGGTTGGGTAATGTTGCGCTGGTGGAGGATTTGACCGATCGGTTCGAAGAACTGCTTGCCGTGCTGTTTGACGAGCGATTTAAACAGCGCCATGCTCAACATCTCCCCTTCGCCCTCGTAGATGCAGGGCGCGAGGAACTCATGCACATTGTCACCGAAGGCATGGCCGTGCAAAAACGAACGACCGCCGTGGGTTTTCATCAGCAGCTCAATTGCGGCGGTCTTTTGCGCCTCGCTGCCGAACACCTTGGCGATGATGCACTCCATCTCGCCGCGATAGCCCTGGTCCAGTAGTCCTGCGCACCAATTGGCCAGCGCATCGCAAGCGACGATCAAGCCCGCCAGTCGCCCGATCCGCCGCCGGACCAGTTCCCGCTGATCGATGGCTTGTCCATAAGTGTGACGGAATCGCGCCCAAGGCAACATTTCAGCCAACATCCAGCGCATCGTCCCCGCGGCGTTGGCGCACAGCGCCACTCGACCGAGATTCAGCCCATGGTAGGCGATTGTCAGCCCATCACCGTTGGCCGGATGCAACCGGTTTTCGACCGGCACACGGAAGTTTCGGAACACCAACCCATGATTGTGCGCTCGCCGCAGAGCATGCAGCCCATACGACTTCAATCCAAAGGTTTCATCCTCCCGGTGCGGTAGATCGACAATCAAGACCGCGGGAAGATCATCGATCTTGCAGACCAAGCCAATTGTCCGTCCGAGAGTCGCATTGGTGATGAACAGTTTTTCGCCCGTGACAAGATAGTGGTCGCCGTCGCGGACAGCGGTGGTCCGCAGGGCCGTCAAGTCGCTGCCGGCCCCCGGTTCGGTCAACGCAAAGGCGGACAACCGCTCTCCACTGGCCAGCGATGGCAGAAACCGCTGCTTTTGTTCTTCGTTACCAAAGGTCCGCAGCGGATCGACCGCACCGATACAACCATGCACCGAAGCCAAACCCGCCACTGTCGGCTCCACCGTCGCCATCAGCGTGATCAATCGCACAAACTGCTGCATCGACGCGCCGCTGCCGCCATATTCGGGCTCGACCAACAAACCCCAGTAACCGGCCGCGGCCAAGTCGCTCAGCACCCGTTCGCTGATCTTGCCTTGCTCACTCAGCAGACTGCCAGCGGCCAGATGCGAGCGAACCACCGCGAGCGAACGGTTGATCACGCCGGCGACTTCTTCGCGGGGGGAGTCGGCGTGCGCCTGGAACCGTTCGGTCGGAACTTGCCGATCCCAGACCGCGCGATGAATCGGGCTCGCCGCCGTTTGATACTGGTGTGCGAACAGGGTTTCGACTTGGTCGTCAGCCGAATCGATCGCGCCGGTGCGGCGAATCTCATCCTCAGATTTTCCGCCCAGCCGCAGCGCGGTCTCGGCGAATGACACCGCTGATTCAGGCTCGGATTTCATGACTTTGCTCCTGGTGCTGCCACGCTCGCAGATCCCATTCAGCTCCCTCAGCGATCAATCGGGGCGGCTTGAATCGCTCACCGTGAACCGCTGCCAACTGCGTCAAATTGGTGGTTACAACCTCACGCCCCATCGCTTCGATCAGATGCAGCGGCCCGCCGCGATGGGGCGCAAAGCCGGTGCCGAGCACCATCGCCAAGTCGACTGCCCAGCCGTGGTCAACGATCCGCAACTCCCAGCACCGCGCCGCTTCAATCAACATGGGGTACACCAACCGTCGCTGAATCGGTGTGAGTGAATCGGGCAGGAACGCGAGATCCGCTTCCCCATCCTGGCCTCGGCCCCTGCCCGATTCACGTTGGACGCCCGGTGGTAATTCCGCCGGTTTTCTCTTCTTCCCTTGTCGATAGTGGTAAAAACCACGGCCCGATTTCTTGCCCAGATGTTGTTGCGCGGCCATCGCTGTCAGTGGCTGGGCCACTGCATCGGCATCGGCCAGCACGTCGCGCAAGGAACGGGCGACGTGCAGCGCGACATCGATCCCGACTTGATCGAGCAACTCCAGCGGGCCCATCGGCATCCCAAATCGCCTCAGTTCGCGGTCGATCAGGCCGGTTTCGTAGCCTTCGCCGACCATCCGCACCGCTTCGCCGAGATAAGGGAACAGCACACGATTGACCACCATTCCCGGTGAGTCCTGGGTCACAATCGGAGTCTTCCCTAGGACTCGCACTAGGCTGACCAGCCGCGCGATCGTCTCTGGAGCGGTTTGCGGCGCCGCAGCAATCTCGACCAATTCCATCGAGTGGACCGGGTTGAAAAAGTGCAAGCCCGCCACTTGCCCCGGCCGCTGCGTCACTTCCGCCATCGACGCGATCGACAGCGACGAAGTGTTGGACGCCAGAATCGTCGCTGCCGAGGTGCGGCGGTCAAGTGTGCGGAAGATGGCGTGCTTGACCGATTCTTGCTCGACCGCCGCTTCGATGACCAGATCGACAGTGTCCAGCGTGTCGGGCTCGTGGCGGACAGGGACCTTCGCGATCATCGCTTGCAGCCGCTCGGCCGACCACTGCTTGCGCTCGCCCTGCCGCTGGAACAGTTCCGCAATCCGGCGCCGGCCTGCCTCAGCGGCGGCGACATCGATTTCTCGGATCACCACGTCAAAGCCACGATTGGCGGCCAGTTGACCAATGCCCGCCCCCATCACTCCTGCACCGACAATCCCGATCGTGCGAATCGGAGCGGCATGGATGGTATGCTCCTGTTGCCCGGTCCAGGCCAGCGGGTTCCGCGCCGCCTCGCGGGCAAAGAACAGATCCAAAAGACTGCGATGGGTCGGCGTCGAAACCAGCGACAAAAACTGTTCTCGCTCGATCTCATAGCCATCGACGCGGCGGTCATAGCCAGCCGCTACGGCCTGCAGCGCCGCGTCAATCGCCGGGTAATGTTCGCGCTGCGCTGCGGTTTGTCGCCGCGTGTGAGCAAACACCAACCGGCGGCCCCAGGCGGTTTGGTCCAGTTGCCGTTGCCACCAGCGCCGCTGGGGGGACTGACGCCGATTTCCTGCGCCCTGCAAAATCGTGTCGAGGAAAGCATCGATACCGCCTTCCCAGTTTTCAGCCGGGATCGCCCGGTCGATCAGCCCGATCCGCATGGCCTGGTTGGCATCGAGGAAGCGACCGCTGAGAATCAATTCCAGCGCCGCGCTCAGCCCCACCGTCTGCGGCAGTCGTTGTGTACCACCCCAGCCAGGAATCAGTCCCAGCTTGATCTCCGGCAAACCGATCTGGGTCGCACTGTTGTCGCGCGCCAAACGGTAATCGCACGCCAGCGCCCATTCCAGCCCGCCTCCCAAGCACGGACCGTGCAGCACCGCCACCGTCGGCAGCGGCAGCCGCTCGATCTGCGCAAACAACTCTTGGCCGCGAGCGACCAGCCGCCGGGCTTCATCCGGCGACTCGATTTCGGCAATCCGCCGCACATCCGCACCGGCCAGAAAGCCGCTCTCTTTATGACTGCGAAAGACAATCACCCGCTGCCCTGCAGCGGAACCGAGCGAACCGACGATCTGTTCCAGTTCTTCCAACACGCCCGCGTCCAGAATGTTCAGCGGCCGCTGGGGGACATCCATCGAAACGGTCACGACGCCACGGGCATCGGTGTCGAGGGTGAAGTTCATAAAAGCTGAATCCGACATCGTCGAATCTCCCCGGTAAGGAACTAAGCATCGCGTTCGGTCTGGACCGCGATCGCCATTCCCTGGCCGCCGCCGACGCACAACGTGGCGAGCCCCCGTCGCAAGCCGCTCCGGCGAAGCTCGCGGAGCAGCGTCAGGACCAGCCGTGTGCCGGTCATGCCGACCGGATGGCCCAGCGCGATCGCGCCGCCGTTGACATTCATCCGCTGCCTGTCGAACGCCCCCAGCGGTCCATCCAACCCCAGCTCTTGGCGTCCAAATGCAGCCGACTCCGCCGCTCGGCAACAGGCGATGACTTGGGCCGCAAAGGCTTCGTTCAGTTCAATCCGATCAAAGTCCGCCAGCGTCAGACCGGTCTGCCGCAGCAGCTTGGCGATCGCGTACAGCGGCCCGAGCCCCATCCGCCGCGGATCACAGCCGGCGATCGCATAGCTGGTCACGTACCCCAGCGGCTGCGTCGGCAGACTCTCCGCTTGCTTGGCGCCTGTGACGACGAGTGCAGCCGCCCCGTCGGTCAGCGGGCAACTGTTTCCGGCGGTCACCGTTCCGCCACTGCGCTGGAACAGCGGACGGAGCTTGGCCAGTTGTTCGAGCGTCTGGTGCTCGCGCGGCCCGTTGTCTCGGTCGATTTCCTTACCGTCTTGCTCGACGGGTACTATCTCGCCGCTAAAGAAACACTGGTACTGAGCGGCCGCAGCGCGCCCATGGCTCAGCAGCGCGTACTCGTCCTGTTCCTCCCGGCTGATTTCGAACTCCTGGGCGAGAACCTCGGCGGTCTGGCCCATGCTCAGCCCGCAGACCGGATCGGTCAGCCCCAGTTCGATGCCCATCACCGGCTTCAAATGGTGTGGCCGAAACGCGGTCAAAGCCCGCAACCGCTGGCCGAGCGTTTTGGCCTTTCCGAGCCGCAACCAGGCCTGGAAACCTTGACGATTGACCAACATCGGCACGTTGGACATCGATTCGGTCCCGCCAGCGATGATCACCCGGCCCGCGCCAGGACCGGTTTTGCTCTCGGCCAGCGGGGGGCCGCTCCCGTTAGCGCCGGCTCCATTGGATGCGATCGCCTGCCAGGCCGCCACGATCGATTCCATCCCCGAAGCGCAGTTGCGGTTGACGGTGTGAGCGATGCGGTCGTGTGGCACGCCGGCGCGGAGCGCAATCACCCGCGCTAGGTTCGCCGCGTCGGGTTGTCCGGCAACATTGCCCATGATCACCTGGTCGACCTGTTCCGCAGCGATCCCGCAGTGACTCAGGGCACCGGCGACGGCGATCCGCCCGAGCTCGACGGCGGTACAGGTTTGCAACTGGGTAAAGGCTTTGATCAGCGGCGTGCGGACGCCGCCGAGAACCGCCAGTGGAGCTAGCTTGCCGGTCATATCCGCTCTCCGAAATCGTCACTCAGGGTTATTCCGGCCGCAGCGGTCGCCGGTGCCGCGGGAGCGAAGTCAGCTTGCCGGCTATCGACGGGCGTTGCTTCCTGCGGCACACGCAGATGGCGCCGGATGAGTTTGCCAAGGAAATTGCGCGGCAACTCGCCCTCACAGCGCTCGTAGATCCGCGGGCGTTTGTGTTTGGACAATTGCTCGCTGCAGACTTGCCGCAGCAGCATTTCATCCCAGTTCGCCCCTGGCTGGAGTTGAATGAACGCCTTGACGATTTCGCCGTAGTGGGCATCTGGCTGACCGACGACCGCCGCGCCGGCGACTCCAGGGACGCCGCACAGCACCTCCTCAACCTCGGCCGGATAGACGTTGAATCCCCCCGTGATGATCAAGTCTTTTTTGCGGCCGACGATTTTGTAAAACCCGTCCGCGTCGACAGTTGCCAAATCGCCGGTATGCAACCAGCCGTCCTGGATCGCCTCGGCGGTCGCTGCCGCATCGCGCCAGTATCCGAGCATCACCTGCGGGCCGCGGACGAGCAGTTCGCCGACTTCGCCCGGCGGCACTTCCAGCGGCGGAGTAGGGTCCGTTTCGTCTGCACGCGTGGCGATGATTTTCGCCTGAGTCTCGGGCAACTGCATGCCGATCGTGCCGTAGCGTGGCGGTTGAAACAGCGGGCCGACGTGCGTCACCGGCGATGCTTCAGACAGCCCATAGCCCTCCACGACCAGGGCGCCGCTGTGCCGCGCGAACTCCTCGGCCACCTCGCGGTCCAGCGGCGCGCCGCCGGAGATCACCCACCGCAGCGAGCTGAGATCGGCGGCGTGCGTCCGCAGCCGCTCATTGAGCGCCACCAGCATGGCGGGCACCGCATGAAACACGGTCGGCCGATGTTGCTCGATCAGCCGGATCACTTGCCGCGTGTTGAAGCGGTGATGCAGGACCAGCGTCGCCGCCATCGCTGCGCCGCCGAGCACCGTGGCCGACAACCCGTAGCTGTGGAAAAACGGCAGCACCGCCAACATCGTTTCGTTTCCAAAACTCCGGTCGGTCCATACGTACTGCTGCCAAGCGTTGGCGACGAGATTCTGATGGCTGAGCGTCACCGCCTTGGCTTGCCCCGTCGTACCGCCGGTCGGCAAGATGTACGCTGCATCGCGTCGCGGATCGATCGCTATCGGGTTGAACTCCCGCTGCGTCTGGTCGATCTGCTCCCAAAACCAACTCGCGCCTGGCCCGCTGGGCAACGACCAATGCCCGGTGTTTTGGTGCCGTTTCCAGAGGTAACCGAGTTGCTGCAGCGCCGGCAGGTGGTCGCGGATCGAGACCAGCAAGGTCATCTCCACCGCGTGATCGGCGACCACAAGCTGCGAGAGCATGTCCAAGCAAACGACGAACCGGCACTCGCACCGCTCAATCATGCGCCGCACTTCTGCTGTCGGCATCAGCGGGCTGAGCGCGACCACGATCCCGCCCGCGCGCCACACGCCGTTGGTGGCGATGATGAACTCGGGGACGTTGGGCAGCAGCATCCCGACGCGCTCGCCGCGCCGCAGCCCCAAACGCTGGAACATCGCGGCACACCGCACCGCATCGTAATTCAGCCGTTCGTAGTTCCACCGTCGCTGCCCATACCAGATCGCCGGTTGCTGCGGCAGCTTCATCGCGGCGTGGCGCAACAGCTCGTAGGCGGGCAGGCCGGCGTAGTGGTCGATGCCTGCTGGCACAACGGCACTGGCAGCTCGATCGTCCTCGAAGTGGGCCAACCGGTTGTCGCTGGTCACGTGCCCCATCACAGCCCTCGTCGATGCAAGTGCGAAGAGTGGCGCCAGCAGCACCGCGGGCATCAGCCTGCCGCTTCGGCTGGCTACCGATTCCGGCTGGACTGCTGTTGGTCGCCGCGGATCGCGGTTTGAAACAACTCACCAACCGGTACACCCATCGTACGCATCGATTTGAACAAGGGTTCTGACAGCTTTGCTATCGCCACAATAGTGCGCCTTAAAAACACCTTACCCGGCGAGTGTTACGGGCTTCTTGCAGCGTATGGGTAACGGCTCCTTCGACGCAGCTAAACTGGACAGCTCCAATCGAGTCGACAAACGAGGACGACCAAGGTGGACGATCAAGGTGGACGATCAAGGTGGACGATCAAGGTGGACGACCGCTCCGTCGGTCGTACTCTCTGAGCGTACCTGCTCCGATCGGCGGAGCGATCGGCGACACTCACCGCTCCGCCGGTCGTACTCTCTGAGCGCACTTGCTCCGATCGGCGACACTCACCGCCCCGGCGGATGCACTACCCGAACAACTCGTCGATCGGCCGCCCAGGGGTCAGCGGGAAGGGACGGCCGACGGCGTCGAGGATTTCGGCGTGCGGGTCCAAGCCGAGCGCGTGGTACAGCGTCGCCGTGATATCTTCCGGTCCGACGGGATTGTCGGCCGGGTAGGCGCCCTGGGCGTCGCTGGCACCATACACCGCGCCTCCCCGGACGCCGCCGCCAGCCATCATCACCGTGTAGCATTCCGGCCAATGGCCGCGACCTTTGCCGTCGCGATCACCGATCTTTGGACCGCGGCCAAACTCGCCCATCCACAGCACCAGCGTTTCATCCAACAGCCCACGCTGCTGCAAGTCATTGATCAGCGTCGGTACCGTCTGATCGGTGATCGGCAACAAGCGTTCGCGGAGGTCCTTGAAATTCTCCTGATGCGTGTCCCAGCCCTGCGAACCTTTGCCACCGATGCCGCGGGCGAAATAGACGTTCACAAACCGCACGTCCGCTTCGATCAGCCGCCGTGCGAGCAAACAGGATTGGCCATAGGTGGTCCGGCCATAAGCGTCCCGCAGCGCATCGCTTTCTTGACTGAGGTCAAACGCTTGCTTCAACCGCGGAGAGCTGAGGATCGACAGCGCTTGCTGCTGAAACTGCCCCATCCCTTGAACTTCCGCCATCCGCTGCAACTGGTCGCTCTGGCGATCGACGATCTGCAACAACTCGCGCCGCGATCCCAACCGGTCGAGCGTGATCGTGTCGGGCAGTTGCAACTCCGGCAAATTGAAATCGTCGGCATTAGGATCGCTTTGGAAGAAGTACGGATCGTGTCCTTTGCCGAGAAAGCTGGCGTGCTGGCCGGGGCTGATCGAGCCATCGGACAGGCGGTGCGGGTAGGCGACAAATGCGGGCACACCTTCGCTTCCGCTGCCCAGGAACTTCGAAACGACTGAGCCGAAGGCCGGAAACAGTTCTTGGGTGTCCCGTAAGCGAATGTCGTCCGTCGGCGGCGCTTGGCCGGTGAGCGAGTAGTAGCAAGCCGAGTTGTGGTTCTTCATCCGGTGATTGACGCTGCGGACCTGCGCCCAGGCGTCGAGGTTCTCCGCCCACCGCGGCAAGTGCTCACACACCGGTTGCCCTGGCACCGACGAGGCGATCGGTTTGAACTCGCCGCGAATCGAATCGGGCGCAGCGGGCTTCATATCGAAGGTGTCGATATGGCTCGGACCACCGAACTGGTGCAGAAAGATCACGTGCTTGGCCGTCGCCACACGGCGCGCGGCCGCCGCTTCGCTGGCCAACAAACGCGGCAGGCTGAGCCCCGCGAGCGACAATCCGCCGATCTGCAGGGCGCTGCGACGCGTGATCGCGGCGGTCTGAAAACTTCTACATCCACGCATGTTGACACCCTCTGACTTGCATCCGAAAAGGGGTCTGACCCTCTCCGGCGAGGCGAAAAGCCCCATGAACACGACTCGCCTCCAAAGGGTCAGACCCCTTTTCCCGATAAGCTGCTAACGGATCCAGAAAAACTCCTGGCTGTTGAGCAGCGCCCACAACACGTCTTCGGCAGCCGCGCGGCGATCCGCCCCGCTGCTCAGATACTCGGTCATCGCCTCCCGCTCCTCGGCGGTCGGCAGTCGGGTCAGCACACTCTGATACAACGCCTCCACGACCTCGCGTGGGTCGGCCGCATCGGCTTCGACCGCATCGAGCACATTGGGGCGTGTTGTCAGTTTGCGGCGCACGTCTTCGCCATTGATCAACAACAACGACTGGCTCAATGAAGCCGCGGTGGAACGTTCGCACTCGCACGACAATAACCGATCGGGTTTGCCGAACACGCGCAAGAAACCGTCACGCGGCATCCCCGGATGCCGCACCGCGCGGCCCATGCCGACCGCGCGGCCTTCGGATTCCATGGTCGTCATCACCCGCGTGGCGTCGCTGATCGCGTCGAGCAGGACTTCTGCCGACATCCGCCGCAGCGGGTAGCCGGCGAACACCGCCGCCGCTTCCAGCTCCTCATCGGTCGCTTCTTGCGAAACGCTCTGGCGGGCGAAGGCATCGCTATTGAGAATCTCCCGCGCCAGCGTTCGGGTCGAGTAACCGGTCTCGATCAACCGATCGGTGATGTATTCCAGCAGCTCGGGGTTGCTCGGTGGGTTGGAGAGGCGAAAATCGTCCGGTGGATCGACGATCCCGCGGCCCATCACCTGCGCCCACACGCGGTTGGCCATGTTGCGGGCAAACGCGCGGTTGTCCTGCGTGAGCCACCGCGCAAGCTGCTCCAGCGGATTGCCTGCGCCGTCCTTACCTTCACCGCTGTTCCAACCGAGCTGATCCAGCGGTTTGGGATCGACCTCCTGCGACCGTCCGGGGTGATGAATCCGCGGCTGGCGATCACGCAGCGAAATGATTTCGTCGCCGGAGATAATGTGCTTGTCCAGCCCATCGCGCGGCTTGTTGTCGATCTGCTTGCGTTCGATCGTCGTAAAATAGGCCGCCAAGCCGTAGTAATCGTCTTGTTTCCAGGTGTCGAACGGATGATTGTGGCAGCGCGCACACTGAATCCGCACGCCGAGAAACACCTGACTCAGCGCCTCGGCGGCGACTTCCGGCTCACGATGCGTGCGGTGGAAACTCGCTGGCGGCGATTCGAAGGTGCTGCCGATCGTCTCGACCAGTTGCCCGGTGATCTGATCGACCGGCGTGTCGGCGGCGAATTGGCTGGCCAGCCAGTCGTTCCACCGCTGGGCACCGTCGAGGCTCATCACCTTCGGCTCGTTCCGCAGCAGATCGCTCCACCGCAGCGCCCACAGGTACGCGTAGCCATCATCGAACAACGCGCGCTCGATCCACCGTCGATTGCGGTCCGGTGCTGGCTCAGCCAAAAACTGTTGCAGTTCCTCAGCCGTGGGCAGCCGACCGGCAACCGTTAAGAACAAGCGGCGGAGAAAAAGTTCCGGCGGAATCGGCGGCATCGGTTCCAGCCGTAGCCGCTCCAGCCGCTGCTCGATCAACTCGTCGATCGGCGTTTTGCCGTGCTTGGTCAGCGGCTCACGGTTCGCCTCACCAGCCAACTCGACCGAGCCGGCTGCACCGGTTGACGCGGGCTGCAGAAACACGATTCGCGCCTGTGAGCGGCCATCGAGATAGGAAATAGAAATGGAAACGTCGATCGGCCGCTGCGACTGCACCCATCCCTCGTCGCTGACCGTCACTCCCGCAGGAACACTCGGCTCATAGCGCGCCCAGCGGCTGACGTCGCGACGGGTACCATCGGTCAGTTCCGCAATCACCACCAACCGGTGTTCGCGGTCCTCGGGCAGCAACCAAGCCTCGGCCGGATAGACCTCCAGACGCTCGACCCGTGCCGCAGTCGCCGCATCCAACGACTCGCGGTCGCTCGCCGGCGCTGCGGTCGACTCGTCCCACAGAGCACCGGCATCGAGCCACCGCCGCATCACCTGATAGCTTTCGGAATCCGGCGGCAGCCGCAGCCCGCCGCGATGCGCCACTTGGCCCGCAGGCTTGCGCAGCAGCAGACTGTTTTCAGCGTCAAACCAGTCGATGCGGCGGCCTGCCGCAGACCGAGTGATCGAGGCAAAATCGAACAACGGATCATCGCCGCGGAGACTCAGCCGCAGGCCGCCTTTGCCATGCAGATTGCCGTGGCAAGTGCCGAGGTTACAGCCGCTTTTGGACAACACCGCCGATACCTCGGTGGCGAACGCCGGGATCTGCGGCGCGACCTCTGTCACGCTGACCGCGGCACTCGCTTGGAATCCGCCATACGCCGCCGTCAACCGCGTTTCGCCGCTGCGACCGAGATGCTCCAGCACCGGCCCATGGCCGAGTTTTACTGCGGCGCCGTCGGGTGGCACGTCCCTGAGGAACGAAGGGCGTGCTGCCTGCGCCAGCCCTACATTGAGTCTGACGACTGTGTTGTCGGCAATCTCCAGTTGCAGTTCAGCCGCCCCAGTCAGATCCTGCTGCGTCCCGTCCGCGCGGTGCAGCGTGACGACAAAACTGGCTGGATAATCCGCTGAGACCACCAACTCGCTGGGCGAAATCGTGATGCCGGTAACTGCTTGCCCCGGCATCGCGGTGTCACTCCCCGCAGCGAAGCCGCACAACTTTGGGGAGGTGCCGATGCACAACGCCACCGACACCAGCGACAGCAGCCAAACCGTAGGCCGATTACGGGAAGTGAGCATGGCGGGATCGGGAGGTAGGCGGAGCGGGGCGGGAGGTGACCGGGTGTTCGGGCACCGCGGCGCGAGCGCACGGACTTCCGGTCAGCGGCGCAGTATACTGCATCTCGCTGGCTCCCGCACACCGCATTGGCTGGCGCACCACTCCCACCTTGCCTACCGCTCCCACCGTCTGCTTGGCGCTGCATCGTCCCGCTGCCTGCGCGGCCGAAACTCACCGCAGAGCTTTTAGCTACTGTCCCCTTTGCTCTCACCGCTGGACCGCCGCTCATGATTTGCCCGCTCCCTTCCATCCCGCCGCTTGCCACGGGTTTGGCTGCGATCGTCACGATGTTGTTGAGTGTCCCTGTTCGCGGCGACGATGCCGCGGACTTCCGCGCCAACGTAGCCCCGATCCTGATCCAGCACTGTCTGGTCTGTCACGGCGGCGACGCGGTCGAAGGTGGTTATGACCTCAGCACGCTGGCGAGCCTGGGTCAGCCAGGTGATTCCGCGGTCGCGCCGATTGTCGCGGGCGATCCGACCAGCAGTGAATTGATGCAACGGCTGGTGACCGACAACGCTTCGGATTTGATGCCTGCCGGGGGGCCGCCGCTGGGCGAGGGACAGATCGATGCGATTTATCAGTGGATTGCCGCCGGTGCCGCGCTCCCCGCTGCGGACCCGAATACTCGGCTGATCGATGTGCTCGAAGTTACCTCCGACTATCCGCTGCCGCCGGCGGTTTATCCGCGGCCGATCCCCGTGACCGCTGCCGCCATCACTGCCGATGGTACGATCGCCGTTGGTGGCTATCGCGAACTGCTCGTCTGGCCGCCCGGACAATCAACATCGCCGGAACGCATCCACGGATTCGGCGATTCGATCGCCGCGGTCCAAATCAGCAGCAGCGGCAACTGGCTTGCGGTCGCCCATGGCACGCCGGGACAGCGGGGCGAGGTGACGATTGCGCGACAGACCGGCCAGCGGCTCGAGGATCGTCAAGTCGTGTTCCGCAGCAGCGACGTGGCGAGTGGGCTCGCGTTTTCTCCCAGCGGTGAGTTCCTGGCCATCGCGACGCTCGCTGGCGAGTTGGCTGTGGTGGAGTTGCCCGCTGATTCCACGGCTGACGGTGCGACTCCTGAAGCCGCCGTGGTCGAGGCGAGCGGGGGCGGTGGCACGGCGTTGCCGCTGCGGCTGAACCTCACTCCGCACGCCGATGCGATCTCCGCGGTTGCCTGGTCAGTCAACGGCAAAGACCTGCTGACCGCTTCGCGTGATCGCACCGCACGGGTGATTCGGTTACAGGACGGACAATCGACGAGCAACCTCACGATGCACGAACGGGCGGTGCACGGGATCTGTCAGATCAAAGCCGGCACGGTGACGCTCGACGAAACCGGGACGCTGCGACTGTGGTCCGCTGGCGGTCGCACTCCCCGCATCGAACGACCGCGGGTCAGCGACGCGGCCCTCGGGTTGTATGTGCAGGATGACACGGTGCTGGTGCCTTCGAGCCGCATGGTGCGGCGGTTGATCGTGGAGCAAGTCGAACAGGACGATGGCACCGACGAAAACGGCCAGCCGAAGAAGCGCCGCGTGCCGCGGTGGAAAGAACTTCCACCGCTGGAAGTCGGCGTTAGTGACCTGATCGTCTCGCTGGCGGTCTCGCCCGCGGGGGCCGTGATTGTCGGCACCCAGGCCGGCCGGATCCACCGCTGGGAAGCCGGAGCCGAAGGTGTCCCCTCCCAGCCGCCGCTGATCGCGGCCCCGTAATCCGGTTGCCGAAGAACGTCACCGAAGAACGTCGCCGATCGCTCCGCGATCGGAGCTGATGTTCGTCCGCGCGGAAGTTCGACCGGCGGAGCGGTCGACCACCTTGGTCGCCGATCGCTCCGCGATCGGAGTCCGCAACCAGCAACCAGCAACCAGCAACCAGCAACCAGCAACCAGCAACCAGCAACCAGCAACCAGCAACCAGCAACCAACAACCGCCCGGAACAACCGCAGATCGCTCATCTCGCTTCGCTGTTTCAATTTTCTTCCGCCCCCGTGACCTGATGTGTCACTGGGGGCTGCGATGATGGGTTTGTCATCAGGTTGCCACTGACCTGACGCGTTCCATCCATCATCGGGCAGGTGCCCGCACACCCATTGAGGCCGCTAAAATGAGATCGACTTTGAGCCGTGCGATGCAGGATTCCGACCGGTTTGTCGTGGAGCTTGACTACTGCGACTCCAAGGGCGAAGCGACGCATCGGGTGATCAGTCCGATTCGCTTTTTGCCGGGAAACCGCCTGCTGGCGCTCTGCCTGTGCCGCGAAGAACCGCGGCAGTTTCACCTGAACCGCTGCAGTAACGTCAAACTGCGGCGGGCAGAGCAATTCGTGATGCCGCTGATGCTGACCGCGGCCGGTGAGTGAACCGGGGAGGCAAGCAGAAACTTTAGGGAGAATTTTTCCCGATTGGCTGAGAAAAGCAGTGAACAAACTGGCTGACGATGCGCATAATAGAAATCGATGGACCGCCATGCCCGTCGCAACGTGGATATCGACCCCGTTAATCGCTGCTGGTTGCAAACCCTACCGGCGGCCAGATTTTTTCAAGGCCGTGCGGAAACCTGCGGCGATTGCTCCGGTTTGATTGATCACGGGCCACTTCTTGACCGAAGAATTTGACTGGCAGCCTGCTGCTTGTTTATGGCATTTACTCTGTGTGAGGGAATTTTCGATCTCGGTTCCTGTTCCCGCCTCGTTCCATCGTTCCTGCCTTGCCGGCTCCACCTGCCCCGAACCCGATCCCGCCGAGCGTGCTCAGGACTTGTACCTGTCGCTTCGCTTCGGGTGTCGATCGGCATTGTCGGGCGAACCGTCAGCCGGCAGGCTCACCACCCATGTTTGCAGGATATTCTTAAAAATGTCTTCGACTCAGGAGTTGGAATCTCCCGCGCTGTCCGGCCCAAGCGTAGCCCGCGACGATGCGTCGCTCTTCGAAGTCTCTCGATCGCCTTACGCGATCCATGAAGTTCCGGTGGTCCTGCAGGGCACCGACGCCATCCCTGGCTCGCTGCAGGTGACCCTGCACTATCCGCGGCTCTATGTCGAAGGCTTGCAGGATCTGATCCCCGCTCAGCTCGAACTCGACATTTCGTCGTTGGTCGACGGCGGAGCGGTGCGAATTGACCAGTTGCAGTTGCCGCCGTACTGCGAAGTGATCGGAGTTTGGTTCACCAACCCCGTCGTCACCGTCGCTCCCCAGGAGTAACGCCCGGGTCCCGTGCAGCACGCTGGCGTGAACAAATGTGCCGCAACGCACCGGTTTTCCCGGCGAACAAGAAGTCCGCCGCTACGCCCTTTTCAGCGGCGATCAGATTGGTAGACTGAGCACACGCACCCGTGGCACAATTGGATAGCGCATCGGTCTTCGGAACCGAGGGTTGCAGGTTCGAATCCTGCCGGGTGTATTCTGCTGCCGGGCCACAGCCATCGGCAGTCCGCTCAACCCCGGGTTTCCCGGGGTTTTTTCGTGTGCTGGCAGTCTTAAGGGGCTTAGGAGATCCTAGCGATTGGTCCGCATGCGGGGTCACGGCCGCCAAAAATTCACCCTCGGCCACCTCCAGATAGCGACCCCGAAAAGATGGAAGAGACGTTCATCTGCGGCTCGAAACAGAGCGGCGGCTCACTGCTGAAGAAACGCTCAAAGTCGGTTTCGCTATTTTAAAGCCAATGCCAACCGCGTCAGTGCCCCGATCAAGGCCAGCGAGCAGGACTATCACCTGCACGTGGTGGAGCTTCACAACAGCGGCCCGACGACCGCGATGACGCTCGCCACGTTCGTCGCGCTCTGCAGCGGCGTGCTCGGCAAACCACTGCAGTCGCAGATGGTGGTGCTAGGCAGCATGAGTCTGGGCGGCAACATCATCCCGGTCGAGAACTTAGCGGAGACGCTGCAGGTGGCCTTCGACGCCGGCGCCAAGCGGATTCTGCTGCCGATGGCCAGCGTCAGCGACATCCCCACGATCCCCGGCGAGCTATTCGCCAAGTTCCAAACCAGCTTCTACGCCGACCCTACCGATGCCGTGTTCAAGGCGCTGGAGGTGGAGTGAGCGGCTACTCGCTTCAACTTCACGGGGGCGGCACCTCGAATCTGATCGAGCGTAGATCGAAACCGCGTTAGACCAATGGCAGCTGTCGGATGCCATGTGCGAGGCAAGACATCGATCAGTAGGGTCTAAACAGCTTTGCAAGTTACGGACGGTTTCAAAGGAAACGGCTTGCCACGGCACAGTACGCCTCGGTCGCGATCAACTAGCAGACCATAGTGTCGCAACCGTACTGCCAATTCCGCAGTCTGCTCGGGCAAACGCTGCCGAAACGACAGCTCTGGTGAGCCAGGATCTTCATAATTTAACGAAAAGGCGTGCTTGTTGACGTCGCCATTCACACCGAAGAAGCAGCACTCTTCGGCCAATTTTGCAGAACGAAAGGCGATACTAATAGAGAGTTTGCAGAGCCCCATTGGTGCTGGCACAGCAAATGCTAGCTGCACATTTGGCCTACTTGATAACACCGCTTCAGGAGCGATTATGGATCTGCTGTCAGTACGAGCGTTTGCGGCTAAGCAGTTGGAAAAGGCAAAGGATTACTCGCGAACGATTAAGTTTGCTGAAGAGCGACAGCGTAAGTCAATTACAGCGAATCGCTCACAAGAAATCCGGGCTTCTATCGCCGACGACCCAGAACTCGCGTCACTAAACATTGGTGATGGCATAGGAGCTTGGGCGTCCATTGCTTCAGTTGATCTTCGGCGATCAACCGCACTTGCGGACTCGCTCGGGCCCCGCAACACGTATCTCATGACCCACGTGTTGCTTCCAACTCTTGCATATGTTTGTGAACACATGCATGGCATGGTCATGAACTTTCGAGGGGACGGACTATTTGCCTCGTTCGGCTTGCAGAAACTAAGAAGTGATGAGAGCCAGCGCCCCGACAAGAGCTACATTCACACTGCAAACATGCATGCGGTCGTGTGTGGCCTCGCGCTTGTCGAAGCAACCAAGGATGCCGTGGAGCCTGTGCTATCCAAGGAAAATATTGAGGTCGATCTGTCGGTCGGGGTCGGGGTTGATTGTGGATCGGTAGTAGTGACGCGAGTCGGGTGGATGAATGCTCAGGAACTGACGGCCTACGGCTCACCGGTGAACTACGCATGCAAGCTGTCCGACCAGGTGAATCAGGTTAGAGTCTCCGACCGAGTTGCGAGCGACTACCCGAGCAGTCCAGAAGGGACCATGAGGTTCGCGGATATGGGCGATGGCTGCACCGCAAGTTCAGCTAGCAAAATGCTATTCCAGTCTAGACGAATTTAGCTTCCTATCATTTTGCTAGATACCAGTTGTCGTGTCCACCAGGACGGCCCCTGAGAATAACAACGGGGTCGGGTAGAGCTTCGATGCACGATGCATTTGTGAGCCATCTGCTTGCGAAGCATCAGAACCCCTAAACACGTCGGTTAAAACTGTGTCAATAGAATTAAGTGACAACCATCAGGCACCAAACCAAGCAGTTGCACGCCAGGCCAAAGCAGAAGAGTCGCACATCGCGCCTTCGTGCCAAATGACGGAGGCCTTTGCGTGGCGGGTGCACGCCTATCTCAATGAGTACGTACGCTTTGCCGACACTAAGGCTGCGGCAGTTATTGCATGGAGTGCTGCGCTCATTAGTGTACTATTCTCTCGCAACTCCCACGCCCACTTCATGAGCGGGCCAGCGTTCTCCAACATCACCTTGGGGTCGGCAGCATTGAGCATAAGCTCACTGCTCGCCTTCGTTTTACTTGCTTTAGCCGTTGGAGCAGCCTTCTGGTGTGTCAAGCCTAGCCTGTGGTCTAGGGACAACAGCAAAGTTCACGAAAAGGGAAGTATCTACTGGGAGCAAATTCGTGCTCATGACGACGCGGAACTCTTTAGTGCCACCCTCTTGAGAAAAACACCGGAACAGCTTTTGACTGAGTGTGCCGATCACATTTTCGTTTTGGCCGGCATCGCGCAACACAAATATTGGTGGGTCGACTGGAGTATTCGGTTAGCGACTGTTGGCAGCCTGCTTGCCGGACTTGTAGCGTTATGCACGCTATGAGATGCCGGTACGGGCACACGGCTGCTACTACATTAGAACCCAGATGCCCCCTTCGGGCAATTTGGCTGGGCTACTTCTTCTGCATGTGGTTAAAAAGGACAATGCAAGTGCGGGTGCACGAAGGGGGATTGGCCCGGCCAAAGTCGACGACAGTCGTGATGCCGGCTCGCTAGAATTCTGGTGGACCTCCTCGCTCGGCATCTATGCCGATGAAGTCACCATAGCCGCTGACGTCTATCAGGTGGGCAATAGGACGGTCGATCTGAAGATTCAGGAAGCTGATGTTCGATCGAAGTAACTGGCCAAAAATCGTGCAGTCGTCGACGTGCGCGATTTGTGCCACTTTAGGAAGCCACCCTTGCAACCGCACCTCGTACGCCAGAAGCCAATTGCGGTCGTGCAGTTCTGCAACCGCAACTCGACTCGCTGTCAGTCGGCACTTCAAAAGGGGCCACTTATCGGCGCTTCAAAAAGGACCAGCGAACGCTTGTATAGGTAAGGAGTTGTTAGTGGCCCGTTTTGAGCTTACGGCTCACCGGTTTCATCGGCC
>Ga0182745_1000733_pt1 | contig 34292 bp, 32 predicted proteins | sample eDN3rd30CKraftBY_FD_128523 | JGI IMG/M metagenome (GOLD analysis project Ga0182745, IMG submission 128523) | Enriched backyard soil microbial communities from Emeryville, California, USA - eDNA 3rd pass 30_C Kraft BY (version 2) (version 2) | ecosystem: Environmental > Terrestrial > Soil >...
TCACCGGACAGCCCCGCCGTCCGCACGGGCGACGGAACGGGCCCCACAGAGAAGGCGGGCAGCGGAACCACGGGCCACGTGCGGAAGCCTCCCGCGGGCTCCGGCGCGCGGATGGTGCCCTCTGGCGCGGGCGGCGCGCCCTCGAAGCAACCACGCGCCACGAGCGAGAGCGGCCTCGCGACATCCAGCACCACCGGCACCGGGCGCTTCCCCAGACGGCCGGCCACGGTGAGCCGCAACGCAGGCGAAGCCAGCAGCGGCAAGGTCTGCCCGTGAAAGCCTCGGGGACGCGAAGCCCCCGGGGCAGGTTCCCGGTGGCACCCGGCCCCGGCCAGCCCCAACAACCCCACCAGCAGGAACGCGCGACGCACGTCCCGCAGGTTACTGCTTCTTGGTCTTGGTGAAGTCATCCACGCGGGTGTCGTCGGGCACGTCCAGCTTGAAGCTGTCCGCGTCGATGCCCACGTTCGTCTTCAGGTTGAGGAAGGAGATGGTGTTCTCGCTGCCGTCCGGGTCCACCACCGTGCTCTTCAGCACCTGGGCCGTGGAGGGGTCCACCTCCAGCCGCACCTGGCGGAAGCGCGGCTCGTTCTTCAGCGGATCCAGCACCAGCAGCGTGCCCTTGCAGTCCTTGCAGGCCCCCTTGGTGATGGCGAACTCGTCCGCCAGCTTCCCCTGTCCGAAGAGGAACGTCACCGACGCGGAGAGCTGGCTGGTGTCCACGCTGCCCACGGTGAGGCTCTGCGCAGCCGGGTCGTACGCATACACCTTGTTGCCCGCCAGCACGAAGGTGCGCGGCGAGGGCGTCTGGTACTCCCAGCGCATCAGGCCGGGCTTCTTGTACGTGACGACGCCCTCGGAGGTCTGCGTGCGGCGGAAGGTCTTGTACTTGTAGTCCTGCCGGAAGCTCGAACGGAAGTCGCCGGTCTTCTCGTAGAAGGCCTGCATCCGGTCCACCAACGACTTCACCTCTGGCGTCATCGCGGGCTTCGCGGGAGCGGGAGCCGGGGCTGCCTGCGCCGCGGGAGCGGGCTTCACCGGCTCGGCGGCGGACGTGGCGGAGGCGGACAGGAGCGTGGCGAGCAGGGCTTCGAGAAACATGGCGTGCATCTCCAGGCAGGCCCGGGGGGCCCGCAGTGTCCATCTAAACCATCCCGACGGGGCCTGGGCCCCGGCATTCACGGGGCCTTCTTGAAGAGGCGCTTCCTCTGTTTGATGGCCAGCACGTAGAAGCGCTCTCGCAGGGCCTGGGCATCCTCGGGGGACAGGTCTCCCGACTGGCCCAGGTGCTCGTCCCGCCAGGCAATCGCCCGGCTGATGCAGGCGGAGGCCGCGGCGGAGATGTTGAGGCTCTGGCTGAAGCCCTTCATGGGCACCCAGAACGTCCCGTCCACTCCGGCCAGCACGTCCTCGCTCACCCCGTGCCGCTCGTTGCCGAACACGAGCGCCATCTTCCCGTCGAAGCGCAGCGTGTAGAGACTGGTGGCGCCGTCCTGGATGGCGGAGGCGTACAGGGAGAAGCCGCGTGACTTCAGCTGCTCGCGGCACTCGGCGAACGTCTTGTACAGCTTCACGTCCAGCCACTTGTCACAGCCCTGGGCCACCCTCGAGTTGGGGACGAAGGGGGCCTCCGGGTTGATGACGATATGGACTTCTTGAACGCCCATGGACTCGCAGGTGCGGAGCACCGCGGCCATGTTGAAGCTGTCCTCCAGCCGGTCGAGGACCACGGTGAAGTTGCGCGTGCGATGACTGACGACGCGATCAATCTTCTCCTTGCGCACGTCGAGCAGGAACTGCTCCGGCTCGAAGGCCTCCCGTTCATAGCGCTCATAGCGCGCACCACCGCCCGACATGGCGTCAGCTCCTCCTGCCGGCCGGCTTGCGCGCCGGAGACTTCTTGGTGGTGACGGGCTTCTTCGACGCGGCATTGCGCGTGGACGCCTTCTTCACGCTGGCAGCGCCCGACTTGCGAGCGGGGGCAGCCTTCTTCATCGCGGCAGCACCCGACTTGCGCACGGCGGTAGCCTTCTTCGGCGCGGCAGCGCTCAACTTGCGAGCGGGAGTAGCCCTCTTCACCGAAGCAGCGCCCGACTTGCGAGCGAGGGCAGCCTTCTTCGCCGCACCAGCGCTTAGCTTGCGAGCGGGAGCAGCCTTCTTCACCGCAGCAGCGCCCGGCTTGCGCGCGGAGACAGCCTTCTTCGCAGCGGCAACCTTCGGCTTGCGCACCGATGCCTTCTTCGCAGCGGCAGCCTTCGGCCTATGCGCCGGTGCCTTCTTCGCAGCAGCGCCCGACTGCCGCGCCGGTGCCTTCTTCACCGCAGTCGCCGGCTTACGCGCGGGAGCCTTCTTCGCGGAGGCCGCACCACCCGTTCCCGCCTTCCGGGCGCGGGCTGCCTTTTCGGGAAGCGCCACATGGAGCTTGTCCGTGCGGCCCGTGAACAGCACCTCCGCAACGGTGTCCATCAGCGCCTGCATGCCCTCGCCGGTGGCACAGGACACGGGGTAGACGCGAATGCCACGCTCACGCAGCGCCTGGGCGAAGGGCTCGAGTCGGGCCTGGGCGTCGGGCAGATCCTGCTTGTTGGCCGCCACCACCTGCGGCTTGCCCCCCAGCTCCGGGCTGTACTTGGCCAGCTCCGCGTTGAGCACGTCGAAGTCGTGCAGCGGCGAGCGCCCCTCGCCTTCCGCCCCCATGTCGATCAGGTGGATCAGCACCTTGCACCGCTCCACGTGGCGCAAGAACTGGTGGCCCAGGCCGACGCCCTCGCTGGCGCCCTCGATGATGCCGGGGATGTCCGCCATGACGAAGGACAGGCCGTCCTTGTACTGGACCATGCCCAGGTTGGGCACCAGCGTGGTGAAGGGGTAGTCAGCAACCTTCGGCCGCGCCCGGCTCACGCGCGAGATGAAGGTGCTCTTGCCCGCGTTGGGGAAGCCCAGCAGGCCCACGTCCGCCAGCAGCTTCAGCTCCAGGCGGAGCGTCAGCTCCTCGCCCTTCGTCCCATCCTGGGCGAAGCGCGGCGTCTGCCGGGTGGACGTCGCGAAGTTCATGTTCCCCAGGCCCCCGCGCCCTCCCTTCGCTCCCACCCAGCGCTGGCCGGCCTCGCTCAGGTCCACCAGGAATTCGCCGGTGGTGGCGTCCTTCACCAGGGTGCCCACGGGCACCTTGAGCACCAGGTCCTCGGCGGCGCGACCGTTACAGTCGCTGCCCATGCCGTGCTCGCCATTCCTGGCGCGGTGGTGCTGCTGGTAGCGGTAGTCGAGCAGCGTGGTGAGCTGCGGATCCGCCACGAAGATGACCGAGCCGCCGTTGCCGCCGTCTCCCCCGTTGGGGCCACCGCGATCGATGTACTTCTCCCGACGGAATGCGACGGCTCCGTTGCCGCCATCCCCCGCCTTCACGAAGATGCGGACCTCGTCGACGAACTTCATCTGGGACTCCTAGATAAACGAAAAGCGGGCCGCCCCCGCATCCCGCTGCCGGAAGGGCGCGTGGAATGGAGAAGCGACCCGCTCGTGGGTACCGCACGGTTGCTGGCCTCTGGGGCCAGCCAGCCGTCAGGCGCTCGCCTGCTCAGCGGCGGCCGGGTAGACCGAGACCTTCTTGCGGTCGCGGCCCAGGCGCTCGTACTTCACCACGCCGTCCACCACCGAGTAGAGGGTGTAGTCGCGGCCGAGCTTCACGTTCGCGCCGGCGTGGATGACCGTGCCCAGCTGGCGAACGAGGATGCTGCCCGCCGACACCGTCTCACCGCCGTACACCTTCACGCCACGATACTGCGGGTTGGAATCGCGACCGTTGCGCGAAGAACCCTGTCCCTTTTTATGAGCCATGACACCTTGCTCCTGGAAGTTTGAGGTGAAACCGTCCGGCCTAACCGGCGATGGAGGTGACCTTCACCTCGGTGTACGGCTGACGGTGACCGCGGCGACGGGTCCAGCCCTCCTTCTCCTTCCGGAAGTGGAGGACCTTGCGGTGCTTGTCCTGCGCGAGGACCTTGCCCACCACCTTGGCGCCCGAGACGGTCGGCTGGCCCACCTTCGGGCTGTCCGAACCACCGAGCATCAGGACTTCCGAGAAGGTCACCTCGGCGCCGACGTCGCCCGCGATCTTCTCGATCCGGACCACATCGCCCTCGGCGACGCGGTACTGCTTCCCGCCCGTGCGAATCACTGCGTACATCGTCAAACCCCTGTCATCTGTCGGGTTGGGTCAACCCGTGGAATCGACCGCGCATTTCGGACGGGTGGACCATCCAATCGCGCCAAAGGCGGCGGGATTTACGGGAGATACCCTGGGGAGTCAAGGTGGTTGAAGGATCAGACCGCCACTCCCAGGCCGTTTACTCCCCCCCTCAAGCGATGATAACTCGGAAAGCGGGCCTCTGGTCGCCCTTCCGTGGGCCGGCCCGCCAACCTTGAATCGAGGGGGAATCACCATGAAGAAGTTCCTGTTCGGCCTCGTGGCAACCAGCGCTCTCGTCTTTGGCACGGGCTGTGGCAGCAGCGACGAGGACCTGTGCGAAGACTTCTACAGCGGCCTCGAGAAGGCAGCCAAGAAGGGCGACGCCTGCGGCGGCGAATCGGAGCCCACGCCGGACTCCGACAAGAAGGCCGCTATCGACCAGTGCAAGAAGGCGATCAGCAGCTGCAATGATAACGACAAGGAGATCATCGAGGGCAGCATCGAGTGCCTTGGCAAGGTGAAGGCGTGCACGCCGGGCAACGAGAACCAGTATGGCGCACAGATGTTCGCCTGCTTCTTCCAGATCGCCGCGGTCAGCGAGAAGTGCAGCAACGCGTTTGGCACGGGCGACGAGGTGCCGTGACGCGCGCGGCCGACTCTCGCCAATAGCCCCGGGCCCGGCTCCTGCTCAAGGAGGCCGGGCCTTGTCGTGTCCGGGCACAGCGGCCCCCCGCCCGCCCAGCGCCCGGCGGAGCCGCCTGTAGCGCTGGAGCATGTCCACCTCCAGAGGCGCGAGCTTCAACCCCCGCTCGTACTGCTCCAGGGCCTGTGAGAGACGGCCGTCGCGCTCCAGCGCACCACCGGACTGGAAGTGGACCCGAGCCGAGCCCATGGCCTGGGGCCTTCGAGCAAGGAACTCGCGCCGCAGGGCCTCCAGCTGCTCGGCGGTGAGTCCCGCCTCCAGGCACTTCGCGACCCCGCGATGATTGCCCCGCCAGGCGTCATAGAGGGCGCGCTGCGCCGTCGCTCCCAGCGCCTCCGCCGCCTCCCGGACGCGGATGCGCAGCGCCGCCACCTGGGCCCGCTGCGGAGGCGTCAGGGCCTTGCGCTCCAGGGACTCCAGCGAGCGCCAGGCCTCCCGCGTGCGCAGCCGCACCGTCCCCATGTCCGAGTCCGGCGCCAGCGCCAGCACGGCATACGCATCTCCCGCCGAGCGCCGCCGCCATGCCTCCAGCGCTCGTACCACCGCCGGATCCTCGACCGTCTGGCGTGCCGGTGCGAGGGGGGCACGAGCCCGCTTCTCGATCAGCGCATCCACCGCGGCCTTGAGCACGGTGGTGGCCTCCACGAACTGCACGCTGAAGCCCGTCGGCATCCCCCAGGCACGCGCGTGCGCCGGTGGAACGAGCCGAACCACCTCGCACAGCACCGACAGCGGCCCGGACTCCAGTTCCAGCACCACGGGCAGCCGCGTGCAGAGCGCCGGGAGGACATGGCCCCCATGGAGGAACAGGCCGCCCCGGGACAGGCCGCTGCCTAGCAGCCGCACCGGGCCCTCCCCCGGTCGCAGGACGACCTGCACCGGCAGCGCCACGCCAGAGTCCCGAGGCGCCGCGGCCTGGATCAGGCGCCTCCGCGATAGGCTCACCGCGGGCGGCCCTGCCCGCGAGCCCGCCGGGAGCCGCGCCCACTCCGCTCCCGCGGAGGCCGTCCCCGAAGCGGCGAGCGGCGTGGCGGTCACCCAGGAAGAGGGCGCCACCTCCTGCCGGGCCCCACCGCGCCCTGTCTTGGCGACGGCCACCTGCAGCGCATGCCGGAAGGCCTCGATGGTGGGATAGCGGTCCTCGGGCTTCTTGGCCAAGGCCCGCAAGATGACGTGCTCCAGCGCGGCCGAGACGAGCGGATACACCATGCTGAGGGGCGGGGGCTGCCTCAGCTGATGGGCCACGAGCTGCGCGGTCATCCCCTCATCGGTGAAGGGCAGCCGCCCGGTGAGGAGCTGATAGGCGATGACGCCCAGCGCGTACAGGTCCGCGCGGCCATCCACGGCACGCCCCAGGGACTGCTCCGGCGCCATGTACTCGGGCGTCCCGACGATGATGCCCGCGTGCGTCTGGGGCATCTGCGCGTCCCCCAGCTTCGCGATGCCGAAGTCGAGCACCTTGACGAAGGGCATCCCCCGCTTGCGCCGCACCACGAAGATATTGTCCGGCTTGAGGTCGCGATGAACGATGCCCCGCGCGTGCGCGGCCTCGAGCGCGTCACACACCTGGGACAGCACCGAGACGACCGCGCCCGCGGCCAGCGGAGTCCCCACCCACGAGGACAGCGGCGCGCCGTCCAGGAGCTCCATGATGAGGTAGGGGCGCGGCGGGGCCGCATCCATGTCGAAGATGCTGACGATGTTCTCGTGGCCGATGAGATTCACCGCCCGCGCCTCCGCGTGGAAGCGCTGGACCAGCTCCGGGTACATCGTGAGGTGCGCGTGCAGCACCTTCACGGCGACCCGGCTGCCAATCGACACATGCTCGCCCAGATAGACGGACCCCATGCCGCCGCGCCCCAGGCGCTTGACCAGCCGGAAGCTGCCACACCGTGCGCCCACCAAAGGGTCCTCCGCCTCCGCCGTCGGAGCACACCGGGGTCGCGGCGCTCCCCCGCTCCCCGCGTCCGCGCGCACCAGCGTCGAGCACATGTCATCCACCCCATGCCGCTGGCCACGCGTCCCACACACTCCACCGCAACTCACTTCGGGCATCCGCCTCCCCCCAACCTGCCGGCGCACCATGGAATCCGGGAGCGCGGGCTTCCACTGACAATGAGTGCGGATGTCATCTGCCACCGCACCCCTGGAGCCACCGTCGCAGGTCAGGGTCCTCTGGCGGACGTTGTGCGTGCCGACAATCCATCAGGGTGGATAGAGTGCGGCGCCATGCCAACCCAGCGCCGCATCCCCGTCGTCAACCTGTCCCACTACCGCACCGGTACGCCCCAGGAGCGCGCCCGCTTCGTCCAGGTCTTCGGCGACGGCTTGAAGGAGTTCGGCTTCGTCACGGTGGAGGGCCACGGCATCGACGACGGCCTCATCCGCCGCACCTACGGCGACGTGGAGCGCTTCTTCGCGCTGCCGGAGAGCGCCAAGGCGCGGTACGCCCAGGCCGGGCACGGCGGTCAGCGCGGCTACATCGGCTATGGCCAGGAGCACGCGAAGAACCGCGCGGTGGGCGACCTGAAGGAGTTCTGGCACGTGGGCCGCGAGCTGCCGCCCGGCCACAAGTACCACCAGCTCTATGGCTCCAATGTGTGGCCCACCGAGGTGCCCACCTTCCGCGAGCACACCCTCTCGCTCTTCAACGCGCTGGACGGCGCGGCGGCGGAGATGCTCCAGGCGCTCGCCGAGTACTTCGGCGTGGCGCGCGACACCTTCAGCGGCATGGCCACGGACGGCAACTCCGTGCTGCGGCTCATCCACTACCCGCCGCTGAAGGAGCGCTTCATCCCCGGAGGCGTCCGCGCCGCCGAGCACGAGGACATCAACCTCCTCACCCTGCTGTGCGAAGGCACCGCGTCCGGCCTGGAGCTGCTCACCCGCGACGGCGAGTGGCTGCCGGTGGACACGCTGCGCGGGCAGATTGTCGTCGACTCGGGCGACATGCTCAGCCGCGTGACGAACGACATCATCCCCGCCACCACCCACCGCGTGGTGAACCCGCGCAGCCAGGACGAGGACACGGTGCGCTACTCGATGCCCTTCTTCGTCCACCCCTACGCGGACTGCGTGCTCCAGGCACTGCCCTGCACGCGGACGCCCGACACCCCTGAACGCCACGCCCCCATCACCGCGGATGCCTTCCTCAAGCAGCGCCTGCGGGAGAATGGCCTACTCAAGTAACGTCTCGTGCCGAACGCCACCGACCGCGTCGAGCTGTTCGCCGTCCAGCCCCGCATCGCGCTGGAGGACTACACCTCGCCCGCCACCTTCGCCGCGAGACACCGGGCGCTGGCGGCCCGGGTGGACGCCCTGCGTGCCCGGGATGCGTCGGGTCAGCCCTGCCATCCCGCCCTCGTGGTGTGGCCGGAATCGGTGGGCTGGCCCTTGCTCTTCATGGGCCATGTCTCCCGGGTGCGCCGAGGCAAGACGCTCCAGGGCACCTGGAATCGCCTGCTCCTGGCCGAGGCCTGGGGCGTCTGGAAGATGTGGCAGGCCCACCATCCGCCGACGCTGCGGGAGTGTCTGTATGCCGCGCGCTCGCCCCGCGTCCACCGAACCCTGTGGGAGACCTTCTCCGGCATCGCCCGGGACTTCGGCCTGTGGGTGGTGGCTGGCAGTGCGCTGCTGCCCGCTGGACGCAGGAGCCAGGACACGCCCGGCTTCGAGCCCGCCGGCGCGCGCACCTACAACACCAGCTACACCTTCTCGCCCGAGGGGCGCTGCGTGGCCCTGGCGCGGAAGGTGAACCTGGTGCCCGGGCGAGAGGACGTGCTTCACCTCAGTCCTGGCCGCCCGGAGGAGCTGCCCGTGCTGCAGACGCCCTTCGGCAAGCTGGGGACGCTCATCGGCTACGACGGCTTCCGCAAGCCCCTCACCGACAAGGAGCCCTGGTTCGTCCCCTGCGCGCAGTACCTCGACGCGCTGGGCGTGGACATCCTCGCGCATCCGTCCGCGCAGCCCTGGCCCTGGGATGCCTCCTGGGCGTTCAACGCGGAAGGGTCGTCCCAGCGCCCTGGCGAGCAGTGGCGCGACGAGGGCCTCGCGGCCCAGCTCGGCACGTTCGAGCACGTGCGCTACGTCGTGGCCTCGCACCTCGCGGGCGGCCCGCTCGACGCCGACTTCGAGGCGCCCTCGCACATCCTGGAGCGCACGGCACAAGGCGAGGTGCGAGTGCTCGCCCAGGCCCGGACGCTACGGGAGGACGACGTGGTGCACGTCACCGTCCCCGCGGTGACGCCCGCCCCGCGTTAGTCGCCGAGCTTCTTCTTCAGCAGCTCGTTCACCAGGGCCGGGTTGCCCTTGCCCTTCATGGCCCGCATCACCTGCCCCACGAAGAAGCCGAACACCTGCTTCTTGCCGGCGCGATACTTCTCCACCTCCCCCGCGTTCTTCGCGAGGATGTCGTCCACCACCGCCTCGATGGCGCCGGCGTCGCTCACCTGCGCCAGGCCCTTCTCCGCGATGATGTCCGCTGGCGCCTTGCCGGTGCGGAACATCTCCCCGAGCACGTCCTTGCCCGCGTTGGCGGACACCGTGCCCTGGTCGACGGCGCTCAGCAGCTCGCCCAGCTGCGCCGGCGTGAAGCGCAGCGCGGTCAGCGGCGTGCCCTCTTCCTTCAGCAGGCGCATCAGCTCTCCGAGGAACCAGTTGGAGAGCTTCTTGTAGTCCTTGTAGTGCCCGGCGCAGGTCTCGAAGTAGTCGGCCAGCGGGCGCTCGGCGGTGAGGATGCGGGCGTCATACGCGGGCAGGCCGTACTGACTGGTGAAGCGCTGGAACTTCGCGCGCGGCAGCTCCGGCAGCGCCTTCGCCGCGGCGTCGATGGCCTCCGCGCTCACGTGCAGCGGCGGCAGGTCCGGCTCCGGGAAGTACCGGTAGTCGTGCGCCTCCTCCTTGCTGCGCATGGAGCGGGTGACACCCTTGCTCACGTCCCACAGGCGCGTCTCCTGCACCACCTTGCCGCCGGACTCGATGACGTCCACCTGCCGGGCAATCTCGTACTCGATGGCCTGCTTGAGGAAGCGGAACGAGTTGAGGTTCTTCAGCTCGCAGCGCTGGCCGAACGTCGTGGAGCCCTTTGGCATCACCGACACGTTGGCGTCGCAGCGGAAGCTGCCCTCCTCCAGGTTGCCGTCGTTGACGCCCAGATAGACGAGCACGTCCCGCATCGCCTTGAGGTACTCTACCGCCTCGTCCGCGTCGCGCAGGTCCGGCTGGCTGACGATTTCGAGCAGCGGCACCCCCGCGCGGTTGAGGTCCACCAGGCTCTGGCCGCCGCCCGCGTCATGCACGCTCTTGCCCGCGTCCTCCTCCATGTGGATGCGGAGGATGCGGATGGTCTTCTCGCCCTGCGGCGTGTCGATGACGAGCCGCCCGTGCTCGCAGATGGGCCGGTCGTACTGCGTAATCTGGTAGCCCTTGGGCAGGTCCGGATAGAAGTAGTTCTTCCGGCTCCAGACGCTCGTCGGGCGGATGGTGCACTCCAGCGCCAGGCCCGTGCGCACGGCGAACTCCACCACGCGCTGGTTCAGCACCGGCAGCACGCCGGGCATGCCCAGGCACACCGGGCAGGTGTTGCGGTTGGGCTCGGCGCCGAACGCGGTGGAGCAGCCACAGAAAATCTTGGACTGCGTGAGGAGCTGCGCGTGGACCTCGAGGCCGATGACGGGCTGGAAATCGCTCACGGGCATGGCGGTGTCACCAGTGCGTGCGCTCGGGGCGCCCCTACAGGGGCGCGGAGCGGCGGAAGTAGTCGTGCTCGCGCTCGTAGGCGCGGGCGATTCGCAGCAGGCCGGCCTCGTCGAAGGGCCGCCCCAGGACCTGGAGGCCCACCGGCAGGCCCGCCTTCGTGAAGCCGCAGGGCACCGACAGGCCGGGCAGGCCCGCCAGGTTGCAAGGCAGGGTGTAGATGTCCATGAGGTACATGGACAGCGGGTCCTCCACCTTCTCGCCCAGCTTGAAGGCCGGCACCGGCGAGGTGGGCGACAGCAGCGCGTCCACCTGCTGGAAGGCGCGCGTGAAGTCCTCGCGGATGAGCGTGCGGACCTTCTGCGCGCGCAGGTAGTAGGCGTCGTAGTAACCGGAGGACAGCGCGTAGGTGCCCAGCATGATGCGGCGCTTCACCTCGGCGCCGAAGCCCTGCTCGCGCGTCAGCGTGTACACCTCGCGAAGGTTGCGCGCGTCCTGGGCCCGCAAGCCGAAGCGCACGCCGTCATAGCGGGCCAGGTTGCTGGACGCCTCCGCCGGCGCGAGGAGGTAGTACGTGGCCAGCGCGTACTTCGTGTGGGGCAGCGACACATCCACCAGCGTCGCGCCCAGCCGCTCGTACTCGCGCAGGGCCTCGCGCACCGCGGCCTCCACCTCCGGGTCCATGCCCTCGGTGAAGTACTCGCGCGGCACGCCCAGCTTCAGGCCCCGCACCCCGCCCTCCAGGTCCGCCGAGTAGTCCGGCACCGGCGCGTCGGACGACGTGGCGTCCTGCGCGTCCGGGCGGGCAATCACCTGGAGCAGCGCCGCCGCGTCCGCCACGGTGCGCGTCATGGGGCCTGGCTGGTCCAACGACGAGGCGAACGCGATGACGCCGTAGCGCGACACCCGGCCGTAGGTGGGCTTCAGCCCCACGGTGTTGGTGAGGGCCGCGGGCTGGCGGATGGAGCCGCCGGTGTCGGTGCCCAGCGCGCCGAACACCTCGCGCGCCGCCACCGCCGCGGCCGAGCCACCCGACGAGCCACCCGGCGTGCGCGACACGTCCCACGGGTTGTGGCTGGGGAAGAAGGCGCTGGACTCATTGGACGAGCCCATCGCGAACTCGTCCATGTTCAGCTTGCCCACCAGCGGCAGGCCCGCCTCCTTCAGCAGGCGCACCACCGTGGCGTCGTAGGGCGGGACGAAGCCCTCCAGGATGCGCGAGCCGGCCGTGGTCTCCACCCCCTCGGTGAGGAAGAGGTCCTTGAGCCCCAGCGGCACGCCGTCCAGGACACTGGCGGGGCTGCCCGCCGCGCGGCGCGCGTCGCTGGCGCGCGCGGCGGCCAGGGCGCCGGCCTCGTCCACGCGCAGGAAGGCGCGCACCTTCGGGTCCACCTGTTGGATGCGCGCGAGGCTCGCGCGGGTGGCCTCCTCGGAGGAGACCTCCCTGGCGGACAGCTTCGCCGCCAGCTCCATCATCGTGAGGTCCGTGAGCTGCATGGCGTGGGGCCTCCGGGGCTACTCGATGATTCGCGGCACTGCGAACGAGGTGCCCGCCTTCGCCGGCGCGTTGGCCAGGGACTTCTCTGGCGGCAACGAGGGCCGCGTCACGTCCTCGCGGAGCCGTGAAGACGTGAGCGTGGCATGGGAGGTGGGCTCCACGGCCTCCACGTCGAGCGCCTGGAGCTGCTCCACCGCGTCCAGCACCGCGGACAGCTGCGTGGTGAACCGCTGCTCCTCGTCCGGAGTCAGCGACAGCCGGGCCAGCGTGGCCACGTGGCGCACCTGCTCGAGCGTGAGGGCCATGGGGCCTACTTCTTCTTGAAGAGGTTGAGGATGGCGCCCATCACCTTGCCGCTGCCCTCATGGCCGTGCTGGGCGACGAGCTGGTCCAGCTCCCCCGCGTCCAGGAAGATGCCGTGGCAGTTGAAGCAGGTCTCGATTTCGACGTTGCCCTGCTTCAGCGTCTGCAGGTCCATGCCGCACTTGGGGCACTTCATCCAGTGGAGCTGCTTCAGCTCCTCACGCTGCTTGGCGGCCTTCTCCGCGGCCTGCTCCAGGGCCAGCTTGCGCTTCTTCTCAATCTCCTCCCGGGCGAAGTACTCCTCCTCGGTGGATGACGGCTTGTCGGTTCGGGCGTCGGCCATTGTGTTGTTCCTCCACGAAGTCCCGCCGCCGCGCGGCGTGCGCGTCCGGGCGGCGATGTTGGTCGGCACCATACCCCCTCCGGGAGGTGCCGCGGCCGAAATGTAGGTCCCGCGTCCAGGGCTGGAAAATTGACCGGCCCCCCTCCCTCCCTACACTCGCTGCGGGCATTGCTACAGCCCGCTACGCGGCTGAGACGCGCAGAGGGAAGACGGACATGACGGCGAAGAAGGGTCGGGCGGAGAAGGCGGTCCTGTCCCGGCAGGAAATCGCGACGCGCCGCAGGGCGCTGGCGGACAAGCGGATGAAGGCCGGCAAGGGCGGCGATGTGACCACCCGCGCCATCACCGGCGTCTTCATCCTGGCCGCGTCGCTGATTGCCCTGCTGGCGGTCGCCACCTTCGATGCGAAGGACCGGGTGGGCCCGGGCTTCAACAACGCGGTGGGCCCCATGGGGCACCTCATCGCCGAGTCCCTGCGCGGCCTGCTGGGCGTGTGCGCCTACCTCATCCCCGTGGGTGGCCTCTACACGTCCATGGTGCTCTTCGTGGGCAGCCGCGACCGCAAGCGCGGGCCTCAAATCATCAGCCTCGCGCTGCTGACCGTCAGCGTGTCCGTGCTGGCGCAGCTCATGTTCGCCGGAGACAAGGGCTGGGCCCATCCGCCGGGAGGCGCGCTGGGCGCCAGCCTGGGCGGCCTCATGTCCGGCCTGTTCTCCACCGTGGGCACCGTCATCCTGGTGACGGCCATCAGCGCCGCCGCCCTCATCGTCGGCACCCAGTACACCTTCATCAAGCTGTGCTCGCTGGCCTGGGCCGGGCTGTGCGTGCTGGGCCGCCGCTTCCAGGAGTCCGCAAACACCTTCTGGGAAGCACAGAAGGTCGCCTACAAGGAGCGGCAGGAGCGCGTGGCCCAGGAGAAGCTGGAGGAGGCCGCGTTCCTCGCCCAGCTCGAAGCGGACGAGGAAGAGCTCGCCGAGGCCGAGCGCCTGGCCGAAGAGGCCGAGGCCGCCGAGGCCGAGGCCATGGCCGAGGAGGCCTTCCGGCTGGCGAAGCAGCAGGAGAAGGAGCAGGCGGCCGCCGCCAAGCTGGCCCTCAAGGAGACCCGCGAGCGCGAGAAGGCGGAGAAGCTGGAGAAGAAGCTGCTGGCCAGCGAGTCCGAGTCCCTGCCGCCCGTCCCCGCCCCCGTGCTGGCCCTGCCGGAGAAGGCACCCGCGAAGGTGGAGAAGCGCCCGGCACCGGGGGCCGACCCGGCCTGGGCCGCGTCCTTCCTCGCCCCCACGCCGCACCCCATTGCCGCCGAGGGCACCGAGGCGTCCGAGCCGCCGCGTTCGCGCCGCAAGCCGAACATCGTCACGGGCCCCACCCCCTCCATGGCCGACGCCGTGGAGCCCGAGCCCGCCATGCCCGCCATCGTGGCCCCGGTGGCCCAGGCCCCTGCGCCTGCCGCCGCCAGTCCGGCCGAGGCCGCCCCGGCGCCGCAGTCCGCGCTGGCGCGCATGCCGCTCATCGTGGAGCCCAAGGCCCCGCCCAAGCCCACCGCCAAGCGGCTCCAGGACCAGTTCGAGTTCGTGGGTGACCGCAAGAGCTTCTCGCTGCCGCCGCTCGACGTGCTCGAGTGCGACACGAAGGAGCGCTCCGCGCTGGACAAGGACGTGTACCTGTCCACGGCGGAGAAGCTGCGCGCGAAGCTGGCGGACTTCGGCATCGTCGGCGAGGTGGTGGAGATTCGCCCCGGCCCCGTCGTCACCATGTACGAGTTCCTCCCGGGGCCCGGCATCAAGGTGAGCAAGATTGCCGCGCTCGCGGATGACCTCGCCATGGCGATGGAAGCCATGCGTGTGCGCATCGTCGCCCCCATCCCCGGCAAGGGCGTGGTGGGCATCGAGGTGCCGAACAAGGACCGCGAGACGGTCTACCTCAAGGAAATCGCCGAGCAGGACGCCTTCATGAAGGGCGCCAGCAAGCTGACCATGTGCGTGGGCAAGGACATCGAGGGCATGCCGTACGTCCTCGACCTGGCCAAGGCGCCCCACCTGCTCATCGCCGGCACCACCGGCTCCGGTAAGTCGGTGGCGGTGAACTCCATGATCATGAGCATCCTCCTCAAGGCCACGCCCGAGGAGGTCCGCTTCATCATGGTGGACCCGAAGATGCTGGAGCTCTCCGTCTACGAGGGCATCCCCCACCTGCTGCTGCCCGTGGTGACGGACCCGAAGAAGGCCGCGCTCGCGCTGCGCTGGGCCGTGGAGGAGATGGAGCGCCGCTACCAGCTGCTGTCCGAGGCGGGCGTGCGCAACATCGCCGGCTTCAACAAGCTGGTGGAGAGCACCGCGGTGGAGGTGAAGAACATCTCCGAGCCGCCGAAGAAGAAGGCCAGGCCGAAGAACGTGCTGGTGCTCGACGGAGAGAGCCCCAAGTCCTCCATGCCGGCGGGAGGCGAGAGCCTGGGCGTCGCGGCGCCCCGGGACGACGAGGACGACGTGCTCGGCGCGCAGGCGTCCGAGGAGGCCCCCGAGACGCCCGAGGTGGAGGTGGAGGCGGAGGCCGAGGACACCGAGGCGCTGGAGGCCAGCGAGGCGGCCACGCCGGAGAAGAAGCAGCTCCAGAAGCTGCCCTACATCGTGGTCATCATCGACGAGCTCGCCGACCTGATGATGGTGGCCAGCCGCGAGGTGGAGACCTACGTGGCCCGCCTGGCGCAGATGGCCCGCGCCGCCGGCATCCACCTGATGGTCGCCACGCAGCGCCCGTCCACGGACGTCGTCACCGGCGTCATCAAGGCCAACTTCCCCACGCGCGTCAGCTTCATGCTGCGCTCGAAGCCGGACTCGATGACGATTCTGGGCACGGTGGGCGCCGAGGCCCTGCTCGGCATGGGTGACATGCTCATCATGCCGCCCACCAGCGCGCACCTGCAGCGCGTGCACGGCGCCTTCGTGTCAGAGAACGAAATCAAGAAGGCGGTCGACCACCTCAAGGCCCAGGGCAAGCCCGTCTACGACGAGTCCATCCTCAAGCCGCGCGACGAGGACGTCGAAGGCGGCGGCGAGGAGGACGAGCTGTCCGACGAGCTGTACGACCAGGCGCTCGCCACGGTCAGCGAGATGCGCGCCGTCTCCATCTCCATGCTCCAGCGCAAGATGCGCATCGGCTACAACCGCGCGGCCCGCATGATTGAGCGGATGGAGCGCGACGGCGTGGTGGGACCCGCCGACGGCGCCAAGCCCCGCGAGGTGCTCATCCGGGGCCTGGGTGATATGCCCGGCGCCGGGGCGATGTAAGGCCCGCGCGCCGCCGGGCCCCCCTACCTGGGATGGGAGACGGCGGCCCTGGCGGTTCCTCTTCACGGGGGCGTCCTGGCTCGGCCCGGACGCCCTCGCTGTTTTCAAGAGAGGCCCACACATGCGCGTCGCCCGCCCAGCGCCCGAGGAAGCCGACCGCTTCCAGTTCCGCTCCCCCGGCGATGGCTGGCGGCCCCTGCTTCCCCGGGTTGGAGATGCTGCGCGCCTCCGGGCAGGCCACCTGTCAGCCCGAGGACCTCCGGCGGGCCTGGGAGACGGGCGCCGGGCAGGAGGGTGCCACCTTCGCCCCCGACGAGGGGGTGGGCACATGAAACGCGATGCCGGTTCCCAAGCGGCCCCGCGTCGTCTATGGGCGGTGTCCCATGGCTGAACGCATTGCCCTCTTCGCCACCACCGCCCGCGGAACCGAGGACCTCCTGGCCGATGAGCTGAAGGAGCTCGGCGCCCGCCGCATCCGCCAGGACCGCGGCGGCGTCCGCTTCATGGCCACGCTCGACGAGGCGCTCCGGGTGGCGCTCTGGTCCCGCATCGCCATGCGCGTGCTCTACCCGCTGGGCGCCTTCGAGGCGCACGGCGCCGAGGGCCTCTATGAGGCCGCCGCCAGCATCCCCTGGGAGGAGCACCTCACGCCCGAGCACACCTTCGCCGTGGATGCCACGCTGAAGGACAGCGAGCACAGCCACTCGGGCTTCGTGGCCCTCAAGGTGAAGGACGCCATCGTCGACCGCCTCCGCGACACGCAAGGCGCCCGGCCGGACGTGAACACGCGCGACCCGGACGTCCGCGTGGTGGCGCACCTCTCGCGCGACACGCTGTCGCTGTCCCTCGACCTGTGCGGCGAGCCGCTGCACCGGCGGGGCTACCGCGTGCGCCCCACGCCCGCGCCGCTGAAGGAGACGCTCGCCGCGGCGGTGCTGCGCGCCGCGAACTACACCGGCACGGAGGCGCTGGTGGACCCGATGTGCGGCTCCGGCACGCTCCTCATCGAGGCGGGCCTCATCGCCCGGCGCCGGGCGCCCGGCCTGAACCGGGACTTCGCCGTGGAGCGCTGGCCGGAGCTGGGCTCTCGAGCACGCGAGTTGCTCGCGGACCTCCGCGCGGACGCCCGCCGCAACGAGCGCAAGGTGGAAGTCCCCCTGCTCGGCTTCGACAAGGACCCGGAGGCGCTGGAGGCCGCGAACCGCAACGTCCGGGCCGCGCGGCTGACGGAGGAAATCCAGCTCGCCGAGGGCGACGCGACCCGTCTGCCGCCGCTGCCGGGCCCCGGTGGGCTGCTCATCACCAACCCGCCCTATGGAGACCGGCTCGGCACGGGCGGCCAGAAGGGCATGAAGAGCTTCTACTTCAAGCTGGGCGACTCGCTGCGTCCGCCGGGCTGGCGCGTGTGGGTGCTCTGTGGCAACTCCGCCTTCGAGAGCGCCTTCCACGCCCGCCCCTCCGCGAAGCGGGACCTCTGGAACGGCCCCATCCCCTGCACGCTGCTGGGCTACCGGCCCGTGGATGGTGGCAGCGCCCGCGGCGCCACCGAAGACAGCTCAGAAGCGCCGCTCGGTGCGCCGCGCGAGCCGGCCAATGTTGCCACGGTGCGTCCACAGCATGAGGGCGAAGAGGAGGGCTGAGAGGCCCGCGTACTCCATGGCCCGGGCGGTGAGCGCCGACGTACCCACCGCCGTGGCGCCCGCCGCCAGCGAGCCCAGAGAGCTCACCCGCCCGATGGCGAACACGGCGACGTACATCACCGCGCCCGCGAGCGCCGCCTGCGGCACCAGCACGAGCAGCACGCCCAGCGCGGTGGCCACGCCCTTGCCGCCCTGGAGCTTCAGCCACACCGGGTAGATATGCCCCAGCACCGCGGCCAGGCCCACCGCCACGTGCACGACGGGCGCGTCCGGCACCCACCGCACCGCCAGCATCACCGGCAGCGCCCCCTTGAGCGCATCCAGCAGCAGCACCACCGCGCCCAGCTTCTTGCCCGCAACGCGCGTGACGTTGGTCGCGCCGATGTTGCCACTGCCCCCCTTTCGCACGTCCACGCCACGCAGCCACCGCGTCAGCAACACACCGAAGGGAATGGAGCCGGCGAGGTAGCCCAGCAGGACGAGCGCGGAGGTCACGAAGCAGAGGCTACAGGAGGAGGTGGGGGAAGCGCGTCTTCACCACCACGTAGGCATAGTTGACGAGGACGATGATGGGCGCCAGGACGCCCAGGACGCTCCACTCGCGGGGGGACAGCTCGACCTGGGGGATGGGCATCGCGAACACCAGGTGCAGCACCATGGCCACCCCCGCCAGGGCGAACAGGAGGGCCGCCACCGTCCCCAGGGGATTGGCTTCCCATGCGCCGGCGAGGTTGAAGTGCGATACCCGGTCCGCCACGCGCGTCAGGCCACACCCCAGACACGGCCAGCCCGTCTGCTCACGCAGCACACAGCCCCAGAAGGGGATGATGCGGGCCACCGGGACATAGCGCGCCACGAGCAACCCCAGGACACCGGTGAGCCCCAGCGCGTCCACGGTGCCGAAACGGCGGTTGCGGGGAGGAATGATGACCTTCAAGCGCACCTCGTCGGCGTGTGCGGGTGGACGGACTTTAGTACGGGCGTCGCCTTGCTGGCGCAAAGACTTTTGGCTAAGCGGGCAGGGTATGAACACGCTCCGCACGTCCCTGATGCTGCTGGTCGCCGTTCCCCTGGTCGCCCTCGCGGGTGACAAGACCTCCGCCAAGGCGGGCAAGGCCGCCGAGGCCGACTGCCACCACCCGCCCGCGCCGCAGGCCTCGGCCAAGGCCGGTGAAGCCCCCGCGGCGTCCCCCGCGAACGAGGGCTGGAAGCTCACCCGCGGCGAGCCTCTCAAGGGCGCCAAGGCGGTGAAGCTCGCGGACGTGCTGGCCAAGCCCCAGACGCATGACGGAAAGACGGTGCTCGTCGAGGGACGGGTCCGCAAGGCCTGTGAGCGCAAGGGCTGCTGGATGGAGCTGGCCGCGGACGGCCAGGACAAGGGCCCGGGCGTGCGGGTGACGTTCAAGGACTACGGCTTCTTCGTTCCCCTGGACTCCGCGGGCGCGCAGGCACGCGTGGAGGGCGTGGTGCAGGTGGCCGAGCTGAGCGAGAGCCGCGCCCAGCACTACGAGTCCGAAGGCGCTATCGTCCCCCGCGGCGCCGACGGGAAGCCGCGCGAGGTGCAGCTGGTGGCCACGGGCGTCGAGCTGCGCCGCTGACGACATGGCACGAAGCTTCAGCATGCGGGGCGTGCAGAGCGCGGCTGACCGCGCCGTCCAGCACGCCCGCGCGTGGATGTTGGAGACGGAGCCGGGCTCGCGCGTGCATGACGTGCAGTTGGACCCGCGCTTCCAGCACCGCGGCGTGGACCTGCTCTGGGAGCTCCCCTCGGGAGAGGTGCGCGGCATCGAGGTGAAGGGCGACCGCAACGCCACCCGCCGCCGCTACTTCTTCGAGCTGGTGTCCAACCTGGAGAAGGACACGCCCGGCTGCTTCCTCTACAGCGGCGCGGACCTGCTGGTGTACGTCTTCCTCTCGCAGGGGGAGTTGCACGTCGTGCCCCTGAAGGCCGCGCGCGAGTGGTTCCTTCCCCGGGCGAAGTCCTACTCGCTCAAGCACGCCTTCACTCAGACGGGCGCCATTCGCTACACCACCGTGGGCGCGGTGGTGCCCGTGCGAGACGTGGCGGAAGGTGTCCCCGGCGTGCTTCGCGTCCCCCTGAAGCGCAGAGGCGGCGCCAGGGATGCCGCCGATGACGCCGCCGGCGAGGCCCCCCAGAAGGAAGAGAGCAGCGCGTAGGGCTGAGCGGGCGGCGCATGCCCGGCGCGCGGGCCCGCCTCACGGGAGGAAGGCCCCACCAGGTGAGGGTGGGCCCGCGCATGGGCCCAAGCCCCTCACGTGGGTGAATCAGTGCCCGTGGCGGTGACGCCGGTGGCCGGGGTGAATCTTGTCGTGGGCCTCCTCCAGCCGCTCGGCGATGCCCATCAACTCCTGCAGCGAGGCGCGGTCGTTCTGCGCCTTGTAGACGTGCTCGAGGCGGGGGACGAGGTCCAGCGCGAGGTGCAGGTCACCGCCCTGCTCCGCCGACGCGAGCAGGGTCCGCGCCGCGGCCGCCGCCTGACCATGCGCCTTGACGTGGATGAGGCCATCCACCGCCAGCAGGCGAGCGATGGGCGAGCGCTCGGTGTCCTCGGTGAGCTTCACCATGTCCGCGATGGCGGGCTCCAGCTCGCCGCGCGCGGCGCGGACGATGGAGCGCGAGATGCCTCGGCGCTCCGGCAGGAGGAACTCCTCCAGGTCCGCGAAGGCCTCCGCATGGGCCATGTGGCCCGCGGCCGCCAGGGCCTCGGCGAGGCTGTCGAAGACCTCCGCCTGCTTCTCCGTGAAGGGCGCCAGCGCCTCACGCATGAAGCGCTCCTGCGGCGCGCCCTTCTCGTCGAGCGGCATCTTCCCGCGCACGGCGTTCATCTTCTCGAAGGCCGCGTCCACCTGCGCGTCCTGCCTGCCATCCAGGAGGAAGGCCAGCTGCTGCATCAGGTTCGCCAGGGTGTCGGCCATCTCCATGGGGGCCACACGGTCCGGAAGCCACCGGCTCCACAGCTCCACCGCCGCCGCCACGGCGAAGTCCTTGAAGGGCCCGGTGCCCTTCCACTGCTGCCGCCACTGCTGGGCAATTCCGAGCGGGAAGGACGTCTCCGCCAGCTTGCGGAAGTCGTCCTCGCCCACCGCAATGCCGTAGTGGCCGAGCGTCCCGAGCAGGGCCTCCGTCGAGTACTCCTTCAGGCCCTTCTGTTGCCACGACTTGTCCACTCGCTGCGTGCTCACCTGATTCTCCGCTGCCCTGGACGCCGGCCATCGGCGCGCCAGCGGACTTCTAGCGGAAGCCGGGGCGGACGTGCACTTCCCCGTGCAGCTTCGCGTCAGGCGGCGGACGCCGGAGGCGCGACCCGAGGCACGGTCGGCCACAGGACGGGGTTGCGCCGGCCGTCCTCCACCCTGCGAGCCAGGTACGGCTCGCAGTCCCGGGCCGCGAAGGCCCGCTTCCAAGCCGCGAAGCCGCCCCCGGCCCTCCAGGCATCCATCGCCGCCAGCCCCGCCTCCGGGCCGCACTGGGCCAGCATGTACTCCACCCACGCCCAGCGCGCGGACGTGGGGCGCACCTCGGCCCGGCCCCGGAGGCCCTTGCGCAGCCGCTCCAGCCGCCCCTCCACTTCACGGATACCCGCGAAGGGCGCGCCATCCAGCGGGGTGTTCCGCTTGGCCACGAACGGCGCCACGCCCAGCGCCACCGGGAGGATGCGCGACAGCTCGGCGGTGAAGCGGATCAGCTCGTCGATGTCCGCGTCCTCTTCCGTCGGCAGCCCCACGACGTTGTAGACCTTGAGCTGCTTCATCCCCGCGGCACGGGCGAAGTTCGCGGCCCGGACAATCTGCTCCTCCGAGTGCTTCCGGTCGACCATGTCCCGCAGCCGCTGCGAGGGCCCATCCGCCGCCACCGTGAGGTTGGTGGCGCCACCGCGCCGGAGCTGATCCACCAGCTCCTGGGTCAGCCGGTCCGCGCGCAGTGAGGACACCCCCACCTCGCGGCCCGTGTCGACAATCGTCCGGAGCAACTCGACGATGCGGGGGTGGTCGGTCACCGCCGCGCCCACCAGCCCCACGCGCCGGGCATGCTCGGGAATCAAGGACAACACCCGCTCGGGCGGCACCGTGCGCATGCCGCCATTCGTGGTGCGCCGCATGACGCAGTAGTGACAGCCACGCGAGCACCCCCGCTCCGGCTCGATGAGGAACATCGAGCGCAGCTCGGTGTGCGGGGTGACGATTTGTGAGCGGGCAGGCAGCCGGGAGTCCGTCGCCTTGGCCACGTGATAGCGCGCCCCACCCCTCCCCGGGACTCGGAAGCCCGGAATGCGGGCCAGGTGCGCCAGCAGCGCCTCGCGTTCCATGGAGGCCGCCGCGTCCACCAGGACGTGGATGAGGTCATCGGCCTCCCCCTGGACGAGGACGTCCACGAAGGGCTCCAGCGGGTCGGGATTGGAGAAGGTCAGGGGGCCGCCGCCCACCACGAGCGGATAGCGACCGCCCCTGCGCTCCTCCGCGAGCAGGGGCACCCCCGCCAGCTCCAGCATGGAGAAGAGCCCGGTCAGCTCCAGCTCGTACGCCACCGAGAAGGCCAGCATGTCGAAGTCGGCAACCGCCGTCTGCGACTCCCACGTGAAGAGCGGCGTCCGGGTGCGCTTGAAGGTCTCGACATCGTCCGGAAGGAAGACGCGCTCGGCGGTGGCGCCAGGGTGCGAATGAATCTCCCGGTAGATGGCCTGGTAGCCAAGCGAGCTCATGCCTACGTGGTAGGGGCTCGGGTAGCAGAGGGCCACCCTGTAGGGCGCCGCCTTGTGCAGCGTGCCCTCTTCGTCCGCCAGCAGGGTGCGAACGCGCTCGATGAGTGAGTAACGGCCCTCCATGTGCCTCCAGACAGGTCCAGCCATTTAAACACCGCGGCCCCGGTCAGCCACTCCCATGTCGGGAGAGACCGCCGGGGCCGAGGTGCGCCACCCTGGCCGGGTGGCGCGGTTCAGCAGACGACTTGTTCGACTACTTGAACGACGGGATGGGCTTGGACGGCACGCAGCACCCAGTAAGCTCATCATCGCCATGTGCTTCATAGCAGCTCGAGCCCACGGAGCACGTCGTAGCGAAATCGGGGTTCAAACCGGATCCCGCCCCGCAGTTCCGCGCCGGCTCAGCAGCCTCGGGATCGCACCCGACGGCAGGCCACAGCGCACGAACAACATAGGTCGAAACGCACCCCTTATTCGTGTACCGAAGCTCGCCCGTCAGCTGAGTCCCCGGGGCAGAAGGCGCGGAATACACACGAACGTTGGAGAACTCGTAGATGATCTCGTTCGCAGCACCTCCCGCAGCATCAGCCTCGAAGACACGAGCAGCATTGAACGCAGCTGCGTTGCAGAAATCCTGCTCGTCTTGCTCAAGGTTCAGCGACCCAATCGCAGTCTGCTCGGACTGATCCGTCGTGTCATCGTCCGAGGCGAGTGCAGCCAGTCCATCAGGACGAATCGCCAACTGACCCGTCCCGGTTTCCGGGTTGAAGTACTTGTACACGCCAATCAACTCTCCGATTGGAGCGACGTCATCGCAGGTCCCACCAGCAGTGCGAGTGGGTGTATCCACCAGATCGTACTTCGCCATCCAGTACTCCGACTCCTGTACGAAGCACTCGGTCTCAGGTTGGTCGAAGTTGCAGCCGACCATCAAGCTGGTCGTTCCAAGCAGGACCATCGCGGTATTGAGAATTTTCATGCTCATGTGACTTGAATTTCCGATTCCGTGAGTGCCTGGGACTAGAACGTATACCGGATGCCGAACCGCACTTGGCGCGGCGCCTGGTACGAGGTCGGATTCTTGAAGTTCTTGTTCACGTCACCGTCGACGGTGCCAAAAGGCTCATCGCGCGGGGCAAGATCCTGGAACTCCACGCGGCCAGGCAGGTTCTCCAAGTCAGCGGGCGTACCATTGGGGATCGGCTTGATATCCAGCGTGGTGTAGGTCTGATCGACGCTGCTAGCACCCTGGAAGTTGAACAAGTTGAACACGTCCAAGGTGAACGTCACCATGCTGTCCTTGCTGACGCGGTAGTTCACACCAATGTTGGAGTCGATGGTGTTGATCCACGGAGTACGGCCGCCTGCGCCACGGGGGAGGACGAAAGACTCATCCGTACCGTAGGCCCAGTGAGACCCCCAGTAGTTGATGGGAGTACCCGAGTTACCACGGTACGACACACCGACACTCGCCGACAGCGCGTTGGAAATATTGAACTCCTTCGCACCGAAGACCTTGATCGAGTGGGTACGGTCGAACGGCAGCAGACCCGTGCGGTTCTCGAGCAGCTCGATGAGGTCGAAGTCCGACAGGATGTTCGGGTCGAGCTGACCCGTCTCCGGGCGGAACAGACCAGGGTAGTTACCGTACAGACGCGACCAGGTGTAGTTGGCCTGGGCGAGCCAGCCATCGGAGAACGTGCGGTTCAGGTAGACCGTGACGTTGTCATAGTCACGAACCGGCGTCGGGAACTCCTTGGCGAATCCACGTCCCGGATTTCCAAGGAAGTACGTATTGCCGTCATCCCGGCTCATGTCCTCGATGACCGAGTTCATGTTCTTGTGCGTATAGCTCGCACCCAGGCGAGTGTTGGCAAGCACTTCGTACTCAGCGCCCACCACCAACTCATCCGACGACTGCGCGCGGATGTCCGGATCCACCGGCGTACCGCCAACCGTACCGCCGGTGAACAGACGGTTCGGGTTCCGGAAGTATTCGGGCTGCGCAATGACGTTGCTGGTTCCACGACAGGTCGCGTCCTGGCTCTCACGCGTCGAGGGGTCACAACCAGGCGCGCCGGATCCCGGCTCCGAGAGAGTACGACGAGCAGAGTAGCGATTCTCGCCAGGGAACGCTCGATCCATCAGGTTCAACGGAACCTGCTCGTAATACCGAGCGAAGTTGACGAAGACCTTCGCACGGCCGTTAGCGAACGGGTCGACAATCGCTCCGACGCGAGGCGACCACTGATTCCCAAGAATCAGGGAGAGATCACCGTTGCCACCGTAAAGCGCCTGCACGTCGTAACGGACACCCAGGTTCAGCGTCACCCGATTAGCGATAGACCAGGAGTCCTGAATGAAGCCACCCACCGTGGTGCTGGTGGTCTTGGAGACCTGCGTCAACTGAGTGACTGCCGAGTCCGGTCCCGTTTGGTAGCCGTACCGACGGACATCGTTCATCGCGCGACCACCCTCGTAGCCGCTTCCCTCCTGATAGTACACACCGCCGCCATACGCCTTGACCTGGTCGAAAACCAGGAACTCGGTGTCGGCACCGACCTTGAACACGTGAGTGCCAAGCGCGTTCAGCAGGTAAGTAGCCTTCGCGTTGACCTGGTAGCGATCGAGGGTCTGATCGCTCATGAAGGCAGGGCCACCCACAGTATAACCCGTAACAGGGCAACGAGCCAGTTGCTCTGCAGGCGTAGTGCCGCAAGCGTCTTCTTGCCCGGCGGGCAAGCTTTCGAACACGGTCAATGGACGCCGGCGAAGGTATGCCGCACGCGAGTAACCAGCAAGGCCTTCCGTATCGCCCAGCTTGCTGCCGTCAGCGGGCAACGTGGACGCCGTCTGGTGGAACCATCCAAGGTTGGCGTCGACGAGAACCTGCTTGTCCGCGAAGGCACCGGCGTACTTCAGGGCCAGCGACGTGGTGTTGGCGTTGGTCTCAGTGATGCCGAAGTCACCCGGACGGGATGCCAGCAGGGCCGGCATACCACCCGTCTGCGGGTTGATGCTCAGCTTACCCAGGCCACCCGACGAAGACGGGGTGCCGTTCAGGGCGAACGACACGTTGTGGTCCTGGTTGATGAGGTACGTCAACTTACCCATATACTGAATGGTACGGGAGTCGGCGTAGTGGTGCGTGGAGGAGCCAGGGATGGCGTCCGCCACCGTGAACCCCGCCTCGTCCTTGACCGGCTTACCCTCGTCATCCAGGCGCAGCGCGTTGAGCGTGCGGGTGTGCTGGTAGCGGGTGAATGACGGCGCGAAGCCGGCGAAGAACCACAGCTTGTCCTTGAGGATCGGACCACCGAGGGTTGCGCCGAAGTCGCCCAGGTTCTGCAGCTTGTTCAGGCCGGTGATGACCGTACCCTCTTCACGAACCTGCTTGCGCGTACCCTCGAGCGGGCCCGGCGTCCAGTTCGCGAACACGGAGCCGTGGAACTCGTTGGAGCCCGACCGGGTGACCGCGTTGATGACGCCGCCGGTGGACCGGCCGAACTCCGGCATGTAACCGCCGGTGATGATGTTCACGTCCTGCACGAACTCGATGCTCAGCGGGCTGGCGTTCACGCCGAAGGCCGGGTCGTTCGTGGACAGACCGTCGACCACGTAGCCGTTCTCGGGCGAGGTCGAGCCGTTGATGGACACGCCGTAGTTGTCGTTCTGGGCACCCGGCGCGAGCTCGGCCAGGGACTCGAAGGAGCGGGTCGCGCCGCCCTTACCGCCCGGACGCGCCACGGCGATGCGCTTGATGAACTCCTGATCGACGTTCACGCCCATCGTCGTGGAGCCCACGTCGATGGTCGGGGGCGCACCGACGATCTCGACCACCTCACCGAGCGCCTCGGGGAGCAACTCGACGTTGACGCGGATCGTCCGGTTCAGGCGCAGCTGGATGGCGGAGCGCGCGTACGGCTTGAACTGCTCCTTCTCGAACCGCAGCGTATAGTCGCCGGGCGGCAGCTGGGGGATGCGGTAGTTACCCTGCGCGTCGGTGACGACCGTCTGCTCGCCCTGAAGGTTGGGCGAGGTCGCGGTCACCACGACGTCAGCGGCAGGCTGCCGGCTCTGAGCGTCGATCACAGTACCGATGATCGTGCTCGACTGTGCGAAAGCCGCCGATCCGTACAGCAGACCTGCGGCGACAACAACTCCGGTTTCCCGGAGCACTCGGTTCAAGTGCATACCAGACCCCTCCAAGGTGGGCTGCAAGTGAAAATGACCCGGGAAAATATCCGAGGTCTAGCAGTTGTCAATAGACCGTTGCTTTTTGGTTACCACTGGGGCAATTGGCCGATCAGGCTGCTACCGTCGACCATGCTTGCTTGAACCCGGAACGCGTTTCTGTATGGTAGCGCGCCCTTTCTTCTGGGCAGTGCGACGTCGATGGGTGTCCACTGGTGAAGAGGAGTCTAGTGCATGTTCGATTCAGTCCTTGACCGTGGTCAGGGGCCCAGGTCGCGGTTCGGCGTCGGGGCTACTGTCTCGGTTATCCTCCATGTGGCGCTGTTCGGCCTGGCCCTCTGGCTGTCGACGCGTCCGCCCCCGGCGGAGGAGAAGGAGATTGAGGTCACGCTGAAGGCGACCATGGCACCGCCTCCACCGCCCCCGCCTCCGCCGCCTCCGCCCGCGTCGTCGAGCAAGCCGAAGACGCAGCCGAAGAAGCCCAAGAAGCCGGACGCCATCGTCCAGCCGAAGGAGATTCCGAAGGAAGTCCCCAAGGAGGTGGAGCCGTCCGAGGCCCCTGCCGCCGAGCCGGAAGAGGCCAGTGAAGAGGCCGTGGAAGGCGGCGTGGAAGGTGGTGTGGTCGGCGGTGTCGTGGGCGGCGTTGTCGGTGGTGTGATTGGTGGTGTGGTGGGCGGCCAGCTCGGCGGAACGGGCACCGACGTGCTCCCCTTCGGCGCGGGAATGACGCGCCCGGAGAAGCTGTCGGGTCCAACCCCTGAGTATTCGCGTGAGGCCCTCGAGGCCCGAGTCCAGGGGACGATGATCGTCAAGTGCACCGTCACCGTGGAAGGTCGAGTGGTGAACTGCCGGATCATCAAGCCCCTGCCCCACATGGACCGGACCGTCCTGGACGCGCTGTCGTCGTCGCGCTACAAGCCCGTCACGTTCCAGGGCCGCCCCGTGCAGGTGGACTACACCTTCACCCTGAACTTCAAGCTGCCGCGCTGACTCCGGGCGCGTCGTTTAAGGCCGTACCGCCGACAACCCCGCGCTCGTGAGGAGGAGCGCTCAATCCAACTATGCAATTCACTCTCGTAGAAATCTGGGAGCACACGGGCCTCTTCGCCCGTTCGGTCATCTTCACCCTGGCCATCATGTCCATCGCCTCGCTGGTCGTGATGGCGGAGCGCATGATCGTCTTCCGCAAGACGCGGTCCGACAGCCGCAACTTCGCCGCGAAGATGGGTGCCATCCTGGCCAAGGGCGATCTGACCACGGCGGCCAACACGAACCTGGGCAAGGACGTGGGCCACCTGGGCCGCGTGATCAACTCCGGCCTGACGGCGTACCGCATCAGCCCCAACAACAAGGACGTGGCGGTGGAGTCTGTGGCGCGCGCGCTCGAGCGCCAGGCCCAGCGTGAGGTTCAGAGCATGAAGCGCGGCCTCGGCCTCCTGGCCACGGTCGGCTCCACGGCACCGTTCGTCGGTCTGCTCGGCACCACGATGGGTATCGTCAACGCCTTCCAGCTGATGGCCGCGGCCGGCTCCGGTGGTCTGGGCACCATCTCCGCCGGTATCGCCGAGGCGCTCATCACCACCGCCTTCGGCCTGCTCGTGGCCATCCCCGCCGTGATGGCGTACAACTTCCTGCAGGGCTGGGTGGACGCGCGCTCGGTGGACATCTCCGAGTCGTCCAACGAGTTCCTGGACGTCGTGGCCCGCCACCTGGGTGGTGGTGCGCAGTCCTCGCACGCGGCCTGAGCCGTCACGGGCGAGGACGGGGACGACCCAATGCCCTTCCCGTGTGCATGTCTCCAGCTCTTCTTCGGGGGCTGGAGACGCTCCGTGAAGGCGGGCACCTCCATACCAGGAAACAGGTAAAGACATGGGAATGTCAGCAGGCCCCAAAGGGGGCGTCAAGAGCGACATCAACGTCACGCCGCTGGTCGACGTGGTGCTGGTACTCCTCATCATCTTCATGGTCGTCACCCCGATGCTCCAGCGTGGCAAGTCCGTGGAGCTCCCGAAGGCCACCGAAATCGAGAAGGAAGGAAAGACGGATTCCGATCCGGTCATCCTCTCCATCACCCCGGACAAGAAGGTGTTCGTGGAGAACGACCAGGTGGATGAGCAGGGGCTCCAGGAGAAGCTCACCGAGGAGATGGTGAAGAATCCGGGCAAGAAGATCCTGCTCAAGGGTGACAACGCGCTCAGCGTCGGCGATGTGCGCAAGGTGCTGGACGTCGCCCGTAAGTCGAAGGCGAAGCAGATCTCCCTCGGCGTCGAGGAGAAGAAGTAATGGCCGGCCGCAAGCAACGTCAGTGGGTCAAGCCCCAGGCCCAGCCGAACTCGGAGATCAACGTCACGCCGCTGGTGGACGTGGTGCTGGTGCTCCTCATCATCTTCATGGTCGTCACCCCGCTCCTCGAGAAGGACATCGTGGTGCGCGTGCCCGACACCGAGGTGGAGCAGGACCCGACGCCTCCGGATCCGGACGACCAGCAGTTGGTGGTGCAGCTCGACAAGGACGGCGGCTACTCCATCAACACGGAGAAGATCCCACCCGCGGACTACGTGAATCGCCTCAAGCGCATGCTCGCGGCGAAGAAGGCGGACGACAAGGTCGTCTTCTTCATGGCGGATGACGCCACCAACTACGGCCGGCTCATCACCGCGCTGGATGGTGCGAAGGCCGCGGGCGCCAAGGTGCTCGGCATGGCCACGGAGCTCCCGCAGAACGCCGTCATCCAGGGTACCTCCGTCGACACGCCGACCCCGCCAGAGCCCTGAGCGTCCCCCGGAGCCTACGCTCCAGGTGGGTACGCGGTTCACATCGAGAAGCTCGTCGGCTAGAGTTCACTCCTCATGGCCGACGAGCTTCTCATTTTCGAGCAGACCATCGAAGCCCTGTTCCTGCGCGCCTTGCACGGCCGGTTGACGCCCGAGTGCAAGGCGCGGCTGCGCCAGGCCGGGCTCGATGTGGACCAGAAGCTCCGGCCGGCCTACGCGTTCGACGCGTGGATGACGTTCCTCCGCATCACCGCCGAGGAGCTCTACCCCCAGCTTCCACTCGAACAGGGCACCTGGAAGCTGGGTGAGGCCTATATCGAGGGCTTCCGCGAGACGATGCTCGGACGCGCCGTCCTCTCGCTGCTGCGCGTCCTGGGCCCTCGGCGGACGCTGATGCGGGCCACGCAGAACTTCCGCGCCGGCAACAACTACACCGAATCCAAGCTGCGTGAGCTCGGCCCCAGCCAGTTCGAGCTCTGGATGAACGAGGTGGGCCCCTACCCCGCCTTCACCGAAGGCATCATCCACGCAGGGCTGCGCGTGGCCGGCGCGCAGGACATCGCCATCGAGATGTCCGGCTACGACGGCCACGCCTGCACCTACCGCATCAACTGGAACGAGGCCTCGGTCTCCTCCGGCGTGGCGGGCAGCGGGGACTCCAAGGCCGCCAGGAGGTCCGGGTCCATCAGTTCCCTGTAGATGAACTCCGCAAGCAGGCCCGTCACCATCCAGATGGGCAGGATGTAGAGCGAGGTCATCTGCCAGAGGATGGCGCCTTCATCCGCGTAGTACCAGATGCGGAAGCCCGTGAGCCGCTCCAGCAGCACACCGATGAAGCCCTCGAAGAGCAGGATGACCACCCCATACACGGCCGCGCGCAGGGCCGTGTGCTGGTACAGCATCCAGCGATACAGCGGCTCGATGAAGCAGAAGCACGCCACGCCGTAGATGGCGAACATCCACAGCGAGCACTGCCCGTACGCGGTGACGACGGGCGTATCCCAGATGCCGTTGAGCCCCAGCCGGTCATCCACGCGCCACTGGAAGCGGAAGAGCGCCTCCAGCAGCGGCACATGCCGGGCAACCCGCACCAGGTTGTAGAAGAAGATTTCGGAGCTGAGCCCCACCATGCCGTAGAGGCAGAAGCGGAACACTCCGAAGGCCACCTTCATCCGCTGGCCACGCTTGATGTCCGCCCTGCGAATACGAACCTGCCGGCGCTGACGCACGTCCCCCGATTCCACTGCGACCTTTGCCCCCATCGTGTCCCCCAAGGTAGGCGGAACGCTACCGGACTCCTCAGGGCCCTGGCTAGCCCCAGCTTCACAAATGCGCCCCTGCTGAAATCCGGTTTCTGCTGCCCGGGACGGGCATCCACCGTGTGGGATTGGCGCGCCCACCCCCTCGCCTGGGGTGGGCTTCGGTACACCCATTGCTGAGCAGGCCCACGCGACACGGCGGAGGGCGGGACATGCTGGCGAAGGTGCGGTCTGGGGCGTTGATGGGCATCGACGTGGTGGTGGTGGAGTGCGAGGTCGACATGGCGCTCGGCCTCCCCTACTTCAGCGTCGTCGGGCAGGCGGAGGGCGCGGTCCGGGAATCGAAGGTCCGGGTCATCTCGGCGCTGAAGAACACGGGCTTCGAGCTGCCGCAGAAGCGCATCACCGTGAATCTGGCGCCCGCGGATCTGAAAAAGGAGGGAGCGACCTTCGAGCTCCCCATCGCGCTGGGCGTCCTGGCTGCGGCGAGGCTGATGGATGAAGCCCCACTGGAGCGGCTCCTCTTCGGCGGAGAGCTGTCCCTGGACGGCGCCGTTCGCCCCATCAAAGGCGTGCTGCCCCTGGCCGTGGCGGCGCACAGCGGCGGTTTCCAGGGCGTCATGGTGCCCGCGGCCAATGCCGCGGAGGCCTCCCTGGTGGAAGGACTGCACGTCTATCCCGTCCACACTCTTCGCGAGGCGGTGGACCACCTGACCGGCATGCGCCCCATCCTCCCCTATGCGCGGGACGATGCCCCGGGCGCCGTCGAATCCCGCGGACACGCTCCGGACATGTCCGATGTCCGAGGCCAGGCCGACTTGAAGCTCGCGCTGGAAATCGCAGCGGCTGGCGGACACAACGTCCTGATGTCCGGCCCTCCTGGCTCGGGCAAGACGATGCTGGCCCGGCGGCTGCCCGGAATCCTCCCGGAGATGACCATCGCCGAGGCCCTCGAAGTGACGAAGGTCTACTCGGTCCTCGGGCTGCTCGGCGAAGGGCACACCTTGATGCGCGAGCGCCCCTTTCGCGCGCCGCACCACACCCTCTCGGACGCGGGCCTCGTCGGCGGCGGCCCCTCTGCGCGCCCGGGTGAGCTCTCCCTCGCGCACAACGGCGTGTTGTTCCTCGACGAGCTTCCAGAGTTCCGGCGAAACGTGCTCGAGGTGCTGCGCCAGCCCATGGAAGAGGGCGTCATCCACCTGGCACGGGCCAGCCAGCACATCAGCTATCCCTGCCGGGTCATGCTGGTGGCGGCCATGAACCCGTGCCCGTGTGGCTACCACAACGTCCCGAACCGCCCCTGCACCTGCGGCGAGCAGCGCGTCTTCGACTACCTCACGCGCGTCAGTGGACCTCTGCTGGACCGAATCGACATCAGCCTGCAGACGCGCCCGGTGGAGTACCACCACATGGCCCAATCAATGCCCCATGAGCCGTCCAGCCAGTACTACCGGGAGCGCGCCCAGGCCGCGCGCGAGCGCCAGCGCGCCCGTTACCGGGATGAGCCGGGGGTCCACTGCAACGCGCAGCTCCCCGCGCACCTGCTGCGGCGGCACTGTGTCATGAGCGAGCGCGCCGAGAGCATGCTGCAACAAGCGGTGAAGCGGTTCGGGCTGTCGGCGAGGGCCCATGACCGCATCATGAAGCTGGCATTGACGCGGGCGGACCTCGAAGGCCATGGCCGCATCGAGGACGTGGACATGCAGCTCGCCATCAACTGCCGGATGCTGGACCGGCGGGATTGGGCCGCGAGCAAACGCCAGGGCCCCCTCCCCGGCCGCCAGCGGGAGGACGCCGCGTGGCGCAACCTCGCGGCCCCGGAGGGGGACAGCCCGCTCCAGGGGGACCTCGACGGTTGAGGCTCCCGCCATGGACCTCATTGCGGGACAGGCGTCGGCGGCGCTGCTCGCGAAGCCGTGGCCTGGAAGCGGGACTCCGGTATCGCCGAGTCCTCACCGCCCTCGGGGAGCGCAGGGGATGCCGGCAGCCGGTCCAGCCGGGGCGTCGGACCGGTGATGATGCGCGCCGATTTGCCAAACGTCAGATACGAGTAGGCCCAGTCCAGCAGCACGACCAGGCGGCTCCGGAAGCCGATGAGGAAGGTGATGTGGATGAGCAGCCACGCCATCCAGGCACCGAAGCCCCACTGTTTGAAGCGCCGGAACGCAATCCCCACCGCGTGCCCACGGCCAATCACGGCGTACGAGCCACGGTCCCAATACGAGAAGGGCTCCATGGGCTTTCCCCGTAGCCTGAGACAGATGTTGTGGGCGGCGTGCTTGCCCTCCTGCATCGCAGCTGGGGCGAGGCCAGGCACCGGCTTCCCATCCGCGCCCTTGAGCGACGCCAGGTCGCCGACGACGAAGACGTCGTCGCAGCCAGGCACGGTCAGCTCGGGTGTGACGAGCACCCGGCCCGCCCGGTCGAGCTTGACGCCAAGGGAGCGCGCCACAGGCGAGGCCGCGACGCCCGCGGCCCACAGCACCGTCCGCGCCGGGATGAAATCGGCGCCAATGAAGATCCCCTGCTCGTTGATGTTGGTGACCCGAGCCCCCGTGTGGACCTCCACACCCAGCTTCTCCAGCGTGCGCTGGGCCTTGAGCGACAGGTCGTCGGGATAGACGGGCAGCACCCGGTCCATCCCCTCGATGAGGATGATGCGCGCCTCGCTTGGGTCGATGTGACGGAAGTCCCCGGGGAGCGAGTGACGGCTGATTTCCGCCAGCGAGCCCGCCAGCTCCACGCCCGTGGGGCCCGCGCCGATGATGACGAAGTTGAGCAGCGCGCGGCGAAGCACCGGGTCCTGCTCACGCTCCGCCAGCTCGAAGGCCACGAGGATGCGGCGGCGAATCTCCACCGCGTCCTCGATGGACTTCAGCCCGGGGGCGAAATGCGCCCACGCATCGTTGCCGAAGTAGGAGTGCGTGGCTCCCGTGGCGATGACGAGGTAGTCGTACTTCAGCTCCCCATCCGCGAGCAGCACACGCTTGCCAGCCGTATCCACTCCGGTCACTTCCGCCAGCACGACCTCCACCTTCCGGTGGCCGAGCACGGCCCGGAGCGGAGCCGCAATCTCACTGGGACTGAGCGTCGCCGTGGCCACCTGGTAGAGCAGTGGCTGGAACAGGTGATGGTTGTGCCGGTCCACCACCGTGATGCGCACGGGCGCCTTGTAGAGGTGGCGGGTGGCATGGAGGCCGGCAAAACCACCGCCGACGACGACCACATGAGGCAGATCTTCGCGCTTTGATTTCGGGCTCACGCGAGGAAGGTCATGCCGGTCCCTTCCAACTTCAACGCAAAGCGCCAGACATCATGCGGCCCAGCATGGGCTCCCATGCATGCTTCTCATGCGACTGCTGGAGCGTCCCCCTTACACTCCACCGCTCGGGACGCACAGCCACGCATCTGGACGCCTGTTCACGCGCGTCAAGGCGCTCGCTCAAGGGGAACCATTGCGGCACGGCCGTTGCTCACCTGCTTGCCCGCTGCACCTGCCCGTCACTTCGACGCGACAAGCAGGACGCAGCACTCAACCCAGGTAGGGCGGCGACGGAGCGGCAGACACAATGAGCAAGCTGACGGAGAAGCTGAAGGCAGTGGCGGCGGCGGTGGCGAGCATCGAGAAGCAGTTCGGCCGGGGCTCGGTGATGACGCTTGGCGGGGACGCGCGTGAACAGAAGGTGGCGGTCA
>Ga0182745_1000734_pt1 | contig 34275 bp, 26 predicted proteins | sample eDN3rd30CKraftBY_FD_128523 | JGI IMG/M metagenome (GOLD analysis project Ga0182745, IMG submission 128523) | Enriched backyard soil microbial communities from Emeryville, California, USA - eDNA 3rd pass 30_C Kraft BY (version 2) (version 2) | ecosystem: Environmental > Terrestrial > Soil >...
CGCCCCGCGGGAGGGTCGGACGCGCAAGCGGCCGGGGAGGGCCAGACCGAACCCTCTCCTCGCCGGAGGCTCGACTCTCCCGAAGGGAGAGTGAAATACGGAAGTTGTTTTTGAACTGCTCCTAACGACTCCGGCAGAGGATGCGCCGGCCCCGAGAACCACTTCATCTATAAGAAATCCAAAGGCTATGGCTGCGACACTTTGTGTAGCAGCGGTTGCAGTTCGGCGAGCATCGCTGCGTAAGCCGGATCGGCGGCGAGATTGCGGTCTTCCTCGGGATCGGCGGCGTGATCATATAACTCGATCCCGCGTTCACCGCCGGTGCCCCACTCGGTGTACCGCCACCGCGCAGTCCGCACCGAATAGCCGCGGGTGTTTTGCCCCCGGTGCACCTGCGTGTACGCCGGCCGGTTCCGCTCCAGCGCCGGATCCTCCAGCACCGGCCGCAAGCTGCTGCCGTCTAGGCCCTCAGGCAGCGTCAGCTCGGCCAAGTCGGCCAGCGTCGGATAGAGATCGATGAACTCCACGGGCTGGTGGAACTTGCTGCCTTGAGCCAGGCCCGGCGCGGAGATGATCAGCGGCGCCCGCGCCACGCGCTCAAATGCTGATTGCTTCTTCCATAATCCCTTCTCACCGATGAAGTAGCCGTGATCGCTCCAGAATACCACGATCGTCTTATCCAGCAGTTCTAGCCGTTCGAGCGTTTCCATCAGCCGGCCGACTTGGGCATCGACAAAGCTGATCGAAGCGTAGTAAGCCTGCTTTCCTAGACGGGCTTGTTCCCGCGTCACACCGAACCATGGCCAGGGATTGGTGGATGCCAGAGCCGGATTGGGAACGTCTGCCAGTGACTCACGTGTCACTCCCGGCAACTCGATCGCATCCAGCGGATAGAGGTCGAAGTATTTCGCCGGAGCGACATAGGGCGAATGCGGTCGGTAGAAGCCTGCGGCCAGAAAGAAAGGTTCGTCCTTGTGCTGCTCAAGCAACTTAATGATTTCCGAGGCGACCATGCCATCGGTCTGTTCCTCGTCGGTCCCTTCAGCCTTCAACACACTGATCGAACTGCCCAATCCCCGCCGCGAAGTGAAGTTCTCGATCAGATGTTCTTCGGCTTTATCACGGCCCGACGGGTTGATGACCTGATCCCACGACTGCTTGTCATCCAGCCCATCGGTGCCGATATCACCCGGATTGCCGTAGTGATAGATCTTGCCGGCCCGCGCGGTGAAATAACCGTTTTGGCGGAACAACTGTGGCAGCGTGACGACGGCGGGCACCGTGTCGCGGAAATGGGTTTTCAGATCATAAATGCGAATCGCATCCGGTCGCCGGCCGGTGAGCATGCTGGAGCGACTGGGGCTGCAGAGCGGAAACTGGCAATAGGCCCGCTCAAACACCACCCCGCGGCGGGCGAGTGAATCGATGTTGGGTGAGTGGATTTGCGAGTTGCCATAACATCCCAAGTCGTGGTTCATGTCATCGACGGAAATGAATAGCACATTCGGTTTTTCGGCGGCTTCAAGCAGCGATGAAGCCGAGACTGCAGGCACTATAAACGCAGCCAGAGTCAGAAATATTTTGAGGCAAGCACACGGCATTGTGGCAGCACCTTTGAGAAGAATGCATGAAAGGGTAAGTCGATTCTGAATGAGTCTGAGCTGGAGCATCATGCAATTCTAAAATTGCACAGGCAGACGCGACCGGTCCTCGGCCCCCTCACCCCCATCCCCTCTCCCCCGAACAAGTTCGGGAGGCGAGGGGAGCCTAGAAAGAGAGCGGCTGGCCTCTCTTCTTGCCAGCTCCCCTCGCCCCGGCTCGGCGGGGAGAGGGGTTGGGGGTGAGGCGCCGAGGCGATGAATAAGCACCCGGACACAAGTTTGATCCATGAAGGGGTTTCGCACATACGGTATGTATCGTGCTGAGCGATCTCTCTGACGACAAATCACTTGTGTCCGGCCACTTAAAACACTTTGCGGCGAACTCAATGCGTCATCGCATAAGTGACGATGTTGATTCCCATCGGATAAGCTCGCTTGACAGCAAATTCGTTAAAATAATAGGGATCGACGCCTTCTTCCTCCCAGCCGTCACCGAGGTCGGTGTTGTGGCACATCAGCACCATGATCCGACCCTCATCGTCATTGATCGCCCGGTAATTGACTTGCGATGTATCCGAGCCGTCACGGGCGGGCTCCCAGGTAATCCCTTGATGGCGATAACGCATCGCGTGCCCAATCGAAGGGACTTGCGGCTTTTCTTTGAGATCATAGACGCAGTGAAAGATCTCGTGTGACAGCGGCAGATCGACTGGCGACCGATCAGGAAAGACGCGTGCGAGCTGCTGTCGCATGTTCTCATACTCGCTGTCGCCCCAGAAATCGTCGATCATCAAAAAGCCGCCGTTGTAGCAGTAGCGGCGCAAAGCCTCAACTTCCGGCTCGCTGAAGAACAATCCGCCCGGTTCGATCAAATAGAGGAACGGGTAGTCGAATAGTCGATCGTCCGTTAAGTCAAGAATGATCGGGTTCGGATTGACGTTCAGCGTCGTCAGTTGCTGCAGCCGCAACGAAAAGTTGAGGTCGCTATCAGGATAATCGGTGGCCCAACCACCGCCGCGTCCGTAAGAGTCGTAGCGGACGCGCACGAAGGTAAACAGATCGGCTTCAAACCGCTCATCCACTTCCCAGGTTGGCACCCCGCGGCGGTCGAACTCGATGCCGCGAAACCGCTGCCACCCGCGCTGGGCCGAGGCAATTCCGACCAGCAGCACGCCGGTAAGCGTCAGGATCGAAACTTGGATCAGGCGTCGTTTTCTCATGGTTCTGCCTCGGGGTCAGTGGGCGGCGCCGGCTCCGCGTTTTTTTCCACCGGGGCATTGGCTTCCGCATCGACTGGTGGGTCGTCGCTGGTGGCCGCGGCTTCCTCCGCATCTGGCTCGACCAGTTCAAGCAACAATCGCAGCGCGTCGCGGTAGCGCGGGGCTTCGTCCAAGGCCGCGATCACGTGCCGCGTGGCCTGTTGCGTGTCGCCCGCCTTCGCATGCGCGGCGGCCAAGCGGTAATCGAGTCCAGCCGGATCAACCGGATCGAACTGCGTCAGCGCCGTCAACGCGATGACCGCGTCCACCGGATTCTCCAAGCGATCGGCCGCCGTGGCCAGATATTCATGCCCGGCCGGCAACAGCGGCTGGACAGCGAGGATCTTGCGGGCGTAATCCGCCAGCGCCGCCCAATCCTCCTCCTGCTGAGCAAACTCGGCCAGTTGATTCAGTGCTGGCAGCGAGTCATCCGACAGCGTGATCAGTTTCTCCAGTGCCCGTCGCTGCTTATCGAGTTGGCCGAGTTTGCCATACGTCTCGGCCAGCATTTCCAGCGGCCCGCCCACCGCCCCGGTGATCGCGCCCCAGCGAACCAAGTCCTCCAGCGGTCCGACCGCTTCGACCTCGCGGCCCGCGGCGATCAGCGCTTGTGCCCAGCGTGTGTGTCCCCAAACACTTTGGGGATGTTCAAGATTCCACTGTGCCCACTGCTCGGGAGTCGCCCGTGTCGGCAGGTCGTCTTGCGACCAATCAGCCTCGGGTGCAAACGCATTGGCGCGCTGGCGAGCGTAGGCGGTGAACTGATGATCGAGGCGTTCCAGCGAACCGACCGAACGCGTCAGCGCATCGTTGATGGAGATTCCCGCCCCCAAATCGTCGAGGATTTGATTGACCGCCTCAAAACCGTGCTGCTCGATGAGGTACTCGACGACCAGCGACGATTGGTAGTAGGCGAACTGCAAATGAACCGGCGACGGTGGGCTGAGGAACGCACCGCTGAGTCGGCTGACCGGCGTCAACGCTTCATCCAATAACATCTCGCGATACTGCGGCGTCATCGATTCGCCTGAGGACGGATCACGTTGCCGTTCCTCATAAACCGAAATCCCCTCGCTGAGCCACCGCGGCATGCGGTTTTTGGTTTTCTCAAGCGTCACCGCATGGCAGTACTCATGCCACAGTACGCTTTGCCAGTTGGCCGGTCGTTCGCCCTGCGATGCCGGACTGTTGGCGGTGATCACGCGGCCAAAGCAGACGCCGAGAAAACCTGCGCCGCCGGGGAGGCCAAAGGTGCGGATTGCAAAATCCTTTTGCTGAGGAAAGATCTCGACGACCACGATTCCCGCCGGATCGACTTCGTATTTCGGACAGAGCACTTGGCGGGCGTCGGCGAGCAACTTCAGTACATCATCGCCATAGATCGCCGCTTCACGCGGATCCATCCGCACCAGGATGCCGTCGCCACGGAGCGTCGCAAAACCTTGCAACCGATCATAAAGGGTCACCAAGTTATAAGCGACGACGTTATAAGGATCCTCATCGGCCACGGTCTTGGCAAGTTCCCAGCCGACATCGTCATGTCCTAATCGCAAGAGGTCTTCGGCGAGTTGAAAGCTGGCTGCTGGATACCCTGCGTCAAACGTCAGCGCCCGCCGCTGGTACTCGGCTCCTTCGGCGAAGCGGTAGAGTTGGGACAGTTTGCGACCGATAAGGTGATCGACTTCGGGGTTCTCAGCCCAGGTACTCAGCGCCGCGGCGCGCATCAACTGTTCAATCTCGCCTTGGCCGCGGAGGTGCGCGATTACGGCCAGCAGTGCCCAAGCTTCCTGCTGATGCACGTTCACCTCCAGCACCTGGGTCAGCACCGCTTCGGCGTCGGTGTAGCGTTCGCGGTTGATCGCCGCATCGGCCATCGCCAGCAGGCTGGGGACATGCCGCGGGTTGCGCTGCAAGGCCCGCTGCAGCGCCGCATTGGACTGCTCGGAATTGCTGGAGGCAAACGCGCGCGACAACAGGTAATCGATTCGCGGATCGCCGGGTTGCAGTTGCTTGATATCGTTGAGCGTCTGGGCGGCAACTTGGAAGTCACCTTTTTCGAGCGCCAGTTCAGCGGTTGCGATCGCGGCTTCCAAGTGCTGCGGTTCAGCAGCGCGGACGCGATCGTAGAAAAACTGCAGGATCTGCCGGGCGTCTTCGCGGTGCAGGGCAAAGTACTGGCCGGCCGCGACGAGGTTGTCGGAGGTGGCGAATCGGCCGGCTGGCCGTTGCAGGATCGCAAAGATTTCGTCCGCTTCGCGCTGCGCCTGCCGGCTCTGGCCGCTGGCCAACAGCGCCTCGCGGGCCAGCATTCGCAACACCAAGCTGTTGGAATACCGCGGAATCGCCTGCTCATACGTCTGCACCGCTGCAGCGTATTTGCCCCGAGTCAATTGGGCTCGCATCAGTAGCCGTGGCCAGCGTTCGTTCCAGACGCCGCGGTCGATCTCGACTTGCGCCGCAGCGGCCGCTTCGTCATAGCGACCGGTTTGGAACAGTTCTTCAGGTGTTTGGGCGCTGCTAAGCTGAGACAGCAGGGCCAATAGCCCAACTAACGCCGAGGTCAGAACTCGCAAAGCCATCTCGTCCCCTGGGAGCGCGGTTGGAGGTAGAGCGTGCATTCTACCAGTTGCCGCCGCCGCCCGGCCACCGATGGCCGCTATACTGGATCGGCAACCTCGCGGTCGGCACGCGGCGGGGCGGTGAATGGATGTGGGAGGCAGGCTGAAGGATACGCAGGCTGAAGCCTGAACTCCAAGGCGGAGGGGACAGGCTGAAGCCCGGACTCCAACGGGGGCTGAGGTCTGAACTCCGACGGGGGCTGAATGGGGAGCACACCGATGAATCGACGTCACTGGTTGGGCACCGCGATTGCCGGAGCCGTCGCTGCGCCGTGGGCCGCGTCGGCAACGGTCGTGGCCGCCGATCCAGGTGTTGCTCGCGTGGTCGACACGCACACCCATTTTTACGATCCGACGCGGCCACAGGGCGTGCCCTGGCCGCCGCCGGGGACGAAGCTGCACCGCAAAGTCATGCCAGCGGACTGGCTGGCGCTGGCTGAGCCGCTGGGGATTCGACACACCGTGGTCGTCGAAGCGAGCCCCTGGGTGGATGACAATCGCTGGGTGCTGGAACTGGCGGCGGAGGAGAAATCAATCGTCGGCTTCGTGGGCAATCTCGACCCCCACGACAAGCAATTCGCTGCCAATTTACGGGGGTTTGCCGCCAATCCGCTGTTCCGCGGCATCCGCTGGCGAAACGATCTGGTCCGTATCGACGTCAATCGCGACCAAGTTCTGGCTGGTGCAAGGTTGCTCGCGGAACTCGGTTTGGAACTGGACCTCAACGGCCCGGCTACTACGCTGCCGCACGCCGCACAGCTTGCAGCCGACGTGCCGCAGTTACGGATCGTGATCAATCACCTGGGCGGCAGCGGCGACCCGCAAAACATCCATTGTCAGTGGCAGACGAACATCCGTGAGCTGGCGCGGCACGACAACGTCTACATGAAGGTCTCGGCGCTAGTCGAGCAGGTTCCGGGCGATGAGGGGCAAGCGCCACGTGACACGCAGTACTACCTGCCGGTGCTCGACCATCTGTGGGAATGTTTTGGCGAAGACCGTTTGATCTACGGCAGCAACTGGCCGGTCTCCGATCGCGGCGCTCCTTACGATGTCGTGTTCGGCATCGTGAAGGAGTATTTCGCGGGCAAAGGCCAGCAGGCGGCCGAGAAGTACTTCTGGAAGAACTCGCTCGCCGCTTACCGCTGGATAATGTAGGACAATTGTCCCCAATTGTTCCGCAGATCGACCCGCACGGGATGAAGAACACTTGGGGACAATTGTCCTACTCTCTAACGCAACAAGCCGTTAGCGAGCCTGACTGGCGGCCGCAGCGGTGGCGGCGTAGCCGAGCAGGTCGTTCTTCCGCACGCAGTACTGCAGGATCGGCTCGTAATGGCCGCAGCGGGCGGCCATCTCCAGCAGCGGTGGGACCATCCGCGGCGAAGGCACGTCATCGGGAACGAACTGCAACGCCACATCGATCGCTTGGCGGCTGCGCCCGCAGCGGTCCAACAGCTCGGTGTAGACCTCCATCGGTCCGGTGCCATGCAGCGCCGGATCGGCGGCCCGCATCTTCCGCTCAAACAGCGCCAGCCCGGCATCGACATCGCGGCCCAGCAGCACCGCAAAGTAAGCTGCGTGTGCGGGATAAAAATCGACAAACGGTTCTTCGCCAGGGTATTGGAATTGGTGATGCAGTCGGCGGCCGTACTGCGTCAATTCCCACGCGCAGGTCAATGAGGCTTCGTCCTCCAGAATGCGAGCGATCCGCACCACGGAGGCCAGATGCGTCGTGTCGAGGTGATAGCCGCCGTCGGACAAGATCCACTTCCGGGACATCAACTCACTGAGCGTTTCGTCAGGCCGCGCGGGCGCTTCGTTGCGGGCAATGTCGCCGCGAATCGATGCGCACAGCTCGGCATAAAAGTGGTCCAGCAGCACTTTGGCCGCCGCCATCCGATCGCATTTGCCGCGATTGGCGATCGTCTGCTCGTAGTTGGTGATGCTGTTGCAGGTGCCGTTGCGGTCGATCAACAACCGATAGCCGCGGGCGATATCGACCCCTTCGTGCAGCAGCACCGTGATCAGGTCTTCGCTGTTCTCGTCGGTCGGCTCGATCTGGCCGATCAGTTCCGCCGCCCGCTCGGTATCGCCGGTCGGCCGCAGGTACATCCAACCTTCGCGGATGCGGCCTTGGCTCAGCAGCATCTCGCCGGTTTCACCGCAAGCTTCCAGCAAACCCGCTTCGAGTTGCCGATCAATGTCGCTGGCCTGCCGCGGTTCATCCTCCGGCGCGATCAACGGCAGCCCCAACCGGTGGCGAATGCGCATTTTCAGCGCTTCGAACAACTCCATCGGGCGACCGGCGGCGCGGTAGTGGGCGATCATCGTTTCGATCATCGCCACCGGGTCATCGCTGTGCGCGGCGAGTCGTTCAAACACCGCGGCGTTGGGTCCAGTGGCAGCGGACGGATCGGCAAGGGCAGGATTGGGCGAGGAAGGCATGCGGCTCAGCGGGTTTCGGCAAGGAGTTGTTGGACGAACGGCCGAATGTTGTCGGCATAGGTAAAGCCGGCGTCGTCACCGACGTCGCTGAAGGTGCGGACCAGCTTGCCATCGGCGTCGTAAATCAGCACGGCGGGAATCGAGGTGATCTCCAGCGCCGTGAACAGGTCATCGCTCGGCGTTTCGCTCAGGTAGTTCGGGAACGTCGCGCCCATCGATTTCAAAAATGCTTCGACCTGTGGCCGATACGACTCGGCCGGCTTGGTTCTGCGGCCGTCGTAGTCGCTGTCGACCGAAATGCAGGCGACTTGGTCACCGAGATCGCGGTGGAGCGCGACCAGGCCCGGAAACTCCTTCAGGCACGGTTCGCAGGCCAATGACCAGACGTCGACGACGGTGACCTGACCGGTTTGCGACACCGCCTGAGCGATGGCGTCCCAGGGGGCGGCCAGCAGCGAGACCTCGCCAGCAGCAGCCGGGGTGTCTGCCGCGGCCGCAGGTGGATCCGCCGCGGGAGCCTGGACGCCATCGGGCAAGGCCGGCATTTCAAATCCGCCCGCTTCATCGCTCGGGGTGAGTTCGGTTTCACGCTCAGGACTGAAATCCGCGGGCAATTCCAGCCCGCCCGGCGGCTCAGTGGGCGAACGGTTTTCTGGCGGTATGCCTGGCGCCGCGGCCGATGTTAGATCATCATCGGTCGGGGTGGACAACGCAGGATCGGGTGTGGCCGGGTCGGGGTCCGGCGAGCGGCCACAACCGGCGAGCGAAACCGCCAGCAGGCCGGCCAGGCAGACGCCGGTCCAACTCCGTGGGTGGAATTCGCGCCCCGAAGGCGGACAATTCGGTACAAGTTGAGAACGCCATGATTGATTAGGGATGCGTTGGTTCATCGTCTACAATGGGTCCGATAATGTCGGTTGTTGATGCCGCGGCTAGTCTAACACATCTCGCGCCGCTCGCGGATCGAATCCTCTTGTCAGTTGAAAAAGTCGTGAGCGTTGACTCCTCCACTACCGAACTCGTCCTGGCCGCCAAGGCGGGCGACAACGAGCAGTTCGGGCGGCTGTTGGAGCAGCACCGCGGCTACCTGCTGATGATCGGACACCGCTACCTGTCGGATCGGATGCGGCGGCGGATCGATCCGGCCGATCTGGTGCAGGCGACGTTTTTGGAAGCCAAACGCGACTGGCCGAGCTTCCGCGGCAATTCGCCGGCGGAGTTCACCTCGTGGCTGCGGCATATTCTCAAGAACAACTTATCCACCGCGGTTGCGCGGCATGTGACGACGCAAAAACGGTCGCTCAAACGCGAAGTCACGGTGTCGGCCAGCGACAGCGCTGGCGATTGGATCTCGCAACAGCCGGGCAATACGTCGACTCCCAGCGGCAAGGTCGTCCGCGCCGAGGCAGCGGCGAAACTGTTCGAAGCGCTGCATGCGCTGCCGGAAACCCAAGCCGAAGCGCTGCGACTGCGGTACCTCGAAGGGCTGACGCTGGCCGAAATCGTCGCCCGGATGGGCAAGAGCGAAACCGCCGTTGCCGGGCTGCTCAAACGCGGCCTGGCCAAACTCCGCACCTCCCTGGGCAAACAGTGGGAGGAGTATTCATGATGGTGCGTGCTCAAGTGCTGCTGGCGGAGGGCTGCCGAACGTGAACGATCCTCTGGACGAAGCCTTCGCCGCCTACCTGCGCGCCTGTGATGAAGGGCGATTGTCCAGCCGCGAGGAGTTTTTGAGTCGGTTTCCTGACATCGCCGATCAACTCGGCGAGCTGATGCAATGGGCCGATTCGCTCGGCGATTTCGTCGCTTCCCAAGAAGACGAAGCATCCGGGGTGCAGCCCGCCGACAGGGCCGCGCAGCCATTCACTGCTCACCAACAGGCGGCTGAGCCGCAGGCTGTAGGCAGCGAAAATGCCGCGTCGATGGGCGTCGTTCCTGCTCCGGCCGAGCCTTGCCCTAGCAACACACCCGGCAGATCGCACGTCTTTTCGGGCCCGGTCGACGCCGATGCCGAGACGCTGCAGTGGACACCCAGCGGCACCGCAGAGGTGCTGACCCTGCCGGTTTCGAAACGCAAACAGGGTGACACCGGTCCGACGTTGCCCTACGACCTGGGCGATTATCGCTTGTTGAAAATGCTCGGCCGTGGCGGCATGGGGGTCGTCTACTTGGCCGAGCAAAAGGGCCTGGGGCGGCAGGTAGCGGTCAAAATGATCCGCTCGGGAATCCTCGCCAGCGATGCCGAGGTCCGCCGCTTTGCGATGGAAGCCCGGGCTGCCGCGGCGCTGGAACACCCCAACATCGTCTCGGTGTTTCAGTCCGGCTATCTCGATGGGCACTACTACTTTTCGATGGAATACGTCCCGGGAGTCGACCTGGCCAAGCTGATCCAGCAGGCGCCGCTGAGTCCGCAGATCGCCGCACGCTATGTTCGCGACGTCGCTCGCGCGATCCATCACGCACACCGCCGCGGGGTGCTGCACCGCGATCTCAAGCCAGCCAATGTGCTGATCACACCTGACGATGAAGTCCGGGTGACCGATTTTGGGCTGGCCAAGCAGATCGATACCGACAGCAGCGTGACCGGCAGCGGCGCGGCGATCGGGACACCCAATTACATGGCCCCCGAGCAGGCCAGCGGCTACAGCGACCGTGTGCGGGTACAGAGCGATGTCTACTCACTCGGGGCGTTGTTGTTCGCCGCGATCACCGGGCGAGCGCCGTTCTGTGGCGAGAGCGTGATGCAGACGCTGATGCAGGTGATCCACCATCCGGCTCCCGCGCTGCGTTCGCTGGCCCCTGATGCCCCGGAGGATCTGGAAACGATCGTCGGCAAATGCTTAGAAAAATCGCCTGAAGATCGCTACCGGACCGCCGCGGAGCTGGCCGATGAACTCGATGCATTTCTGGATGAGCGTCCGATCAAGGCGCGGCCGCGACCGTGGCGCATGCGGCTCTGGCACTGGTTGCAGCAGGTCCCGCTGATCGCCGCGCTGATCGGACGTCGCGTGGTGGAGCCGAGCGATCAACACCGCCGCTTCCAGCACGCAATCCTCAGCCTGCTGGTCGCGATTCCGCTGTTGATGGTTACGACCCTCACCGTCCAGCATTACGTCAGCCAGCGGATGCCGGCCGTGGTGCGGATCGCTGGCGGATTGGAAAGCGGCGTCTATGAGGATTTCTCGCGCGCCCTCAGCCGACGGCTCGCCGCGGACAGCAAAGTTCACGCGGACGTGCTGCCGTCTGGCGGTTCACTGGACAACCGCGAACAGTTGCTCGCCGGCGAAGTCCACCTGGCGCCGATGCAGGCCGGGGCGATGGGCAACGACAAGTTGTGCGTTGTCGCGCCGCTGTTTTTTGAAGCGGTGCATGTGCTGGTCCGCGACGACTTGCCGATCACGCACATCGAACAGATCAGTGGCCACCCGGTGGCCGTCGGCCCCGCGGGGAGCGGTTCAAGGCTCGCGACCGAGATGGTGCTCCACTCGCTCGGACTGCCGCCGGAGACAACGCCGCGGCACGTGATCGCTTGGCCCGACCTGCTGGCGTCGTCGCCAGCGCCGCGCGACGCGACAACCACCGGTGCCGACCCACTGCCTCAAATCGCGATCATCTGCATCGGTCGCCGCAGTCGCCTGGTCCAGTCACTGTTGGACGGAGGATCGTCGGCAGAGGCAACCGTCGACGATTCAGCCGTCGCGGCCAGGGGGCGGTGGCGGTTGCTGCCGATCGGCCCGGCGATCCAGATTTCGCTGCAGCATCCCATCCTGCGGCCGATGACGATCGAGAGCGAGGACTATCCGGCGGCGAATTTGCCGGCCGAGGGGATCGCGACTGTCGGCACCACGGCGTTTTTGGTCACCCGCTGGGGCGCCCCTGACGCCTTGGTGACCGCCGCGCTAGAAGCGCTCTATCAGCCACCGCTGGACGTGCCCGGCTTGATCCCTCGGGAACTGGCCGGCGAGTGGCAAGGCCAAGGGCTCGGGTTTCATCCCGCCGCCCGGCGTTACTTCGACCAGCGGTAGGACCGCGCTCTTTCTGGCAACCCCTTAGCTGCTCAACACCTTGCCATTGGTGGATGTCATCGCAGACCTTGGCAACGACTGCTCAGCGGCAGGTACCACGAAGGCGTCGCGCTGCAACACCTCGACCCAGTCGAGCCAGGCCGTTACACCGCCTCCATCCAGCACCTGGTCGCGGACGTAATTGTAGATCTCGTTGCACACCGCCTGAGGTGCAATCGCTTCCATCCGCACCGCTGACCAAACCGCCGGCTCATGTCCCTCGTTCCGCTGACAACGCCCGCCGCTGGAACATGGAAACGAGGTATAGCCGAGCGCCCCGAACTTAAGAAACGCCGCCGCCACATGATCTTCAAACCTTTGATCGACCACCAGCGTCAGCCGTTGAAATCGCCACGGAACGCGTTTACGAGCCGCCTGTTCATGCTCGGTCGCTGGCTGATGCCAATCCAGGCCAGTGATCTCCAAACGAAGATCCTCACGCTCGAAATCATCCTGTAATTGGTACAGCTTCCCCATCACCGTGTGATCGACTAGGTGAGTTCCTGACAAATCCAAGATCACGTTCTGTCGTTGTACCAGACCGACATCCTCCAGTTGGCGACGAAAGGAGATCCAGTTGCTAAACACGGCTGACTGTCGAGCTCGAACCACACAACTACCGTCACCCTGAGGTTCAACTTCTAGATAAGTCTTAAACAGTGATTGCAACGGCACGCCGTTAACCAAGTGCAGGATAATCTTGACGGTGATCCCAATCCCGATGCCGATCAACAGGTCGGTCAATAACACGGCGATCAGGGTGGTAACAAAAATCACTAACTGCGCACGTCCGATGTGGTAGACATGCACAAACTCAGAAGGATGCGCCAATCGGTATCCAGTGTAGACGAGCATCGCCGCGAGTGCGGCCAATGGTATCCGGTGGAGCACCGTCGGTATCAGCGCGACACACGCCAACAGAAAGATACCGTGCCAAAAGTTGGCAAACCGCGTCCGTGCACCATTATCGATATTGGCTTTGCTGCGCACGATTTCCGAGATCATCGGCAGGCCGCCGACCAGCGACGCGAGCAGATTCCCCGCCCCCACGGCCACGATATCGCGATCCATGCTGGACTTACGTTTCCAAGGATCGATCAGATCAACCGCTTTGGCGCTCAACACCGATTCCAGCGAACCGATCGCAAAGAACATCAACACCCATTTCCAAGCGATCGGCATCGTCAAAGCGCGAAAGTCTGGGAACGCAAGCTGGTCGAACATTCCGAACATCCGATCAGGCATCGTGACCAGATACTGTTCGCCCAATTGATACTCATGATCCCGCAAGGTGTAAGAATGCTCATGCATCAGGTCAAACCCCATTCCCATCGGAACGGCGACCAGGAGCACAACCAGCGGTGCCGGAAAAACAGCCAGTGGCTTCCACCACCGGCGGACCGCTGGCCAGACAAACATAATCAACAGGCTCGTCATCCCAATCGCAGCAATCGCCGGGTTTGCAGCGAGGATGAAATGCGGGATATCACGGAGCAACTCCAACGGCTCACCGCTGGCCGTCACACCGAGCGCCACCGGAAACTGCTTGGCAATGATGATCACGCCGATTGCGGCGAGCATGCCATGAACCGTTGAGACAGGAAAAAACTCGCCCAAGATCCCAGCCCGGAAGAAGCCGAACACGATCTGCAACAGCGCGGCGACAACCCCGACCGCCAACGCCATTCGATACGCGCTGATATCCGCTGGTGAGAAACCACCGATCGAGCCGTTCCCACCAAAATCCTGAACACAACCGATCAGGATCACGATCAATCCCGCAGCGGGCCCTTTGATCGTCAATTCCGAGTTACTAATCACGGTCGCTACCAGCGAACCGATGATGGCGGTGAAGATCCCAGCGATCGCCGGAAATCCAGAGGCCAGTGAAATCCCCAGACACAACGGAAGTGCAATGAGGAATACCAGAAACCCAGAAAGCAGATCATGCTTCATGTACTTGGTAAATCCGACGACATCTCCCCTCGGCACATCCAAGGCATTGGGCATCTAAATCCTCCAAAGTAAAATTGATCAATCAAGCTTGCCGATCATTAACGGGCAGAAGACACGTCGTCATCGGCTGCCATTACAAGTTTCGCTGGGGCTGACGCCCTGAGGTTTGCGCTACGAATGCGGATCAACTCCGTCGCAGCGTGATAGCGGGAGGAGATTCCGGTTTGCGGAAATAGACCGCCGACGAGAATCATGCTCGACAAGGTTAACACGGCCAAGCGTTCGGGAAGCCGTCCTTGCAGTGAGACCGCTGTCGTGTGATGCGCAGCAGTAAATATCCTGAAGTAGGCACGCATGATCGCGATCCCATTCAAGGTTGCAGCCAACACAACGGCGACTCCAACCAAAGGATAAACTTGCACCACGCCATCAATCAGCAGCTCGGTGCCAAAAAATCCGAATGTTCCTGGAAAACCAACACTCGCCAGTCCCGTTAAAAGAAAAAACGCGGCCAACATCGGAACACGGTGGTAGAGCCCGTGATAATCGGCTAACGACAGCCGCCCGGTGCGGGCTTCGAGCGACCGCAACGTCAACCCCAATCCGGCCAGCGACAATCCCACGGACAACCAAACACAGAGCGCTCCGGCCAAAGCGACCGGGGTGGCAACTTCAAGCCCTACCAAGACCAGAGCGGAGTGGCTGAGCAGCAAAAAACAGAAAAACCGCCGTACGTCCGTTTGAATCAGCGCCATCGCCGCGGCATAGACCGCGGTCCACAATGACATCAGGGTAATCACTCGCAACGCAACATCCGGAGCAATTGGCATCACCAATCGCACCGCCGCGTAGGCCCCCAACATCGGCGTGATGAACAGGATCGCTAGGCCGAACGAGGCGCGTTCAAACAGGTCGGTCATCCAGCAGTGAAACGGGAAAACACCGCTGCGAATAAGCACCGCTGCAGACAACAACCCGACTGCCCAAACCGAGTATCCAGCCTCCGAATCCTCATATGCCATGACCAGTCCGCCCGCTGCCAACAACAGAGCGAACAAGCCGAAATGCAGCAGGTAAACCCGCGTCGGCTTGCCACGCCGCCGTAGTTCCCACAGCGGCCATAGCGATCCGACAACCAATAGCACTCCCACCCCCAGTGGATGTTTGCAACTCAGGGTCGCCAACAAGATTGCTTCGCTGGCCAGGGCGACGGCAAAGGAGAATCGCCGTGACTTGGTCCGCTGCGTCGCCAGGACGGTGAGCAGGTAGAGCAGAGCCGCCATCGGTAACAGCGGCGCACTGAACGCATCGACGGCCAACCATGACCCGCTAAAAAACTGACTGGCTAGCTCCCCACGGTGATCTGCCTCCACGGTGCGCAGCCACCCGAAGTCCAACCAGACGCCGGCGGTCAGCGCCAATGTCAGTGCAGTAAAGACGAGCGCATCGCGCTGCGCCGTCATCGGACTGCGACGCACGCTCAACCAGAGCATACCAACCAGTGGCATGAGGATCGCAGCTTCAATCCAAGGAAAATGTAGTTCGATCATCGGGGTGGAAAGGTGCTTTCAGACTCAGGCTGGATCTGCCACGTCCGTGAACTGGCAAGGGAATTCAGAGACGCAATATCGGCTTCATCAATAATGGTCAATTCATAAGGATCCACGTGGGGAACCACCTGATCCGACTCGCGTGAAGGGCTGCCGGTGATCCAGTCCGTCCAACGTCGTTCCAATCGATCGCAACTCTGAAAAACCCACAAAAACGGCCGCACAACCATGTCGTTCAGCCAGTTGTCAAGGTTGCCGCGATCGGTTCCAAAACGCCACAACCAGATGTGGAAGCGTTCCGGCAACCAGCGTTGGCGAGTGGCTGCAGGGATGTAAAGACGCTCGCCAATTGCATTTTCAAGTGCTCGATAGTCCTGCAGCAGCGACGGCGCCCGGAGCAGTTGCAAAGTCCGCAGGCAGGCGTGACCGATGATGTGTGCCAAAGCGAGGTAGTGCAGCCCCAGTCCGATCTCAACGACGATGATGCCGACCTGTGTTAAAGCGGCGAATGCCAACGCGCTTTTGACATCCGTCTGCACCCGCGCGCAGATGGTGCCGTACACGGCCGTTAAAAGCCCTAAGCTCACGACCGCAGCGGCGAGCAACATTGACATTTCTAACAAGGGGCTGACGCGCAGCAACAAAAAGGCGCCCAGATGAACGGACAATGCTCCATAGAACACAGCGCTGGAAGGCGTCGGCCCTTCCATCGCCCGGGGCAACCAGCCCGAGAACGGTACCAGAGCCGACTTGCCGGCCGCAGCGACCAGCAGCAACAGGCCTACCACCAGCGCATGATTGGGAGCAATCGCCGTGGGAGAGTGCGGCCAAGGACCTGCCCCCATGATCAACTCAAAATCACCCCCGCCCGCAAGATGATGCAGCGCCAAAGCAGCAATCAGGAACGCCGCGTCCGCAATGCGATAGATCGACCAGATTCGCAATCCATTGCGGACCGGTGCCGCTCGTTCATGGAAAAAAGCGACCAACAGTGCGGACGATAGCCCAACCAATTCCCAGCCTGTAAACAACGTTTCGATCGTACCGGCCAGCGCAGCCAGCACCATCCCCAACAGGAACATTGCATAGAGCAGAAAAAATCGCTGGTACCCCGGCTCACGATGTAAATACAGACTGGAAAACGCACCAACGGTGCCGATCAACACAAAGCTCAACAGCGCAAAGGGGAGCGTCAACCAGTTAAAATCGAACTTCAAATGAAAGTGAAAATTTTGCGAAGGAATCGCAACCCAATGGCCTACTTCCACAGCCACATACGGCCGATCATTGGCGACCATCAACGCCAAAACAGTCACCGCTGAGGTGGCTCCGAGGATGACGGCAACCTGCGTCAACCGTGCGATCAGTTGCTCATGTAGCGCGTGCCCAAGCAGCGAGGACATCCCCAGGCAAGCCAACAATAATGCGGGCGCCAGCACCACTACCAACCCGAGGCCACGCAGCGCCGAATCAAGCTCGATCATGATCGCGCCTCCGGCAACGAGGGACTGTCGTCGGTGACCAATGCAAATCCAAGATTCCCGCGCCAACCTCGATACCAGTGGAGCGACGAGGGAACGGCGGGCAATTCGGTGGCCTGCGGCCAATAAGGCTCAAATCGTCCTTCCGTATACAGGTGCAGTTGCACCGAATGCGGATCGAGGGTTGCCAGTTGCACCCAGTGGCCGCGGACCAGACGGTCGATAACGGGGTTGCGCTGCATGATGGACAACATCGCCTCAGGCGTCGTCTCCACAACGAAGAGCTGACGCAACGGTTCATGAATCTCCGTCATCTGCGCCGACAGACCTGGACGAAGATCACTTGCCGCACCCGCCATCACCCCCAGTAGCCCCGTGACATTATGAGGCAGTTTGGAACCACATCCCCAGCCTTCTGGATCGACTGTCGAAAAATAGTATTCTAAACTGATGCCCGCACAGACGGGGATGGCGGCCTGCAAGACCCGTGCTAACACCGTGTGCTCGGCATCATCGAGTTCCGGATCATAAGAGTTGAGGAAGGCTCGCCGATCGAGGAACAGGCCGCGTGTGCGCCAGCGGCGCCCCACGATGGTTACGGCGTTGGTTGCATGGTTATATTCCGGTCGCACTTCAGAAAGATCGACCGCGCGACGTTCGACATGCCGCAGCGCCTCGTCAGGGCTAAGCAGCAGACTGGCGGACTTGAAGCGGCGACAACGCTCATGCGCATTCCGCTTGCGCACTTCGTCAATCGTTTGTTGCGCCTGCTCAAAGTCAGCATGATGCGTGACCGGAAGCGAGTTCAGATCATACCAGGTTACGCTGTCATCACAGGTATTGTGATAAGCAGCCAGGAACTCGGTGTCGTCAGGAATCTCCAGACCGACCGCCTTTAAGCGTTGGCGAACCCGCGGGTCATTGGCCATCTGCGCAAACGCCCGCGCGTTGGGCCCCCCGCGCCCACCACTGCAAGCACCGCAATTGTATGCCGACTCATGAGGATTGTTGACGCTGCTCGAACCATGCCCAAAGAAGATCACCAGCCGAGCCAAACGCGATGTCAGCCCCATATCGAGCAACACGCGGTGGACGATTCCCGCCATTTCATCGAGTGAATAACCGCGCTGGCCAGGGGCTGGCCCTGGCGGATCGGCAGCGCGTTGCAGTGGCAACTGGGTCGCGGAAGGGGGCTGGATGACCGAGCCCGCCAACCGCCGCAGGCGTTCGGTAGCATGCGGAAACAGGACCCGCATCACCAGCGGAACCGAAGCCAGCGGCCCAACAAATCCCGCCACCATGCCTCCTAAGAACGTCCGGCTGCGGAGGTGCCAACGATGCTGGGCCGCGCCGATCGCCCGCCGACCGACCGCCCGGCGACGGTGTGTTTCCTGCAGCGTGTACTTAACCTGCTCTTGGACATAATGCTGCGGCTTAATCATCACCGGGCTGAGCGGCCTGAAATGCGCATCACCCGCGCCTCGGTAATACATCGCAACCCCGTAAAAGCCGGCGATGGCGAACGTCTCCGCGTCGGCAGCGACCTCTTCCAAATGACGCCGGAATGATTCTTCACGGTCGTCGATGCAGAACACCGCCTGAAAACGCGGACGGGGCATCTGAGGCTGCTCGCGCGCTGCCGCGATCGCCACAGCATCGAGCAACTCGTTGCGGTACCGCCGTTCATACGCCTCGTGCAACACGCAGCGTCGCTCCAACTCGTCGAAGTCTTCCACTTCCTGGACCAATTCGGCCCAGTGTGATTTTGATAATTGCGACAAGACATCCGGCTCCCACCCACAAACTTGCACGAGCTGAAACACTTGGAACGCACGGCTCTCGACGCTGACTTTCCAGCGTGAACCGCTCTGCTTGCGCACCTGCTTGCGGAGGTCCGCCAGCGCCGTGGTGCGCTCCAGCGTCGGCTCAGTCAGATGCCGGCAGGCCAACCGCTCGAGAATCAAGCGGACAGCGAGGTACTCGACCAGCGTTCCCGGCGGCACCGCCCACTGCGCATTGCTCCCTTCGGTTTCCAGTCGCCACAGCATGCCCGCCCAGCCGCGCAGCGCCAGCAGCGTCGCCGCCAGGTACCGTTCCCGTTCCTCGGGCTCAACGCCCAACATCCGCAGCGACTGCGCGATCGATTCCAGCGGGCTGAGCCCTGCTTGCTGCAGCCGGTTGAGTTCGCCAGGAAAATCACGCAGCCAAACGGCCAACGGCAACCGGGTGGCGCCGTAAGTTTGCTGGACAGCGTGATAAAATCCATGCTTGCGGCCCGGCATTGGGGCGTGGCTAAACCCTTGATCAAGAAACGCGGCGCAGATCGGGATCAACAGCTCGTTGATCAACACATCACTGTCGTTGCCGGTCAGTTCCAACAAGAGATCACGATGCCGCACCGGCAAGGTTGGACGCGTGTCCGGGGCCTCAAGTCCATGCACACCCTGGCGGCAAAATCGCCACAGCGCGTGCAGACTAAACGTTTCCCAAGTCGCGTCGCTCCACTGCTCGATCGCCGCTTCGTGGAACTGCGCAAACAGCGTCTCCAGCGCAGCCCGGAGTCGCCGCTGGGGCGAATGCCGCTCGCTCCCCTCTACGCTGCTGGTGCGAAGATCACGCATCACCCAATGGCGCGTCTGGTCCACGACCTGCCGGCGCGCTTCCTCGGAGACATCATCTCGCAACCGCGTCAAGGCATCCGTTTGCGCCACGAACCAGCGCAATTCCCGCTCGGGAACCTGCTGGAGCCCGTGGCGCAGCATCGCCAGTCGGAGTTGGTGCCGTGTGGTCAGGCCGCCGGCAATCTCAACGCTGCGGCCATTGGATTGCTCCTGCAGCACACTGCTTATATCGCCCAAGCTGATGCGCCCGCTCTGCACTTCTTGCTGGTAACGGGTCTCCGCCAGGTAGGGCTCACAGCCAAAGATCGCAGCCCCCTCCTGCACCGCTTCGTGGAAGGGCAGGTGCTCCAGCATATGCAGCGTGTTGTGATGCACAAACGACGCGATCGGCCCCTGACTGGGAAGCAGGTGCGCCGCGCGCTTGATTTCCGACTCTAATTCAGCCGACAGATCGTGTGAAATGGATGACACGTCATCACAAGGGAGCAAAACAGACACATCCGACGTTAATGCAGGAGGCATGAAGGTGATGTTACCAGTAAAATCGAATAAAGAAACTCGCGGATGGCTGTCACTCAACGTTTCGCTGTTCGAGCGCAACGCGGGCGTCTACAGGCCTTTTCCAGCGGTCCCAGGCAACGACGCTAGCCGATGCTCGCTAACGAAGGGCAGCCAGCGACAGAGAGGCCAGCGCCGAGGCACGTGGCGCGAAGCGCACATCAAGCTGGCGTGGAAGCGGCGATAGGCAACCGCTGTACCGCAGACGGGTGTGTTCCCGCCAGATTCCGACCGCGAACCCAGCCGGCAGCAGAATTGACGACGTTTCGGCGGCGATTTTTTTCGCCGCAATGCACTTCTCGAGCCGAAGAAGAAGGCCGAACTCGCCCCGCAGCCTCTCTCGTACTGACCGTGAAAGCGGATTGCTGCACAACATTGCAGGCAGCCTGCAACTTCTTGCAGTCCCGTCGCTGCCTGGTGGAGCCAGGAAGCACAACAGCAGATCAGCCCAGCAGCCGCGGTGCGTCACACGCCCGCTGGCGGGACAGCGCGTCGCAGGCGCAGCGGTGGCACCGCTACGCCTCAGTGCATCGCTCAGCTATGTAGCGCCGCGTCACAGCATGCAGCGCGTCGGCAATAAGCAGCACAGAACATGATATTCGGCAAAATCCTATCAGCCGGCACGCGTTAGCGTCCGGTTCTCACGAGCAATGAGCCGCACAGCGGCACCCGATTTGACCGAAAGAATCATCCAGAGTTGCTTAGAAAGTCGTTGTCGATGCCAACGATCGATTAGAGCTTAGCCGCCATGGCCTTAGCCTTAGCCTTGACCTGAGCGGGATCGCGGGCGGCTTTCAGTTCCTGCAGATCGGCCTCTAAGGTAGCGGCCTTGCCGGAATCGGTAGTGCGCAGTTCAGCGACCAGCGAATCCAGGTACTCTGCGCCGCTTCCCAGCTCCCCCGATTGCGCTAGGCCATCCAATGCCGACTTCAATTGCGTTTCGGCGGCGGGGACAGGAACATCAATCGACCCTGGGTCAGAGTTGCACCCGGCCACGGACATTGACAGAACGAGGGCTACGCAAAGAACACAAACCTGTCGCATTGTAAACTCAAGATTCTTATTTTGTTGGTTCCGAAAAAGGCCGCCCCTTTCCGGCGAGGCGAAAACGCCGCTTAAATAAATCGCCTCCAAAGGATTCGCCTTTGGAGGCGTCAGACGGTAGCCGTCACAGTGACTGTGCCGACTACAGGTTCAAGAAATTCGCAGCCTTGTACTTACTGCGCGGAGGCTACCACTTCGCCACCATCACGCGACCCCGTGCCTTGGTAGACCAGTAGATCAATCGTCTCACTTACAAAGCGTACCGAGGCGTCGCCCATCGCGTGCTGGGCACCGCCGGGGTGACGACTGCGAGCGGGAAAGACTCCCTGGCTGTCCGGGGCACCACAGCCCGTGCATTCCATGCAACTGGGATACTTCCAATTAGGAGGCGCCAGGGTGTTAAACGTCGTCATCGTATTGACACCACGGATCCACTCGCGTCCCGCGACGCTGCTCTGATCACCCGAATTGGCCAAGCAGGTTGCGCCATAAGCGTCAATTTCAGCTTGAGTGATCGGCCCATTTTTGGTCGACCGATTCGCGCCGGTCCACGCCCGACCGCGAATCACGTCGGTTTTAACATCAAATCCGGCGACATTGTCGCCGATTAGGCCCTCACCAAGCATGTAAGTATTGGACAGGCCATCGATCACACTGGCAAACTTCGAGGCAACGTTGAGCATCACAAAGCCGTTTTGCTCAGCCTGTGGTATTCCCCAACCCGTATTGGAGCCGACGCTCATCAGGTAATTGGAGTTCCCTTGATAATTGGCATCCGGGAAATCCTTGTCCGAGGGGCAGCGGAACGTCGCCAATTTGCGCGGCCGGTGCAGCGGGTGAACCGCTCCATCGGTGTTGCCCAGGAAGAAGGTATTCGAGTTGGTTTTGATCTGCTCGTACAGCGCCCCCTGCTCGATGAACGGCAGCACCTCAACCCAGGAGCTATAGCTGTCCCAATGCGAAACCCCGTTACCGGCGCGCAGGACGTACGGGAAAATTCGATTGTAAGTATCGTGGTAGTTATGGAAGCCTAACGAAAGCTGCTTCAATTGGTTACTGCAACTCATTCTCCGAGCCGCTTCGCGCGCCGCCTGCACCGCTGGCAGCAGCAATCCCACCATCACGCCGATGATGGCAATCACCACCAGCAATTCCACCAAGGTAAATCCACCACGTGAAGATTTTCGCATCTTAGCAAACAGCCTTTAAAAACCAAGAAAAAACAGAGTAGAAAAGGACTCAGGCCGCCTGGACAGCGTCGTGGCATCCAGCTAAACAGCCCCTTGCCTCAGACCAGGCCCGCAGAAGGTAACGGCGGTCGCCGCACGAAGATAAGGCCCATATGCGCCCCGGTCAAGCCTTTTAGCGGGCGTGATTTCTCAAAACCTCTCATGACGGATTGCCCATAGCAAGCCAACAATAGGCCCACCATCCTGCTGCACCCGAGGCGCCGCCGCGCAATCGCTGCTGAGCGATCGCTGATTCGGTTTTCCAGGCCACCGACGACGAGTCACGTGAATTCCGCATAGCGCGTCGGGCTGCTCAGCCCGAGCGGTCCGGCAACTGCCGGCCGTCGCCATCTCGCCCAACAATCCATTTGCCGGAACCTTCTGCGGCCCCCGGGGTTCAAGCTGCCAGCAGCGTTACGGCCACGCTCCCGGCGTGACCGCCGTGATCACCTGCAGCTTGCAAGCCGCCTGGCGCAGTCGTGCCGGGCAAACACATCTTTTCATTTCAACAAGAGGCGTAACCGATGGTCCGAAATGTTGTTGGTCGGTGGCTGGGAACGGCTGGTTTGGTGGTGCTGATGGCGGCGGCGGCTCCGGCGCAGGAGCGCGGCCAGGGCCGTGGTGGAGCCGGCGGATTTGGAGGCGGGGGCTTCGGCGGCGGTAAAATCGGGCTGATTCAGAACGCACAGGTGCAGCAGGAACTGAAGCTTAGCGACGAGCAAAAGTCAAAGGTTGACGAAGTCGCTTCTCGCGTTCGTGAAGCCGGGCCCCAACGCAGCCAGGGCGGCGGGCAAGCCGATCGCGAACAACTGCGCGAGCGGATGCAGGCGATGTCCCGCGTGGTCGCCGAAGAAGAAAAGAAGCTCGACGAAGTCCTCAACGACGAGCAGAAGACTCGGCTCGAGCAGATTTCATTGCAGGTGACCGGCGTCCGAGCCCTCGCCCGTGACGAAGTTGCCAGCAAACTGGGCCTCAGCGACGAGCAGAAAGAGAAGGTCCAAGCGGCTCTGCGCTCTCAGCGCGGCCAGTTCGGTGGCGGCCAAGGCCAGCCGCGCCCCGATGCCGCTGCCGTGCGCGAGCGTCGCCAGCAGTTAGAGCAGCAAGTACTGGCCGTGCTCAACGATGAGCAAAAGCAGAAGTGGGAAGAACTCAAGGGCGAAGCGTTTGAACTGCAACGCCGTGGCGGTCAAGGTCGCCGCGGGCAGAACTAGCACGCCAGCGCAACCCGGCGGCTGAGCGTCTGCTCCCGCCTCCCATCACGCGCGGGCCGCTTAGGGAGAGTTCAAAAATAAGTTCCTTGTTCTGATTGCCTTCACCCTCCCGCTCCGCGGGAGGGTCGGACGCGGTAGCGGCCGGGGAGGGCCAGGAGCACCCCTCTCCTCGCCCGAGGCTCGACTCTCCCGGAGGGAGAGTGAACTGCGGAAGTTATTTTTGAACTGCTCCTTAGCCGGCCTGTCCTATCAACAAAGCGAGCCCCGTCGCGGCTCGCTTTGTTCGTTGCTGGGATTCCCTCATTGCACCCCTCTCGACCGAAAGTTTCGCTTGCCCACGGTTTGTCACAATGCGCCGCAACCAAGGCGATTGCCGGGCAGACAACCGACCGTTTGCGACTGCCGTTTAGTGGCCAGCGCTGCGATCTAGTTTCGCCTAAAAACAATCCATTTGAATTCACCATCATCCAGCGCCTTGGTGAGGTAGATCTGGTACTCGAACCCCGCCGGCAGATCACAAGCAAAAGGGTGTGTTGTTCCATCGACTGTAACGCTACATATCGGACGCCCACCCGTTCCAGCAGACATCGTCGATCGCTTCGGGATGGTGACTCCGCCGAAAAACATCAGCCTTCCCGCGGCATCATGCCCCATCACCAACTCGGAATGACGATTGGCTCTTTGCAGGGCGTCCAAGGTGGTTGCGTGATTCGCTGCTGGCCGCATCCGAACTGCAAAGACCACGGCGGCGATCACTGTGATGACTAGCAATTGCTTGATCGAAACCTGCAGGCGAGAGGACATAGCCAAACCCAGCTCCTTTCAAGGCGGAATCCCAACGATCGCATTAGCTCGTGCTGGCCGACGCTGACAATCCTGTGCCCTCGTACAGCTCCGTCAATGCCAAGGAACAACCAATTTCCGGCAATCCGATGACAGCGGCCTGACCGGCATAGGTTTCTCGCTCAAAACCTTGGTCACCGCAGCGATAAACCAGCACGGCAGCGTCGGCTTGTTCAACCAACAGGTACGCGCGCAATGCCTCAACCGAGAGATAAGCTTCTCGCTTTTCTAATTCATCGACTCGCCGGGTCGATTCCGAAATGACTTCCACGATCACCACCGGCGCATCGTGGTAAAGTTCGCTCGGTGGGTTCGGCTCACAAACGACTGACACGTCGGGATAGTAGAACCGAGTACCCTGCGATCGCTGCACTCGAATCTTAATGTCCGAGTTAAATACTTGGCAGCGTTGCCCTCGCAACTGACTCCCCAAAGCAATGGTTGCGTTGGAAGCGATGCGGCTATGCGCGACGGTGCCTCCGACCATCGCATACACAATGCCGTCTACATATTCGTGTTTGCGATGAGCTTGAAGTTCACCATCGAGATAATCGCGAACCGAAACCGGTTGAAAATGAGGTGCAGTGCTCATAAACGCCAGTCTACAGCATGTCCATCGGGTCGATGTCGACCATGAACTGGATGTCTTCTTTGGCCGGCGGATGCAGTTCCGCGGTCGCCAGCCGGATGGTTTGCCCGAGCAGGCGGTTGTCGGTCGATTGCAACAGGATATGGAAGCGGTACTTGCCCCGCAGCCGGCTGATCGGCGGCGGTGCCGGGCCGAGGATGCGGACTTCGGCCCCCAGCTTGTCGCGCGCGGCCTCCAGCATCTTCAGCAGCGATTCGGCGAACGCTTCGGTCGTTTTTTCGACCGCGCCGCGGATGATGATTCGCGCCACGCTCCCCAGCGGCGGGTAATTGAACTTGCGCCGCTGCAGCATTTCACCTTCCGCAAACCCGCCATAATCATGCGTCGATGAAGCGAGGATTGCCGGGTGGTCGGGCGAGAACGTCTGCACGATCACCTGGCCACCGCGGTTGCCACGGCCGGTCCGCCCGGCGACCTGCGTGACGAGTTGGAAGGTACGTTCGGCGGCGCGAAAATCCGGAAAATGCAACGCACTGTCGGCATTGATCACGCCGACCAGCAGCACATTGGGAAAGTCCAACCCTTTGGCGATCATCTGCGTGCCCAGCAAGATGCGGATTTCGCCACTGCGAAACGCCGACAGCACCCGTTGGTGGCTGCCGGGTTTGCGCATCGTGTCGCTGTCCATCCGCGCCGCCACGACATCGGGAAATCGCGCCTTGATCTCCGCCTCAAGCCGCTGGGTACCCAGCCCGCCGTAGCGGATGCCATCGAACCGGCAGGCCGGACAGACCGGCGGCGTGGGAATGGTGTAATCGCAGTAATGACAGACCGCTTTGGCGCCATCGCGGTGATGGGTCAGCGGCATGTCGCAGTCGGGGCAGGCGACGACGTGACCGCAGGCCGGGCACTGGATCTGCGTCGCAAACCCGCGGCGGTTGAGCAGTAGGATCACCTGCCCTTGCTCGCTGAGCGTTTGCCGCATCGCCTGCACCAGCGGTCGGCTCAGCGCCCCACCGCCGCGCTCCTCACGCTGCCGCAGGTCGACTAGCCGCACCGCCGGCAGCGGCCGATCGGCGATCCGGTGGTCCAACCGCAGCAGTTCGGCATGACCGGTTTTGGTAGCGTGGTAACTCTCCAGGCTCGGCGTCGCCGAACCGAGCAGCAGCGGAATCCCGAGCAGCCCGGCGCGGCGGTGCGCGACCCGGCGCGCGTGGTACCGCGGCTGCGTGTCCTGCTTGAATGAACCGTCATGCTCCTCGTCGATCACAATCAACCCCAACCGCGGCAACGGCGCAAAGACCGCGCTCCGCGGTCCGACGACGACCTGCACCTGACCGCTGCGGATCCGTTGCCACTGGTGGTGCCGCTCGGTCGGAGTCATCTGGCTGTGCAGCACCGCAACGCCATTAAAACGGCTCTCGAACCGCGCTCGGGTTTGCGGGGTCAGGCTGATTTCCGGCACCAGCACGATCGCGCCGCGGCCAAACCGGACCACATGCTCGATCGCGCGAATGTAGACCTCGGTCTTGCCGCTGCCGGTCACGCCGTGCAACAGCAGCGTCGCCGCTTTGCCCGCATCGATCGCCGCAACCACCCGCGCCAGCGCCGCGGATTGCTCGGCAGTGAGTTCCGTGATCTCCTGGCCGCTGCCGCCATCGGCGTCAGCGCTGCTGAGCGCCCGGTGGGGCTCACCCAGCAGCACACGTCGCTTTTCCATCCGCACAAACCCCTTCTTCACCAACTGGCGAATCGGCGCTTCAGTGCATTCGGCAGTGACCATCAACTGCGGCAGCGTCAGCTCTTGCCCCGCGGCGATCAAATGGCGGACCGCTGCTCGCTGTTTGACCGGCAACTTATCGACCAGTGCATCGTCGAGCGCCAGCGGCGTGGGCAAGAAGAACGCCTGCTCACGCGTGCCCGCTGCCAGACGCACGCCCGCAGGAATCAAGGCATCAAACACCACTCCCGGCGGTGTCTGGTAGTAATGGCTGATCCACAGCACGAGTTTGACCAAGTGCAGGTCGCACAGCGGTTCGGAGTCCAACGGCGCGGCGACCTCGCGTTGCTTCCGCGATGCCGGCTGGTCCGGCTTGATCTCGATGCACCAACCGGTCAGCGGCTGGCGGCGATGGCCCAGCGGCACTCGGACCCGTATCCCAGGCTGCACCCGCGCCAGCATCGGCTCGGGAACGACATAGTCAAAGGGCCCGTGTGGCGCTTCGGCAAACACGACACTGGCGAGCGTCACGCGTTGCTCGACCGGCATCTCCCACGGCGGAGGATTGGTTTCAAACAGCTCTTGCTGGCCCGGTGAATCGCGCGGGGCAGCGTCGTCCGCAGCTCGGTGGAGGTTCTCCGCAGGCATCAAAGGAGTGTCCGTCGACGGCCAAGGGTGTAAGGGGGTGGTGTCGTGCATGGTACATTAACCCGAGCGATAGGACTGCAGCGTGAAAATCATGATCGATGCGTCGATGCCTGCCTCTGGAACAACCGCAATCCTATTATCCGGTCCTGAGATGACACGGTTGGTCATCGGGTACATGCGTTTGTGCCGAAACTAACGGGAAACGCCGCTTCCCAGCCAGGCCCGCCCCGAAGCGCGAGCCTGAGCCTGCGGTATGCTGACATTCTCCCCAACACGCCCTTCGTTCCTCAGGGACGTGCCACCCAGTTGAAAGGCCTGCATGAAAGTCGCGATTTACGGCGGCTCGTTTGACCCTGTGCACTGGGGGCACCTGTGGGTCGCCCAGGGCTGCGGCGAACAGTTGGACCTCGATCAGGTGCTGTTCATCCCGGCGGCGACTTCGCCGCTGAAGCCCGGCGGAGCGGTCGCCAGCGACGCCCAGCGGGTGATGATGCTGCAACTGGCCATCGGCAGCGCAGCCAGCACCGACCGGCCGCAGTTGGTGATCGACCAACGCGAAATCGATCGCGGCGGTACCAGCTATACAGTCGACACAGTCGCGGAGCTGCAGCGGGAACGCCCGGATGACGAGTTCCTGCTCCTGGTCGGCTCCGATGCGTTTGCCGACATCCGCCGATGGCACCGACCGGCGGAACTGTTGATGCGGGTGACGCCGGTGGTTTTTCGCCGCGGCGGTGACCCGCCGATTGCCTGGAGCGTGCTCGATGGCTTGGTCAGCGCCGAGCGGGCTGAGCAAATCCAGGCCGCTGCCGTCACACTCCCCATGATCGAACTGTCCAGCAGCGACCTGCGGCAGCGGGTCGCCAGCGGCCGCAGCATCCGCTTCCTCGTCCCGCACGCCGTCGCCGCATTCATTCACGCCGAGTCACTTTATCGGGCCACGTGATAGACAACACGTGGTCTTTTAGGAGTGTGTCCCTGACACCTTGGGTGGCACGTCCCTGAGGTACGAAGGGCGTGGGGCAAGAACTGCAAAGTAACGACCGGCTCGGTATCTGCGTAAGCTGCCCACGCCCATCGCTGGGGCTCTGAGCGTGCCACCCAAGGTTGCGGGACGTGCCATCCATACCTCAGGGACGTGCCATCCAACGGACTGCTGCCGTTCAGCCAAGCGTGATCACCTGCACCTTAGCCGGCTCGGCGATGAGCCTCGGCAGCACCGGATCGATGATGCCCTCGTTCGCAGCCACCACCAAGTCGAGCGTTTGCGGCAGCTCGCAGGACTTCAACAGCACCAGTTGCTCGGCCGCCAGCTTGATCGCCAGCAGCGCCGCAATGCTGTCGCTGGTCGTCGTCCAGTCGCACGGCAGATCGTCGCCACTGGCGGGATGATAGAATGCCTCCGGTGCGATCAAAAACCAGCCGGCTCGCCGCTGGTCGCGGTGCTGTTCAAACGCCGCCGGAGAGTCAATGACGACCGCCTCGGGCAACCACGCGGCAACGATCTCCAGCGTGTGTCGCAGCAGCCGCACGCATTGCCAGTGCAGACTCGCGGCGTCCAGGCGATGCACCTGGTCCAGTTCCCGCAGCGCATCGACCAGCGCTCCGCCGCCGACGACCAAGTTCACTTGGCGCTGGCTGGCATGCGTGTTCAACCACCGCCGCAGCACATCCGGCAAGTCGGGGCGCAGCAACAAGCTGCCGCCGAGCTTCACCACCCACCGCTCCGCCGTAGCCGGCACAGTCTCTGTGCCGGCTGGGCCCAACGTAGCAGGCACACTCCGTGTGCCGTCCGCAGTGGCCACGGCACGCGGCGCCTGCCCGCTACTGTGACTCGTCGCTTCCTGCTGTTCGGCTAGAAGCTGGGCACAGGCAAACGCCGGAGCGACCCGCGAGAGCGGCGCGCCGATCAGGTCCGCGAGCCGCCTGATCCGGGGATGACCGCCAGCGGCCAGCAGCGCCGGTAAAAAACAATCGGCGGTGTGCCCCGAGACGATCCACTGGCCCCGATAGCGATCTTCCCTACAAGCGATCGCAACGGCGACTTGTTCGGCCGCGGCAGCGATCACCTCGCGAGCTAGCTCGCGGGCCGCCGTCACGTCGACTTGCCGGTGATCCAGGCCGATCATCCGCGCCAACCGATTGGCCGCCGCCGCCACCGTCCGCGGCCCGCCATCGCAGGTTGAGCGGTCCTCGGCATCCTCGGCGACCAGCCCCAGAACCAAGGCACAATCATCGGTATTGGCAAACACCTCGCGCATCAGCGGCAGTTGGCGTCCCGCCAACGTCAGGCTGTTGACCAGCGCACAGACCGGCGTGCGGCCACCGCCGAGATACACCAACTCACCGCTAGCCAACCGATCGAAATCGCTGCGCGATGCTGTGACGACAGATCCGGGTTCGATCGCGATGATGTCGGTCGTGGTGCCGCCGATATCGATCAGCAGCGCAGGTGACTCGACCCGCGCGGCAACCCAACCGGCCAGCGCATGCCAATTGGCCGAAGCGACCGCGTCGGGAGCGGCGATCGCCGCAGCGGAATCGACGAACGTGCCGGCGACGCTGTAGAACGCGACAGCATCGATGCCGCACTGCCCAGCGGCCTGCAGCGCCTGTTCGACCAGCGCTGCGACTCCCACCGCGCGGTCGTAAAATACATCTGCCATCTCGCCGGTCATCGTCACTGCCCAGCGCCGGCACCCCGGCAGCCCGCTGGCGAGCTGAACCAATTGTTGCGCCAAGTCTTGCGGATGCAGCCACATCGCAAACGGCACGCTTACCGCCCGGCCATCGCTTGTCGCAGCCTTGATGTTTGCTCCGCCGATATCGAGCCCAAGTACGGCTGGCGACGCGGTTGTAGCGGGCTGCCATGACCGCGACGGGTTACGCATCCTGGGCCAACGTCTCGCCGATCCAGACGTTACCGTCGCGCGTCCAGCGAACCGTATCGGTCGCCATCTTGCACTGCACCGGACCGCCTTCCAGTCCCAACAGCCGGGCCGCGGGATTGCCGACCACCATGTGCCGCAGCCCCACATACGAGGTCGTCAGACGCGGATTGATCTCGATCACCACGTCGCCGCTGCTGTCCTCACCGAGCACCAGGTCCAGCCCGACGAAGCCGCGTGCATAGGGCGGCATCGCGGCGATCGCCCGCTGGGCCAGCGTCCCGGCGCGCCTTTGCCAATCTTCCGATAGCGGCCCGCAGCCACCCAAATACGTGCACCGCTCGATCGAGATGTCCTGAGAAACCGCCGGTAACACAATCAACTCGTTGCCGTTGACGATGACCGAAACCGACACCGCGGTCCCCGGCACATAGCCCTGCACCACATCGTCGTCCGTGGCCCGGTTCATCGCTTCGTCCAGATCATCAAACAGGCTGATCGCCTCGGTCCCGCAGCCATCGCGCGGCTTGACAATGAACTGATCACAGAGTTTCAACCGCGCCGCTGACCGGGGATCGCTCGGCAGAAACGTGATCGGGTGCGGCACGCCGGCGGTCGTCAGCGCGCGGGCGGTCTGCTGCTTATCGCTGGCCACCCGCAGAAAGTCGCCGGTCCCGGCAATCACATCGATGCCGGCGGCGCGCAGCATCCCGACGGCTTTGGCCAACACGCCATTGCGTTCCGGCGCGATCACGACCGCTGCATCACACCCTTTGGCCGCCTTGACCCACTGGTTCCACAGCGGCTTGCCGACTTGAATCGCGTGCTGCTGGCACTCGGGCAACGTTGGACACAGCTCCGGCACCACCGGGATGCTCAGCGAAGCGACTTTGCTCAGATCCGCCGCCAGCGCAGCGAGCATCGCTCCGCCTTCCAGACGCATCGAATCCTCTACGGGTTGGGCCCCCAATCCGCCGCTGCAAACGTACTCGCCCAGAAAAACCTTCATCGCCGTATCCTACCATGTTCCCTCGGCGCGAGCCCAGCACAGCGACCCGCCCCAGCCGTTGCCCAGCACCACCGCAGCGGCGGCCCGGGCTGATCGTCCGCTCGCACCGATTGGCGTTGCTTTAAAAAATCCCGAGCTGATCGCGAGCTTCCTCGGTCATCATCTCCTGGCTCCAGGGCGGATCCATCACGACCTGAACTTCGGCCTTATCGACCTCTTCCAGCGATTCAGCGGCATTTTTGGCTCCGGCGACCAGTTGTGGCCCGGCTGGGCACATCGGGCTGGTCAAGGTCATCTCGATGCGGACATCGTGCCGCCCGTCCTCATTCGGCTCCAGCACATCGACCAGGTAGACCAAACCGAGGTCGACGATGTTGATGTACAACTCCGGGTCGATCACCTGCTTCAGCGTTTCGCGTACTTTGTCTTCTGCCAGCGTCATATTTTCTGCCAATGTCATCGATTTCGCTTTTTGACTAAAAACAAGGAAAATGGGAGCCACACTTCGGCATCCATGGCTCGCCCGGCGCAGCTTGGCGTTCCAGCCGGCCGAAAACCGTCATCCCGCTGCGGTGGCCGCCTCGGCTTTCATCGCAGGAACAAACTGGCAACTCGCGTTGCCGTCGAGCACACAGTCGGCCAGTTCCACCGGCATACCCAGCGCTTCGCTGAAGATTTCCGCTTCCAATTGACACAGCGTCCGGTCCGGCGTGGCATCGCGGAGCAGCGGATAAGGGCAATCGCAAATGGCGAGCAGCGGCAGTTCGCCCGTAACGGATCGACTCGCACCGGCTGACGTTTCACCCGCCTCGCACTGCGCGTCGATCTGCTGCACCGCCAGCGCCTCGCCGAGCCGCTGCAGCCGCTCGCCCAGAGCCAATTCGCCGCTTTTATCACCGGCGGCAATCGATGCGGCGTAACTGCGGCCCAGCCGCCTAGCGACGCCGGAGAGGATTTGCTGACGTGAAGCGCCATCGGCCAAAGCCAAGACCTCCTGCCACAGCGCCTCAGCCAACGGGGCCGCATCGGCCCCCACACACCGCTGCCCCTGCTCGGTTAACTGATATTCAAAGGCCGGTCGACCGCGACCGACGATGATTTTTCGCCGCTGGATCAACCCGCTCGTCAACAGCCGCTGCAGCCGCTGGCGAATCGCGGTCGCCGTCACGCCCAGCATTTCAGTCAACGCGCCGATCCCCAACGAGCGGCCGCCGCGCAAGCACCGCAGCAACTGCGTGTCGACGCAACGGGGCGGATCGGGCATCACGGCATCACACAACAGCAAGCGATTAGAGCGCCACTCACCACGAGCAGCCATCTTTTCCATGTTAGGACGAGCCACGATTTTTGACAAGCTGCGGTGTTTTAATTCGATCGGGGTTAAGGGGTCAGGAGTCAATTGCCGCTGGCGGCAATTGACTCCTGACCCCTTAACCAACGTTTGCTGTTGACGCTCAACTAGCCGGTGACGTCAACAGCGGTGATTGGTACGATTTCAGGCCGTCCAACCTGCTGGGCCACCGGCCCCGTCCTCCCTCAGTTGCCCGTAACAAAGTCGAAGCCATTATGAAAGCGGTCGCGGTCACGCCCGGAACTCCCAACAGCGTCCATCTACAAGAGATCGCCGAGCCGAGGCTGGACGACGTGCCGGAGGGCAAGGGCGTTCTCGTTAAGACGCTCAAGGTCGGCGTCGACGCGACGGACCGCGAAATCAACGAGGCGCTCTACGGCAACGCGCCGGAAGGCGACGACTTCCTGGTGATCGGCCACGAATCCTTCGGTGTGGTCCAGGAAGTCGGCCCCCAGGTCCAAAACCTCAAGCCCGGCGACTACGTCACCGCCACGGTGCGCCGCCCCGGCGGGTCGATCTACGACATGATCGGCACCTACGACATGACCAGCGAGGAAACGTACTACGAGCGCGGCATCAACCTCCGCCACGGGTTTCTGACCGAGTCGTTCGTCGATCACGAAGACTACATCGTCCGTGTCCCCCAGGGACTGAAACACCTGCATGTGCTGATGGAGCCGATGAGCTGCGCGGCCAAAGCCGTGCACCAAGCGTTCGAAGCCCAGCGGCGGATGCGGGTCTGGCGGCCGCGGCTGGCCTACGTGCTCGGCGCCGGCCAAATCGGTCTGCTGACCACGCTCGTGCTGCGGCTGCGCGGGATGCAGGTTTACACCCTGGCCCGCGGCAAGGCGCCAAACCTCAAGAGCGAGATCACCTCCGGCTTCGAGGCCAACTACGTCAGCACGTCCGAAACCTCGATGAGCGAACTGGTCAAACAGACCGGCCGGCCCGACTTGGTCATCGATGCAACCGGCAGCAGCCAACTGGCGTTCGATGCGATGACGGCCGTCGGTCACAACGGCGTCGTCGTCTGGACCAGCATCACCGGCGGCAAGCGGAAGATCGAAATCCACTCCGACTCGATCAACATTCAGTGGGTGCTGGGCAACAAACTGCTGCTCGGCAGCGTGAATGCCAACCGCGAACACTTTGAAATGGGTATCCGCGATCTGGCAATGGGCGAGATGATGTACCCCGGCGTCGCCGAAAAGATCCTCACCACGCCGGTCGACGGACTGGAAAACTATCAGGAAATGATGCGGCTGCTGGTCGAAGACCAAGACGCGCTGAAAGTGTTCGTCAACGTCAGCGAAGAATAACCGGCATCGCCGATCGCGCTTGTGTCGCCGATCGCGCTTGTGTCGCCGATCGCTCCGTCGATCGGAGCCCCGCACTCAGTACGACCGGCGGAGCGGTCGTCCACCAAGGTCGCCGATCGCTCCGTCGATCGGAGCCCCGCACTCGGTACGACCGGCGGAGCGGTCGTCCACCCACGTCGCCGATCGCTCCGTCGATCGGAGCCCCACACCCAGTACGACCGGCGGAGCGGTCGTCCACCCACGTCGCCGATCGCTCCGTCGATCGGAG
>Ga0182745_1000735_pt1 | contig 34261 bp, 25 predicted proteins | sample eDN3rd30CKraftBY_FD_128523 | JGI IMG/M metagenome (GOLD analysis project Ga0182745, IMG submission 128523) | Enriched backyard soil microbial communities from Emeryville, California, USA - eDNA 3rd pass 30_C Kraft BY (version 2) (version 2) | ecosystem: Environmental > Terrestrial > Soil >...
CCGAGACATCGTGCGCCAGCACGCGCTGCAACACGTCCCGCGGGAAGTGGCGGTTGCCATGGAAGCGCAGCGTGTACCGGGGCCCCGCGGACAGCGGCACCGCCACCGACGCGGAGCTCCCCTCCACCAGCACCGCCGGAGCGCCCACCTGCGCGCGCCAGTAGCCCTCCCCGCGCAGCAGCGTGCGCAGCTCGTCCAGCGAGCCCGAGAGCCGCGCCCGGTCGAAGACCTGCCCCGGCCGGAGCGCCAGCACCTCCAGCAACCGGGGCAACGGCAGGGCCGGGCTGCCGGAGAACGTCACCTGCCGCACCCGCGTGGGCAGGCCCTCCGCCACGGTGAGCACCACGGCAACGCCGTCCGTCACCGGCTCCTGTGTCACGGTGACCTTCGCCGCGTCGTAGCCCTTGCGCTGGTAGGCCTGGAGGATGGACGACACCGCGCCCTCCACTTCCTCCGCGTCCAGCGGCCCCCCCTCCAAGAGGCCGCTGGCCTCCAGGAGCTCCCCGTCCGACAGCACGGCGTTGCCCGCGAAGCGCAGGCGCGCCAGCCGGGCCACGGGGGTGAGCTGGAACATCAGCTGTACGCCGCCCTTCACCCGCTCCGTGCGCGCCACCACGTCCGTGAAACGGCCCGTCGCCCACAGCCGCTCCACCGAGCGCCGCACCGCGCCCGGCGTCAGCGTCTGCCCCTTGCGCACCGCCACCAGCTCGCTCAGTCCCTGCGCGTCGGCCCCTCCAGGCAGGTGCAGCTCCACGGCGACGACCTCGGCGCCGAACGCGCTGCCCTCGTCCCCCTGCGCGGACGCCGCGCCCGGCCAGAGGACGTGGAGCACCAGCGCCAGCAGCGCGAGGGCGCGGGCTACTCGACCTCCCAGCTCAGCTTCAGCTCGAGCCCGAGGTTTCCAAACGAGGCTTCGTTGTTCTCGTTGTCCCACTGGGCCTGCGCGGAGAGTCGGTCATCGAAGCGGTATTCGGCGCGCGCCCGCGTGCCGCGCCCGCTCACGGGTTGCGTCATGCCGATCTTAAGCTGCTCGCTCAGGAACTTCGACTCCAGTTGCGCGGTGGGCTCCGCCTGCCGGGTGGCGTCGTTGTAGGTGGTCGAAATCTGCAGGGACAAATCCCTCAACACCGGATTGCTGGGAAGGAACCGCTGGAGCTGCCGGTCCAGGCCCGACACGTTGAAGAGGGCCTCGGCCGCCAGGCCGGCGCTCGCGGAGGCGGCCGTGTCCTGGTCGGACGAGGTGAAGCCCAGGGTGAGCAGGGAGATGATGTCGCCCTCCACGAGCGCCGGCTCGGACGAGAGCAGAATCTGCGGGTCCGCCACCTTGCCGAAGGCGTGCAGCCGCACCACGAACTCGCGCACCTGCGTCTGGGCCTGAACCTCGAAGACGGGGTCGATGTGCGTGGCGTCCTGGAACTCGAGCTGGCCCTGATTGATGGTGAAGGGGTTGTTGCGGAAGAACGCCTGGCTGCCCTCCGCCAGCTCCACCCGTCCGAGCAGCCCCGGCCGCAGGTCCGTCCCCGTCAGCCGCACATCACCGAGCAAGCGGGCCTTGGCCAGGTTGTTGTCCACCCGGACGTCGCCGAAGTGGACGTTCACATCCCAGATGACCCAGGGCTTCGGCGGCTCGCCGGACGCGGACAACACCGCCGCGGGATGCGTGGTGCGCTTCTGCATCGTCTTCAGCAGCGCCTCCACGTCGAGCGCCTTCTGGTAGCGCAGCTTCACGATGTCCATACCGCCAGTGACAGTGAAGCCCCTGGGCGGCCCCACGATCTGGAGCAGCCCGGAGAAGGTCGCGGGCAGGTCTTCCGTGAGGCGATAGGGCACTTCATCCAGCTGCACGGTGAGCCCCAGGCGCTGCGGCAGGAAGCGCTCCAGCCGCACGTCACCGCGCGCGGACACGCGTCCCTCGTTGAGCTGGCCTTGCAGGTGCTCCACCAGCACCCGCTGGCCTGTCATCTCCACGCGCCCGGCCATGTTGCGTACCTGGACGGGCCAGTCGCGCAGCGCCAGGCGCATGTCGAACAGCTCCGCCGTCCCCACCACGGAGGGCTTCTCCAGTGTGCCGGAGGCCTCCGCATCCACGGTGACGCGCCCGGAGGCCCGCTCCACCATGGACGGCATCAACGACTCCAGCATGCGCAGGTCCAGCCCTCCACGCAGGGTGACGTCCATGCCGCGCGGGCTCATCCAACCGCCGAGCGTCAGGTCCACGGACTGCCCCGTGAAGCGGAAGGGCTGCACGTCCGTCCGCCCCCCCGCATACGCCAGGACGATGGGGCCCGCGTTCTCGCCGCGCAGGTCGTCTCGCGACAGGACCAGCCGCTCCACGGTGGCGTTCACCTGCGAGCCCGCGGGCTCCAGCAGCAGGCCCTTCGCGCTCACCGTCCCCGCGAGCGAGCCGCTGACGCCCGCCCACATCGGCGCGTCTGGCAGCAATGGACGAATCTCCGGCAGCGCGAACGCGCCCTGCGCTTCATAGGGCCACCCGTCCTGCACCCGCATGACGATGCGGCCGGTGGCGTCCTGGAAGGGATGCCCCCACACCTCGAAGCGCTTGCCCACCAGCCGCCCGGTGAGGTCCATGGCGCCCAGGTTGCGCTCGGCGAAGGTGACGCGTGGCCCGCGAAGGGTGACGTCCACCACCGGCACGTCGGCGGTGCCCGACACCACGCCGTCCATCACCAGGGTCCCCTGGATGCCCATTCGCTCGGAGAGCTCGGCGTCCACCGCCTCGGCCAGCGAAAGGCCCTCTCCGCCGAAGCGGTAGTCCAACGCACCATCGAAGGAGAAGGTCCCCTCCGCCCACGTGCGGCCCAGCGGCCCCGTGAGTGTGGTGCGCTCCAGCACCATCGCCTTGCCATCCACGAAGCGCAGCCGCGCCTCGCCGTCGCCCATGCGCCGGCCGTAGTAGGTGGTGTCCTTCACGTCGAACGCCACCAGCCCCTCCAGCTTCTCCACGGGGCTGTCCACCTCCACGCGGCCCGTGGCCGTCCCCCCCAGCGTGCCCTGCATCACCGCGAGCGAGGGACTCAGGCCCGCCACCACGTCCACGAGGTCCTCGGTGCGCCCGTGCGGGACGTTCACCTCCAGGCGCAGATTGAGCAGCCGTCCGAAGGACACCCCCGCCTTGCCGTAGTACTGCGTGCGCCCCTTCTGGCCGGTGAAGGAGGGGAACGACAGCAGGCCGTCCTTGTAGCCCAGCTTCCCCTGCATCACGCCCAGCGACAGGTTCCAGAACTCGAAGTCGCGGAACGACAGCCCCGCCTCCACCTTCACGTCCGCCGCCGGCCCCTTGATGGAGTAGCTGGCGCTCCCATGCCCCGCCCAGGGCAGCTCCGCGATGTGGCCGAAGTCCTCCAGGTCCAGCTCGCCCTGCCCGTGGATGTCCAGGCCCAGCTCGTTGCCAATCAGCAGCGCCACCTCCCCCGTCACACGTGAGCGGCCCGACTCCGCCGTGATGTGGCTGAAGGTCACCCGGTCCGCCTGGAGCTTCACCTGTGCCTGCGCGCGGCCCTTCTCGAACGAGAGGATGGTGAGCTCATCGCGGGGTTGGACGTCGAACGCGTGTGTGGCCAGCACGAAGCGCCCGGTGCGCAGGTCCAGCGGTCCCGACAGCGAGAAGCGCGGCAGCAGGCTCCCGGTGAGGTGCGCGTCCAGCGTGGCCGGGAAGTCCACCCAGGAGCCCTTCACGCCCGCCCGGTCCAGGATGCGGCCCAGCGATGCGTCCTCCGTCGTCAGCGTGACGTCGAGCGGGAAGTTGGGCGTGAGGCCCAGCCGCCCCGTCGCGCGCACCTTGCCCGCACCCACCGGCACGGTGAGCTCCTCCAGCCGGACCTCGTCCCCCGAATACGACACGCGCGCGTCGAGGTTCGTCGGTCCGAACTGCTGGTAACCCAGGCTGTTGCCCGACAGCTCCAGCGACACCGCGGGAGACTCCACCTTCCCCGCGATGGAGACACGCGTCCAGAGGTGGCCCGTGGCGGGGCTGGGAATCAACCGGGCCTGATAGAGCGCGCGCAGCGGCAGGAACACCTGCGCGTCGAGCGCCAGGCGCGGCGAGCACAGCGTATCCACGCGGCCGGACACCGTGGTGGTGATGTCATCCAGCGACACCTCCGCGCGCTCCAGCTCCAGCAGGGCCTCATCCGGGTCCAGTGCGCCCGCCACCACCAGCTGCCCCAGCGTCAGCTCCCGCCCGTCCGGCCCCAGGCGGACCCGCCCGCGCCGCGCCTCCACGTCCAGCTCGATGACGCCCCACTGCTCGTCCCAGCGGACGTCCAGCTCTTCCACCTCCACGCGCCGCCCCTCCGGCAGCGCCAGCCGCAGCTCCGCGCCGGAGATGTCGAGCTTCGCCACGCGCAGGTGCTCCAGCGGCTCCAGGAAGCAGAAGGCGGGCTTCGTCTCGGAGGGCGCGCTCGGCTGGGTCAGGTCCAGCACCACGCGCGGACGCGAGGCCTTCACCCGCGCCAGCGTCAGGCGGCCCCGCAGGGGCTGGAAGAAGCCGAGCTGCACCTCCGCGCGGTCCACCGCCACCAGCGGCGTGTCCGTGCCCGGCAGGAAGAGCGAGAAGCCGTGCACCACCACGCGAGAGCCCAGCGGGTCCAGCTCGCAGCGGCCAAGCCCGACATCCAGCCCCAGCACGTCCGGCAGGTGCCTGCGGCCCAGCGTGCAGGCCACCTCCCAGGACGCCGGCATGCGCAACAGGAGCACGCTCCCCGACAAGATGAGGAGCACCAACAGCAGCGCCCTGCGCGCACCGTGACGGCCCTGAGAGGACAAAGCCGCTACAGCTTACCCAGGCCCTCGAGGTAGCGGTCGATCTCCGCGAGGTCCACCTTGCTGCTCGTCGTCCTGGGGAGCGCAGCCGGCGGCGGAGCGCTCGGCCGCTCGCCCGCCTGGCTGGTGGGCGTGTTCACCCCGAGCAGGCCCAGGTTCTTCCCGATGCGATGCACCAGCTCCGCGGACACCGTCTCCTCACGCGCGAGGAAGGCCTCGAAGAGCGCGTTGTCACACAGGGTGTTGATGACACGAGGCGAGCCGGACGCGTGTTGATGCACCGCCAGCAGCGCCTCCGGGCTGAAGGGCATGCGCGGGCAGCCGGCGAGCCGGAGGCGGTGCTTGACGTAGGCCTCGGTGGACTCGGCGGTGAAGGGCTCCAGCCGGTAGCGCATGGCCACGCGCTGCGCGAGCGGCGGGTCCAGCTTCAGGTTCTTCTCGATCTCGGGCAGGCCGAAGAAGACGAAGGAGATGAGCTTGCGCTCCGGCACTTCCAGGTTGAGCAGCCCGCGGAACTCCTCCATCAGCTCGCGCGTCTCCAGCATCTGCGCCTCGTCGATGAGGACGACGGCCTTCTTGCCGGACTCGTAGATCTGGAGCAGCCGCTGGTACAGCTGCGACAGCAGCGCCAGCTTCTCCTGGGCGGGGTTCTCCACGCCCAGCTGGAGCGCGATGCGGCGCAGCAGCCAGTTGGCGGTGATGCCCGAGTGGATGATGACGAGCAGCGCCGCCTCGTACTCGGACTCCGGAAGCGAGTCGAGCATGCGCCGGGCCAGCGTCGTCTTCCCCGCGCCGATGTCGCCGACGAGGATGGACAGGCCCTTCATGTAGCTCACCGCATGCATGAGCCGGGTGAGCGCCTGCGAGTGCTGCGCGGAGCTGTAATAGAAGCGGCTGACGGGAGCGTTGGAGAAGGGCTCCTGGGTCAACTCGAAGAAGTCCAGGTACGTAGTCATGGGCTCGCCGGACCTCGCGGGGGGAAACTACAGGTAGCCGACCTTGCGCGCCTTGGACGCGCCAGCCGCTGGAATCGGAGTCGTGTTGGGTACCGCGGCCCCCGCGGGTGCGGGCGTGCTGCTGGCCTGGGCCCCATGGCCAGAAGGCGTCGGAACCGGATCCTCCACCGGCGCCACGGAAGCGGCAAGCCTGGACACGTGCCCGGTGACGTCGCGGTACTTCGCGTCCATCACGGCCACGCGCTGGTAGTGGAAGAGCGCCCTGCCCGCATCCCCCTGCGCCTCGTAGGCCGCCGCCAACTCGAAGCTCAGCGCCTTCGCCGCATCCCCCGTCGCATGCGGGTTGCCCAGTCCCTCGCGGAAGGCCTCCACGGCCGCGGCCGCGTCGCCGCGCAGCAACTGGAGCATGCCCATCATGGTGATGCAGTCGAGTTCGCGCTTGCCGCCCACGCTGCCCTGGCGGGCCACGTCGAACTCGTGGAGCGCGTCGTCGAGCAGCCCCATCTCCTTGTACGCGATGCCCAGGTCGTAGTGCGTGTCCACGTCCTCGGGCTTCACCACCTTGGCCAGGCTCTTCTTGAACTCGGAGAAGACCTCCTCCACCGAGTACTGGAAGTCCTCCTCCGCGGGCAGCGCCGAGGCCCCGGAATCATCACCGAGGTTGTCGATTTCGCCCGCCAGCTCCGCCGCGAGGTCGAACGCATCGCGCTCGCCCGTGGCCTCCTCCTCGGGCTCGTCGTCGTAGGACTCCGTGACTGGCTGCACGGACGGAATGTGCGCCGGCGCCGAAGGCCCGGCCTCCGCTGCGCCTCCCGCCTCCGCCACCTCGAGCCGCTCCAACAGCTCGGCGGCGCGCGCGTGGCCCGGGAAGGCAATCATCACCGTCTCGAGGATTTCGCGCGCCTCCTCGAGCAGCCCCTGGTCGAGGAAGAACGAGGCCTCGTCGCACTCCTCGGCCGCGGGCTCCTCTTCCTCCGGCGCGCTCTCGGCCTCGGCGACGGGCTCGGGCTCTTCGTACGCAACCGCCTCGGGCTCTTCGTACGCAACCGCCTCGGGCTCGGCCTCGACGACGGGCTCCTCGTACGCAAACGGCTCGGGCTCCTCGTACGCAACCGCCTCGGGCTCCTCCGCGTCGACGAAGTCCGCGGCGGACTCCGCCAGGGACTCGTCCTCGACGGCGACGATGGCGTGCGAGGCCGTGGGCTCCTCGAACTCCATCGGGTCGCCCAGGTCCATCGCGCTCAGGGGCGCGGCGCCCACGCGCGTGGGCGCATCCTCCAGGACCAGCGCCGGAGGCGCGTCGTCCTCCAGCAGGGGGACCTGGAGCGTGTCAGGCGACGCCTCGTCGAGCAGCGCCTGCGAGGGCGCGAGCATCTGCGTGGGCTGCGGCTCGTCGTCGTCACCGAGCGACAGCGCATCCATGGACGTGGCCGTGCCCTCATCCACCAGCGACTCGTCTCCGAGCGAATACGCCGCGGCGGCAGCCAGGTCGTCATCGTCGGATGCGACGAGCGGCTCATCGTCGGTGACGCCGAAACCCGGCTCATCCGTCAGCTCCAGCCCGACGTCATCCGCCACCAGCGTCTCGTCCACGGACGCCGCGGCCAGGTCCTCCGGCTCGGGAGCCCCATACACCTCGAACTCACCCGAGGTGATGGCCTCGCCGACGAGCGCCTCCTCGCTGATGACGGTGGCGTCACCGTCCTCCTCGATGACCTCGTCCGACTCGCTCGGCGGCAGCGTGGCCAGGGCCAGCTCGTCGCCGGGGGGGTGCAGGAGCGCGTCGTCCGGCGGCGGCGCGACGAGAATCTCGTCGTCGCTGGAGTCCACCAGGATGGCGTCCTCGCCCACCGACTCGACCACCGTCACCGACGGCGCGGCCACCACCGGCCCGTCCGTGCGCAGCACGGACAGGAACGCCGGCACCTCCGGATGGGCCGGGTTCTCCTGGAGGATGGTGGCCAGGTAGGGCTGCGCGCGCTGGACCTCCGCCGCGCGCGTGCACAGGCGCAGCACGTTCAGCAGCTGTTCGGACGCCTGGGCCTGGTTCCCGGACGCGACGTAGATTTGGTAGGCCTTCTCGTGCGCGTCGAGGTTCTCCGGGTCGACCGAGAACACCTTGCGCAGGTGCTCCAGCGCTTTGTCGTGGAGCCCGTACTTGACGTAGACGTCGGTCTCCGTGAGCAGCTTGGCGAGCTGCTCGCGCCCCATTCCCGCGGGCGGCGGCGGCGCCATCGGAGCGGGCGCTGGAGCAGCCATGGTGGGCTGCGGCGCGGCGGGACGAGGAGCCGGCTGCGGAGCCGCCATGGGCTGTGGCGCGGCGGGAGCCGGCTCGGGCGCGCGGCGCGCGAGCAGGTCCGGGTCCTGCGGATCCAGCACCTCGATCTGCGTCCAAACTGCCTCGGCCTCGGTGAGCCGGCCGCGCTCCTGATGAATCTTGGCCAGCTCCTTGTAGACGGAGATGGTCTTCGACGTCTGGCCCAGGCCCTGGAACGCCTGCGCCAGCAGCGTGAGCGTCTCCACGTCGCGGCCGTCGGCCTTGAAGCACACCTGCAGCTTCGCCAGCGCGCGCTTCTGGTCGCCGCGCTGCAGGTACGACGTGGCCAGCTCCTTCGCGAGCGGCAGGTTGTCCGGCTCCAGCACGGACAGGCGCTCCGCTACGCGGAGCCAGTCGTCGGCGCGGCTGTTGCGCTTGAGGTACTCGGCGGCGCGCTTGAACTCCTGGGCCGCCTCGCGCGTCATGTTCTCCCGCGCGTACAGCTCCGCCAGCTTGATCTTCGACGCCACGTTCTCGGGGTCGAGATCCACCATCTTCTTCAAGGTATCGAGCGACGACTTGGTGTCACCCGCCTTGTCGTAGTGGTTGGCGACAATCTGGAAGTACGCCATCGCCTCGGACATCAGCCCGAGCTGCTGGTGGAGCTCCGCCAGCTTGAGGTTCACCTCCAGCAGATTCGGATTGAGCTTGAGGACCTGCTTGTAGAGGGCGACGGCCTTCAGGAAGAAGCCATCGGAGGAGTAGCTCTCCGCGACCTTGGTGAAGAAGTGGGCGGCCTGAGGATTGTCGTTCTTCTTCTGGTACAGCTCCCCCATCTTCTGGAGGACCCGGATGTCCTTCGGGTCGACCTCCAGAACCTTCTGGTACTCCTTGATGGCTTTGTCGTAGGCGCCCTTCGCGACGAGTTTCGCGGCGGCTTCGATGATCTTGTTCTTGTCCATCGAGCGGTGGGCTTCCAGCAGGCCGAAACCCCTTGAACTTCGCGGGTTTCCATCCTCAGCAAGGGGGAGTGTCGGAGGCTAACGGAAAGCTCCGATTCGGGTCAAGAAACGGCCCGGCTCCCCCGAAGCCGGATCACCTGCACGCGGGGCGGCCCGCCAGGCAGGAGTCCACACCAGGTATGTGGGTCCTACGGCGTCTCTTCGACGGCCTTCTTGAGGCGGCGCGAGCCCGTCTCGCTCGCGAGCAACCGCTCCACGAACCGGGTGTCGTAGTTCCCCTCCTGGAAGGACTCCTCCGCCAGTGCGGCCCGGTGGAAGGGGATGTTGGTGCGGATGCCTTCGACCACGTACTCCCCCAGCGCGCGCTGCATGCGGCGGATGGCCGTGGCCCGGTCATCGGCATGCACGACGAGCTTCGACAGGAGGCTGTCGTAGTACGGAAGCACCGTGTAATTCTCGTAGGCTCCCGAGTCGACTCGGACCCCGTAGCCTCCAGGCACGCTGTAGCCGGTAATCTTCCCGGGCCAGGGGGCGAAGGTAATCGGGTCCTCGGCATTCACCCGGCACTCGATGGCGTGGCCGCGAATCTGGATGTCCTCCTGCCTGAAGCGCAGGGGCTCCCCGTAGGCCAGCCGAATCTGCTCGCTCACCAGGTCCACCCCCGTGACGAGCTCCGTCACCGGGTGCTCCACCTGGATGCGCGTGTTCATCTCCATGAAGTAGAACTCGCCGCGCTCGTCGAGCAGGTACTCGATGGTGCCCACGTTGTTGTACGCGAGCTTGCGCATGGCGTTGACGGACACCTCGCCCATGCGCTTGCGCAGCTCCGGCGTGAGCGCCGGCGACGGGCTCTCCTCGATGAGCTTCTGGTGCCGGCGCTGCACCGAGCACTCGCGCTCATTGAGGTGGATGATGTTGCCGTGCTCATCCGCCACGATCTGGATTTCGATGTGGCGCGGCTTCTCCACATAGCGCTCGATGTAGAGGTCGCCGTTGGAGAACGACGCCACCGCCTCCGCCTGGGCCGTGGAGAACGCCTGCGCCAGCGCGCCCGGCTCGCGGACGATCTTCATCCCCTTGCCGCCGCCTCCCGCTGCCGCCTTGAGGATGACGGGGAAGCCAATCTCCTTGGCGAAGGCCTCCGCCTCGCGCGGGTCCTTCACCGTACCGGGGCTGCCGGGCAACAGCGGAAGCCCGGCCTCGCGCGCGGCCTGACGGGCGCGCACCTTGTTGCCCATCAGCCGGAGCATCTCCGGCCGCGGTCCGATGAAGCGAATCTTGCAGTTCTCGCAGACCTCCGCGAACTCGGCGTTCTCCGACAGGAAGCCGTAGCCCGGGTGGATGGCGTCCGCGCGGGTGATTTCGGCGGCGGACAGCAGCTGCGGGATGTTGAGGTAGCTCTCCTTGGACGCGGGCGGGCCAATGCACACCGCCTCGTCTGCGAAGCGGACATGGAGCGCGTTGGCGTCCGCCGTGGAGTGCACCGCGACCGTGGCGATGCCCAACTCCCGGCAGGCGCGGATGACCCGCAGGGCAATCTCCCCGCGGTTGGCGATCAGCACCTTCTTGAACACGTGGGTGTCTCCGTCAGGGCCGTCTGGAGGAGCGGCACGCCCACGAAACGCGGGCGGCGCGCCTTCCTCTTCGTCAGGCCACTTCGATGCGGAACAGCGCCTGTCCGAACTCCACCGGACGGCCGTTCTCCACGAGGATCTCCGCCACGCGGCCGGAGACCTCGGACTCGATCTCGTTCATCAGCTTCATCGCTTCGATGATGCAGAGCACCTGGCCCTTCCTCACCATGGTGCCCACTTCGACGAAGGGAGGCTGGTCCGGCGCGGGCGTCCGGTAGAACGTCCCCACGAAGGGGCTCGTCACCTGGTGACCGGGCTTCTCGACCGGCTTCTCGGGGGCCGCGGCGGGCGCCGCCGGAGCAGCGGCCGGCACCGGAGCGGCGGCGCGGGGAGCGGCGGGCGCCGCGTACTCCACACCAGCGCCCGCGGCGACAGGGAGCGGCGCGGCGTGGTGGACGATGGTCGTCTCGGGGCCATGGCCCCGGCGGATGAAGAGCTTCTCCTCACCGCGCTTCCACACCAGCCTCGTGACATCCGAGGACTCGAGAATCTCCACGATCTGCCGCAGGGCATCCACGTCCAGCGACGTACCACCCGTGTCGGCCGTGCCGCTGGTGGCGGCTCCCGTCCGCGCGGGCGCCTGCGCCCGGGTCGACTTGCGCTTCGTTGCCATAGCTCGCGTCCCCTTCCCTCCAGTGTCGCGACCGCGTTGCGGACTACCCTCAGCTGGCCACGCGCGTCAGGTACTTGCCGTCACGCGTGTCGATCTTCAGCACGTCGCCCTCTTCGATGAAGAGCGGGACGTTGACGGAGTAGCCCGTCTCCAGGATGGCGGGCTTCAAGGCGCCGGAGACGGTGTCACCGCGGATGCCCGGGTCACACTGGGTGACCTTGAGGTCCACCGAGTTCGGCAGCGTCACGCCGATGGCCTTGCCGTTGTAGAAGAGCACCGCGACGGTGATGTTCTCCTTCAGGAAGTTCTTCGCATCTCCGAGCACCTTCTCATCGAGGAAGGTCTGCTCGTAGTTGCGGGTGTCCATGAAGTAGAACTCCTCGCCCTGGACATACAGGTACTGCATGTCCTTCTCCTCGATGTCGGGCTTGCCCACCTTCTCACCGGACTTCAGGGTGGGCTGGAGCACGCGGCCCGTGAGGAGGCTGCGAATCGTGGTGCGCACGAACGCGGACCCCTTGCCGGGCTTGACGTGCTGGAAGTCGACGATTTCGTACGGCTCACCGTCGATTTCGATCTTCAGACCCTTGCGGAACTCGGACGTATCGATGACACCGGCCATGGGGACCGACTCCTTACAGACTCGCAGCAGCGGAAGCTTGAAAAGTCCGGGGTGTCTAGCCCATGCCCCCCTTCGATGGGAAGGGGAAAGCGGCGTCGGAAGCGTCGGCTGGATGACTGCTGGGCAGAGGGAGCGCGCCTACAGTTCGGCGCGCACCTTGGGGGCCGTGACGCGCAGCACGTACCGGCCCTTGCCGTAGTTGCCATCCGCGTGCATCGCGAGCACCAGGAAGTACTCTGGCGACACCAGGCGCATCACGGTCAGCACCTTCTCGCTGTTGACGCTGACCTCGCTCACGGTCCCCGTCTTGAGCGTCTCCGCCGCGTTGCGCAACTGCGTGAGGAGGTTCGCGTACTCGACCCAGGCGCCGTTGAGGTCCAGGTCGGCGCTCTCGTCCTTCTGGAAGGTGTCGACGGAGATGCCATCGAAGCCCATCACGCTGCACGCGAGGGCTCCATCCACCTGGTTGACCACCGACTCGAGGTGCGTGCGGAAGGACATAGGCTGGTGCTCTTAGGAAGCAGCCGAGGCCCGGTCAAGGGCCCCGGCTGGATTGGCGCTACGTGCCCTCGGGCTCTGAGCAGGCCGGCGCGAAGGCGTCCTGGCCGCCCGTGCCACCACAGGGGCCGTTGCGAAGCAGGAACGTCCCCGTTGGACAGGTGAAACCCGAGGCGAAGAACGTGACCGGATAGGCAATCTCGTTGGATTCCGCCTTGGCCCCTGTGACGGTCTTCCCAGTCAGCTTCACGCGCACGTTGACCGTCACGCTCGAACCACCAGAAACCTGGCTCGAAAGCGTCTGAAGAGCGTTGGCGCCAAGCAGATCGATGACCAAGACGCTATTGGCCGATGCGGATGACGGAATCGAAAAGTGACTCGGGTAGACCTCACTTCCCAACGTCGGCCCGCCACCCTGCACGTCGTACGACAATTCGACGTGCGTCACGTAGACTGCAGCAGAATCAGCACCACCGGTGACCGGACCATCGTTGACGACCACGTCCGTCGCTGTGAGCCCACTCCGAACGGCCAGCCCGGCAAGGTAGCGGCCTGACGTAGAGAGATCCAACACCCCTCCACCACTGGAGGCCCCGGAAACGTTCACAGTACACGTGGCGTCGGGAATGTAGGCGTTGAAGATCTGGATGTCTGGAGGACTCTCGACGCAGCCGGTCATGGCCAGCGCCAGCGGCACCGCGAGATAGAAGTTCTTCATATGCGAACGTTCTCCTGCACGAGGACGCGACTGACCCCTACAGGGTCGGCGCGATGGTCTGCCGGTTGAGGATACGGGGCGTGATGAAGATCAGCAGTTCCTGCCGGGAGTCACTCTCTGTGTTGTTCTTGAACAGGAGTCCCAGCACCGGAATTCGCGACAGGAACGGCACAGCGTTGGTCTGGGTGGCACCTCGGCGGACATAGATTCCTCCGATGACCGTCGTATCTCCATCCTTCACGAGCACCTGCGTGTTGGCCTCCTTACGCTGAATCGAAGGCTGACCGTTTGCCCCCGTGCTCGACGGGTCCGGCTGGTTGTTGGATGCGTTGATGGTCATCAGAACGCTGCCGTCCTGAGTGATGTGTGGCGTCACCTCCAGCGAGAGGCGGGCTTCCACGAACGTGGTGTTCACGCCCTGCGCTGAAGCCTGACTGAACGGAATGGACACACCCTGGCTGATACGCGCGGTGTTGTTATCGAGCGTCGTCACCTTGGGCGCGGAGATGGTCTTGACCGTGCCCTCGTTCTCCGCCGCGGACAGGCGAAGGTTGAGCTGAAGTGCGCCCCCCGCTGACCCGAACGTGAAACCCATGGCGCCGCCAGCTCCCTGTCCGGTGCCTACCGGCAGGTTCACCGCGAAGTTGGGGTTGTCCGGCAAGCCGGGCGAGGTTCCAGCAACACCGCCGGTCACAGCCAGGTTGTTGGGGAAGATGAGGCCCGTCGCGTTACCCGTGGCCTGGCCCGCCCGTGCCTGGCCACCCCACTGAACGCCCAGTGAGCGGCTGAAGGTGGTGTTCGCCTCCACGATGCGGCTCTCGATGAGCACCTGCGGCGTCTGCGTATCCAGGCTGCGGACCAAGGAACGCGCCCGTTCGGTGTTCGAGCGCACATCCTTGACGATGAGGACGTTCGTGCGCTGGTCCACCGTCACCGAACCTCGCTCACTCAGCACGTCCTTCACACGAGCCGCCATCTCCGAGGCCACGGCGTAGTTCACCGGGATGAGGTTGACCATCAGGTCTTCCTGCTGCTGGAGCGACTTCTTGCGCTCCTGGCGCAGCCGGGCTTCCTCCTCCAGCGTCTTCAGTGGCGCAATCCGGATGATGTTCCCGAACTCCTCCTTGCCCAGCGCCTTGGTGCGCAGCACGAGGTCCAGCGCCTGGTCCCAAGGCACGTTCCGCAGCCGGATGGTCACGCGGCCGCTCACGTCGTCCGCCACCACGATGTTCTTCTTGGAGATCTCAGCGATGACCCGAAGCAGGTTCTGGATGTCGATGTCCTTGAACTCGAAGGACACGCGCTTTCCACGGTAACGCGCCTGCTGGGGGGCCCCCTCGGCGGCATAGGCCGGCGCTTCCGTGGTGAAACCCGCCGTCCGCTGCGCCACCGCGACCTCTTCAGTCTTCACGCCCTTGACGTCGAGACGCCACGTCAGCGTGTTGCCGCTCTGAGAGACCTTCTCCTCCACGGCGCCATCCGCGGCCACGACCAGACGGACCTTGCTCCCCTCTCCCGGCACGCTGAACGCACTGACCATCTTCACCGGCGTCTCCAGCGCACTCGTGTCGAGGCTCCGCTCCAGCTTCTTGGGAAGACGCGCGTTGTCCAGGGTCAGCACCGCGCTGCGCGGATCCGGCCGGTCGACCTTCCACGTGGCCGTCCCCGACAGCTTCATCACGATGCGGCCACCCGCGGTGCTCTCCTCGAAGCGCAGATCCTTGACCTCGACCTGGGAAGAGGACTCGGACTTGATGGGGGTGGTACGAAGCGGCTCGACCTCGGCCACGGAGGCAATGACTTCCTCCTTCTCGGGCATCGGCGCGGACTTCCGGGCCACCGCGCTTCCCAGCACCACTTCCAACCCACGGTTGGCGCGGTCGACACGGTAGGCGGGCATCTTTCCGCGCACGTCAAGAACAAGCCGCACCTTGTCGGAGTGCGCGCCCACGCGCACGTCGCGCAGCGCTCCGGAGTTCACCCGCGGAGCCCGCGCCGCCAATCCGACGCCGAACAGGTCGACCGCCAGGCGAGGCGGGTCGGCGAGCTCTAGCACCTCGTACCGGGCAATGTCTCCATCCGCCCGGATCCGAAGTGTATCGTCGGCGAATGACATCGCAGTGATGCGTCGAGCCGGGTGCGAGACCTCTCGCTCATCGGCCTCTGCCGCGACCACATTCTCCGGCAGCGCCGGCCTGGCAACCACCGCCCCGGCCTTCTTCTGTTCGGAGGAGACCACAGCGACGGCGGGCGCACGCGGCGACTCTTCGATGGCCTGCGCACGGGCCGGTTCCGCCTTGGCGGCGGGCTCGGAACGAGCGGCATCTCCGCCCGGAGCTTCTGCCTGCGATGCCCCGTCCACTGAGATGACGACTTGGTTGCCGTCCGCTCGCACGTCGTACTGAGACGCCCTGTCGAGCGCCAGCAGCACCCGACCAACGCTCGCGCGCTCGTCCGAGAACTGCGAGGCCACGACACCGGAGACCGGTCCCGAGCCATTGTGGTGCCCTTTGATGCCCGTCGCATCCGCCGACGAGAGGTCCACCACCAAGCGCTCCGGCCCACTCAGGCGGAACACGGTAAAGGTCGGTGGCCGGGTGCCGGTCACCACCACCTGCGCTCCCGAGCCCGTGCGGGACACTTCGAGTCCCCGCAGCGTATTCAGCTCGGCGCCGTGCACCCTGGCACTCACAAGAACGACCGCCCACGCGGCCGCCAACATCCACTTGCCCCTCGTCACAGCGCTCTCCTCGAGCATGCGTCCCCTCAACAAGTTGGAAGCGGGCCACCGCCCGCGGGAGCGCCTTGGAGGGCGCTACTCTCCGAAGTTTCTGCCCGTCATCATGTTGTAGGCGGGGTCCAGCTTCGCATCGGGCTTCAGCTTCAGCATCACCGGATTCTTGATGATCTCGCCGTTGCCTGAAAACACCTCAGTGACCGTCACGGAGTCACGAAGGATCTGCGTCACCTTCCCGCCCTGACGCCCCATACGGGTATTGCGGCGCACGATGTGCCCCCGGCCGGCCGGGTCCTCGACCATGGCCATGGGACTGGCATCGCCAGTGACGACGGCAACGAGCTTCAACTGGTCCAGATCGAACGCGCAGAGAGGCTCGTTGCACGCGGCGACCCGATTGGAATCGACCGGATTGATTTCCTCGATGGGGCTCCGAAACGGATCGCGCTTCCCCACCGGGTTGTAGCTATAGGCGTAAGCCGGTGCCTTGGTCGCTTCGGCCTCGGAGGGAGCAGCCTGTACCGGGGCCGGCGCCACAGCCTTGGGCTTCGCGGCCGGGGGCGCCGGAGCGGGCGCCTCATCACAGGCAGCGAGCGCCAAGGCGAGCATCGCGGTGGTCATGGTGGCCTTGAACGTCTTCATCCTCAATCCCCTTGTCGCCCTACTTCTGGGGCGGATCAAGTTTCTATTTCTTTGAGTTCGCGTTCGAGGCGCCCGCGCTCGTCGATGCGGCCCCCTTCTGCTCGACGAACCGGAACGTCGTGGCCATGAACTCGCTCTGAAGGACGACCTTCTCGTTCTTGAGCGCGGCCGAGCTGAACTTGATGTTGTTGACGTTGACGATGCGGCGCATGTTCGCCATCTCCTGAAGGAAGAGGGCGATCTCATGGTAGTTGCCGCTCACCGTCATCTTGATGGGGATGCGCGCGAAGAACTCTCCCCCCCCGACGGTCTCCTTGCCAGGGGTCACACTGGCCAGCTCCAAGCCGCTCTTCTTCCCGATGTCGTTGATCTGCGCGAGGAGCTCTTCGATGTCGCGCTGTTCGGGCAGCTCCGTGAGTGCCTCCGAGAGCTTCTGCTCGAGCACGTCCATCTCGCGTCGACGTTCATTCAGGTTCTGAGCAATCTCGCTCTTGTCTGCCAGTTCCAGGTCCAGCTTCCGGCGCTCTTCCATCGCCCACCCGATGGCCTCCTCCGTGGGCTGGATGAGCATGAAGTAGTTGGCGACCGTCAGGGCCACGACAACGAACGCCAATCCACCAAACTTGATGGCAGGAGGAGCCTTGACGAATTGATCCAGGTACTTGTCCATGACGAGCGGCCTTGTCAGATGGCGTAGTTGGACGTCAGCGTGATCTTGAACTCGACCAGGGCAGGCACCCCCGTCTGGCCGGCGGCAACCTGCTTCGCGGTCTGCAGGTCGATGTTCCTGAAGAACGGAGTCACCTGAGCATCCGGGAACTCTTCGATCGTGGCCTCTGCGGTGAACATCTCCACACGCGCCGTCTTGCTGTCGCGGCGCCGGTCCACCAGGCGGCCCATCCCCTTCGGCGTCCAGACCACGCCATTGAGGCCTCGCATGAACTCGGCCACTTCGTCGTGGCTGACGGCAGCACCGTCGATGGCCACGGCGTTGTTATTCTCAACGAAGGTCTTCACCCACACCTTCTTGGGGGTAGCCGAGGCGAGCGCATCCATCATGCGGACGGGGCCATTTCGGCCCTTACGCAGCGCATCCAGCACGGCCAACTTCTTCTCCACCTCGGCCTTGCGAGCGTTGATGTTCTTCACCTCGCCGATGATCTTCTCCAGCTCGGCGATCTTGGCCTTGGCCGCGGCGACGCCCTGCTGGTGCATCGCGAGCTCGCTCTCCCGGTTGTCATACCAAGCATAGTTCGCTACGCCGGCGCCAATCAGGACCACCGCGAAGAGGACCAGCACCTGCCGGCCCATCTCGCGCTTCTTCACCGCCCGGACGGGCAGCAGGTTGATGCGAATCATCATGTGCGTCGTCTCCAGAGGGTGGTCCGGTCAGCCCAGCTTGTCGCCCGGGCGCCGCAGCGCCAACCCCACGGCCACCGCGGCCATCGGCGCCACGTCCATGATGAACGCGGGGTCGAACTTCCGGTTGTCCACTTCGATCTTGCGGAAGGGGTTGAGAATCTCCACCGGCACGCCGGTGCGCGCCTCGATGGTCTTGAACAGCGCGGGAATCTTCGCCGTGCCACCCGACAAGTAGACCTTGCTGAAGTTCGAGTCGGCGGCGGTGCCCGCGTAGAAGTCGAGCGAGCGCTGGATTTCTCCCGCCACCTGCTCGGCCACGCTGGAGAGCACCCGCTCCACGTCCTGCGGAACCACCGCGTCCGCATCCGAGCCGTTGCCACCAATCTTCAGCGCCTCGGCCTCCTCGTAGGAGACGTTGAGCTGCTTCTGGATCTCCTCGGTGAACTGGTTCCCACCGATGGTGACGTCGCGGGTGAACACCGTCGCGCCGTTGGAGATGATGTTGATGTTCACCACGGACGCGCCCGCGTTGATGAGCACCACCGTCTCGCGCTCGGGCACGTCGTAGTTGACCGAGAACATGTTCTGGACGGCGAACGCGTCCACATCCACCACCACCGGCGCCAGCCCCGCCTCCGAGACCACCGTGGTGTAGTCGTTGATCATGTCCTTCTTGGCCGCGACCAGGAGCACGTCCATCTGCCCGGTGGCGTCGTTGCCGCCGCCGTCGAGGATCTGCGTGTCGATGTTCACGTCCTTCACATCGAACGGGATGTACTGCTCCGCCTCCCACTGGATGCTCTCCTCGAGCTCGTCCTGGGACATGCGGGGCATCTGAATCTTCTTGATGATGACCGAGTGACCGGACACGCCGATGGCGACGTCCTTGCCCTTCACCTTCAGCTCGGCCATCAGGTCCTGCACGGCCTGGACGATGGCCGTGGAGTTCATCAACGCCCCATCGACGATGGCCTCGGGGGGCAGCGGCTTCATCCCGAAGCTCTGCAGCGCGTAGACGACCTCGCCGCGCTTGCGCTGCTCCTTGAGCAGGATCATCTTGATGGACGTCGATCCGATATCCAGGCCGAGTACCAGTTTGCCCTTCGCCATGCTTGACTCCGTCGAGAGGCAGCCAGCGTAGCACTGGCCGACAACCCCTCCTAAAAAGTGCCTGGAGCCCGCCTACCCTCCGGACGGACGGGAGCCGCGCACCACCTACAGCGCCGGGCCCCTCAACACCGTCGCGGAGGCCCGATTTTCCGGCCTCCGGCGCGTTCCGTCAAATGTCGACCCATCCGTCCGGATTCTGGACCAACCCCGCACCTCAACCCCGCTCCGCCTCAGCATCCGGATCGATGCCGTACTCCTTGATTTTGTAAAGGAGCGCCCGGTGACTGATGTCCAGCAGCTCCGCGGCCCGGGTGCGGTTGCCCTTCGTCTTCCGCAGGGCGGCCCGGATGTAGGACTCCTCCAGCTCCCGGATGGCCCGCTTGAGCGACAGGTCGCCACCATCCTGTTGCACGGCCCCCTCGTGTCCCGCTGACCGCTGGGGCGCGGGGGCTGGGGCGGCCCACAGCTTCTCGGGCAGGTTCGCGGGGAGGATGAGCGACTCGTCCGCCAACAGCACGGCGCGCTCCATGGCGTTCTCCAACTCGCGGACGTTTCCCGGCCAGGCATAGGCCTGCATCAGCGCCTCGGCCTCCGGGGAGAGCCCCGCGACGGGAGGCTCGCGGTTCAACTCGCGATTGAAGCGGGCGATGAAGGCCCGTGCGAGCAGCGGCACGTCCTCGAGGCGCTCACGCAGCGGCGGAACGCGGAGGTTCACCACGTTGAGGCGGTAGTACAGGTCCTCCCGGAACTCGCCCTTCCCCACCAGTCGGGACAGGTCGCGCAGCGTGGCGGCCACCACTCGCACGTTCACCTTCTCGACGCGGTTCTCCCCCACCGGACGGATTTCTCCCTCCTGGAGGACGCGCAGCAGCTTCACCTGGGCGGACAGCGGGAGCTCACCGACTTCGTCGAGGAAGAGCGTTCCGCCATCCGCTTCCGCGAAGAGCCCTCGCTTGGCGGTGCGCGCATCCGTGAAGGCGCCCTTCGCATGTCCGAACAGCTCGCTCTCGATGAGCCCGGAAGGAATGGCGCCGCAGTTCACCGCGACGAACGCCATGGGCGCGCGGGGACTGCTCACGTGCAGCTCCCTCGCGATGAGCTCCTTGCCCGTGCCACTCTCGCCGCTGATGAGCACCGTGGTGTCCACGGGCGCCAGCCGGGCCACCTGGCGCAGCAGCGCGTGCAGCGCAGGGCTCTCGCCGAGGATGTGTCCCTGGGGGGTCGAAGGCAGGCTGACCTGCTTCAGGCGCCGGTTCTCGCGGACCAGCCGCTCGCGCTCCTCCGCCTTGCGGAGCACGAAGACGATTTCCTCCGGCTTGAAGGGCTTCTGGACGTAGTCGAACGCGCCGGAGGCCACCGCCTGGAGCGCCTGCTCCTGTGAGCCGTAGGCGCTCATCACCACCACGGTCAGCGCCGGATGCGCCGCCAGCGCCTCTCGCAGCACGGAGAGGCCGTCCTTCTTCGGCATGCGCACGTCACAGAGGAGGACGTCGTAGTCACGAGCGGCGAGCTCCTTGAGCGCGTCCTCGCCGTCGGCCACCGCGCGCACTTCGTACCCGTGGCCGGTGAGCACCAGCGTGAGGATGTGCCGGATGGAGGGCTCATCATCGGCAACGAGAATGGAGCGGAACAGGGACATGGCCGTCTCCGCGTATCATCGCCCACCCGCGACAGCATCGGTAGCTTCCGGCCAGCCCCGCGCGGCGCTTTCTTCAGGGGACAGGCAGACGCACCGTAAAGCGGGCACCTCCACCTGGGACGTTCTCCGCCTCGAGCCTGCCACCCATGACCTGCGCCAGCCGCTGCGACACGGCCAGTCCCAGTCCCGTCCCGTCACGCCCCTTGGTCGTGAAGAAGGGCTCGAACAGGCGCGGCATGATGTCCTCGGGGATCCCCTTTCCCCCATCCTCCACATGGAGGCAGACCTCGCCCGCCGCTTGCCGCGTGATGACCCGGACGCCCCCCTGCCCGCCCATCGCCTGGGCGGCGTTGAGCAGCAGGTTGATGACAATCTGGGAGAGCGGCCCCGCATCCGCCCGTGCGAGCAGCCCGGGTTCCAAGTCGAGCGCCACCGCCACATGGGCCAGCTCGGGCGAGGCGCGAACCAGCCGCACGCAGGTCTCCACCAACGCGCTGACGTCTACAGGCCCCACCGAGGTGGTGCCGGGCCGCCCCAGGTCCAACAGGCCCCGGATGATGCGGTCGATGCGGTGGACTTCATGGTCGATGCGCTCCAGGAAGTCCTTCAGCTCGGCCGTGTCCGCCTTCGCCCGCGCGAGCGCCACGTAACCGAGAATGCCCGCCAGCGGGTTGCCCACCTCGTGCGCGACGCCCGCGGCCAACCGCCCCACGGTGGCCATGCGCTCCGAAGCCACCAGCTCCGTCTGCGTGCGCGCCAGTTGGGCATTGGACTCGCGCAGCGACGCCATCTGCGCGCGCGTCAGCGCCTGCTCCTCACGAAGCGCCTCCGCCATCCGCTGCAGGGAGCGCTGGATGCGAGACACCAGCGTTCCGCCCTGGGTCGGCACCAGGTGCGGCTCCCACTCCAGCCTGCCGAACTGCTCGACCACCGCTTCCGTGCGGCGCAGGGGACGCCCCACCACCAGGTCCAGCACCACGTAGGTCAGCACCGTCAACGCGACCAGGTCGAGCCCCAGCACCCAGGGCAGCACACCGCGCACGCGCGATAACACATCTTCTTCCGCGCTCCCCTCAGGGACCCACCGGCGGACCGCCTCCAGCAGCCGGAAGAGAACCGGCTGCACGGACAGCCAGGTGAGCCCCGATGACACGGAGCCCAGCAGGAACGCGACGCTGGCAATCCGCCACTTCATCGCCTCCCCGCTTCGCTCACGGCAGTGCGCCCAGCATCATCGCAATGTCCGAGGGCAACACCCGCGACAACCATGGCCCCAGCAGCAGGAGCTCCAGGCCCGCGAGCGCCAACCAGGGCCCGAAAGGAATGCTGGTTCGCTCGGGGACCCAATCCTCCTCCTGCCCCTCTTCGTCCAAGGGAGCGTCCGGAATCGGTTGGATCAACAGGCACAAAGGCACCAGCAACAGGCGCTTCCAGAGCGGCAGGCCGGGCTGCGTGAACTCCCACGTCATCGTGAGCGGCGGGGGCTCCTCACCAGGCGCATCGTCCGGTGCGTTCTCCGCCCGGGGGCCAGCGCGCCCCGTCAGCAGCAGCATCAAGATGCCCACCACGGCGCCCTGCATGGAGGCGAACAACAGGATGCCCAGCAACGAGCGCCACGTCAGGAAGGCGCCCAGCATGGCGACGAGATACTTGTCCCCTGCCCCAAGCGCCTCTCGCTGGAACACCTTCCAGCCCACGTACTCCATCAGCCGGAAGGAGAGGAACCCCACCGCCGCGCCGATGAGCGCATCGCGGAAGGCCTCGGCGCCCAGCGGTATCGCCAGGATGAGCCCCGCCAACATGCCCGACACCGTCATGGACAGCGGCAGAATCCAATGGTCCAGGTCGATAAAGGCGAGCGGCACCAGCAAGGACACGAGCACCAACGCCGGCACCAGCTCGTACGTCCAGCCGAAGCGGCGCAAACAGGCGAAGTACAGGAGCCCCGTCAGCAGCTCGACCAGGGGATAGCGCACGGAGATGGGCGCGCGGCACCCCCGGCAGCGCGCACGGAGCACCAACCAGGACAGCAGCGGGATGTTCTCGTACCAGGCCAGCACGTGCCCGCACCGAGGGCACCGTGAGCGTGGGCGCACGATGCTCTGGTCCAGCGGAACCCGCGCGATGACGACATTGAGAAAGCTGCCCACGCACAGGCCGAGCACGAACAGGAACACGGCGAACAGGGGCCCGAAATATCCCGGCAGGGAGGAATGCGTCACAGAAGACGCATCCTACCCGAGCTTCAGCGGAAGTCGCGGCGCTCGAACACGATTGCGGCCAGCACGCAGAAGAGCGCTCCCCATCCCAGCGCGTAGAGGGTGGCCGAGCCAAGCTCGGCGGCCGTCACCTCGATGGCATAGGTGGCACGCGGCCGGAAGTTCAGCCGCTCGAGGTTGGGCAGCGCATAGTAGGTGGCCTTGCTGACCCACTGCACGAGCTCGACCTTCGACTTCACGCCGAGGTTGTAGATATCTGAGCAGAGGTGCCCCGCGAAGTAGAGCCCCGTCGTCACCAGCGCCGAGACGAGCTGACTGGCGAAGGTGGACATCAGGAACCCTGCGCTGGTGAGGATGAACAGCTCCAGGTAGAGCCCCCACAGCGCGGCCAGCTGCGGCTGGGTGATGGGCGAGCGGTGCAGGACGAGCTCGACCCAGAACAGCAGCGTCATCGCCACCAGCAGCACCCCGAGGGTGAGCATGTTGCCCGCGAGCCGGGCCAGAAGGAACCGACTTCGGGACATGGGCTTCGACACCATCAGGAAGATGGTGCGCCGCTCGATCTCACGGCTGATGAGCCCCGACGAGAGATAGATGGCGAGGAAGACCAGCAGCAGGCTCATCACTCCGAGGCCGAAGTCCGTCACCACCCGGTCGAAGGTACTGACGGTGACCTCCGTGACGAGCGTAGTGGCGAAGAGCAACAGCAGGGCGAACGCGGCAACCAGCACCGTCACCCGGTTGCGACGCGCCTCGCGGAACCCATTCCACGCCATGGCAGCGAAGGCACTCATCACTGAATCTCCCCACCCACCGTCTGGCCACCTGCCTGCTTCATCGCGTCCAGGAAAAGCTCCTCCAGGGAGAAGCGCGCGGGCTGCACCCGGCTGACGCGACCGCCCTTGCTGATGACGGCTTGGAGCAGGCCATGTGAATCCGCGTCGGGAACCCTGAGCAGGACTCGACTGTCCAGTTGCTGCGCTTGCTCGTAGGTGAAGCCCAGCGCCTGAAGCTGCTCCAGCGGGAGCCCGTGCACCACCATCTCCACCGAAGGCGCCTTGGCGGACACCAGTTCCTGCACGCTCCCCTCCTGGACGCGCCGCCCGCCCACCAGCACCACGACGCGGTCGCAGAGCGACTCGACGTCAGAGATGATGTGGGTACAGAAGAGGATGGTCGTCCCCTTCTCCCGCTCGGCTAGGATGAGGTCGCGCATCTGCCTGCGGCCCAGTGGATCCAAACCCGAGGTTGGCTCGTCCAGCACCAGCAGGCGAGGCCCGCTGATGAGCGCCTGGGCCAGTGCCGTGCGCTGCACCATGCCCTTGGAGTACCGGCGAATCTGCAGATCGGACGCCCGGCCCATCCCGACCTCACCGAGCACCCGCTCCACGCGCTGGTCCAGTTCCTGCCCGCTCAATCCGAAGATACGCCCGGCTAGCGTCACGAACTCACGCCCGGTGAGGTACTCATAGAGCGAGGGGTTCTCCGGTAGGAAGCCCACCTGACGGCGCACCTGCGGCCGGTCGGGCGGCTCACCGAAGAGCAGCGCCTGCCCCTGGGATGCCCGCACCAGTCCCATGAGAATCTTGATGGTCGTGGACTTGCCCGCCCCATTGGGGCCCAGCAATCCGTAGACCTGCCCCGGAGCAATCTCCAGGTCCAACCCTTGGAGTGCCTTGACCTGCTTGTTGAGGAAGAAGCCGACCCGGTACGTCTTGGACAGCCCCCGGATGGACACAGGCAGGCTTGAATCTGACGCGCTCGCGACCGTCATGGCGTTCCTTCTGGAAGGTCGAACTGAATGCCACCCGCTGCGAGGTCTTCCCGCAGCTCATCCTTCTTCGCCTGGTCGTACATCTCCAACCTGTAGATTCCCGAGGTGGAACGTGCGCGCCCCCGCCGGTCGATGAAGAACTGCCCTTCCAATGGGTCCACGGGCATGGCCTTCAAGTAGCCTGCGCGCACCAACTCGGGGACCACCTTGGGACGCTCCCCCCGCTCGCGCTGATAGGCCGCGATCGCCTCGTCGACCTGCCTCAGCACACGTTCACGGAGAAGCTCCTTGATACGGTGCTCGTAGAATGCCCGTGACTCCTCGTCCTCCGCGCCGTCACGCAGCACCTCCGCAAGGTGAAGGCCCATGTCGAAGCTGCCAGCCTGCGCATAGAGGCGCGTGGCAAGTTGCAGCAGATATGGCGGCGTATCGGGGTACTTCGACATCTTCATGAGCAGGTCGGCAGCAGCCTTGTAGTCCCTGTCATAAGTCATCTTGTTGTAGGCAAGCTGGAACAGAAAACGGCGATCGTCCGGGAACTCGGCAAGCCCCTTGGTCAGCAGCCGGGCGGACAGGTCCGTATTCACCCACTGCTCCCGCCCCAGGTTGAAGGGCGTGGTGATGGCGCCCCACTCGTAAACGTACCTGAACCTGGGGTCGAGGTCCGTCGCCAGGTCCGAGTAGAAAAACACGTCCCGGTATTCTGTGTCCGTGTTCGCGCGGCCGACCTGCTGGATGGCCTGGATCCAATAGAAGTCAGCCAGCAGTGACTTCTGAGCCGCCCCAACCACTTCAAGAAGCTCTCGCCTGGGGAGAATGGGCCCATCCTTCGTCCGCAATGGCTTGGCCGGCTTCTCAGCCATCATCGCGATGGCGCATAGAGCCAGGCACAGCACGACGCTCCGCATGAGTCCCCTGACGTTGTAGAATTGAGAAGGGCCGCCCTCCTTGGGGAGAGCGGCCCGATGAACAGTGGACCAGCCACCGCACATTCCACTGGGAGGGCTGCTAGTTACTCCGCGTTACCATCGCAGGCAACGTCGTTACGGGTGTTGTAGGGGGTGCCAGAAGCAACGGCACCGGCCTCGGAGCAGGGGCCCACCACGCCCATCCCCTCGAAGCCCGCGATCACCCAGTCGTCGAAGCTGGCCTCGTTGTCCGCGTTGCCCCGCGCACCCGCGAAGAAGTTGCAGTTGGGGCAATCAGCCATGGTCGGCTGCACGCCGAAGTTCGTGTTCCACCCTGCGGCCCCCTGGGGCAGGAACCGAGCAACAACCGGAGTCGGGTCGGCAATGGCACTGTTCGCGCCAAAGCGGAACGAGTCGTTGGTGATGCACGGGACGCCGGCGGCGGGCACCGGAAGGTCGGCATCGGTCCGCGCCTCGCACTCGCCGGCCGCAGCGGACACCCGGTAGCCATAGCGGTTCCCGCGCTCCGGAGCGAAGCCGATCTCATTGGCATACTCGGAGTAGCGGTCCTTCTCGGAGAAGAACGACTTCTGCGCGGTGTACAGCGCCTTGAGGTTCGTCTTCGCCTCGGACTGCTTCGAGCGAGCCTGGAACTTGATGAAGTTCGGAATGGCGATAGCCGCCAGGATGCCGATGATGGCCACCACGATCATGAGCTCGATGAGCGTGAAGCCACGGTTGCGGGGGGTGAATCGCGAGACGCGCATGGGGGTTCCTCAAGGAAGGTTGCAACGGGGGCACTGCGCCCGCTGAAGAACATAGCACCGTACATGCCAACCGGAGGGCTCATGCCAAGCCCCCAGATTTTCAAAGCTTGGAGAAATCCACCTGCAGCGACAGGTCCAAAACTGACAAAATTCGGCAGTGATGCTGACGATAACTGTCGATCAGCCTACGTGTCCGAGGCACTGCCGGGTTCGAGGTCATCGGTCAGCCCGTGCTTGGCCAGCCGGTAGCGGAAGGAACGGAACGAGAGACCCAGCAACTCCGCGGCACGGGTCTTCACGCCCCCGGCCTGCTTCATCGCCGCCACGAGGTAGCGCCGCTCACTTTCGTCGAGATACCGCTCCAGGTTGAAGCCCGCGCCCAGTCCTGGCTCGCCACCCTCCACTGGGCGCACGGCAGGGTCTGACTCACCCCGCACGGCCGGAGGAAGCGAGGAGGGGCCCAGGAGGTCTGAATCCGACAGGGTCGCAGCCCGCTCCACCATGTTCTGCAACTGCCGCACGTTGCCCGGGAATGGGTAGCGCTCCAGCAGCCCCAACGTCTCGGAGGCGAAGCGCAGGCCGGGCCGCCCCAGTTCCTCAGACATCCTGGTCAGGAAGTAGTTCGCCAGCAGCGAAACATCGCCCGAACGCTCACGCAGCGGAGGCAGTTCCACCGTAATGACGTTGAGCCGGTAGAAGAGATCCTCACGGAATCGCCCGGCCTTTACTTCGGCCTCGAGCCGCCGATTCGTTGCTGCGATCACACGCGCTTGAAAGGGAATCTCCGCGGCGCTGCCGACCGGCTTCACCTTCCGCTCCTGGAGCACTCGAAGCAGTTTCACTTGTGTAGCGAGCGGCATCTCTCCGACTTCGTCCAACATGACGGTGCCGTCGCCTGCCGCGACCAGGAGGCCGGAACGGTCCGTGGTCGCGCCCGTAAATGCGCCCTTCACATGCCCGAAGAGCTCGCTCTCCAGCGTCCCCTCGTTCAACGCCGCGCAGTTGAAGGGCAGGAAGGGACGCGCGGCTCGACTGCCCCGCATATGAATGGCCCGGGCAACCAGCTCCTTGCCCGTTCCGCTCTCCCCCGTCACCAACACCGTGCTGCGCCCAGAAGCGACCTTCTCCACCAAGGCCCAGACCGCCTGCATGCGGGCGCTCTGCCCCACCGCTCCATCCAGCCCCGGAAACAGCCGCGCCCTGAGACCGCTGTTCTCCTGACGCAGCGTTCGCTTCTCCAGCGCCTTCTGGACCAGCAGCCGCATCTCCTCGTTGTCGAAGGGCTTGCAGATGTAGTCGTACGCCCCCTCGCGCATCGCCTCCACTGCGGCGGCGGGCGTCCCGTAGGCCGTAATGAGCACCACTTCCGGCGATGCAGGGCGCGCCCGCGCAGCGCGCAGCACATCGAGCCCACTTCCGGCCCCCAGCTTCAAATCGGAAATGACCAGGTCCACCCCGTCCTGAGCCAGCACCTCACATGCGGCCTTCACACTGGCGACGCTCGTCACGGAGTACCCCTCCCGCTGCAGCAGGAGCTCGAGGTACTCACGCATGGACAGCTCGTCATCGACCACGAGGATGTGGCCGCGCGCTCCCAGGTCCCCTCCCTGTGTCGATGTCACAGCGGCAACCCCACCACGAACTCGGTGCCTTCATCGCGGTTCGAGCGCACCCGGATGGTGCCTCCGTGAGCCCTGATGATGGAGTGCGCGGTGGACAACCCCAGCCCCGTGCCACCGTCGCGTGTGGTGAAGAACGGCTCGAACAAGTGCCCCATCATCTCCTCCGTGATGCCCCCCCCCGAGTCCCAAATGCGGATTCTCGCTTCATTCTCGCCGCGAGTCAGCGCGACCTTCACGTCGCCGCGAGGAGCGGCTGCCTGGAACCCATTGCGCACCAGGTTGATGAGCACCTGTCGCAGCTGATCCGGGTCAACCAAGACCGACACAGGCTCGGGCGCGGAGACTTCGACCCGGACATCGCGTGCCAGTGGGTCCACCTGGAGCATGTCCACCGTTTCCGTCACCAGCGATGCGAGCGGCACCCTCCTCAAGACGGGCACCGGGGGACGGGCAAATCGTAGAAAATCTTCGACGAGCCGCGCCAAGCGATCCGACTCGCGCACCAGGATGTTGGTGAGCTTCTGGGATACGTCATCCCGCGCATCCTGCGCCAGCAACTGCGCAGAGCCGCGCATGGAAGCAAGCGGGTTGCGTAGCTCATGTGCCAGTTGTGCAGAGAGCGCGCCCAGGCTCGCCAGGCGATCCGCCCGTTTCAGCTCATCCTCCATCCGGCGGAGCTGGGTAAGGTCCTGGAACACCATGAGGAGGGCCCCGGGCGCCCCCTCCAGCGGCGTCACCGAAAGCCCCAGGATGCGCCGTTTCGGCCCCTTCCCCACCACCAGCTCACTGCGAGGTGAACGGGGAGCCAGAACCGAGACGCCGGGCAGGAGCGCCTCGACTTCGGTGCCAACAACCTGTGCGGGTTCAACCTGGAGGATGACGCAGCCGGCGGAGTTGACATACGTGATGCGGCGCTCCGCATCACACGTCACGAGTCCCGAGGGCATGGAGGATAGAATCTGCTGTTGAAGCCGCCCCAACCTCCGGAGATCCGCCTCGCGAGCAGACAGGGCACCACCTGTCGCAGAGAGCTGACGTGAGAGATACCCTGCCAGCACGGCGATGAGTCCCAGGGCAAGCGAGTTGCTGCCGAGGACAAACACGACCTGCGTCTGGGGCATGAGCCCACCACGCGGGCTATCCAGCAATCGAGGGCCAATAACCAGGGCCCCGAAACAGAGGACCGACGCAGCCGCCGCCCAGAGTGCCCCCCTGCGCTCCAGAACCACCGACGCGCCGATGACAGCCAGGCTGTAGAGGAATGTCAGCGGAGAGTCAGAGCCACCGCCGAGGTACACCAGTCCGGTGGCGATGACGACATCGCCCACGACCTGGACCCAGGCATCCCCGAGCCCGCCCTTCCCCTTGCGGAGCCTCAGCCCCACCACCACCGTGGACACGTACGCGAGGATGATGACCGCGAGCGACAGGGTGTCCGCGTGGTTCAGTTCCTGGGAGGGCTGAAGAAGAAGCCGAGCCAGGGTGATGACGAGCGACAGGCTCGCGGCCACCGTACGGAACAGCACCAACCATACGAGCCGCGAGCGAAATGCGCCCCCCTCCGCAGGGCGTGCTCCCACCACCGCAGTCCTACTGGATGGCGCCGGCAAGCGAGAAGATCGGCAGGTACATGCCGATGAGGAAGCCACCGACCACGCCGCCTAGGAACACCATGAGCACGGGCTCGATCATCGCCGTGAGGCTGTTGATCGCCGCGTCGACTTCATCGTCGTAGAAGTCAGCGATCTTGTTGAGCATGGTGTCCATGGCACCCGTCGCCTCGCCCACGCCGATCATCTGCACGACCATCGATGGGAAGACCTTGGTCTCGGCGAGCGGGCCCGCGATGTTCTTCCCCTCGGCAATCTTCCCTCGGACGTAGAAGATGGCTTCCTCCACGGTGCGGTTACCGGCCGTCTTCGCGGTCACATCGAGCGCGTCCAAGATCGGCACACCGGAGGAAATCATGGTGCCCAGCGTGCGAGTGAAGCGGGCCACGGCCACCTTTCGGAGAACGGGACCGAAGATGGGCATGGAGATGAACACCTTGTCCCAGAACCTCCGGCCGCGGGGCTGCCGGTAACTCCACGAGAATCCCATGACCAGAGCGGTAATCGTACCCACGGCATGGAAGAAGTACTCCTGCGCCGTGTGCGAGAAGTCGATGATGACCTGCGTGGGTCCCGGCAGCTCCGAGCCAAAGTCCGCGAACATCTTCTCGAACACCGGCGTCACCTTCAGCAGCAGCACCGCCGTCACGCCGATGGCCACCAGGATGACGATGACCGGGTAGGTCATCGCGCTCTTCACCTTCGACTTGAGCTTCTCGTTCTTCTCCCGATACGCGGCGAGGCGGTTGAGGATGGCGTCGAGGATGCCGCCCACTTCACCCGCAGCGCAGAGCTGGACGTACAGCTCGTCGAACACCTTGGGGTGCTCCTTCAGCGCATCCGCGAAGGTGCTGCCCTGCTCCACCTTGCCCTTGATGGCCACCAGCACCTTCTTGAAGGCCGGGTTGTCCATCTGGCTGGCCAGGATGTCGAGGCACTGCACCAGCGGAAGGCCGGCGTCGATCATCGTGGCGAACTGGCGCGTGAAGACGAGGATGTCCTTGCCTTCGACGCCGCCCAGGCCGGGGATGACGATGTCCCCGTCCAGGATGCTCTTCTTGCGGACCTTGACGGGATTGAGCCCGAGGGACTTGAGGCGCGCGTTGACGGCCTCGGTGTCCATCGCCTCCATCTCACCCTTTTTGGTCTCCCCGCTCTTGGTCTTCGCCTCCCAGAGAAACTGGGCGGTGGCCTTCTTGGGAGTTGATGCCGACTTCACTGCTGGGGCTGCCATGAGCTGGACCTCCGCGGGTGCCGCGCGAGTCTAACCGCTGATCTCCGAATCCCGGAACTAACGACCACCCGCTCCCCCGCCCGGCCGCTGCATGCCGGGCAGCGTCCCGCCGCCCGTGGCCAGAATGTTGCGAAGCTCATCCGGGTCGCTAGAGCGCCCGAAGGCCTCATCCTGGGTGATGATCCGCCGCAGCAGCAGCGCCGCCAGGGCCTGATTGAAGGTCTGCATGCCGAACTTCGCCTGACCGACCTGCATGGACGAGTAGATCTGGTGGACCTTGTCCTCGCGGATGAGGTTCCGGATTGCGGGGTTCGGCACCATCACCTCCAGCGCCAGCACGCGGCCGGGGCCGCCCGCCTTCGCCACCAGCGACTGGCTCATCACGCCCTCCAGCACGAACGAGAGCTGCGCGCGGACCTGCGGCTGCTGGTACGGCGGGAACACGTCCAGGACGCGGTTGATGGTCTGCACCGCGCTGTTGGTGTGCAGCGTCGCGTAGCAGACGTGGCCCGTCTCCGCGATGGTGAGCGCCGCTTCGATGGTCTCCAGGTCGCGAAGCTCACCGACGAGCACCACGTCCGGGTCCTGGCGGAGGATGTACTTGAGGGCCGTCTTGAAGTTCCGCGTGTCCGCCCCCACCTCGCGCTGGTTCACCAGGCAGTTCTTGTGCGGGTGCAGGTACTCGATGGGGTCCTCGATGGTCATGATGTGCTCATGACGCTCGGTGTTGATCTTGTCGATCATCGAGGCCAGCGTGGTCGACTTGCCCGAGCCCGTGGGGCCCGTCACCAGGATGAGGCCGCGCGGCTTCTTCACCAGCTCCGCCACCACCGGAGGCAGGCCCAGCTCCTGGAAGGTCAGGATCTTGAAGGGAATGGTCCGGAACGCCGCGGCGACCGCGCCGCGCTGCATGAAGATGTTGGCGCGGAAGCGCGACAGGCCCTTCACACCGAAGGACAGGTCCAGCTCGTTGTCCTCCTCGAACTTGTGCTTCTGGGCGTCCGTGAGGATGGAGTAGCAGAGCTGCTTCGTCTCCACCGGGGTCAGCGGCGCCGTCTTCAAGGGGACGAGCTCGCCGTCGACGCGGAGCTGCGGCGGCGAGCCGGTGGTGACGTGGAGGTCGGAAGCGCCCTTCTCGACCATCGCCTTGAGGAGCTGGTGCAGGTTGGCCACGGGGGGATGTCCTTCGGAGGATGGGGGAGAGGGGGAGGTTGACTAGAAGCGGTCCGGAGCGGTGTTTCCCACCACCTCTTCCAGCGTGGTGGCGCCATCCATCATCTTCCTGAGACCGCTCATGCGGAGGCTGCTCATGCCCAGGCGGATGGCCTCCTGCTTCAGCTCCGCGGCCGAGGCGCCGTTGATGACCAGCTCCTTGAGGCCGTCCCAGAACGGCATGACCTCGTAGATGGCCACGCGGCCCCGGTAGCCCCGGTCGTTGCAGTCGCGGCAGCCGACCTTCTCGTACATGGTGAAGGTGCCAATCTTGTCCGGCGGCACGCCCGCGTCGATGAGCGCCTGCTCGTCCACGTTCTCCGCCGGCTTCTTGCATGCCGGGCACAGGCGGCGCGCCAGACGCTGGGCGAGGATGAGGTTGAGCGAGGCCGTCACGAGGAAGGGCTCGATGCCCATGTTGAGCAGGCGGCTCACCGTGCCCGGGGCGTCGTTGGTGTGCAGCGTGGAGAGCACCAGGTGGCCCGTGAGCGCCGCCTTGACGCCGATCTCCGCCGTCTCGAAGTCGCGGATCTCACCGATCATGATGATGTCCGGGTCCTGGCGGAGGAAGGAGCGCAGCGCCGCGGCGAAGTTCAGGCCGATGTCGTCATGCATCTGCACCTGGTTGATGCCGGCGAAGTTGAACTCGACCGGGTCCTCGGCGGTGGAGATGTTGGTGTCCACGCCGTTGAGGCTGGAGAGCGCCGAGTACAGCGTCGTCGTCTTGCCCGAACCCGTGGGGCCCGTCACCAGCACCATGCCGTAGGGCCGCTCGATGGCCTCCTTGAACCACGCCAGCGGCTCCGGGTCGAAGCCCAGCTTCGTCATGTCCAGCTGGAGGTTGCTCTTGTCGAGCAGACGGAGCACGACCTTCTCGCCGAAGAGCGTGGGACACACGCTCACGCGGAAGTCCATCTCCTTGCCGCCGCCCATCTTGATCTTGATGCGGCCGTCCTGCGGCAGGCGCCGCTCGGAGATGTCCAGCGAGGCCATGATCTTCAAGCGCGAGGTGATGGCGTTGCGCAGCTTCATCGGCGGGCGCATCACCTCGTACATCACGCCGTCGATGCGGAAGCGGACGCGGAAGTCCTTCTCGTAGGGCTCGACGTGGATGTCGGACGCGCGCTTCTTGATGGCGTCCATGAGGATGAGGTTCACCAGCTTGACCACGGGCGCGTCGTCCGCGGCCCGGGCCATCTCATCGATGTTCTCCGCCTCTTCCTTGGTGACCTCGATGTCGTCACCCACGTCGCCGACGATGTCCTCCAGCGACGGGCCCTTCTCCGCGTAGTAGCGCTCGATGGCCTCGCGGATGGAGACCTCGGAGGCGACCACCGTCTCGATGTTGTAGCCGGTGAGGAACTTCAGGTCGTCCACCGCGAAGATGTTGGACGGGTCGCACATGGCCACGATGAGCGACGGGCCGGCGCGGTTGACGGGCACCACCAGGTGCTTCTCCGCCACTTCCTTCGGAACCAGCTTGATGATGTCCGGCTCGACGTCGAAGTCCTTCAGGTTGATGGCCGGCACGCCGTACTGCTTGGAGAGGAAGTCGGTCAGCTTCGACTCCTCGATGGCTCCCGTCTTGACGAGCGCGGTGCCGATACGCGTGCCGTTCTTCTGCTGTTCCTCCTGGGCCTTGCGCAGCTGCTGAACGGAGATGAGGTTCTCGCGAACCAGCAGTTCACCGAGTCGACCGGACATTCGTTGATGCCTCTTCCTTGAAGAAGAAAGAAGCGGGCGGGGGCCCGCCTCCGAGCTCAAAGACGCGGGAGCGGTGCCGGGTGATCCCCACCCCATGGCACGGTTCCTGATTGCGAATTAGAGGGGAGCCGCGCGCTCGCGTCAAGGCGCCCTCGCCTGCCCTCCTGCCGTCCCAACCCGTTGAACGGACACGGGAAAATTGCTCAGCCGTCCGCGCGCGCAATCACGGCCCGCGCGGCCTCGACATCACGCTTGATCTGCCCCGTCAACTCGGCCACCGAGCCGAAGCGCTGCTCGGGGCGCAGGCGCTCCAGGAACTGCACGCGCAGCTCCTTTCCGTACAGGTCCCCGCTGAAGTCGAGCAGGTGCGCCTCGATGGTGACCTCCGTGCCGCCAAAGGTGGGCTTCACGCCGATGTTCGCGGCCCCACCATGCCAGGTGCCTTTTGACTCGCCCGTCAGGTGGACGCGGATCGCATAGACGCCCGGGGCCGGCCGGAGCTCGTTCTGGGTGTCCACGTTCGCGGTGGGGAAGCCGATGCCCCGCCCCCGCCCCGCACCAGCCACCACCGTGCCATCCAGGTCGAAGGGGCGTCCCAGCAGGCGCCTCGCGGCGGACACGCGCCCCTCCAGGATGTACTCGCGCACCCGCGACGACGAGGCCACCACGCCGTCCACCG
>Ga0182745_1000736_pt1 | contig 34253 bp, 28 predicted proteins | sample eDN3rd30CKraftBY_FD_128523 | JGI IMG/M metagenome (GOLD analysis project Ga0182745, IMG submission 128523) | Enriched backyard soil microbial communities from Emeryville, California, USA - eDNA 3rd pass 30_C Kraft BY (version 2) (version 2) | ecosystem: Environmental > Terrestrial > Soil >...
TGGGGTCGTCGAGCATGTGCGACAGCACCTCGTAGTCGGTCTTCAAGGTCTGCCGCTCGTTCGGCGGAAGGGTCTCATACCACGGGCCTCGAAGGCGGGTTTGGAACCGTTGTCCACCTTGAGGAAGAGACGGTCCCATAGGCGATGGCGAAGATCGTGTCACGCCAGTAGTGGTCGTAGCCGCCAAACATGACCCTGGCCGAAATGCCGCCCAGACACGAGAGACGATCAGTCACGTCGCCGTTCCCGTCCATTAACCGTGCTCGCACGAGTCCTCGATTGATCAGTCTCCGCAGTGATGGCCTTCAGGGGACGACGGGGCTTGGTTCTATCCTTGACCAGTAGGTTGCTCAGCACCGCTTGGAGAGGTCGCTAGTGGGCCGCCAGCGATGAAGTGCCGTACTTGACCCACACGAAATTCGGCACCTTCGGTAATTTTGCCTGGCATTTTTACTCTGGCGGCCCACTAGCCCCGACCGTTTGGAGCTTGTAAACGCAGTTCTATTGAATCTGTTTGGGACAAGGATCGACCAGTCGTTGTTGCGGTTACGGCCCCTACGTGATGTTCTCGATTAGCGAGGTTTTCCAGACATCCTTTGCCAACTCGATGAGCATGGCTTGCCGCTCGTCGATGCTGGCGGCGCTCCAGTTTTCGAAAGATGCCAACTTCTGATTGATGCGATTGATACTGCTGTTCTTCCCAACGACGGTCAACTCCACGATACTGCTGGTGAGGTAGTGCTTACATTTTTTGTACTCGGCCTTTTTCGCCTCGAAGAAGCCGTTGCTGGCAACAATATTGATGGGTTTCTCCAGGAGCGTGAAATTCCCCAGCCGGTTCTTGTAATCATCGTAGTTCGAACCAGGGTTGTTGGTGGCGAACCTCTGCCGAAGTTCCGGTTCCGGCGTGTTGGGCAGGATGTGCTCCATCTCCAGTACCATGTAGTCATCAAGGGAGCCAGGAGTTATCACCCCGATGTAGGCCATGTCTACATGTTGGGTCAGCTTCGAAAGCAGATAGCGAGTGCGATACTGCTGCATCGACCGAATCGTGTACCGCTTGAGAGCGTCGGCCAGTTCTTTGCTCTTATCTGCCATGCTAGCACGAAATCGTCTGTCGATAAATTCGTTCAACTTCTGTATTTGCGCAGCAGCATCCTTCAGACCGGCGATGTCTCGGAGTTCGTCGGCCCACTGTGAAAAACTCCGTTCAAGCTCCTTCGTCGGGGTCTTGGTGTAGATGTAGTAGAATAGAAAACTCTCCAACTGCACGACGAAGTGATCGAAGAGCGCTTTGGGCAAGCTGGCGATGGCCAAAAGAAGGACGTAGTGCAAGCTGAATGCCCCGCCGCACATCTTCTTGAGGGTCGCCATCGGCACGTTTGCGTGACCGTCGTTGCCTTGTCCGTCAGAGAAAGCGAGATAGCTCTCAACGTTGCGGATGATCTTCCGCACAAACTCGAAGGGCTTGTCCTCGTATGAGCACATCCTGGCATTGTCGGCATCAATGAACCAGTCGTAGATTTCGTCCTCTCGGACAAGGGAGTCCTTGTTCGTGATTTTGTAATTCGCCATCAGGAAGTAGCGAAGGAAGCGGAGCGGCTTCTCCTTTGCTCTTTCGAGCGGGGCGGTAATCTTCTTCCACTCGTTCTTGAGCTTGGTGAAGTCCTCCTGATCGACCTGAGTGAACAAGAGATTCTTGAGCAAGTCCATTGGGTTTAAGCCGACGCCCCGTTCATTAATCGTCTCGAATATCTTCAGGGCGCTGCTGACATCCGTTGAAATCTGGATGAAGACGACGTTGTTTGCCAGGTAGCCCCACAGTTTCCTCAGACTGGTCTGATCCTCGTAGTTGTCGAGCAAGTACCGACAGATCGTTCCGTAGGCATTCAGCAAGTTGTCCAGTGACCCGAACTGAACAATGCCTACTTGTTGGACGGCATGACGCACCATCGCCGGTTCATCGTCCTGTGCGACGAGGCATTGCATTAACTCTTCGGCGTTCTCGTATCTGGGTTCCAGTTTTAGGCTCGTCTTGATGTTCCCGTCGCTGGCCGTGTAGTCCGTCAAGATGAGGCCGTTGATCACTTGGTGGTGCGGCGTTCCCTTGAATCGATAGCGCAAGGCGCAGAGTAGGAGGTAAAACGTAGTGAGCCGTTGCTGACCGTCGATGACCTCGAAGTGGTTCTTCTTCGAGCTTGGTGACACGAGAATCATCCCGACGAAATACTCCTTGTCGGAGCCGGAGTCGATCTGCTCGTCGATGTCTTCGAGAAGTCGCTGGACCTCCTTGTCGGTCCAGACATACTCCCGCTGGTAATCGGGCACAACGTAGAAGCACTCCCGAAAGGCTTCTTCGATGCTGTATTTGTGGTTCTCAATACGTGCCATGTTGCCGCTCGCCTTAATGTCCGGTACGTTCAGGCCGGTGAGGGATCACCTAGACTCGAAGGAAATTCCCGGCCTCAATCAGCTGCTCAAAATGCCGCTCGACCTGTGCCGGCAGTTTTCCGCCTGTGACCAGCAGGCCCAACTCCATGTTGATGGTGAAGGCGTACTCGGTGAAATTGGCGCTCGACAAGAACATCTGATGTCCATCGGCGACGGCACATTTTATGTGCAGGATGCCGATCTTGCCGTTGTCGTCCTTGGTGCGGTTTTCTTGCGGCCAGTAGTACACCGAGCAGGCCGATGCCACATCGTCGCCCAAGGCCAACAGGCAGTCGTACTCGCCCTGACCCTCAATCCGATTCGGCGTCTCTACAATCAGCCTGATGCTGATGCCCCGGCTGGCGGCGGCAACCAACGCTTCCCGTATCCGTGGAATGCGGTAGACGGCGTAGCTCACGACCGTCAGCCGCTTCGTCGCCGAGTTGACCACTTCGAGGATGGCCTGCTCCGTCTGACGGAAGCGAGTCTCGGCGGGTTCGGGGCCGGTCCACACGATCTCGACCGTCTCCCCATGCCGATGGCCGTGTTCGCACTTCGCCGCCGTAACCAAGGCCAGGGCGACCGCCTCGGCCCCGACGCTGCCTGCCGTGGTGTGCCAGATATCAATGAATTCGGCGGTCGCATCCCGGAAGTCCGGCGTTGGCACACACAGCAGTATCGCCTGTCGTGCATGTCGTCGGTCCAAGCCTCTGTTTTGTGCAACGGCCCCGGCCACGGCGACCATCACCGAATGAGGTAGTCGATCGGCCAGTCGTGCCGCCGCCGTTCCGATTAGGTGATGGTCGTGGTTCATAGGCTCACTCGAAGAACGCCAAGTCGCTCCGCTCGACCGTTGAAACCAGCACGGCTCGGTCCAGATATTTGTTGCCTCGCTCGCACGAAGTCTCTGGGGCGAACAGACAGGCATGGCACGAGGCGGCGTGAAGCGTTGTACCGTCCCTGTAGGGATGATGCTCGGCACACAACGGGTCGCTGGCGCAGAGCCGCATGTTGTCGAGGGCTTGATCGAGATGCCGTTCCAGCGTTTCCGGCTTACCGAGAGACACCAGTCCGCCAAGCGTGCCTTCGCTGTCGGGGGCAGCGGTGTAGATCAGAACACCTGCCATCTCCGGCCCGTCCTCCCCAGGGTTGCGAGAGTAAATACGTTCCCGAAGCGAGGCGGTGGTGTATCCGCACTCGACGGCCAGTTGCCGGATCAGGGCGTGGGCGAACGAGTGCAGCAGGACGAACCGGATGCCGGGGTAGAATTCATGGGGCGGCTCCAGCTTCCGGGCGATTCGCCACCGCTGGTGAGCTTCGAGGAACACGCCCTCAAGTCCCTTGTTCTTCTTGACCCACTTCTGAATTAGATCTTCCTTGAATTGGAAGAACAGCCCCTCACCTCGAATCTCTGAGGAAGGAATCCAGGTCGGCTGGGTCCGTGACAATCTGGCTCGCTGTCCCTCCGGGAACGCAGCCGGGTGGTCGTAATCGCTGGGCGACTCGATGCGAGTGAAACCGACCAGCGCACGCACTTCCCTCAGTCGCTCGGCCAGGACGATCTTCTCGAAATACTTGGCATAACGTTCCGGTGGCCGTGCAACCCGCAACTGGAAGTCTCGACCTTTTTCTGCCGAGTCGGGGTCGATGTAGACTTGCCACTCCGGCGTCTTGAGATCGGACGGCTCGCCGCTCTCCTCAGATTCGGCCGTTTTTTTTGCCTGCACAGCCTGCCAGATTTCGGCGGGAGCGTACTCCGAGAGGTCACGCAGTTGCGGCGTCACCTGCTGAAGAAGCTCGATGTTCTGCTCGCTCTGCACCTTCTCTAGAATCGTCCAATGGTCCTCGATAAGCTGCCTCAGTTTGCCAGAAGCCTGCGGGATTGACAGGGCCGACAACGTGATGCCGAACCAAGAATTTGACGCTCCCTGGAGCATCGGCTCCATGCGCATCTCCTGGCCGTTGGGCATTTTGCATCCGGCCTCGTCGTGATCCCGCAGGTGGGGCCGACGTGCTTTGCAGACCGGCAGCGCCATCAGGTCCATCTTAAAGGCGTCCGACATGGGACGGATCGCCCCGCAGTTCGCTCCCTCGCACTGGACAAAGATGCTCGCCGCTTCGCCCGTGGCCGAAGGTTCGAGGAGCTTCAGCCCGCCATTGCAATTCGTCGGGCCGTTGTGGACGAACTCCCGCCAGGGGAAGTCGTCTAGATGGCCGTTCTTGCAGGCTACGACGAAGCGGGCCGGAATCACGGTGGGCGGCTTGCCCGGCTTCGTGCAGTTGGCATGCACGTACCGAATTTGATCCGTGCGGTAGGGTGTTTCCAGCTTGAACAAGCCCCCGCCGAGTGGTGCCAGTCGCCGACAGTAAGGGCAGACCATCCACCGGGGGAACGGTGCGACCGGAATGCCTACCAAAGCCGAGGCGTCGAACTGGTTGATCTGATAGGTGTCCGGCACGACCGGGGCCGACCGCAGCGCCTTGACCTGATGCCCCAGCACTTCCTTCACCGAGGCCAAGAGCCGCTGCTCGCCGATCTCCACCGTGTCCTTAAGCGGCCAGTCTTCCAACCCCATGACCATGACCGAGAGGTGCGGAAGGTCGATGATCGCCCCAATTCCGAACGTGGTAAGGGCCTGGCTGGGCCGAAGTTCGCCGACTTTACAGCGTTTCTGATCTTTGTAGTTCATGAGACGGCTCCATCCTCGTCGTCGCCTTCGTCATCCATGCCGAAGGTGTCGAGGATCAGGTTGGCCGTTGGCTCGACATCCCGCAGCGAATTGAGACAGGTGAACTCGTCCCACGGCTCGATGCTCGGCTTGCGGAGCAGGCCGATCGTTACGCCATCCCGCTTCGTCTCGTAGCCGAGTTGATTGCCCTGGGCCGTCCGCTGCGCCCGCTTCTGCCAGAGGTCCATCTTCCGCTTGAGTTGCTGCTTGACCTCCTCGGCGGCGTCTGGCCCTGCGATGAGTTCCGCCCGCCCCGTTATCGCTTCGATGGCGTCAGTGACGTACTGATGGCCCCGCTGGGTCGCCATCAGCATCGCCTTATCGTTAGAGGTGAACTCGAAGCCCGGCTGCCGGACCAGAGACACGAGCAGGGCCGCCAGCCCACGGGCCGTTGCCCCCGGCGAGAAGGGCGTGACCGACAGCGCCTCGACGTGCTTGTAGAAGGTTGAGTGGTAATGCTCGAAGGTTTCGTAGTGCGACAAGTCCCGTGGCCTCGCCCAGTTGAAGACCGTGCAGACGAGGCCGGGGAACTTACGCCCGACACGGCTCGTGGCCTGGATGTATTCCGCCGTCGACTTGGGTTGACCGCCCACGACCATCAGGCCCAGCCGTGGAACGTCCACGCCGACTGAGATCATGTTCGTGGCGAGCAGCACGTCGAGAGGCCGATGGATGAACTCGTCGTTTTTCCTTTTCTTCTTGATTCCATCCAGGATCGCCGGGTCGAAGCGGCTCTCCAGGAGGTCGAGGGTTTCGGGGATCGCCGTCGATCCAAGCCGAGACGTCAGTTCCTTCACGGTGTCGGGTGTGTAGAGCGTGCGGCTCGCCAGCCCCCGGTCCTGCATCTTGCGGAGGCGAGTCCGCACGTCGTCGTCCACCAGCCGCTTCATGCCGCCGAGTTCCCGCAGGCTGTTAAAGTAGCCCACCAGCGTCATCCACGGGTCGGCGTCCAGGCCGTACTTGTCGAACAATACTTGCCCGGCTGACAGGAAGGCGACGTAGACTCGGATGAGCGCCGCCTTGAGCCTACGACCGGGGGCACAGATGCCGATGTACTTCCGCCCCGGTGTATTCTCGCTCGACTGGCGTTGCAGGGAGAAGAAGTTGTCACCGATCTCCAGGCCGCTCGGCGGGAAGATATTCAAGTTCCGCAGGAACAGCCCGTAGACCTGATCACTCGCCCGGCGAATCGTCGCCGTCGATGCCACCACCTTTGGCCTGATTTTCTTGCCATCCACCTCCCAGGTGCAGAGCCGGTCGATGGCCGTCTCGTACAGGCCTACCAGCGTGCCGAGCGGCCCGCTAATAAGGTGCAATTCGTCCTGGATGATGAGGTCGGGCGGTCGCAACGGATTCTGCGGCAGAACCTTGGCCGAGGGTGAATTGCCCTTCGCCCGGTGGACGCCGTTGATCTCCAGTTCCTCCGACGCCTCGGCCAGACCGGGTGACCGGAAGCCGTGGCGTTCACAGTAGCCGTCCACCTGCCCAAAGAGCATCTGGACCGAGCCGTTCCACGGCATTTGGGCGAACTTGTCCACCGTGGTGATCAGGAGCGACGGCAGGCGACGGTAGATCTCCTCGTCCACCACCATCACCGGCAGGCCCTCGCCGGGCGCTTCCTTCATCGAGAACTTGCACTGGCCGAACTTGGCCCCGCAGAAGATCAGCGTGCGGCAGGCTCCCTCGCTGTACTTCTCGACCTTGATATGCTTGCCAGGGTCGATCTTGGTGCCGCACCACGGGCAGTTCGTGAGTTGATGGGGCGAACCGACGCCGCCGAATGCTCCGGTCCTGGGCTTGCCGCCGTGGGCCGACTTCACGGCCTCATCGGCATCGCTGGTCCAGTTAGGCGTCGTGCTGCCGCCGACCCACAGGCCGAGGCGGAAGGGCGTCTTACCCCAGCGGCCGTCGCCGCTGCTCAAGGCCGTGCGGCGGATGTCCTCACAGGCACAGATGAGTGCCGCCGCCCGCTGGAATTGCTGGAGTGTCAAAAGTCGCAGCGTGTACCGCATCAGCACGGCGATGCCGTTCTCGCCAGAGCGTCCTTCGACCGTTCCTTGAAGTCTTCGCAAGCCCAACGTGTAGGCGGTCAGGCCCAGGTAGGCTTCCGTCTTGCCGCCACCTGTCGGGAACCATAGCAGATCGGCAATAGCTTCCGGGGCTTCGCTACGTTCGGGGTGGTCGAACTTCGTGATGCCCGGCAGGTTCAGTAGGATGAAGGCAAGCTGGAAAGGATACCACGAGCGATTCTCGGCGATGTCGATCGTCCCCATGTCGGGCTTCTCGTCGCCCCGGCGTACCCGCTCGGAGAAGAGAGAGTGCGTCCTCTGGAGCCACATCGCCCGGTTCATGAACCCGAACGCCTCGGCTGCCTTCTCGTTCGTGTCGAGCAGGTCCATCCCTTCTTCGATCCGCCTGAGCGTTGTACGACATCGAGAGATCGCCTGTTGGGCGACGTGCTGGAAATTCGCCAGCCCCTCGGCAGGGTCAGCGATCCGCTGCTCCTCACGGTCGATCCAGTCCTCATAGGCTTCGACCAGCGGCCTGAGCTTCGCCCGGTACTGCTTCGGGTTGGCCTCGGCTAGCAGCTTCATGTCGAGGACTATCCCCTCCAGCTTGGCGAAGGGCGGGTTGATCTCGGCGTCGGCGGGGGTCGGTGGGGTCGTCTTGGGAACCTCGTAGGTCGGCACGACCCTGGTGCGGACCCGCAACGCATGGTTCGGGTCGGGCGAGACATCGACGTGGACGCCGATGCCGTGGCCCACGGCGAACTCGACGTGCCGCCGATAGAGCATCGCCAGCAGGTCGTTCTCGGCCTTCACAGCCGGGTCCGTACCGGTCAGTTCGAGGATCGTATGCCGCTTGTGGAGGACCGGCGCACCGCCGACGCCCTCGGCCAACAGTTCCGGCTGGAACACCCAGGCGGTGTCCTTCCGCTTCTCCGGCTCCTGCTGGTCATTGACGAGGAACACCGTGATGCACCAGTGGTCGAGTCTCTTGCGGACGAGGCCCTGGACGACGACCTCCGGGCAGTTGTCATCGACTACAATCGGCTGGATCGGCCCTTCCTTCAGCGTCAGCCGGTGCTTGCCCCCACGGGGATACCGCTTCCAAACCAGCCGGGGGTTGCCGGTCCTCTCGCTGACGTTATATTCGCTCTTCTCCCGGAGGTACTGCCCCCAGGCAGCCGCCACGTCGATCTCCGTCGCCTCCGGGTTCATAGAAAAAGTCATGCCGAACGACGACGGGATCAGCGCCTTGTCCTGGGCCGGGGCCTGATCGGTCGTGCCATCCTGGGACGTGTCCTTGCCGCCTAGAGCCAGTTCATCGCCATCGAGGATTTCGCCATCCGCATCCACATCCTCGTCATCAGCGAGGGGGGCTGGCACGAAGGCAGGCTGGGCAGGCGCTGCTCCGGTCTTGGCTCGCTTGCGGGGAGCGAGCACGCCGACGAAATACCGAGTGCCGGGCGACTCGATGATCTCCTCCTCGGAACTGCCGGGGCCGAGCAGTTCCTTGAGGACCATTGTTTCGAGTTCGTCACGAAATTGAAGCGGCGAGGCGGCGGGTTTGAGAGTATCGGCCATCGTCTTAGTTCTCGCCCGTCTGGTCGCCAGCGTTACGTCGATAAGCCTGACGTTGGAGGGTTTCCATGAAATCGAGCAGCAGCTTTTCTCCGAGATCTTCCGGTTTCCAACCTAGCTTCGAGGCGATTGCATCGAACTCCCGCTTGATGTCCATCGTGGCGAACTTGACGTAAACCGTCCTGGGATCGCCGCTACTCGACGGGATGAACCACAACTGGTCACAGGTCGTGGCGTCGATTAGCTGCACGATGAAGAGGCAGCTCGCCAGCGTAAACTCCCGGTGCTTTGCTTGCTCCTTGATGAATCCTTGCGATTTGTACGGCACCTTTTCTCGCACGAAGCTCAGGTCACAGGGCGTGGCCTTTCGCACAGCCTCTTCAAGTCGGTAGGCCCAAATACGGTCAAACCAAGCGACGGCATCGTCGTTCTCTAGGGCTTCACGCTGGTCTACCTCGACGCCGAATACCTTCGGCGGACCCCACTTGGCGAGGAAGACCTTCGAGGATTCATTCGAGAAGGTGATTCGCATCAAGTTGCCGCCTTCGGTCAGGCGTCCTCCGTATTGCCGAACAGAGTCGGGTGGTTCTGAGGCTTCCCCGCTTCGAGTTGAACCTTAAATAGCGAGCCGTTGCCGCCGCTTAGCTTGAGCTTCGTGATCGACTTGCTCTGGAGTCGCTTTGAGGGCGGCGTCGTGGTCGTCACGATGTATTGGAACGGGATTTCACCGTCCCGTCCCGCCGACCGAATCTCGGCGTCAGCGAGGTCCAGAAGTTTCTGGTAGATGCCTAGGTACAGGTCAGCCTCCCGTGGGCTGTCATGGACGAGCAACCCTGGATGGTGGGAGTGCGCTGCGTTCCCGTCTAGCAGCAAGGCCAAGTCCGCCAGGATGATCGCCAGCGTCTCGTATGCCTCGCCCGACAGCGACTCGCCCCGCACAATGCGGAAATCGATGCCGTCCTCTGCGATCTTCACAACCCCACGGAAGTCGTGAGTTAACGTCCGCCGCACAATGGAATCGAACCGGCTGCTGAGACGCCCGGCCCTCTCTGCTTGAGCGGTGATCAGAACGAAGAGATCACGGCTCGTGGACTCGGCGATGGACTCGGCCTCTTGGGCCTCCGCTAAGAGTTGGTGAAGGGCCGTGTCGGGCTTGCGGCCTTCCAGGATGTCGGTCCAATCGTGAAGTTCAGCGAGAACGGCCGGAATCCGACGCAGTTGATCGTTCACGTTCCGCCGCCGCTCGACAAGCTCATCCTTCTCGTGATTCAGGGAATCGAGGCGCTGCTGAGTCTGTTCGATGAACGACCGCCGCCGCTGTGCTTGCTCGGCCAACCGAGCCGCCGCCTGTTCCCGCTCCGATACGACCGGAAGAGTTGCCCGTTGTCTGTCCCGAATCTCGCTGTCGATTTGCTCCACCCGTGACACAACGTAACTGCACTCACCAATCCGAACTCTGCCGTACTTGCAAGGGCGTGTCTCAACCTCATGGATAAGTTGGCGAAGCTGTTCCAAGCCACGGAGCAGAACTTCGTTGCTTTCGTTCGTGATGTCACTCGATGCTTCTAGCCCCTCAGCTAGTTCCGCTGGCTCCAGTAGGGACGCTGCCGTGTAACTGATCTGTCGGCTCAGCGGGACAAGTAAATCTTCGATCCGTGCGACTTCTTCCTTCAGCGCACTGATTCGAGCTTCCGTGACCGCACCAAGCCCTAAGAGGCTGTCGTCCAGCGGAGCGTCGGCGGCGTCCCGGACACCGCACTGATTGACGAGTGTGTTGCGCAGCCCCATGATATGGAACGCTGGCTCCTCCCGCTTCCTTCGAATCTCGGCATTCATCCGCTCAAGCGTGACCTCAATCTGCTCCAGTCGCTTGCGCAGGCCGTTCTCGGCGGGATCGAGCAAACCGAGGATCAACCGGACGCACAACCCCGCATCAACCTTCGGCTTGCCGAACTTCGGCGTCCCGGACTCGCTCCTCGTGTGCCGCCAGTTCCAGAAGCGGTCGTACCGGCTCTCCTGGTCCCGGCTGCACATGGCAAGGACTTGGAGCCAGTGGAGTGCCTGTTCGCCGGTGAGGGCGTCGTTCACTGGGAGGTCGGCCAGGACCAGCGAAGACAGTCGCTCGATGAAGGCGTCGTACCGCCTCGCACCTTGGACTTGTGTGAGGTCTTCGGGGGCCACCCCTTCCAGGGCGAACTCCCGCACCCGTTGGCCGAGTGGCCGCAGCACGGCCCACTCCGAACCGTCCAGCACGACCACCGCCCCCGCATAGGCGTCCGGGAAGCAGTGCCTGACCTCTTCGATGACGTGCCGTTGGCCGTAAGATTTCTCGCCCAGACAGTACCGGATGAGCCGACAGACCGTCGTCTTGCCGATGCCGTGTCCGGTCTGGAATGCCTCGTCCGACTCGTCCGACTCGCCCTGGATGATGTTCAGCCCGGTCGTGAAGTGGATCTCCCGAATCGGCTCCAGTGGGTCGAGGGACTTGAAGAGCACGAGCCGCTTCACCCACACCAGCGGGCGTGTCCGGCCAATTCGTTCAGGGGGTGAGGTGTCCGTGCGGCTCATGACAGCGCTCCGCACAGGATTCGTTTATCGGCAACGAACGCCGCCAGAACTTCCTGGCTCTCCGTCGAGTTGGGTTTGTCGAGGGCCTGATACTCCCGCAGAGTGGCAGCCGCCTTGTGGGTCAGATGAACCAGCTTGGCATCACAGGGCGAATAGGCTCTTCGCCTCTCACCGAGACGGTTCCCTTTCAACAAGACATTGCCATCGCCAAGCCGGACCGCCCTTTCATCTATGAGGGAGTCGAGTAGATCCTGCCATGGGATCGAGTCTTCGGCCCGGACTTTGGGCGTTAGAGCCTTGTCTGCAAGGGCCATGAACTCCTTACGCTCTTGGCCGACGAGAAGCCGACTGTGTCGCTGGGGTCGTTGCACGATTACAATCGCATCAAGGTAGGCAGTGGCTCGCAGGCCCGGTTGGGAGGCAACCAGATCGCAGAGTAGACCGCAAAGCCACTTCTCTCGATCCGTGGCCGGGGACACCGGGTCAACACCATCCAGGTCGAATAGAGATTGCGTGGTGGAAACGGGGGAGGTTTTAGCTGAGGCTGACTTGGAATTCGGTTTCCGATTGGCGGTGCTTCGCTTGGTCTTCGACTCGTGCAAACCTTGCTCGATCTCTACGGCGTACCGCTCATGGTTCAGTCTGAGCAGGCGATCGAGAATCTCTCGGCGAGCGGCTTCGCTGATCGTGTACCGGACTCCCTGTTTCGTCTGGTGGAAACCGTGGCCAAGGTTGAGATTGGTCCAGCCGTAAGCGGCGGCTACGGCGTTGTCCATTTCGACATGGAGTTGCCGAAGCTTCTGAATGTCGGCGCCACTGCAATCAGGACTATTGAATCTGTTATAGATTTTTGTGAGACCTTCCTGTGATTTTTCGGCGATTTGTTCCCTATATTCATAATATGTTGAGCCAAGCTCATCAGAATTGTCGATTCGCTTCGCTGGAAACGGAAATGTCTCGAAACAGTCGGCGGTCGTATACCGCAGGTCTGTTCGCATGGATGATGCATAGTGCCTGGCCCACATTTCGTGAATGCTGCTCTGAAGCACCAAGAATTCATGGTATTCAGAAAGCACAAAAACACACACAACATTTGAAAAGAGTGTCGTTGCCGGCAAGAAAACCATTGCGTGAGTATTGCTCACCTCCGGTCGCACAAGCACACGCCGCATGTTCTTGATGCGACTATACAGGTCTTTCCGTGGCCGATTGTAGATCCACCATTTGTTGGCAAGCGACTTGCCAAGGACATATTCGCCACTTTCTGTTTTCTGGTGGCGATACGGCATCACTCGTTCTTCGACCAGTTTAAGACAGTCGGGAAAGTCCGATGCGACTGGCCCATCATATCCACTGGGTGCGGCAGATCTGGTTAAAGGCCAGTCACGAAAATAAATCGCCCAACGGCTTGCAGAGCAGTCGAAACGAGAGTATAGATCTTGACCATTAAGAAATGGCAGTACTGCGTGTGAATTCGGTTGGTGATTAATTATTAGGCCTCGAGCCTCCTCCTCATCGAGGATGAAGCCACTGCCCATCGGATCAACTCCTTTGTAGGTCAAGCCCTCGTTTGATGAGAGCTTGCAAGGCTGACCGGCAACTCCATTGCTTTCTACGAGCATTGAGGAAAGACCTGCAACGACACTTCCGTTAAGCACGGAAACTCCATGCCAGTCGCCTTTCCATCCCCAAAATCTTGCGATCTCAAGAGTGGCAACTCCCGGCCACTTGCTGCTCGGAATGGCTCGTGTAATCGAAGTACCGGATGACACTAAATGATCCAATCCAAATTCCCTAGTGTCTCCCTGAGAAATGGAGTTTGTGGCTACCAGTCCAAAGGATGCCTTGTCGTTACGAAGAAACTGATGGCATCGCAAGAGGAAGTAAGCTGAAAGATCGGCCCGATTTCCTGCGCCCCAAGCGCTCTGCAAAAACCCGAGGTATTTTGCTCCTAAAACGGCTCTAAAACGAATGCCGCCAAGGAACGGTGGATTACCAACACAGGCATCAAACCCGCCCCGCTCGACAATGACTTCAGGAAACTCTAGCGGCCAGTGGAACGTCACCTCGCCGCCGAGTGCCTTCTGCGCCTCCCGGCGAAAAGTCGCCAGATCACTGTCGTTGAAATGCACGGCAACCTTGATCGCTGCATCGTCCCGAGCGGCTCGCTTGTCGGCAGCGGAGCCGGGGACGAACTCGGCTGAGATCAGCATGTCGGCGGCGCACTTGAGCCGGTCGAGCCTCTCGTTCGCTTCTCGCAGCATCCGGTCCTGGGCTTCGACCTCTTCGACCGTATTAGCCTGCATCTCGGTAATCTGGCTGCGCAGAGCGATGGCGTCCTCGATCTTCTGATCGAGGAAGTACAGGAACAGGCGGTTGTCCTCGCCCTTGCCGTCGAGGTTGAACTTCCGCAGTTGCTCGGTGTTGTGGATGCCGACGAGCGAATCACCACAGCGGATCGCATGGTCCAGGAACTCGAACGGCATGTCCTTGGCGAGTGTCAGCAGCCAGAGCGACAGTTTTGCCATCTCTGCCGCCAGCGGATTCTTGTCCACGCCGTAGACGCACCGCTGGGCCACGATCCGCAGGGCGTAAGTCTGCCGCTCGTCAGGATCGTCGGGTATCAGCATCTCGCCAGGCTTGCCTGTCGATGGCTGGCCCTCGGGGGTGATCCGCACCATGCTGGGGTTCTCTTGCTGCACGGCATCCCACGCTTCGAGCAGCCGAGCGGCCATGTACCGGCAGGCTTGCACTAGGAATGCCCCGGAGCCGCAGGCCATGTCGCAAATCTTCAGGTTGAGAAGTTCCTTCGCCGGTCGTAGTTTCCATTCCTCCTTGGTCAGTCCTTCAGCGGGGCCAACAAATACCAAAGGCTCCAGCGTGTATTGCACGATGGGTTCGGTGAGACTCTTGGGCGTGTAATGCGTTCCGCTGGAACGCCGGTCGGTCCCCGCTGTAACGAAGACGCTCCCAGTGGTGATCACCACCGGGTAGTCCACCGTATCAAGCCGGACCAATCCGGCGAACGGCTTGACCCGTTCCCACAGGACCGAGTCCTGGCAGGCCGTGCGGAACCGGCTGGCGAGTTCATCGTCAGGCTCGGCGTTCAGCGCCTTCTTGAGCGCCGACTCCGATCTCCCCGTCTCGTGTTTGAGGAACTTGAGTAGTTCCTTCTCCCCCCTGGCGACGAGCGTCTCCAGTTCCGACAGGGCGATTTCCGGCTCTTTGTCCCGTGTTCCAGCCAGCCCTAACACCGGCTCCGTGGCACGCCGGGCAGTGTGGTCGAGCAGGCCCTCGTAGACGTGACCGATCTGCTCGATGTCCAGCGCCCGGAAGCTGATCTTGCGGGCCTCGGTGGTCTTGCCGACCATCGTCTGGAGGACTTGCAAAGCTTCGAGTAGGTGCAACACAGTACGGTTGCTGACCGGCAGCGGCATGGCCTCGGTGTTCTTCCAACTTGTGCCGAGCTTTCGGCCTTCGAGGAACGGGAAGCGGTCGGAGTTGAACAGGCTGCCGCCGTAGGCCGGGAGCTTGAGCCGGTCGTGCTTGGCCCCGGCGTATACGACCCGGAACGTGGTGAGCAGCCGGGTCCAGGCGTCGTACCGCAGCCCGAGGATCTCCTCGCCGAACTGGTCTGCCGTGTCCCGCAGTTGCTCCCGCAGTGTGCTGACGGCGTAGTTCCTATCGTAGAGTTCGTCGCCCAGGAGCAGCAGTTCCCGCTCTTCGGCACAGAACAGGAACACGAGCCGCATCATCACGGTGAGGGCCGACTCATAAAGGGCTTTCTCGTCCACTTCGGCCAGGAGCTTTCGCCCGTGGTCCTGGTCGGCCTTGTCGAGCGCCTGGATCAAGACCTCGACCGCCTTGCGGACCTGATAACCAAGTTGGTTGGTGACTTCCTGCTGGTCATCGGCGCTCTTATCGAGCAGGGCTTCGAGGGTTTCGTTCTCCGGCACGCTGAACAGACGGTCGGCCCCCAGCACCGTGCGGAAGGCCCGTAGGGTGACCGGCTCCTCCAGCCAGAGATTTGCGTACCAGGCCGCATAGCCGGTCGTCTCGTTCTTTGGGGCATTCACCAGCATCCAGTGATCGCCGTTCGTGACGATGCCGAGCCGGATGCCGATGTCGTGCAGCAGTTGCATCATCCGGGTATCGGGCGAGGTCTTCCATCGTGACGCCGCCACGGGCTTCGTGAGCGACTGCGACCGGGGATAGACCTGCACGAGCAGCCGAGCCTTCTTCGTGGCTGGGTCGTTGACAATCCAATCTGGCCGCAGCGTCTCCCCGTACTCGGCCACGTCGCTCTTGAGCGACTGCGGAATCTCCTGCCCCTCGGCGAGCAGTTCCTCGTATCCCAGTGTCTCGCCTAGCACGAACTTGACCCAGGCCCGATGAAGCCCAGGATCGGGCCGCTGGCCCAACTGGTTCTTATCCCATTCATCAAACGCCAGCCGCAGCCGCCGAGCATGTTCCGCATCGTGGGCGTCGAGGCCCTGCGGGAACGCTTGCGCCAGCACTGGCAGACTCAGGAACGGCCCTGAGTTCGGCACGAGTCGCAGCCAGTCGTTGTGATGGCGAGTGATGGACATAGCTTAGTGCGATCCCGGCTTCCCAAGGTTTGCAAGGAATGCAATCTCTTTGCCTCCATCAAACTCGTCATGAACCGTCGACGCTACGGCCTTGTCGATCCACTGTGTTTTCGACGTCCCGTCAGACTCAACGATCTCCAAGAGCAAGTATTGATTGGTTGTCGCATCAACAATCGGCATGATGTGCCAGCCCCGTCCGCCAAACGGCTTTAGGGCAAGCGAGATCAGCACGAGTTGCCTCTTGGCGAGCATCGAGTCAATGAAGGCCACCTTCTCCGCTCCTGACGCAAACGATCTCTGCTTAAACATGATCCAGGGATAACGCTCGCTCACCGAAGCAGCGACACTTCCGAAATCATTCCTTGGTTCCGCCTGCCCGTTTCCAAGATAGATGTCGTGATCAAAGTCATCTTGAAACGTCGCAAAATCAACGCCCTCTGCGCCTGCGGCTCGGAGAATCATCTCATAGCCGGTTGGAATGCATCCACTCTGACGCCGCCGCTGGTGAACGGCGTAATCCTTCCAGTCTGGAAACACGCTCATCGGCTATCCTCTTCTCATTCGTTCTGGCACGAGGAACGTTACGGCTACGGGGAACATTCGGGGCTGCGGGTCGGCGTAGCGAGATTTGATCGCCGCCGTCTCCCTTTCGATCTCAGCAGGGATTGCCTTCGATCTCTCCCGCAGAAAATTCTTGTTCCGCTCGAACTGATCCCTTTCCTGATCATCGAACAGTGTGAGTTGCTGGTACTCCGGCTCGTCCAGTTCGGTGTCGATGGCCTTCTTGAGTTCCAGCAGGATGGACTTGATGTCGGCGGCTTCCTTGTCGGCCCGCTCGCCCAGCTTTTTCTGAAGTCCGCTGGTGCGGTCCTTCATGCGGGCTTCGAGCGACAGGGAAAGGGCTGTGGAGAACCTATCCCAAAGTTCGAGCAAACGCTTCTCCATCGGCTCGAAGGCTTCGTCGTTCATGGCAGTGGATAGAATCTTGTCCAACTCACCGAGATTCAGTCGGGAGAAGCGGCCTTCTTTGAGCATCCCGCCCGCCACGATGACCTCTTCGTGAAGGCGGTGACTGTCGCCGCCGATGATGACCAACCGGGCGTGTGCCACGACCGCTGGAGAATTGAGAACATGGTCCGGCACGAGCCGGGCGGTGATCCGATGAAGCCGTTTGCGCCCCTTCACTGACCAGACTTCGGCCCGCAGGAGCCGGAGGCTCATCTGGACAAGCCGGTGATTCAGGTGGACCAGTACGATGTCATCCCGACCATCGGCGGCGGAATGATCGAACGTGATCGGGCGGATGTCCTTGGTGTGGGGGTGTTCCAGGCCCTCGCCGCACGCCGCCCAACTGTGTTTCAACGCAGGGAGCATGAAGACTGGCTTGCCGGAAGGGTGCTGGATGGGAACCAGGGCGGGCTGATCGGCCAGCGCAAGACCGACCTCGACAACCTTGCGGATATTGTCGGGCGACAGGCGAAGTTCCCGCTGGGTCTCCCGATACTGTTCGAGGAGGTCGCCAATCTGCTTGGCCAAATCCCTCTCGAACTTAAGCATCTTGCGGACAGGTTCCACTCTCGTGTCGGCACGGCTGACGCCGGGCATCGAATAGCCTCTGCCGAGCATCGCCTGCTCGACATCGTCCGCCAGGACCGTGCCGTAGCTGCCCAAGTCCTCCCGGATCGTCTCGACCTTCTGCGCCACCCGCATCAGGAACTCCAGGTCAGCGTCGAGGTCCGCCGCCTTAGCCGGGAATTCCGACTGCTGACGCTCCCTGTAGTCCTGTCCGACGAAGTGGTGTACGAAGACTTGCCGCTCGCCGTTGTCGGCGAGGAAGCCCTTCTGCCCGTGGCGGTCGATGCGCCCGTTGCGCTGCTCCAGGCGATTGGGGTTCCAAGGGATCTCGTAGTGGATCAGCCGGTAGCAGTGGTTCTGGAGGTTCAGGCCCTCGGCGGCGGCGTCGGTGGCGAGCAGAATGCGAACGTTGCTTTCTGCGGGGCCGGATTGGAAAGCATTCTTGACATCCTCCCGCTCTTCCACGTCCATGCCGCCGTACATCGTTAGGAGGCGTTCGTCTCTCGTGAACCCCTGCTGGGCGAGGATCTCCTTCAGCCAATTCTGTGAGGCCCGGTACTCAGTGAAGATGATGACCCGCTCGTCGCTCCATTTCTTGCCGGGCCGGATGTGGGTATTGAGCCAGTCGATCAGGCAGTTCACCTTGGAGTCGAGTTGGCCCACTGCCTTCTCCGCCCAGGTGCGCATCTGCTTGAGCAGGGCGAATTCGTCCCCTGTCGGCTCGCCAAACAGCAGTGAGGCGGTCTCTACGGCATCGGTTGTCGCCTCGTCGTACTCGCCGTCGTCGGCGTAGTCCTCATCGATACGGTCGAGTTCCTGCTTCAAGATACTGACGGACGGTTTACGAATGGCCGTGCCCCGCTTGGCCTGCCGCAACGACTTCTCGTGCCGGTCCAGCGTGGTCAGGAACGCAGCCGGGCTGGAGAACAGTCGCTTCTTCAGTGTCTTCAGGACGAACTCCGTCGCCATCTTCTCGGCATTGTCCTGTGCCCGTCCGACCCGGAGATCGCCGTATTGCCGGAGTGCGGCGTGGACGGCCCGCTCCTCGTCGGTGTACGGAACCTCGATGGGTTCCAGCACACGCTTCGGGAACCGAGGCGAGCCGTCCCATTTCGGCGGCAGTTCCGACTTCAGGCGCCGAACCATGACAGCGTTGAGTTGCTTGCGGTCGGGTGGTGTGCTACGGGCGAACCGCTGGTTATCGAGCAGTTCGAGCAGCGCCGAGAAACTCTCCGGGTAGCCGTTGTGCGGCGTGGCCGTCAGGAACAATTTGTGTTCGTAGTGCGGCACGAGCAGTCGGAGGGCCTGGGTCCGCAGCGAGTCCGTGGCGTAGCGGCCCACGCCTGACGGGGCGCAATTATGAGCCTCGTCCACGATCAGCAAGTCGAACTTGCGGGGGAAGACTGGCTCGTCCGGCCCCGGCAGCAATTCCCAGAACAGCCGCAGAGGGCGTTCCCGCTTGAGGAAATCGATGGAGGTGATCAGCCGTGGGAAGTGATTCCACGGGTTGACATGGATGCCTCGACTTCGGCGGAGCAGACCCATCAGCGTCGAATTCACGATGCGGAAGTCAAGGCCGAACTTGTCCCGCATCTGCTCCTGCCATTGCACCTGGAGCGAAGCCGGGCAGACGATCAATATTTTCCGAGTTCGGTGACGGATGATGAGTTCGAGCGCCACCATGCCCGCCTCGATGGTCTTGCCGAGGCCCACGTCATCGGCGACCAAGAGGTTGACACGTGGCATCTGGATGGCACGCACCACGGGGTCGAGTTGGTAATCCTCGATGTCAATGCCGGAGCGGAACGGAGACTGGATGGTTCTCACGTCCGCCGACGAGGAAGCGCCCCAGCGGACGGCATCCAGGAAGGCGTCGAGCCGCTCTGGAGGATCAAAGCCTGTTGGATCGGGAAGGGCCACCTTCTCGACCACCCTCGCCCCTGGCTCAAGCTCCCAAATGACGCTCAGTTCTTCGCCGAGGCCGTCGTCCTCGATCGACGCCAGCGTGACGAGATGCTGCGGCGACTCCAGACCGGCTTGCAGGCGTTCAGGTGGCAGCGTGCTGGCGGATACGTCTGTAACCATCCAGTTGCGTGACCGAACGCCGACCATCTGCCCCTGTTCAGGATGCGGCGAAGTGGTGGTAGTGGTAGTCATGCGGCTCGCTCTGGTCACATGCCGATCTGCTAGATTGCCTCAAAACCGCCAAAATCGGTAGCTTCGATTTTCAACACAGTACCAATCAATGGAGCAAGGCGTGGGTCGGCTTCGAGCCTTTGTTTCACAGGGGCCGTTTCAGCTTTTCCAAGAAGAATGAGCGACATGCTGACTTCCGAGTGTGAATTCTCACGCAGGCCATCTGCCATGCACTGCACGAAATAAGAGTCTTGGACAGGATAGCTAAAGCCGATTGACACTATGTTGTTCGCCCAAGCAAACGCCCGACGAATCGCTCCTTTGCTGCCCTCGATGATCTCCTTATCGTAGAGAGGTGGGACCACTAAGCCGTCGAGGAGTTCCTTGCGCCCAGGCAAGACTTCTTTGCAGTGTGCGCACCTGCGGTTATCAGAGGCAGGTTTGCCGCCGCCTCGTGGAACCACCTTGGAAAACCACTGAATGTGTGTGCGTTTGCAATTTTGACAAACAAGCATGTTCAGCGAGCCGTGTGGCTTGATGTACAACAAGTCCGCTTCTGCCCCGGCGGTTACGGGATAGCCGTTAATCGATGCCAGGTGAATGCGTTCGTAGGCCCATGACCTTGTAAATCGCCAAAACAGCGATTCATCAAGAACAGTGTCGTAGTTAAAGGAGATGATTCGGCTGTTCTTCTCAAAGATAAAAGCCCTGACCAGATTCTCGTAGCACGAATCTTGCCAATTCCTTGTGACTCTTCCTCTCGCCATCTCGTTAAATTCAGACAATGCATAAAAATAAGCCAAGACGACGCACCGCTGCGCTTTTCTAATGTCAGCCTCTATTGTCTCGACATCTCTTCCCTTAGCGTCACTAGCATAAAGAGCCTTTGGGTCGATATTGCGAATTCGGCCGATCAGGTTCTCCGGTTCGATGTTTAACAAGTCGTCGGTCGTCATCGAGATGCCTACCGCATCGAGACGCCCACGCAATTCCTTCAATTGCCTAATGAGATATTGAAGCCTAACTTGGTCCGCCCGATCTGCGGGTTCGGTATAGGTCCAGAGGTCGATCAGATCGAACGCCTTGACAGGATCGCTCTTGATTTTCCAAACGTCGTCGTTTGTTATCGAACTTCCGTCCTCCTTTTGGAAGTCAGTGGGACGAATCATGCGGCCAAGATCAAGGCTCAAATCGTTTGGATCTTTGAAGTAAGCCGTTAATAATGAAATCGTGGAGCGCAAGAAACCCCAGGACAGTGGGAAACCTAAATGAGCAGAAGCCCCTGCGCCAAAAATCCACAATGTCTTTGTCGTGTCGCCCCCGCCCATTGCAATTCCACGAGGTAGAAACTCCGCCTTTAAGGGCATCATCGTGTCATATCACTCCGTATAGCCTATTGCGGTCTTCCCACTCTGGCCTACACATCACGGCCCAAATAGGGGTAGCCCCTTGGTTTCCTTGTCTGCTTCCTCCTCATCCGACCGCATGTTGGCGATCACTCGGACAGCGATCTTGCGGCCCTCAACGACCACTGGCCGCCACCCAATCAACCAAATACAAATGCCACATCCTAATGCGAGTTCGCTTGCAATGACGAATCAATTAGATTATCCCTGAAAACGATTTTAAGCACAATAATAAGCAGCACAATCATGTTTAGAATGTTATGAATTCCATATTGGGTGACGTTTGGTTTGTTCGCTGCACGGCCTGCGTTTCGCCGAGGGGCACGTCATCGCCGAACATGTCCGGAGTCCGAAATCGCATTACGAAATTTCTACATATCCACACGTCTGAATTCCAACTGCTAGCGTCCCAATGCGGCGAGCATGGAGGAAAATTCACCTACTGCGACTTCAGGTCCACATTGGCGTTCGAGATCGAGGCGGGGCTCGCTCTCGAACGTATCAGTCGTGCCTTTAAGTTAAGCAGATTCGCCAAAAACTGCGAATGATGCAGCGGCATCACACCACCACGCCCGACAATGTCCCCGGCGTGCCAAGTTGATCGCCATTTCTTCTTTCACCGTCGAAAGATAGCGGAATCCTATCACCTGACTTATCGGGAAACAAGCTAGCATGTCGAGAATAAGCTGGTGATACCCTGGGAGGCCGACTGAACATTTGAATCGAAATGCCGCAAATACTTGCCTAAAAAAACTTATGACGCAGACAGGTATTTGAGACAGCTCCTGTTCTGGCAAGCACTTATGTCAACTGAAGGAGACTGCTCGGAAAGACTCCTATTTCCCAGACAGCCCAATAATCAGCCGTCCATCCTAACGCACCGTCACCGCCTCTGGCCTACCACTCCGGGGTGTCCGATATAGTCGTCACGGCAAGGACTTAGAACTCTACTTCTTCGAACCAACGCCATAAGGTCGCCCTACATACGCAAATGTCCGCATGTGTTAGAGGGCGGTCCGATGGGTGCTCGGCCCCGTAGGCCGTATTGACGATCGCCTTCGAGTCCTAGGGCCTACTTTGGTGGACAAGGAAATAGCTCCGGCACGGCTGATCCCGTAATTTCGAGGAGCTGACTTCGGCCCAGTATGTCGAACTCCTTGATCGCCTTGAGGGCCGCCGTCCGCCGTTGGAACTTCGGCACTACGCAGGCATCCCTCCACGTAGTAGTGGACCTGGACACCCGCTTCGCTCAACGGCAGGCGGGGACAAGCCCCTCACCCGCTTGATAGCCTGAATCGCATACCCGATTGGCAGCCCGGCGGTCTCCGTGCGGAACCGTCGTCCCAGGCCCACCAATCCGCCTCCAGGAGGACACCGTAGACTTGCAATCCGGTCGGCTCTACGGACGCCCACAGGAAGGGCGGCACATCTTCGTCGTCGCCGAACCACCACGGCACGTCCCGGAAGCGGACCGCCCCCGGCAGCACCTCGTAGACCCGTGCGAGGGTGTCCCAGTGGTGCTCGCTGAAGCGGTCCCAGTCAAGACCGTAGACCCGCTCGACCTCGACCAAGCAGGACACGCCGTCGATCGGGGTGGCCTCCAGGTTGTCGTAGTATGGTACGGGCACGCACAGGCTCCTTCACCTCGACCCAGCCTCGAGCTTTCCTCGCAGGGGACTCCCTCGGCCCCTCGGGGAGCCATACCGTCCCCATAATAACCCCTCGGCCGGTGTCAGGATGCCGATCCCCGCCTCGTCCGCTGTTATCAATCCATCGCCGTCAGGCCCCGTCCGACTCGCCCCTGAAGATCGACCGGTCCTGATCTTCACAGCTTCGGACCAAGATTCCCCAGGTTTAATAACCGACTGCCCGCCTACTCGGGTTTTCTCCGATTCCATGACACCGCCGGATCGGTCGTTGATAACCAACCACGCTCCGGAGGCCAGTCATGGCGACCCAGAAGCAACTTCGAGCGTCCATCACCGAGCAGATCGTCGCCGCCTTGGAGTCCGGCAGAACACCGCCGTGGCGACCGCCCTGGCGGGTCGGACCCAACGCTGGATTCCCCGCCAACGTCGTGAGCAGGAAGCCTTACCGGGGCATCAACCCGATCCTCCTGGAGATGGCGGCGTCCCGTCACGGCCTTACATCGAAGTGGTGGGCGACGTTCAACCAATGGAAGCAACTCGGCGGCAAGGTCATGCCCCGTCCCTTGCACGTCCCGCCGGGCAAGTGGGGTACTACCATCGTCTTCTGGACGCCCGTCGCCAAGACGGAGCGTGACGAGGAGGGCGATGAGAAGACCGACCGCTACTTCCTCATGCGGAGTTACACCGTCTTCAACGTCGATCAGGTCGAGGGCGACCACCTCGACCACCTACGGGTTGGGCATGAGGAGACTGACACCAACGGGCCGGTCGTGATCGACTACGAGCCCGCCGAGACGGCCATCGCCGCTACGAGGATCACGGTCCGTCACGGCGGCGAGCGGGCGTTCTATTCACCTTCCGAAGATTTCGTCCAGGTGCCGTCCAAGGCGTCGTTCACCGAGCCGGACGAGTACTACGAGACGGTCTTTCACGAACTCGTCCATGCCACCGAGCATCCGACCCGGCTGAACTGGAGCCGCAGGGAGGTGGAGAACACCTACGCCATGGGAGAACTGGTCGCCGAGATCGGGGCGTGCTACCTCGCCCGTGAGTTGGGCGTGCCGGCCTCGGAGAACCTGACCAACCACGTCGCCTACCTGGCGAACTGGCTCAAGGCGATGAAGAGCGACTCTCGCTTCATTTTCGTTGCCTCGTCGCAAGCCTCGAAAGCGGCCGACTACCTCCTCGCCTTCAGCCGCCCCCAGGCCGTCGAGACGGACGAACCGGAGGCGGTCCTGGCAGGATGATCGAACCGCCGGGCGACGGACGGCCGTCGCCCGGCGACACCGCCGGAGGGGGTGTCGCAACCACACCCCTTCCGACGGAGGTCACCATGACGACGATCGGCGAGTTGACGCTCGAAGACGCCGCCCGTGAGGCGGCGGGCAACTGGAAGCAGTTGGAGTGCTTCGTCTGGAACCGGCTCCAAGACCTCGACGACTCCGAGAACTGGGCCATCATCTACACGTTCAACCGGGACAGCCGCCTGCTCGACCTGGCCAACGCTGACGCCATTGCCGAGGCGCTGGAACTCTTCACCGATGGCGATGACCCTGAAGTGGTGATGGAGAGCCATTCCCACTGGGCGGTCGGCCACGTCGATGGGTTCAGCATCCAGGTCTACCAGGACGGCGAGATCACCGACGCCTTCCGAGCCTACCACGACCTCGCCGAGCGGCTCGCCGACTACCCGGTCCTCGACGAGAGTGGCTACGGCCGCCGGGAGTATGAGGCGACCCTGGAGAACATCGCCGAGGCCGCCTGGCGGCTGAAGGGCGAGTACGACCTGCCCGAGGACTGGGAGGGCGATGTGTTCTCCTGGCTCTGGGACCACCGCCATCGGGCCGTCGAAAACCGGGACGATCAGGGCGGCTACCCCGAGGAGGACGACCTGCGAGCCGCCTTCAAGGGCCTCGGCTACGAGCGGGTCGAAGACTGAAGACGATCGACACCGGCGGCGGGGGCAAGGAGGCCCCGCCATGCCGATCTACTTGACCGGTTTCATCGACGACCACACCGACCGCTGGAAGAACTACCACAGCGACATCCTCCCCCTGGGGATGATTGTCCAGCCCAAGACGTTCCGAGAGGGCTATCTGGGCCGTGCCGGGCTCTACACGTGGGTAGCGATCGACAACGGGCGGTTCACCGAGGCCGGACGCCGCCTCTTCGAGCCACGGGAGTACGACCGGCTGATCGGGGAGGGCCTGGAGCGGGCGGGCGACCACCTGCTCTTCGCCACGGCCCCGGACGAGCCCTTCGACTGGGCCGAGACCCTGCGGCTCTCCCGCCCTTGGCTGCGGCGGATTCGCCGCATGGGCTGCCCGGCCGCTCTGTGCGCCCAGGAGGGGATGATGCCGGGCGGCATCCCCTGGGATGAGTTCGACTGCCTCTTCATCGGCGGGGCTGACTCCTTCAAGGAGGGGCCGGTTGTGCGCCAAGCGTGCATCGAGGCCCGCCGCCGAGGCAAGTGGGTCCACATGGGACGGGTCAACGGTCTACGCCGCCTGATGATCGCCCTGGATTTCGGCGTAGACAGCGTGGACGGGACGTACCTGCTGCACGAGGCCCGGAAGGGTCGTGCCGAGGAGGCTCCGCACGATGTCGTCGGCTGGCTGCGGCAGATCCTCGTCGAGCGACGACGGAGGGTCCGCCGGGGCCTGGAGGGGCTTGAGGTCGATGCGGAGCGGCTCGACGCCATCATGGCTGACTTCTGATGCCGCCTGCTGACCCACGGGCTCTCTTCCAAGCCAGGAGGAGCGACACCGGCGGACGGGGTGTTAACCAACCCCGACCCCGGTGGAGACCCGTCGATGAAGATCACCGCATCATGCACGCTCAACGGTCACGACCTGACCGACATCCCAGTGATCAACCCCGGCGATTGGTTCGGGAAAGCATGGATGATCGAGAGCGGCGGCTCGTACTCGCCGCTGTACTTGGTCGTCGAGGCCGACAACATCTCTGACGCCATCGACGAGATGTCGGACGACCCGACCTATGGGCATCAGATCCACGTTCCCGAGAGCGACCTCGGGGACTACCCGAAGGACGACCGCCGCTACGACGCCAGCGGCAGGGTCATCGACCTCGACTGGGTAATGGTCCACGGGCGGGAGGGTTGCGACCTCCCATGCTCGATCAAGTACCACATCGAGTGCGAACCCGCCGGAATCGACCCCCGCCACTTCGCCGCCCGGCAGTTCGAGTGAGCGGCCACGGGCGGCATGGAGGCCGCCTGACACCGCCGGACGGGGCGTTGACCACGACACCCCTCACCGGAAGCCAGGCATGAGCGACCTGCTCGACCTCATCAACGACATCCGCAAGACCGTCCGCCCCCGCCCCACGTTCACACTGGAGCCGGGCCAGGGCGAGACCTACCGCCACGGCAGGCCGGTCCTGTATGCCCACAGCGTCTACGACCGCAGCTCAGTTCTTGCCGGGCAGCCTCGGCGACTCTGGGTCGCCCAGTGGGAGACGTGGGAGAAGGCCCGTGCCGCCCTGGCCGAGGCCCGCCAGGCTGACCGCACCTTCCGCTTCAAGGACTTCGGCGAGGTCGGCGGTACGACCCATATCCCCACGAGCATCCTGACCCGGCACCTGCCCGACGACGAGGGCTGACACCTCCGGGGGACTCGCCGGGGCCGCACCTCCCGGCGAGCCCATACCGCAGTGCAAAAGTTGGAATCCCCCGAGGCCACACATGAGCGAACTCCGAACCGGCTGCCCTCGTGCCGTCCAGGGAGGCACGCCCCGACGCCCCCGTGCCAGGGAGCAGAGACGACGCCGACGACGCAGGCGGGATCGCCGTTGACATCGACACCGACTGGCATGAGGCAGACATCACCACACGATCCACGAGAGGAGCATCGAGATGGCGTTCACCGCAGAGACCGGCGACCACAAGGTCACCCGCTCCGATATCTTCCTGGTCGATCCCCGAGCCCTGATCGTCGATTGGAAGAAGAACCTCTCCCGAAACGGCGAGGAGCCGCCCGTCGATGAGGCCCTCGTCGAGTTGGCGAAGGACATGATGCCCAAGAAGGGCCAGGGCGACTCCGAGGACGGTTCTTCGGGCCAGCTCAACCCGATCCTCACCCGCCCGCTGCCCGACCGCCGCCTGGAGGTTATCGGCGGCTTCCGCCGCATGCGGGCCGCCCTCTGGCTCATCGAGTCCGGCACGTGCCCGGACTTCAAAGTCAAGTACACCGTCAGCCGCCTCTCTGACGCCGAGGCGGCCCTGGTCAACCTTTCGGAGAACATGCAGCGGGAAGACCCACGTCCCGTACAGCTGGCGCATGCGATTCGGTCCTTAATCGAAGACTATGGCCTGGTCATGAAGCAGGTCGCCGGTCGGCTCAAGCGGTCGGAGACGTGGTGCAGCAACCTGCTGAACCTCGTGATGCTCCCGACGGCGATCCAGGAGAGCGTGGCCAGCGGCGAGACGCCGGTCTCGGCCGCCCTTGAGCTGGTCAAAATGCCGGGCGAGCAACAGATCCAGGTCTTCGAGTCGCTCGCCGGGGGAAGCGAAAAGATCACCGCCTCGAAGGTGAGAGCGAAGCGGCAGGAGGCCCACGAGGCGACTGGCGAGGGCGGCCCCGTACCCCGGAACCTGAAGCAACTCAAAGGCTTTTTGGAGGGCAAGACAGGCTCCGCCGACCCTGGCCATCTGCTCGCCGCCTACCTGCTCGACTACCTGGCGGGCAAACGGTCGGAGGAAGCCATGGAGAAGTCGTGGGACCGGGCCTTCGCCGAGCCCGCCGGGCCACGGATGACAGGCTGACACCGCCGGAGGGAGTGCGGAACGAAACCTTGCACCCCAATCCGGGAACAAGATCCATGTACACGCTGACCCTGACCCCAGACGAGCGACGGGCGTTCGATTGGGTGGGCGACCGCTACACCGCCGGGGCTGTCGCCGACCTGCTGCGGGACTGCATCCCCGAGGAGTCGCCCGAATGGGAGGAGGACGGCGACATCACCTTCAACCTACTGGAGCACATCGCCTGGCAGGTTCGAGACCTCGCCGAGGAGGAAGGCAACGCCTGGCCGTGCTTCGCCCCGGACCTGGCCGAGAAGCTCAACGACCTGTGCTGGAGCATCGTCTGAGACCGGCGATTGGGATGCGGGGAACTGCCCGCATCCCGGCCCCTCCCGGCATCCGCCGACACCTTCGGGCATGTCGGCGAGGTCGCAGAGGGCGACCTGAGAGGAACATGCACGATACGAGGGCGATCGATGCAGATGCGTTGTGAACGACGTGGTCAGGGCGAGGTCGGGATCGTCACGCACGACGACAGGGTCTTTACTGCCTTCGGGGCCACGGTGAGCGGCCACAACATCACGGCCTACACACGCACCGATGGCGATCGGATGGTCCTCACGAGATGGGGCGGCGGCCTGATGCTCGCCTGCCGCTCCGAGGTCGTCCGAAAGTACCACGAGGACTCGCTGGCTCTGATGTTCCGGCTGACGAACGGTCGGTTCATCGTGGGATACGCCCTCGGCGACGACGGAATGCTCTTCCGTGGCGAGTTGCTCGCCGGCTGCGGTGGCGAGCAGGCACGGCGTGAGGCCCTGAGACTGGCTGAGTACTGGGCGGAGATCGACCGGGAAGACGAGGCCGATCCCTGGCATGGAGTGCCTGACGAGGACAACTCCGACGGATGGTAAGCGGAACGCTCCGGGCCATTGCAGTGAATGGCCCGGAGTGACACCACCGGATATGGCGTCAACAACTGCCACACCGAATCGGAGCGATCATATGAGTCAACAAGCGACAAAGACGCCCAAGTTCCATCCAGGTCGGATCGTCGCCACCCCTGGTGTGCTCGAAGTCATCAAGGCCAGCGGGCAGAGCCCCGAAGTCTTCATCGGTGCTCACCTCGAAGGCTACTGGGGCGGTGACCTCTGCGAGGAGGATCGGCTCCGCAATGAGGAGGCCCTGATCGACGGTTCCCGGCTGCTGTCGGCGTACAGGACGCTCCGGGGTGAGAGGCTGTGGATCATCACCGAGGCCGTCGGTGACGACGGGCGTCGGGCGTCGAGCTGCCTACTGCTTCCAGAGGAGTATTGATTTATCCCGGCCTGGATTGCACCGGACCCACTGACACCAGCGGGTCTGGTGCGAGATCAAGTCCACCCTTAATCGAGGACCAACCATGACCGACCCTACCGAATCCACCCGTCGCCAGATGCTCGTCGAAATCAACGCCGCCCCCGGAAGCCGGGAGTATCTGGAAGCCAAGCACGGCCAGGTGTGGAGCACCGACCAACTCCAAGAGGACTTCGAAGTGCTGGGCTTCATGGCACCGCTCGTCGCCGTTCGGCGCAAGGCGGACGGATTGAAGGGAAGCCTGACGTTCCAGGGCTCGCCGAGATTCTACTTCGGATTCGAGCCTCACCGGGGCTGACGTTGCTCAAAGGCCATCGAGGTTCGCCCTCCAGTGGCGAACCTCGGCCCCGCCTCGTCGAGGGGCTTCCCGCCCTCAGACGAAGTGGACCGGGGGCCGTAGATTCTGCGGCTTTGAGTGCATCACCCCGCCGCCGCATCGTGCCGACGTTGCGGGACGGTAAGCGAGCGGAGGAGTTATGACGACACGACAACAGGTCGAGCGAGAGCGGCTCATGTTGATTCTCATCGTCTTCAGTCTGATCTTGCTCTTTCTCCTGGGCTGATGAGTGCAGCCCGGACGGTGAGCCTCACGGCGATGATGATCACAGCCCCCGCCGTGAGGCCCGGTTTCTGGCGGTCCGGCGAGAGTCCTACTTCGTGAAGAGGAGCCTGCTGTTTCAGGGCTCGCCTTGGTTCTACTGAGGTTTCGAGCCCCGCCGGGAATGACACCGGCTCAGGGGTTGTCGAGGTCAGCCTTCCGGGGGTGTACCTTGGTCTCGTCCTCTCGCTCTTCCTCCTTCCAACCCGCCTGCTTGAGTCGTTTCTTGTTGGTCCGCATCGAGTACTGCTCGAAGTAGGTGAAGTTCGACTGGCAGTAGAACCTCTGTTCGGAGCCGCTCCAGCGTACGAACTGGATCTCGAACTCACCCACGGCGTCGTCCTCGATGTCGAGGCCCGGGTACGGGGCGAAGGGCAGTTCGTCGAACCGCTCGTAGCAGAGGTCTCCATCCTTGCACTTCAGGTAGATCTGGAACGTGACGGAAAACATCGGCTGCCTCTCCGGTGGCCCGAAGGACCAGGCCGTGCGAGCGCTATCGGTCATGAGGAAGTCGAACCGATCAAGCGAGCGAAGGGCCGAACCCTCGAATGGCAATGGAGGTAGACTCGTAGTTTCTACGGGGTCGAAACCGAGCCCTAAACGAATTAGCAAAGACCGTCATGATTGGATAGGAAATTCACTTGCTAAAGTTTCCCGGAGGTAATTCATGATCGTCCGACATCACCATGAGGGACACTGGTACATCGTTCAATTCCCCGAAAGAACGAGAGTTCACCTGTCAAGCCTGACTGGGATGACCGTGCTCTCCGTCCCATGGAAAAGCCGGGAGATTCCCATCTTTGACGATCCCAGTGATTTGATCGTGGAACTCGCAAGGTCCGGCACGTATGGCCTTCGCCTCGTCACGGCCGGGGCGACATGGAGACATTCGACTTAACGCCATGATGTCTGTCTGGTCGTCGTCCCCTGCATCTTCCCCGCTGACACCTGCGGGCCGGTCGTCGGAAGCAACACAACCGGTGACCTGACGAGGAGATGCGAACGATGACGACCGAGACGCTGCACGAGACCTTCACCCGCCTCCTTCCTGAACTTGAGGCGATGGCCCTGGCCCGCTTCCGGGGCATCGGTCCCGAGGCTCGCCAGGAGGCCCTCCAGAACACGACCTGCCTGGCCTGGAAATACTGGGGCCGCCTCGCTGAGCAGGGACAGGTCGAGGACGAGGGCCTGCTCCGCAACGTCTGGTGGTACGCCGTCAAGCAGACCCGTGTCGGGCGGCAAATCACTCGTGGCGACGGCAAGCGGGGCAAGGGTCGCCAGGATGTGTATGACCGGGCTGGGGCCGCCGTCGAACACATCGACTTCAGCCTGTTCGTTGGCTGCATGACGCCGATCCCCGATCAGGTCGCCTTCCGGCTCGACCTGCCCGCCTTCCTGGCGACATTGAACGAGCGACAGCGGGCGATGGCGTCGGACCTGGCCTCGGGCATGACGACGACCGAGGTGGCGAAGCGGCACGGGGTGACGCCGGGGGCGGTCAGCCAGTTCCGCACTCGCTTCAAGCTGCTGCTGGAGAGGTTCCACGAGGCTGCCTGATCGGTGGACGGGGACGGCAGGATGGCCTGTCGTCCTCGATGACACCGGCGGGCTGGTTGTGGGAAAGGTGAGGAGCCGCCTGGCTCGACCCGCCCTGAAGGCGGGGGGTGGCGGAAGTGGGTTGGTGGTAGGCGGCGAACGGGGTCGTGCTGCAAAAGATTCCGGCCAACAATTCCAGGGGAAAAAGCAAAAGTTGGTCCCATGCCCCCCGGTAGGTGGAGCGAGACCGTGGGGGTGTTTCATTATTTGTATCTTTCAATTCGACGGGGTGTCCCTGTACGCCCAAAAACGTCTGCGGAAAGTCGGAGTCCCAAAATACGCCGCAGCCAGAAAAACGCAGTCGGTAGGGTTCGACGCCGGACGGAAACTGGCTTGGACCCCACATGGCGGTGGTGATTGACAGAGAGCATGGCCCTGGACGAATACACTACTACTAATCCACTACACTCCATTCTCGGTACACACCGGGGGCTTCCCTCCTCGGGTCTTCTTAACATATGAAGAAGAAGATCGAGAAGTCCAGGCGGAGGATCAGGGACTTGCGTCCTCCATGGCTGATGGTTCATTCGCTCCCTGAAGCGACATTCCGCCTGAACTGCCTGTTGGTCCGAGCAAATTGCCTATTTCCCAGGACAATTTGACGATGTTCCCAGACAATCATGGCGATCAGGAGTGTTGCGGAAGATTATGGCGTTTTCAACCCGAGTTGATGGACCAGGACGTAGCCCCGAGTACGAGATCGACTACTCGCCCGTTGCCTGGAAAACCCCGCTCCGTGTTTTAGGAGAGGTAAAACACCTTGCACCGCAATCCGTTTCCCCTACGGTCAACAGCTTGAGACAGCTGGTCAGGCCGCCTTGCCTCACTCCCACCCAGCCGATCTTGGACGATACGCCCCGTTCAGGCCGGGCTGATCTTTTGGTGGTCGTTTTCTGACGGTGAAAGACCACATCGACAAACCGCTCGAGCCGTCGTCGGGCCGAGACCATCGGCACTCATATAGTAGTCTGCTTGTGTTCTAAATGCCAAATATTTCTGTTGCTGGTCCGGGGAATCATCCTGGCCGGTGGCACGGTCACCCGAACTTTCGACTTTTTGCCGGTCGTAGAGTTGGCCATGTCTCTCTTCGATCGTTCGGCGTAAGCGAGTCAGATGTTTACACCCGCCCTTATCTCAAACTCCACTTTCGGGCCGAAAGTAACTCCACGTTCCACTCGTTTTGGTCCGAAAGCGTCTCAGAAATCCATCAACCTTACGGAATTTTATGCCCGAATCCTGGAGTCAGGCTAAATTCTGACAAAATGTGCACATGCGTTTGCAAATGAATCGGACTTCAGTATGATCATTCTCGCCGGTCGGGCGCCTCGCCCGGCCCGCCACGGGATAGTCACACCGTTCCTGCCAAGGAGGGCAGAGCAGCATGAGTCCGCACGATGAGAAGGACGACAAGGTGGTCTGCGAGAGGATTGGGGACGCAGCAGGCGAGCGGCCTTTGCGGGTCGATTGGCACTCCCTGTTCGACGAACTGGCCGGCGACTTCGACGCCGACGATGTAGAGTTCACTTCGTTCGCCGAGTTGAAGGATTACGTCATCTGCGGGCTGGCGGAGCAGATCAGCCGCCTGTCGGAAATCGCCGAGCAGGTCCGGGCGGCCGATCGCTTCGAGGATCTCGACCTGGGCTGGTGGTCCCCCCTGATCGAACAGATCGAGGACGGCGGGGGCCAGTAAGTCGCCGCCTCAACGAACTGGGATCGGACCCGGCTTGACGGGCGGCGAATACCTGGGGAGCTTAAGGGAGGCCCTGCCCGAGACGCTCGACGCCATGCTGCCCGATCTGGTGGTCTACATCGCCGGCACCGACCCCCTTCGTGAGTGCCCCGCTGGCCCGGTATCGGCTGACGGCGGGCGACCTGGCCGAGCGTGACATGCTCGTCGTGGACATGGTGGGGGAGTGGAAGATCCCGCTGGAGATGGTCCTCTCGGGCGGCTACTCGGCCGAATCCTGGAAGCTCCACGCCGACGCCATCTTGGACATCCTGGAGAGGTTCGACCGTGCGTCCTGATCGGTCCCGGCTCCTCTCAATCGCAGTCCCAGGTGGCCCGACAGCGACCGCATGTGCGGCAGCGGTAGACGTACAGGCTGGGGCTCCCCAACTCGACCCGCTCGTAGCCCCATTCCCTCGCCTCTTCGTCGGGGTCGAAGAGGGATTCGTAGAAGGCGTCGAGGTCAGCCGGCTGGAGCGAATCCACGGCGTTGCGCCAACCGCCCAGGTACGTCATCGGCCGCCGGCAGCAGAACAACCATCGCTCGCCCTGCCAGGAGTGAAAGCCGGGCGTGCGGAGCAGCTCCCAGAGGTGCTCGGGCGGCACTCGGACGCCGTACCAGTCCTCGTCCGGCTCGATGGCGACGACCTCGAACTGGTCAGTCCGCAGCCCCGGCACGCCGTGCGTGACGCCCTCGAACGCCTGGTCGGAGGAAACCATCCCGAACTCGGTGTCCTTGGTCATCGCCGCCTTGCCCGCCCGAACACAATCATAGCAGGCGAGGAGCTGCTTCTTGGCCCTGAGCGATTCGGGGAACGGGACCGTCGAGCCGCACCCACGGCAGGCCACGTCCTTCCGCCCGGCCGCCGATAGCCCGTTCTCCACGCCGCAGGACGGGCACGGCAGGATCAGGTCATCGCCGATGCCCAGCTCGAAGCAGTGCTGGCCCCCGGCCCCGCAGAGGCGGCAGGTAGCAATACCGACGTAGTCGCTTGCCTCGTCCGTCGGGGCCTCGAACAGAGGGAACGGGATGTCAAGGCCGGCGAAGGTCGGCATGAGATCACTCCAGGGCCGTTCATAAGATCAGAGGCGAATGGGATCGTCACCGGGGACTCGGACCAGTGTCCCGCCGCCCACGCCGAGGGCCGCCCAGATAGCCCGGCCCGACGGCTCCAGGGCGAGCGACACGACCGGGGCCTCGGGATGGACCCGGACCCGCTCCAGGAGCCTGCCGTCGGCGACCCGGTAGAACAGGACGTGGCCGCCGCTCGCCCCGCAGGCCAGCGTCTTGTCGTCCACGAAGATCACCTCGGTGAGGAAGCCCATCTCGTGCCCCGCCTGGGCGAGGTTGCGCCCATCCCCGGTCGCTCCGGCATCGACCGAGGCGGCCCACCGCTGCGCCCACGACCCGACCTCGTACAGCACCACGTCGCCCCGCCAGCCCCTCGGGCGAGCTTCGTAGCAGGTCGCCGAGGTCTCGAAAAGAGCCAGCGATCCGCCGTCGGGGCTGAAGGCCACGTGGGCCAGCGTGTCCACGAATCGGCTACCA
>Ga0182745_1000738_pt1 | contig 34123 bp, 25 predicted proteins | sample eDN3rd30CKraftBY_FD_128523 | JGI IMG/M metagenome (GOLD analysis project Ga0182745, IMG submission 128523) | Enriched backyard soil microbial communities from Emeryville, California, USA - eDNA 3rd pass 30_C Kraft BY (version 2) (version 2) | ecosystem: Environmental > Terrestrial > Soil >...
AGGCTTCGGCGACTTCGTTACCTCCACCGCCGCTCCGATAGCTTCCGGCTGGAGCGATCACCCTTGGCCGGGTGGGACTTACACCCACTGGGAAACTGTGCCTTATCACGGCGCACCATTATTTCAAAATAATGAAATAGAAATCGATTCACTCGCTGGCGCTTCGGGCTTGTGAAAGACATTCACTCGCTGGCGCTTCGGGGTGGCACGGAAGAGATTCACTCGCTGGCGCTTCGGGCTTGTAAGGAGAAAATCACTCGCTGGTGCTTCGAGTGAGCGCGGAGAAACCTTGCTCGCCGTCAGGCCTGGGACGAGCGAGCAAGGCCGTCAACGGTTAACCAGGCTGTTCCTCTCTGGAGACTCCAGGGTCGAACCAGGGGTAGGCGGCGGGGAGGACGACGAGCTTCAGGAGCATGCTGGTGAGCAGGCCGCCGATGACCACGGTGCCAAGCGGGCGCTGAACTTCGGCCCCCGCTCCCTGGGAGACAGCCATGGGGACAAAACCAAGGCTGGCGACCAGGCCGGTCATGAGGATGGGGCGGAACCTTTGGAGCGAGGCATCGAATACGGCTTCGCGCGTCTCCAGCCCTTCAACGAGCTTCTGGCGGATCGCCGCGACCAGCACGAGGCCGTCGAGGACCGCGACGCCCGAGAGGGCGATGAAGCCGACGCCCGCCGAGATGCTGAAGTTCAGGCCGCGGAGCCAGAGGGCCATGACGCCTCCCACCACGCCCAAGGGGACGCCCAGGAAGATCAAGAGACCGAGCCGAAGCGACCCGAAGCTCGAGTAGAGCAAGAGCAGGATCAGCAGCAGGGCCACCGGCACCACCAGGGCGAGCCGCTTCGTGGCCGACTCGAGGTTCTCGAACGTGCCGCCCCACTTCAAGATGTAGCCGCGCGGGAGCGGGACATCAGCCTTGATCTTGCGCTGGGCCTCGGCGACAAAGCTGGCGAGATCGCGGCCTCGAACATTCGCCTGCACCATCACCCTGCGCTGGCGATCCTTGCGCCAAACCTCATAAGCTCCGTCCTCGATCCGCACCTCGGCCAAGTCTTCCAGCGGGATCATGCGCCCCTGCGGATCGGCGATCCGTAACGCGCGCACCGCATCGACGTCGTGCCTCGAGCGTGCATCGAACCGGACCTGCAAGGCGAATCGTTTTTGGTCCACGACCACCTGGCCGACCGTCTTTCCTCCCAGGGCGGCCACCACGTCGAGCACGTCGGCCGCGGCCACCCCGTAACGCGCGATCCGGTCGCGATCCACGATCACCCGCAGGTACGGGAGCCCTTCGATCGTCTGGGCCTTCACGTCCACCGCGCCCGGCACGGTCTTGAGCGAGGCGGCGATGGCCCGCCCTTTCTCCTGGAGAATGTGGAGGTCGTCTCCCGAGAGGTCGATGCCCAGGTCGGCCTGAACGCCGGAGAGCATTTCATTGAATCGCGTCTCGATCGGCTGGCTGAAGCTCAGGGCCGCTCCCGGGAGCAGGTTGTTCGCAATGCGCTCGATCCCCGTGATCAGCTCCTGCTTGGAATGAACACGTTTCCAATCCTCTGGTTCCTTGAGGAACAGAAAGACGTCGGTCCGGTTCATTCCGGCCGGGTCGAGACCGATCTCAGGGCGGCCCGTGCGGCAAACGATCGAGCGGATCTCCTCCGGGTACTCCTTCAACAGCGCTTGCTCCAGGCGGGTGGAGTCGGTAAGCCCTTCATCCAGCGAGGAGTTGGGCGGACGGGTCACCACGAGCAGGATGTCCCCTTCGTCGAGCTTGGGGATAAACTCTCCGCCGAGTTGGGACGCGACCGGCACCGTGGCGGCGAGGGCCGCGACCGCCCCCAGCGAGACCCAGACTGGATGAGCGATGGCGAGGGAGAGCAGGGGGGCATAGGCTCGCTTCGCCACGCGGATCGGCCAGGCCTCGCGTTCCGAGGTCCCCGGCTTCAGCACGAACGAGGCGAGTACCGGGGTCGCCGTGAGTGAGAGCAAGAGCGAGCCGGTCAGGGCGAAGATGACCGTCAACGCCATCGGCTGGAACATCTTCCCTTCCACCCCCTCGAGCGCGAGCAAAGGGAGATGAACCAGGACGATGATCGCCACGCCATAAACCACGGGGCGCCTCACCTCGAACGTCGCGTCGCGAATCACTTCAAGCACCGAGCTGTCTCGAGGGGCGTGAGCGAGCCGCCCCACGCAGTTCTCGATCACGATGACCGCGCTATCGACGATCAGGCCGAAGTCGATGGCTCCCAGGCTCATCAGGCTCCCCGCGATCCCGAAATAGGCCATCAAATTCCCCGCGAATAGCATCGACAGAGGGATGGCCAGCGAGACGATCAGGCCCGCACGCAGGTTCCCCAGCAAGGTGAGCAAGACGAGGATGACCAGCACGCCCCCTTCCACCAGGTTGTGGGCCACCACGTGGATGGCCTTATCGATCAGGGTGCTTCGGTCGTAATACGTCTCAACGACGACCCCCTCGGGCAGCGTGCCTTGAATCTCCCTTAGCTTCTCCTTGACGCGCTCCACCACGACCCTGGAGTTCTCGCCGGCGAGCATGAGGACCGTGGCCGTGACCGCCTCGCCCCGGCCGTCTCGGGTGACAGCCCCCTGGCGAATCATGGGAGCGTTGGCCACTTCTCCCACGTCTCGAACCCGGATCGGCGTTCCCGAAGGGGTGGTGGCGAGCACCACGTCTCCCAGGGCTTTCAGGTCGCTGATCAGGGCCTCCCCACGAATGACCCGGAGATCCCCATTTTGCTGGATGTAGCCACCGCCGGAGTTGCCATGGTTTCGGCTCACCGCCTGAAACACCTGGCTCACCGAAATCTTCCGCGCGGCCAGTCGCTCGGGATCGAGCCGGACCTCAAACGTCTTCAGCTCTCCGCCGAAGGCGTTCACCTCGATCACCCCTGGCACTCCCTTGAGCGGCCGGGCCACGTCCCAGTCGAGAATCGTCCGTAGCTCCATCTGGGTGCGCGGGTCGATCGCCCCGGGGGCGTTCTTAACCTCGAACTGGTAGATCTCTCCGAGCCCCGTGGCGATCGGCCCCATGAGAGGCTCTCCGAACTCCTTGGGGATGACCTGCTCGACCTCCTTGAGCCGCTCCCCCACTTGCTGCCGGGCCCAGTAGAGGTCGGTCCCCTCATCGAAGATCACCGAGACGAGCGAGAGGCCGATCTGCGAGATTGAGCGAACCTCGCGAATCTTCGGGATTCCGTTCATCGCGTTCTCGACCGGAACGGTGATGAACTGCTCCACTTCCTGAGGCCCGAGCGCGGGGGCGTCGGTCAGGGCCATGACCTGAACCGGGGTGATATCCGGAACGGCGTCGATGGGGAGATGAGCCAGCGAGTAGGCCCCGGACGCGGCCAGGGCCAGCAAAGCCAGGATCACGAGCCCCCTGTTGCGCAGCGAGGCGAGAATCAGAGCGTCGAACATCATTCCACCTCGCTTGCGCCCAGGGCCTCGTCCGCCGCCTGGATCGTCCTGGCCTTCAGCTTCGACGCCCCTTGAACCACCACCTCGTCACCGGCCGACAGCCCCTCCGTCATGGCGATTAGCCCGTTGGAGCCACCTCCCGCTTGAACCGGCCTGCGTTCAAAACGCTCGGGACCGAGCTTCACGAACACGTACGTCCCCCGCCCCTGGGTCACCAGGGCCGACTCGGGAACCGAGACCGCCTCGTACGTGCCCAGGCACGAAACCGTCGCGCTGATGAACATGCCTGGCTTGAGCAACCGGTCGGGGTTCGAGGTGCTGGCCAGCAGCTTCACGCTCCGGCTCGCCTCGTCCACCAGGTCCCCTCGATAGATCACCTTCCCCTCGAACGTCTTGCCCGGATAGGCGGGGGACTCGAAGGCGAGGGTGGCGTCCTTGGCCCGGGCCAGGACATCGAAGTCGTTCTCCGTCACGTTGACCTCGAGCCAGACGGTCGAGAGGTCGGCGATCGTGAACAAGGGGGCGGTCGCGTCGAGGGCCACCCCAGGGGCCACCTGCTTGCGGTCGATGATCGTTCCGTTGAACGGGGCGACGAGGGCGTAGGTGCTCAAGGGGTCGTGGTCGTGCGCCCGGGTGGCGGGAGGAACGGCCTGGTTCTCGCTCTCCGCCTCCTGATCCTCGAGTGAGACGTCGGACGAGTCGACGCCCAGGATCTTCAACTGTTCGTGGGCGACCCCCACGGCGGTCCTGGCCTGCCTCCTGGCCTGCCGCGCCTGGAGGTTCGTCATTTTCATGTCGTATTCGGTCCGGTCGAGCAAGGCCTGGTAGGTGGCCGCCGCCGCCTCGTAGGCCCCCTTCGCCTGCTGAAGTTGGCTGAGCGAAACCACCTTGCTCCTGGCCAACCCTTCGTTTCGCTCGAGTGCGGCCTGAGCCAGCCGATAGGCGGAATAGGCCGTCATGATGCGTTCGCGACCGGCTCCCACGGGCCTCCCTTCCAGGCGGTGCTGGATCGCGTCGGGGTCGTCCCCACGCCTGAGCCCCTTGATCAATTCGAGCGTGTTCGCGTACGCCGCCTCCTGCCAGAGCGCCTGGGCCTCCGCCACTTCCAGGCTCTGCAACTGGGTCCGCAGCTCGAGCCGGGCCCGACCCACTTCCCGGCTATCGACCGTCGCCAGCACCTGACCCGCCTTGACCTCCTCTCCAAGGTTCACATGGATGGCTCGCACCACTCCGGGCGACCTCGGCGTGATCACGGCATAGCGGCCCAGGTCGGGGGCGACCCGGCCGGGGGCTCGCATCGAGTGGGCCACCGCTTTCATTTCCCCCCTGGCCGTCCTGAGCTGAATCGCCTCTTGCTGGGCTCGCGTGAGCTCGATCGAAGGCGAGCTCACACTCCCGACAGATGCGGAACCCGCCTGGCTCGAGGCCGCTTTCGCCAAAGGGCGCATCAACGTTTCGGAGCCCGTTGAGCTCGAGGCACGAAACAGCCCTCCTCCAAGCCCCAAGACGCCACACAACACCCCCGTGCCCCAGATCAGGGTTCGCCGATCGGGACGAGCGAAACGCCTGGCCTCGCCTTTTGAACGGGCGGACGGTCTCAACCCGCCAACATGGTCAGTCGCCTCGCAAGCCGCCCGTTCGAACGCCTGGGCCGAACCGTGGTCTACCGCCTCACTCATGCCCGTCATGGCTCGTTGCTCCCATCCATCCGAAACGATGAAAAATGCCCGCCGCGTAACTCGACGACAGCTCATTTCCTGGCAAGGCCTTACAACGCCTCGGATCCGTCGCGTGGCATGAACGGAAGACACGCCACCGAAACAAATCGCGACTCAAAGCCTCCGCTCCGCGCATCGATCCTCCTGGCGCATTCCAGGAGGAACCGGCCTCGCTCAATCCAAACGAAGGATAGCGAGCCAACCTTAGCGCACCGTGAGTCGAGCATTAATTCGGCTTAAGCGGCCCCTGAACGGGCGCCTAAAGAGGTCGTTCCACGAAGGACGTGGGAGTCCTGATTTCCCGGGAGCGCGGGCGTCTTGCCCGCAATGGGAGTTCGAATGGGCGACGCTCCCAGAGAAAACGTCCTTGCACGGACCAAGCACGACATGGCTGGTGCGTCCACGCTGACGCTTGACACACCCTACAAATCGACCGTCTTGCTAGACATCGGCTCAAACTAATCATTTATTCAAATTATGCTCATAACTTGAATTTAATTCGAACTAGCCACTACCACACTTTCACCACTAAATCAACATCTTTTTATTTTCTCACCTAAACAACCAATTATGCCGAATTTTCAGCATGCTCGCAAAGCAAAACATCCTAATGCTTCAAATAACGTCAGTACCGATATTTAAAATTCAACTCGTTTCATTAAGGTCGGCTCCGCATGGGTTCGACCACGCGTTTGACAATCTCGAAGTCTCGCCGTAGTTGATCGTGCTTGAGACGGACTCCACGCAAACGCTCTTCCAGCAGGTCCGAAGCCGCGGTTTGCTCGAGATTGGAAATCACGGCGCTGGGAGGTTGGTCGAGCGACTTGACGCGCCGCTTCGCTCGGGCGAGTTGAATTTCGACCTCCTTGAGCTCGACACGTCGCATCTCGAGTTGAGATTGGGTTTCGGCGATGCTCATCTCCGACTGATGCATGGCGAATCGCGAGGTGTACTTCTTTTGTCTTTGGGCCTCCACGTCAGCTTTCGTCGCCAGGGCGATGCGCATTCGCAGCTCCGCTTCATTGAACTCGACAAGCTTCGCCCTCCGGTATATCTCGAAAAACTCCACGTCCTCGCGAGCCCTGAGCTTGAGCTCCGCCCTGGGGTTGTCCGTCGATGGCAAGGAGGCCTCATCCGGGTCTGGCTCTGGTTCCGGTCGAGGATCCGCGACCGGCTCCGGCGCATTCTTCGTGGGCTGGGCCGCGGGCGACACGGGGGGCTGGCTCGGAGCAACCTGAGCTCCGGTCGCCGAGATCAAGGCCAAGAACACGACCGAGACGACCAGAACCGGAGCGAATCGCGTGGCCAGGCCTACCATTTCAAGCCCCTTTCCAGGTGAAGACACGAGGCGAGATCGAAAGCGGAGAGCGGGATCCATTCTAGCCAGACGAAAATCGGTTTGTTATAGGTTAAAGGACGTGCGAGGGGACGGCCTCATTCAAAACAGAATGAAACCCGTCCCAAGTGGAAATGGGCGAGAAGCCAATCCAATCCAGCCCAGGTCTCTTCGCCCCCCAACAAACAGCATCAAAACATGTCGGAGATCGAACGCGTCATGGTGAAAACGAGCGACTACCTGGCCCTCGACCTCGGGGCGGAGAGCGGCCGCGGGCTGCTCGGCAAGTTCGACGGCCAGATGCTCGTCCTGGAAGAAGTTCACCGCTTCCCCAATGGGCCGGTCCGCCTCTTCGACACGCTGCACTGGAACATGCCCCAGCTCTGGGAGGAGATCAAAACCGCCCTGGCAAAGGCAAGCGCCCTCAACCCCGCGCTCGATGGGGTGGGCGTGGACACCTGGGGCGTGGACTTCGGCCTGATCGGCCGGGGCGACACCTTGCTGAGCAACCCGGTCCACTACCGCGACGCACGCACCGACGGCATGTTCGAGGCGGCGTTTCAACGCGTCCCGCGCGAGCGAATCTACGAGATCACCGGGCTCCAGTTCCTGCCGTTCAACACGCTCTACCAACTCCTGGCGCTCAAGTTGGCCAACTCCCCATTGCTGGACGTGGCCGAGACCCTCTTGATGATGCCCGACCTGTTCGCCTGGCTCCTGACCGGCCGGCGCGCGGCGGAGCGAACCGACTCCTCCACCACCCAGCTCCTCGACCCAAGAACGGGAACCTGGTCCGACGAGCTCTGCCGCGACCTGAACCTGCCCCGCGCGATCCTGCCCGAGTTGATCGAGCCCGGCACCGAGATCGGCACGATTCGCCCGGCATTGGCCCAGGAGTTGGGCATCTCGAGCCACCTGAGCGTCCTGGCCCCCGCCACCCACGACACCGCCAGCGCGGTGGCCGCGGTGCCGGTCACTCGAACGTCCGGAGGCGCCTCGCTCGACCCACTCGCCCCCCCCGACTGGTGCTACCTGAGCTCCGGCACCTGGTCGCTCCTCGGGGTCGAGGTCCCTCGGCCTGTGATCACCAGTGAAACTCTCCGAGTCAACCTTACGAACGAGGGGGGAGTCGCGGGCACGACCCGGCTGTTGAAGAACATCATGGGTCTCTGGCTGGTCCAGGAGTGCCGGCGCACCTGGGCACGAGCAGGCCGAGAGATCTCGTACGAGGAGTTGGCCGCACTGGCCGCCGACGCTCCTCCCTTCGCCGCCCTGGTCGATCCCGACGACCCGTCGTTCCTGGCCCCCGGAGACATGCCCACGCGGATTGCCGAGTTCTGCAAGCGAACCGGCCAGTCTCCGCCCCAGTCGGAAGGGGCCTTCGCGCGATGCGCCCTGGAGAGCCTGGCCCTGAAGTACCGCTGGACGATCGAACGCCTGGAGCGGATCCTCGGCACGACGATCCGCACCATTCATGTTGTCGGGGGCGGCACGCGCAACCGCTTGCTCTGCCAGTTCACCGCCGACGCCTGCGGCCGGCCCGTACACGCCGGCCCGATCGAGGCGACCGCCATCGGCAACATCCTCTTACAGGCCATGGCCCGCGGCAAGGTCGGCTCCCTGGCCGACGCCCGAGCCATCGTGGCCCGCTCATTCCCCGTCGAAATCTACGAGCCCCAAGCCACAAGCGCCTGGAACGAGGCGGCCGCTCGCTTCGCGGCTCTGGTCCCCGCCTGACACGCAACTTCGCGTGCGGGAAGTCCAAAGAAGCTTCCTCAGTCAAGCAAGCAGCCTGAACATGTCTTGAACTCTACAGCAAATCTGTTCAGGCCGAATGGTTCACGACCTTGCACGTTCGTCCCCGGCGCAGCGTGCGAATTGCATTCTACAAACCCAAAGCGCGAGCGAGTGAATCTCTTCGCTTTTACAAGCCCGAAGCGCAAGCGAGTGAATCGCATTTATATAACATTCACCTATCGTGAGACCTCACAAAGAGATTCACTCGCTCGCGCTTCGGGCTTGTAAAGAAAAAAATGAGGCCGCGAGCAGTGAATCGCATTTATACAACATTATCCTATCGTGAGACCTCACAAAGAGATTCACTCGCTCGCGCTTCGGGCTTGTAAAGAAAAAAAGAGGCTGCGATCAGTAAATCGTATTTATACAACATTCTCCTATCGTGAGATCTCACAAAGAGATTCACTCGCTTGCGCTTCGGGCTTGTAAAGAAAAAAAGAGGCCGCAAGTGAAGATAGCATCATTATTCATGGGCTCAGGGGCACCGTTCGCTCAAGGGGCGGGTTGAAGGATGGCGGTGATGGCGTGATGATCGGAGGGAGTTCGCCCCTCCTTCTGGGCCCGGACGATGGCGGCTTCCTTGATCGTCCAATCGGTGGAAACACCAATCCAGTCGATGCGCGAGGTTGAGCGAGAATCAGCACGGAAGCCCGAGGTGGTCCCTTCCTCTTCGGGTTTACTCTCCGGGTGAGAAGCCCGGTAGGTATCGATGATCCGCCGAGACGAGGCGGGCTCTGCGCGGAACAAGACCTGGTAGGGCTCGCTCCCTTCTCGGCTGTTGAAGTCGCCGGTGACCACCACGCGGCAGTCCGCGCCAAGCTCGTCGATCTTCTTGCGCAGAAGGCGGGCCGATTCGATTCGGGCGAGCTTTCCTCGATGATCGAAGTGCGTGTTGAAGAAGGCGATCGGCTTTGACTCGGGGTCGGCTCGATCCTTGAGCTTGATCCAGGTTGTCATGCGCGGGAGTGAGGTGTCCCACCCCTTGCTCCCAGGAACGTCGGGGGTCTCGCTCAGCCAGAAGTGCCCGCCCGCCAGTTTCTCGAACCGATCCTTGCGATAGAACAGGGCCATCATCTCGCCCGACTCGCGCCCGTCGTTCCGCCCCGCGGCCAGAACTTCGTAGCCATCCAACCGCGCGACCAGGTCGTCGCGTTGGTGCCCCTCGGTCTCCTGCGTGCCAAGGAGGTCAGGCCCAAACGCCTTGATCGTCTCGGCGAGAAAATCCTTCCGACGATCCCAAATATTCTCCCCGTCATCCGGATTCGCATAACGAATATTGAAGCTCATGACCCGCAAAGCTTGGCCCCCCGGCGCCTGGGCCGCCGCGTTGGAAAACGTGGTGATCAGCAAGAGAAGCGTGCCCATCGTTAAGTCCTCCCAGACCACGGAACTCTCGATTGAGGGCACCAAGCCTAACGTTCTCCACGCGCCTTGTCACGAATCGTAAACCTCGCGTCCACGAGCAACGAACCACCTACCTCATTAACAATAGCGAAATTCACACATATCACTTCAAACAACTCAAAAACTTCCCTCACCAAGGATTTCTCCACCCGACTTGGTCCCGAGCGCCCACCAGGTGGCATAGTTGATCGCGTCTTTGACGAAGCGAACGCTGCCGTCTCCCATGAGCACGTTCACGCCGCCTCGATGTTCGCTCGTGCTGGGAGTGATATTCTGGCTATTGGAGAAATAGCCGGGACTACCGCCGATCCGGCAGCCGTTCAGGGGGAAGTTGGGGTCGTTGGGGGCCGCCACCGTGTGGAACAAGGTATATCCGATGCGGCCCGCGGCCCAGTTCGCGCCTCGGTCTTCGCGAATGTTCGCTCCGAACCAAAACGCCTGGGTGCAGTTCTTCATGGCCTGACGTGCCAGGTCGGGACTCTGCGAGATATCGAGCATCTTCATGGTGGGCTTTGTGTCCGAGACCGACACCACCATGTTCCCTCGGTAAAGGTTGCCCCCTTGTTCGAGGCCGACGATGGCCTCGGAAAACGCGATCGTATTACTCAGGCCATCCGTGCAAGTATTCATGGCATACGACCGGTACTTGGCGAACAGGCCCGTGGTTTGATCGACGGTGCCGAACGTGGTCGTTCCCATGCTGCCGTGGTAGTTGTTCAGGCGCGTCTTGCTGGTGCCGGTATCGGATGGGCAAAGAAAAGCGCTCAACTGGGTTTGAACCACGGTCTGATTCAAAGCGGGCCCCAACCCGATCTGCTTGGGCCCTTGTTGATCCGGATTCCAGGAGAAGTTCACGGCATCGAACAGGGGCGACTGGTCGAGATAGGGCAAGAGCTGCGCGTGGATGCTCCAGCCGTTCCAGCCTCGATAGTCCACGGGTGAGTCGAAGGGAGCCGCCGTGATGCCGATCGGAAAGGTCGCCATGGCCGCGTGGTAGTTATGCAAGGCCAGGCCAATCTGCCGGAGATTGTTCGTGCATTGAGCCCGGCGCGCCGCCTCTCGAGCCGCCTGGACACCCGAAAAGAGGAAGCCCGCCAGAATCCCTAACACCGCGATGACGACCAGCAATTCGATGAGTGTAAAGCCTTGAACTCGCGATCTCCGCGTCAACATTGGCGTTCTCCTTGATCGTCCGAACCAATATCGCCAACCTTAAACTATCAAATATTATTTGTTGTCAAATCCATTATTCATAAGCAATCATACACTTTCAGCGTGGCTGGCGGACTGCCGCGACCTCCAGTACGCAAAACCACCAATCACGATGAACGCGACGATTCCCCAGATCGCCCAGGAAAGCCGCGACGCGGATTGAGGCGGTTTGGCGGTGGAGGGGCCGGGGAGTTCATCAGCCCGGATCGTGAGATCCGTGAACCGCGCGTCGATCGGGAGCTTGGAGTTCCCGTTCTCAAGCCCGACACGGACCATGTTCAATTCTTCCGTTCCGAAATCATCGGAATGAACCTCTTGAAAGGGGCCATCTTCCTCCGCGCAGGAGTAGGTTACCTTCGAGCCGGTCCGCGTGCATCGCAACCGGCCCGAGAGGGCGTTGAAGGGGATTCCCTCATCACTAAGCTTGACCCGTTTCCCTTCCTCGTCGGTTGTCATCCGGGTGGCCCAAACGCGTTCGTTCCCCTTGGCGGAGAGGACCCGGATCAGATGCACAGCCTCCTTGGTCGGTGTGTCCGAGGTCAGGTAGAGACTCACCCCCACGCCGCCCCCCGTCTCGGGTTTCTCCCGCTCAAGAATCTCGTAGGCGAGCGTGATCTCGAAATCTCCGCGCACCTTGAACTGAGGGACGAACCCAACGACGCCAAGGTTCTCCTTCTGGGGAGGGATCGTGATGCGGAACCCGCGCGGTTCCGACTTCGTCACCACCGTACGTGTGGGGCCCACCATGCGCAGTTCCACATCATCGAAGCCCTCGCTGAGAAAGTTGCGATGGTACTCTGCCTGGAACGGTCCCAGACAACCAAGCATGATCACGACAAAGCCCATCGCCCCTCCCTCTCGCTGACCGAACGGACAGACCAAAACCATCCGCGTCCTTCACCGGCCATCCCAACAGGACTCGTCCCAGTGAATCCCCGCGCGTTCGGACGATCACCCCGAGTCGAGACTATCACTCCTCCTACACTTGTGCAAGGCAACTCTTCAAATCAACCCGCCTTGCATTCCCGCCGCCTGCCAGACTCCAATATAGGGCTCTCAATCGAACTTGAAGCCGACACACCCTGGCATGGAAGCGCAATTGTCAACGAGGGGAAACTTTGGTGGCATCAATCTAGCAGGAAATCCTTAATGCATTTCCACGAGAAGAGTTATGACCACTCAACCAAACGCGGAAGGGTATACCGAAGCGGCGATTCTCACTCGGCTCGTGAATCCTGGGCGAGACGATTTTTCGGCGGAAGCGGCCTCGGCGCTTCTCAAACTGGAATTCGATCCAGAGGATCTTAATCGGTTGCACTGGCTTGCATCGAAGAACCAGCAAGGAACGCTCACGGCAGCCGAAAAGAGCGAGTTGGAAGGATTTCTCCGCATTAGCTCCTTTCTCGATCTTATGCATGCTAGAGCTCGCCAATCGCTGAAGAGGAAACGAACGGAGGAGAGCTGATCGGCCGGACAGCGATTGGCCGAACGACGATCCGGGTGCTTGAGATCAATCCGCCGAATTTAGTTGCCCCGCGGGAAACACTGATGGAAGACGAGCGATTCTCGTAAATCAATCTATTCTCAACAACGCATAATCCCCCATCCCATCATTCTATAATTCCAACTCTCCTGACTCTCTCGCCGAGAACCTCTGCCTCAACTCTGCTTCGAGGCCCACACGAACAGATATACATTAAATATGCACGTTCACAACAATTAATATTATCAAATAGCTTATTTTAATTATTCAGAACGCAGTCTACCGACTTCACTCCAATGACCCAAGGCCTTCGTCACTTTTTCGATCAGGGGGGAGGCCTGGACGTGGTCGGTCGTCGCGGGGAGGATGGCCGAATTTATTGGCATAGGCTAGGTTCAGGCGGCGGGCGTCTCGGAATCCGCAGAGTCGAGCAAGCTGGCCTAGCCGTAGTTCGGGTTGGGAGATAAGAAGCTCGCGGGCCTTTTCCACGCGGGCCGAGGTGATGAACTCGTGGGGGGTGCAGCCCAGGTGGGTTCGGAACAGGTGTTCCAGCCAGCGCCTGGAGACTCCGCGATGGGCGGCGATCTGGTCGATCCCGAATGGTTGGTCGAGCCGCTCGAGGATTTCGGCGATGGCGGGGCGGAGGATGGGGTCCTCCACGGCCAGGGTCTCGGTGCTTGCCCGCGCCACCAGGCCCGCGGGAAGGATCTCGATGGGCTGCGATGGCGGAGCGGCCCCGTCAATCAGCCGGTCCAGTAACGAAGCGGCTTCGAACCCGATCCGCTCGCCGTTCTGAGCCACGCTGGTGAGCGGAGGGAACGCGGCCTCGCACGCGAGCGGGTCGTCATTCACTCCGACCAGGGCAACGTCGAACGGCACGCGCAGACCCAGTTGGTGACAGATCTCCAGAACCATTCGGGCACGGTAGTCGTGCGCGGCGAGGATCGCAACCGGGCGTCCCACGCTCTCGAGCCAGGCGGCCAGCCCCGCGCGGTCCCAACGCCAAGGGGAGCCCGCGGTCAAACTGCTCGTGGTGAGGTGAACCTCGCAAGGGAAACCAGCCTCCTCCACACGGGTGCGAAACCCATCCAGCCGCTCGTCGGAATACCAAACCCCCTCCAGCCCGTAATACCCAAAGCGACGGAACCCGCGCCCGAGCAAGTGGTCGGCCGCCGCCCGGCCAATCGCCGCGTTATCGCTCACCACCGACGGTAGGCCTGTCCCCGCCAATGAGAGCGCGGCCGAAAGATTCACCAGGGGACGCTTCAACCCGCGGGCCAGGCGAAGCTGCGCGGGCAGCTCGACCATCGTCAAGACTCCGTCCCCATCCCAGTCCGCCAGACTCTCGAGACTGACCTGCGACGCCTCGGGACTGAACGCGAATTCCCAGGGGCCTCGCTCTCGAGCATACTCCATCACCCCACGCGCCATCCGCTCGTGGTGCGGAATCGCAATCTGAAACGCCAAGGCAATTTTGCGAGGCCTACTCACTTCTTTTTTATCCCAATTTCATCAATACGATCGACATCTTAACTTTCTAACAAGAAATGAGGGTCGAATGAAACACACCTCTCAGCCTGAACGGTCCTCAACATCCTCCTTGACTGACGCGTGTCTCTCGACTTCGCAAAACGGTACATCGAGTTAGGAAACTGACTCTTGTGCGAACACAAGGTGGGTTGTCAAATGAATGATGGAGACCTCGACACAAGGTGGCGTGACAGACGGGTGTTATCGAACCATTTAACGGGGCGAAAGAGGGGGGCGGGCACACACGCTTCCTTGACGACCAATGCACGAGACAACGGCTGACCAGACCTGGAAGCGTGGCGTGGCCTGGCTCGTTTTGGTGGCCGGGGCGGGCCTGCTGGCGTCCTTGGTGACGAGCTCGGTCGGTCGGGCCGAGGAGCCGGTCGGGTTCGCCAAGGAGGTCGCCCCGATCTTATCGGACAAGTGCTACCAGTGCCACGGCCCCGACGCCGAGACGCGCAAGGGAAAGCTCCGGCTCGACCGCCAGGACGATGCCCTGGCCGATCGAGGCGGGTACGCAGCCATTGTGCCGGGCGATGTCGACGGGAGCGAAGCGTTCCAGCGGATGATCTCCGAGGACGAGGGGGATCGGATGCCTCCCGCGAAATCGGGCAAATCGCTCAACGAGCGCGAGCTGGCCCTGGTTAAGCGCTGGATCGAGCAGGGGGCGAAGTGGGAAAGCCACTGGTCGCTCGTCCCACCGAAGCGGCCGGCCCCGCCAGTGGCGAGCGGGTCCTGGGCGAAGAACCCGATCGACGCGTTCGTGCTCGACCGGCTCCGCGACGCACCCGGCAAGCCCGCGCTCGAGCCGACCCCCGAGGCGGATCGACGCACCTTGATCCGCCGCCTCAGCCTCGACCTGATCGGCCTGCCCCCCACCTTGGAAGAGGTCGAGGCGTTCCTGAACGACCAGAAGCCCGACGCATACGAGCGCCTCGTCGATCGCCTGCTCCAGTCGAAGCACCACGGCGAGCGGTTGGCGATGGACTGGCTCGACGCCGCGCGCTACTCCGATACCGACGGGTTCCAGGGAGACGCCGAGCGGACCAACTGGCCCTGGCGCGACTGGGTGGTCAACGCCTTCAACGCGAACCAGCCTTACGACCAGTTCACCATCGAGCAATTCGCTGGCGACCTCCTTCCCAAACCCACCCCCGAGCAGATCCTGGCCACCGCCTTCCACCGCAACCACATGACCAACGGGGAAGGGGGGCGCGACCCGGAGGAGTCGCGCATCGACTATGTGATCGACCGGGTGAACACCACTGGAACGGTCTGGCTCGGCCTCACTCTTGGCTGCGTGCAGTGCCACACGCACAAGTTCGACCCCATCGACCACGCCGAGTATTACAGCCTCTCCGCCTTCTTCAACAGCATCGACGAGGACGGACGCGCGGGGACCAACGCCAAGCCTTACTTGGCCTACGAGTCCCCCTTCGTCCCCCGCGCGGTGGCCGAGGCCAAGCAAGCCCTCACCCAGCGCGAGGCGGAGGAACGAGCGAGCCGCGACGCCGCCCAACCGGAGTTCGCCCACTGGCTCGACCGCAAGGTGGAGGAGGTCCGCTCCGGCTACCAGGCCTGGCACCCCTTCCAGGGAGATGCGCTCGAAACCACCGCCGGGACTCCGCTGGAACGAGCGAAGGACGGCATCATCGTGGCGGGCCCACGCAACCCGAAGCACGAGGATTATCGGGTGATCGGACAGCCCACCTCGAAACTCGCGCGGATCACCGGTTTTCGGCTCGAGGTGTTTCCCGACCCGGCCCATACCAATGGCGGCCTCTCGCGATCGAGCACCGGCCACTTCATCCTGACCGACGTCAAGGTCCTGGCCCACAACGAAGCCAGCGCCCAGGACCGCGAAATCAACATCGCCAGCGCCATCGCCGACGCCTCGGCCGACCCCAAGAAGCACAACGGCTATGGCGACGTGAAAGGGACCCTCGACGACGACCCCCGCAACGGCTGGGCCACCTTCGGCAGCAACCCCAAGGAACCTCGGGTTGCTATCTATGCCTTTGCCGACCCTTTGATTCTCGATCCGGACGAAAAGCTGGTCATCGAGCTTCGCCAGCGCTCGACGCAAGGGGAACACAACATCGGCCGATTCCGCCTCTCGCTCACCGACCAGCCGGGGGAGGTTGTCAACACGCTTGAACCCGCCCCCCTGGAACAGCTCAGCAACGCGCGTCCCCTCGACCCAGGCCAGCTTCCCGCCCCCTTGCGAGCCAGGCTCTTTGAGCAGTTTCTGATCGATTACCCCCCTTACGCCGAGCCTCGGCACGCCCTCGAACGGGCCAAGGATCACCTCGCGGCGATGGAGAAGGCAAAGAAAACGCGCGTGATGGTCCTGGCCGAACGACCGAAGCCGAGGGAGTCGCACGTCCTGCTCCGTGGCGTCTGGGACAAGAAAGGGCCGAATGTCGAGCCCGGAGTCCCCACCGCCGTCGCCCCCTGGCCTGAAGGGGAGACGCGCTCAAGACTCGGCCTGGCCCACTGGCTGGCCTCGCCCCAGAATCCTCTGACGGCGCGGGTCGCGGTCAATCGCTACTGGCAGATGCTCTTCGGCGCGGGCTTGGTCCGCACTCCTGAAGACCTCGGCCGACAAGGGGAGCCTCCCACCCATCCCGAACTCCTCGACTGGCTCGCCGTCGAGTTCATGGAGAGCGGGTGGGACACCCGGCACATCCTCCGGCTCATCGCCACCAGCGCGACGTACCGGCAAGGGTCTCAGGCGTCGGAAACCTTGCAAAGCCTCGACCCGGAGAACCTCCGGCTCGCCCGAGGGGCCCGGTTCCGCCTGCCGAGTTGGATGATCCGCGACGCCGCGCTCCAGGCCAGCGGCCTGCTGAACCCAACCGTCGGCGGTCCTCCCGTACGCCCATACCAGCCGGCCGGCGTCTGGGAAGAGATTTCGATGGGGCGCAACAAGTACGTCCCGAGCGAAGGACCCGACCAGTACCGCCGCACGCTCTATGCCTTCTGGCGAAGGTCGGCCGCCCCCTCATTCCTCTTCGATAGCGCCCAGCGCCGGGTTTGCGAGGTCCGCACCCCGCGCACCAATACCCCCTTGCACGCCCTGACCCTCTTGAACGACCTGACCTACGTCGAGTCGGCTCGGGCCCTGGCCGAACAAGCCCTGGAAGCGAAGACCGACGACGCCGGACGCCTCGAGCAGATCGTGAGCCGCGTCCTCTCTCGCCCCCCTTCGACCCTCGAGCGTCAGGTGCTCGGCCGCGAGCTCGAGCGGGCTCGGACGTATTACCAGGCCCACCCCGACGAGGCCCAGCAGTGGCTTGCGCACGGGCAGCGCCGGCCTCGCCTTGCCCCTGGGGCCGATCCCAGGACCAACGCCGCCAACCTGGCTGGCTACGCCGTGGTGGCCAACATGGTCCTGAACCTCGATGAAGCCATGAACCGGGAGTGACTCAAGCCATGTCCCCACCCACGCCCACACCCGAGCGGAATGGCCAGATGCTCGCACATACGAGACGTTATTTTCTCGGCCAGTGTACCGGCCTCAGCCTCGGTGCGATGGCCCTGAGCGAGCTGGTCCAGGGGCCGGGAGGGGTCGGAAGAGCCCGGGCCCATGCCGCCGAGCTTGAGCGAAACACGATCGGCGGGTTGACCTCGCTCCCTCACTTTCCTCCCAAGGTCCGGTGCGTGATCTACCTGACGCAGTCGGGCGGGCCTTCGCAGCTCGAGCTCTTCGACGCGAAGCCGCAACTGGAGAAGTGGGCCGGCAAGGAGCTCCCCGACTCGATCCGCAACGGCCAACGACTCACCTCGATGACCGCCTCGCAAAAGCAGCTCGTCATGCCCGCGCGGGTCAAGTTCCGCCAGCACGGCGAGAGTGGCGCGAGCTTCGGTGAGTGGCTCCCGCACCTCGGAACCGTGGCCGACGACCTCTGCGTCATCAAGTCGATGCACACCGACCACATCAACCACGCCCCCGCCATGACCTTCATGCTCACCGGCCATCAGCTCCCCGGCCGGCCCAGCATGGGAGCCTGGGTGAGCTACGGTCTCGGCTCGACCCAACGGAACCTGCCCGACTACATCGTCCTCGTCTCGAAGATGCAGCGCCCCAGCGATCAGCCCCTCTACGACTACTACTGGGGCTCGGGCTTCCTCCCTTCACGGTTCCAAGGGGTCCGGTTCCGCAACGCCAACGAGCCGGTGCTCTACCTCAGCGACCCCGCGGGGCTCCCGCGCAGCTTGCGCAGAGGGATGCTCGACGGCCTGGCCGAACTGAACACCGCCAAGCAAGCCGAGGTGGGCGACCCCGAGATCGCCACCCGGATCCGCCAGTACGAGATGGCGTACCGCATGCAAAGCTCGGTCCCCGAGCTGGCCGACCTCTCCGGCGAATCGGCCGAGACCTTCGAGCTCTACGGCCCCGACTCGCGCCGGCCCGGCTCTTACGCGGCCAACTGCATCCTGGCCCGGCGGCTCGCCGAACGCGGCGTGCGGTTCATCCAGCTCTTCCACCCCGACTGGGACCACCACAGCCGGCTCCCCTCCTGGTGCGTGGCCCGCTGCCGAGATACCGATCAGCCGACCGCCGCGTTGATCAAGGACCTCAAGCGCAGAGGTCTGCTCGAAGATACCCTGGTCGTCTGGGGAGGCGAGTTCGGCCGAGGCGTCGTGGGGCAGGGGGACTGGCAAAGCACCGAGGCCGGACGCGACCATCACCCGCGCTGCTTCACGATGTGGATGGCCGGCGCGGGGGTCAAACCTGGCTACACTCACGGTGAGACCGACGACTTTAGTTACAACGTGGCCAGGGACCCCGTGCATGTCCACGACCTCCACGCCACCATTCTCCACCTCCTGGGCATCGACCACACCCGTCTTACCTACCGCGCCCAGGGACGCGACTTCCGCCTCACCGACGTCCACGGTAAAGTCGTGGAGGGGATCCTCAGCACCCCTTCAAAACAAGCCTGAATCCACCCACCGAGCGCGTGTTTTCCCCCACAAGCCCGAAGCGCAAGCGAGTGAATCGGTTTTTGATTTTTCAGAAAATATTCACTCGCATGCGCTTCGGGCTTGTAAAGTTAAAGGTAAATTGAAGAGATTCACTCGCTTGCGCTTCGGGTTTGTAAAGTTAAAGGTAAATCGAAGAGATTCACTCGCTTGCGCTTCGGGCTTGTAAAGTTAAAGGCAAATCGAAGAGATTCACTCGCTTGCGCTTCGGGCTTGTAAAGTTAAAGGTAAATCGAAGAGATTCACTCGCTTGCGCTTCGGGCTTGTAGGGAAGGGTTGATGGCTCCGCCGCCGCGCGTTACCTTCAACCCGATTCCTGCTACCGACATCCATCCTCAGATGAGAGCTTCACGATGATTTGCCGTTCCAGGCTTGCGGTTGTGCTGGCTTCGCTTGTCCTTGCCTCGCCGGCTTTTGCCGAGGGCCCATCGGGTTGGAAACCGCTCTTTGACGGCAAGAGCCTGGAAGGGTGGGAGCACGTTGGGCCTGGGCGGTTCGTGGTCGAGAACGGAGAGTTGCGGACCGAAGGGGGAATGGGCCTGCTCTGGTACGCGAAAGAAAAGCTGGGTGACTGCGTGATTCGCGTGGTCTATAAAACGGGGACCCTGAAGTCGAACTCAGGTGTTTATATCCGGATCGCGGATAAGCCGGCCGACCCCTGGTTCGCGGTCCACAACGGCTTTGAAGTGCAAATTGCCGACGGTGGCAAGTCGAGCCGAGGGACAGGCTCAATCTACACGTTCGCCGAGGCAAAGAGCCAGCCGGGCAAGCCGCTCGAGTGGAACACGCTCGAAGTGACGCTCAAGGGAAACCAGGTCTCAACCCGGATCAATGGTACGCCCGTCACCGAGTTCGACGCGAGCGAGCTCAAGCCCGACGCTAAGAAGGTCACTGGCGAAGGGGACCCCGCGCGTGGGCCCAGGCCCGAAAAGGGGTACATCGGCTTGCAAAACCACGACGCGAACTCCAAGGTCTACTTCAAGGAGGTTTCCGTTCGCCCACTCGATGCGAGATGAAATCAAGACATATCAATTCGTTAAGACTTGTCCCGTCGCATGAGAAGTGGAACACCATTTGCAATCTCTTCGAGACAGCACGGGCGGTCGGATTGTGCGTGGAATCGAATCCTCCACCCGATCCGACCAACGTCAAGGCTGCCCGATCCTTTCAATTTTGAGGGCAGAACGCCATGTCTCGGGACGAGGATCTTCATGGCAACGCGCCGGATAAATCGGTGGCCGCCCTCCTGATCGTCGACGTCATTAATGACCTCGAATTTCCCGAGGGGGAGCAACTCTTTGAACACGCGTTGCCCATGGCTCACAAGCTGCTTGCGCTGAAGGAAAGGGCCACGCGAGCCCAAATACCGGTCATCTATGCCAATGATAACTTTGGGCATTGGCAGTCGAATTTTCACACCCAGGTGGCCCACTGTCTTTACGACGGCGTGCGAGGACAACCGATTACGGAAATCCTCGCCCCCACCGAAGCGGACTACTTCGTTCTAAAGCCCAAACATTCCGCATTCTTTTCCACAACACTTGATACGCTACTAGAATATCTTCATGTTGAAATTTTAATCATCACGGGAGTCGCCGCGAACATCTGCGTGTTTTTCACCGCGAACGACGCGTACATGAGAGATTATCAAATCATTGTTCCGAGCGATTGCGTGGCTTCCAATACCGAGGAAGAAACCACGCTCGCGCTCCGGCAAATGCGCCAGATCCTCAAGGCGAATACACAACCTTCCACCGAGCTCGACCTGGAGCGTCTTGCCCGAACCCCCTCGGATCGGCATTGATCCTCAGAGGCTCAGGCTGCCTGCCGCCTTCGCTTCTTGGTATTGTCTTTGGACATAGGGACGAGGTAGGGTTTCCGAGGGTCGGTCTGAGCCGACTCGTTCTTGTAGAGGCCAGCCAACCAAGGGGAGGGGGTTTGGCCTCAACGTTTAGGGACGTGGGTTCCGCAGGCGCGGCAGGTCTCGGCGCCGAGGTGGACGGGGCGTCCGCAGCCGGGGCAGACGCGCAGGCCGGCCTCAGCGCGTGGTGCGGCGGGCTCGCTGACTTTGGCCTTGGCAAGATGCCCCCGGGCCCAGTTTTCCAGAACCGTCATGTCGTTCGCGTCGAGTTCGGCCGTCCTTGACTCAGGGTGGGCCGTGGGGACCATCGGGTTCGAGCCCGAGGCGGGTACGGGAACGGCCCTTCCGCACTCGGGACAACGGCCGGCCGCCGGGTAGGAGCCATCCTCGTCCACCTTGACCTTCAGTCGCTGACCGCAAGGGCAAGCGAACCGAATGAACCCGTCGCTCCCCGGCGTTCCGGGCGGGATTCGCCGCACGCGAATCTTGGCGTCGCACTTCGGGCAAACGACCCGATCCGCCCCCTCTTCAGGGATGTCCAGGAGATGACCGCAACGGCATGTCGCCTTCATGAATCCCTTCCGGACCAAACGAAACCGAACCGGGTGATTGGTTCTTGAAGAAGAAACGGAAATGCGAATCGCGACGCGACGCCTTGAACGCCTCAATGAGGAAACGCAAGGACGAAGGATCAGGCGACGCGTGCTCACATTAAAACCAATAACTTACTGTATCGCCACCGGCTTCTGAAGCAATTCGATGGGAATTAAGGCGTTAAGACTTCCCGAGCGGAACCCTTCCAGGTCCAGGGCCACGTACTTGAACCCAAGCGCCCGGAAGGCGGGCACCAGCTCGGCGCGAATTTCGGGGCTGGCCAGGCGAGGCAAGTCGTCCAGCGGCACCTCGATCCGGGCCATGTCTCCCTTGTGATAGCGAACCCGAAGCAGCCTCAGACCACGCCCGCGCAGCCATTGCTCGGCCTGGTCGATCATCCGAACGCGCTCGGGGGTGACGGATTCGCCATAGGCGACCCGGCTCGACAGGCAAGGCGTGGCGGGCTTGTCCCAGGTGGGCAGGTCCCACTCCTTGGCCAGGGCTCGCACGTCGGTCTTGCCAAGCCCGCACTCCTGGAGCGGGTGGCGCACCCGATTCTCGGCCGCCGCCTTCATACCCGGGCGATGATCACCCGAGTCGTCGGTGTTGGCCCCCGAGACAATCACGTCGACCCCCAACTCCCCCAGCAGGCCCGACAACCGGCCGTACAGCTCGCTTTTACAGAAATAGCAGCGGTCGGTCCCGTTCTGGACGTAGCTGGGGTTGGCGAATTCCTCGGTCCGGATCACCCGATGCCGGATTCCGATCCGGGTCGCCAGGTCCTGGGCTTCCTCCAACTCCCCCTCGGCCAGGCTATCAGACACGGCCGTCACCGCGATCGCCTCGTCTCCGAGCGCAACCTGAGCGGCTTTCGCGACCACCGTGCTATCCACACCCCCGGAGAAGGCCACCGCGACTCGCCCGTACCCCTTCAAGGTCGAGAGCAGCTCATCGCGTCGGGCGATCAGGTCCAGGTCGCTCCATGTGCTGCTCAAGGCCCACCTCCATCCCGTAAACGGTTCCACCAGAAATGGATCAGCCCTGATTATAAGGGGGAATCACGCCCGGTCTCAAGCCAAGAGCAACGACTCAACGGCCCCATCCACGGTTTTCCGCGAAGTCTTCCTCCGCGGGCTCGAAAAAATCCAAGGGACAACCCAGCACGGTTGCTGTTAAAATCCCTCGGTAGGCGTACTCGTACGAGGGGTTATCAGCCCGCTCTCAAAAGGAGCGCGTAATGGGTTCCTCCGCACACCCGGGCCAGCTCACTCTCCCGCAAAAATCAGCCCTGCTCAACCTCGGGCTCCTGACGACCGCCCTTCCACTACTGGCCATCACGGGCGAGCCAAGGGCCTTCGTGCCCATCTTTATCCTCCTGACCGTCATCAGCCTACTCATCTGGATCATGACCCTGGTCGTCAACTGGACCCTGGTCATGCTGAGCGTACTTTCGCGTCTTCACAGCGGCACGGGGAAACCACCCAGGGAACAGTGGGACTCCCGTCCTCGGGGGGGGCTCGCGGACTCCTGGCTCGACGGGCCGGCCTGATCGCCTTTCGTTACTCCCCATGTAACGAAACAAAACCTGCCTTGGAGACGACTGAGTGCGTCTCCAAGGCAGGTCTGTATGCGTGTGGAAGAAGATAAGGTTCTCTCGAGTCGGCTCGAGAATGTGTCGAGAGGTGGACTCAGCGTCCCGAGGCGGACTTGCCAACGGGGTTCGCCTTGTTGTGAGCTCGTTCGGCGTCTTCGACCTGGTCGAGCTCCGCCTGGATGCGAGCGGCGTCTTCCTTGGTCAGCTCTTCATTGCTGGCAACCTTCGCCGTGGAGTTTCCTGCCCCGCACCCCAACAAGCCCAGGCAGGACACGGTAAACGCCACGGACAGCATTCTGCGGATCGTCATTTTGGGAAGCTCCCTTGAACGGAATCAACTGTCTGCCACAAAAGAATCAATACTCGTCCGCGCTCAGAGTTTCCCCATCGTCGATCACGGTCAGCTTGCGGAAGGTGCCGGGGTTCACGGTGAACTTGATGAACTTGACCGAACCATCTCCGAAGACGGCATTGATCCCGCCGGAGTGGGGACCGCCGAAGTTCCTGCGCCAGATGGCGTCTCCGGTTTCCGTGGGAGGCTTGCTGAATCCGCCGCACTTCCAGGGGCCCGCGGTATCGGGGACCGGAACAAACTGCCATCGAATGTTATCTTCGTCCCAACCGGCGTTCATCCAGGTCTCGTTGTCGCCCCCCTCGTTGCTGAAGCCCTTGGGGTGGATGGCCTTCTCCGCGCAGAGGATCGAGCTGGAGGTACCGTCCTTGAAGTCGGACAGGAGCCGCTTGGCGTCGTTGCCGCTCCAGACGATGGCCCCTCGATAGCCTGGGACAAGCCCTCGGTTGATATTGGTGGCATTCGAGGTGTTATCAGGCAAACCATTGGGGACGGGAGGGACAGGCTGGACGGAATCTGGTGCGCAGCTCATCGCCTTACCGGTCCGAAAGCCCCCGTTTCCGGCATAATCACATCGAGCCAGAGCGGCCACCGCTTGGGACGCCACGCCGCCGTCGTAGCGTTCGTTCACGCGCCGAGATGGGCAGTAGTAGCTGGCGATCGCGGTTCGGGCCACGGCCAGTTCCCCGTTGGCGGTCTTATCTCGCCCATCGTGCACCGGGGTGATGGAGAAGTTGGCCAGGTTGTAAACCTGCTGCTGTTCAATGAACGGCAGAATCTTGAAAAAATGGTTCCAGCCGACAGGGCTCGCCGCATTGCAACAGTCAAACTTATTCGAAAGCATACCGTCGTGGGGCCCTTGAGGGAGGTGCCCATAAGTCGATTCAAAATTCAGAAACCCAAGTCCAATTTGCTTCAGGTTGTTCGTACACTGGGCGCGGCGGGCCGCCTCGCGAGCCGACTGAACGGCGGGCAAGAGCAGGCCGATCAACACGGCGATGATGGCGATGACAACCAGAAGCTCGATCAAGGTAAACCCGGCCGGCTTCCGCGTAGTCCTTCGAAGGCAGGTCACGAATTCAATCTCCAGTTGGGAAGATCAAAGAGACGATTCACTTCGAGTCAGGAAGGAATCTAGAATCTGTCATGGGACTCGAACGAGGAGATGAATTTATCGAGGCTCAATGAAGCCTTCATAGCCGGTTTACGAAGAGTTCGTGAAGTTCCCTCGCATTTCAAAAAAGCGGATTCCGCGTCCAAAGTCGTATGCGGTGTTGTTCACGCAGCTTGCCTTGGCTTACCACGCGATCCACCTGGACACATGGCGAAGCATGCCCATTTCCGAACTATCAAAAAATTATCATCCGCACATTTTATCAGGCACGACGATTTCGGATCATCGCCCTCTCACGGAAGCGTGATCCACACAAAATCATTCATAGCTAATATTTTCTTGCTTGCCGCGGGCCGTCCAGGTCAGTCGGCGGCCTTGATGCGCCGAACGACCTGGACGATGCGATGAATCGCCTCGTCGATCTCGGCCTCGTCGGTGGTGGCTCCCAGGCTGAAGCGGACCGACGAACGCAGACGGTCGTCCGGCACGCGCATCGCGACGAGGGTAGGGGAGGGGCGGGTCGAACCGCTGGCGCAGGCGGAGCCGAGCGAGGCGGCGATCCCCGCCAGGTCGAGTTGCATCAGAAGGGCATCCCCATCCAGGCCCGGGAACCCGAGGTTGGAGGTTTGGGGAAGTCGATCCACGTCGAGGACCGGAGCGTTGCGAACAACCTGAACCTGGACCTGGCTCTCCGCCAGCGCACGGATCAGGTCTTGTTCGAAGCGATCGCGCAGCGCTCGCCAGCGTCCCTGGCGTTCCTCGGCCTCCCGCTCCCAGCGCTCCAGGGCCTTGGCCAACCCCACGGCCAGGGGGACGGCGACAGTCCCCGCCCTTCGACCTTGCTGCTGGCCCCCGCCAAACAGACGTGAGCCGAGGCGGATTCCGGATCTGACGAGCAAGATCCCCGCACCGATCGGCCCGTGGAACTTGTGGGCGCTGGCGGCCAGGGTCGCGACCCCCAGGTTGTGGAAATGGACCGGGATCCGACCGACGGCTTGCACGGCATCGGTATGGACCGGAACGTTGAGCGCCGAGGCCAGACTGGCCAGGCGACCGACCGGCTGAATCGCGCCGGTCTCGTTGTTCGCGAGCATCAAGGTCGCGAACCGGGAGTCAAGCCCGAGCGTGGCGGCCATGGCCTCGGGATCGGCCAATCCCTGGGCATCCACCGAAGGGCGGTCAACTCGAAAGTGAGCCGCCTCGAGCCTGGCGACCGGTTCGGCGATCGCGGGGTGTTCGACCGGGCTGGAGACGACGTGTCCTGGGTCTCCCTCGGCCCCGGCCAGGCCAAAGATCGCGAGGTTGTTGGCCTCGGTTCCGCCCGAGGTAAAGATGACCTCGCCAGGGTCGGCCCCAAGAATCCGCGCCACGGTCTCCTTGGCCTGCTCCCAGCCTCGGCGTGCCGACCGGCCCGCGGCGTGCCGGCTCTCCGGGTTGCCAGCCGACAACCAGTAGGGCCTCATCGCTTCAAGCACCTCGGGGTCGAGGGCCGTTGTCGCGTTGTGATCGAGATAAATCGGCCGGTCCATGACGCGAGCGCTTTGCCTTGAAGGAACCACTTTGAAGCGGAAGCGGAAAGAGAGGAAAAAAAAGGGAACCCGCGTCTGTCAGCCCGGTTCAATTCATGAAGGGAGACGCGCGGTTGTCCCCCTTTACTGGCGGAGGTGGGCTCGGCTATCCAACGGAGCGAAGGGTCAGGATCAGGCCCACCACGAACAAGGGGATTCCGATCAGGTAGAGCGGGCCCGCCCAAAGCGCGACGCCGACCACCATCAGGACAAAGCCGAACACCAACCCCGTCAGGCGGCCGAGGGTCCCAACCGCCCAGACCACAGCCCGAAAGGGGAAGGTTAAAATCGCCAAAATCGTTCCGAATACGCTCTCCAACATCGTGTTCAATCTAACAAAGGAAGCCCGACGGCGGAACGCCTCACCGCGGGTCGGGCTCGATTGTCTCGATGCGCAGGCGGGCGACGAGGGAACGTGATTCGGGTTGGAGACGAGCCACCCCGATCAAAGCCGTCGCTCGAGGCCTTCGATTAGGGAGGATTTCCGGGGAGGTCGCCGGGATCGGCCCCTTTGTTGTAGCGGACACTTACCGATGCGCGAAGCTTGCCAACCTCGCGCACGATCTCGACGAGCTTGAAGTCCACGGGCGGCCCCTTGCCGGTGGCGTCTCCGCCTGGCCCTCCTTTTCCACCGAGCGGCTCGTCGTCGGGTGGCGACTCCCCCCGCGGCCAGGCCGCCGCGAACGCGGCGGTGATGGTGCCAATGCTCGCGGCGGTATTGAGACCCTCGGCCGCCGCGCTCTTGGCGTATTCGGTGATCAGGAACGAGTCGGACACGGAGTTGTTCCGGTGCCAGCCGGGCACCACCAGGGCCTGCCCAGCGGGCACGATGTAATGCGTGTAGTTCTTGTTCTCGCTGAAGGCGAAAACATTCAGGCCGTCGATCGTTAGCGTGACGGCCGCGTCGCGTTTGGAGTCGTTGATCAGCTTGACGGCATAGATCTCTTTCCGGGCAATCTTCATGAACGCCAGGCCATCGCTGTCTTTCGTCGCGGCTCGGGGACGGTAATCCGACCCCGCCTTGACCTGGATTTCGATGGCATAGGGGCTGTCCGAAGCGGCCGAGATCCGGGTATTCGCGATCTGAACGGAGGGGGTGTCAACGGCGTCGGTGATCGCGTCGTTGCGTTCCTTGGTCGTGGCCTCGGTGGGCATCGAGACGGTCAAACCCGCAAGCGAGGCGATGGTGGTCAGGTCGAAAACGGCTCTCGGTTCGAGCGTGAGGATCTCGTCTCCGCTGGAATCAACAATGTGGGCCTTGATCTGAATCCCAAGCTGGTTTGCATCGCCGCCGTTGACGTCGTGGTAGCGACCGTTCACCTCGAGGTCGGAGCGCCGTTTGACCGTAACCCCCATCTTGTTCAGCTCGTCAGACAGGCATTTCGCGATCGAGGGGCCCGCGCTCGCAGCGAGCTTGGCCGGCGCGGTGAAGTCTCCCACGGCAATCGAATCCATCCCTTTCTGATCCAGCAGAAGCTTGATCTTCTGGGACAACTTGGCCATCTCCTTGCCCAGGTCATCGGCCGCCATGGCCGACCGCGTCCCAAAGCCCGATGATCCTCCCACGAGGACTCCCAGGGTCAGGAGAAGGGCACGCGTCAAGGGAGCCGAAAGCTTCGGTCGCATTGCTCGCCTCAAAGAGTTCGCTGAGTCGTCAAAGGATCTTTGGGATTCTCACACGTAAGGTTCTGCTTAGAAGGAATTGACCGGCGTTCCGAGTCCGAGGCTTTGGGCCGCTTCCTGGAAGGTGGACATGGCCTTGCCGTCGAGCGAATCCCAATCGGTACGTTTGATCGGGTTCCCGTTCAACAGGGGGGCGAGGCCGATCGCCCGAAGCGTCTTGTTGGCCCGGAACATCGTGGCGAGTTCCTTCGGGTCGTTCAGCCCGAGTTCAGCGGCGACCTCCTCGGGACCAAGATCCTTCAAGTAGATCCGGGCGAACAGACCCACCGGTTCGGCAAAGTCGCGAATGGGTTTGTCCTGGTCATCCCCTTGCTGAAGGAAAGGCCCCATGACCACCTCGAGCGCGTCGACAAAGCGTTTTTGATCCCGGGCGATGAGCTTGTCCATCTCGGCTTGCTCGGGATAGAGCTGTTCCACTTTCTCCGCCGCCGCGTCGAACACCCCGGCTCCCTGTCGGACGGTGTCCTTGAACGTGAGGATCCCTTGAGCGTGGCAGGCCATGCAGGAGAGACCGTTGACGATGGCCGCGGTCCCCGCGGTTTTGAGCGAGTCTCCCACCACCTCGATCGGGCCGACATCAATACGCTGATCTTTATCGTCGACCAGCATGTAACCTTGCAGGCCATTCGGCAGGTTGAAGATAATCTCTCCCCCCGCCTGCTCGAAGGCGAGCCTGGGATACGGGTTGTCATGGAAGACCGGGCCGAGGGGATTCCTCGGGAGGTTCCCCTTGCCCGTGTTGGATTTGAAATCAAAGCTCTTCCAGTAAGCCCCGTAGCTCGCGGAGTGCCGGTCCACCAGACGGTTCTGACTCGAAACGCCACTCGTGGCGAACCCAGCGCGTTTCAGCTTCCCATTCATGAAGTCGCTGACGGTATCCACGCGCAAGGTCTTCTCCAGCTCGTTCGCGTGTTCAGGAATCTTCACAAGTGCATGATAGAGCGGCGGACGCGACGCGTGGGCGATGAACCAGTCGGCCCTGATGAAGGGGACATTCGTCTTCGCCAGCAAGTACACTTCACGAGAGACCTCTCTAAGGTCCTGATCCTGGCCCTGGTCATGCTTCAAGCCATAAGGGTAGTACGTCAGGATCTCTCCCCATCGGTCGTGCTCGTCCCAACCCACCGAGCGAATGTCCAAAGCGAACACCGCCTCCTCGCGGTCGATCGCCTTGGGGACAACCAAGTCGGGCTCCCAGCTCAAGCTATTGATCAGCTTGGAGGTCGCGGCCCGGGCCAGGCGGATGTCATCGTTGCTAAATGTCTTGTTATTAAGAAGGTTATGAATGGTAAAATAACGCTGGAATCCTCGATCCGCTTCACGCATCCCGCGCAGGTGGTCGCGAATCGCCAGCAAGACTTCCTTCTCTCCCTTGATCGGGCGGTTGCTCGCGTCGAGCGGAAACTCAGCCCCAGCCTCGATCCAGCGGCGGATCAGGTTCCGTTCGGCGTCGGTGGGCTTGGCTCCGGAAGGAGGCATGTCCTTCTCCTGGCCGAGACGGACCCAAAGCTCCGACTCCTCCGGGTTGCCCTTCGACACGAACGGCAGTTCATCTGCCCCACGCTTCGCAACCAGGGCATCGTGATCGAGTACGTTCAGGTTAGGGGTCTCGAACCGCACGCCATGACAGCGATAGCAATATTTCTTCAAGAGCCCCTTTGCCGTCGTGGCCAGGTCTCCCTCCTGGATGGGAAGGACCTCCTCGGGTCGAGGCTTCGACGGCTCGGTTGAGTCTTCCCTGGTCGAGCCTCCACTCTCCTCGCGGGTCTTGGCATTGGAAGCCAAGGTCAGTGGGGAAGCAGTTTCCTCCCCCGTCGACGTGGAGGCGGCGTCCCTTTTTTGATCGAGCGATGATTTCGGCGGCGATTCATTACCAGGGCGGCCCGCCACCTTGGTGATGGGGGTCGGCTCCGTGCTTGAAGCAGACTCAGCCGCCTGATCGACTCGTGAAGCGGCCTCGGACGCTCCCCCTTCCGGCTGCTCGGTCGAAGGGTTTGTGGACTTCGTGACTGGAGGAGTTTGAGCCAGCGCACCGGAGGTTTGCATCGCTTTCACGGCGGCGGCCCGCTGAGCCGCCGACGGGTCAACCTGAGCAGCAGTCTGCTCGCCGGAAGAGGAGGCCAGAGGCAGTACCTTCTCTCGAAGTCCTGGTATGAGGGCGATCAGAACACATCCAACGAACAAGGCCGAACCTCCCCCCGCGAGCAACCGGACAGGCCATCGAGTAGGAGTGACGGGAGGAGGCGTGACAAGCACGGGTGGAGGCTGCGGCGGAGGGCTTTGGGAATTGGGCCCCGCGCTGATGGGATGCGGCGGGGTCGCTTCAAACCCACCACCAGCATGCGGAAAGCTGGGGTCCTGAAACACGGGCTGAGTCGCGGTCACAGCGTACTGGGGATAAGACAGGTCCGACGCGGGATGGGTCTCCGAAGGCACGGGTTGCCTGGACGGAGGAGGGGGGGGCAACTCCGAATGTTCGGGTGGAACCGCCGCGAGCAGTGCCCGTGCGAACGCCCGGCAATTCGGCCACCGCTCACTGGCATTCCGTGCGAGCGCGCGAGACAGGACCGCTTGTTCCGCCTCCGGAAGGTCAGAAAGATCTGGATCCTCATTCATTCTCGCATAAATAATCTTCCCAATCGAATCCCCCTGAAAAGGGAGGCGGCCGGTACGAAGATGATAGTAGGTCATCGCCAGGGAGAACTGGTCGGTCTGCTGGCTCATTTTTCCATCGAAGACCTCGGGCGCGACATACTGAACCGACATATTGCCGGTATGCTCCGCCGTGCGTCCCTCGAGAATCTTGGCAAGCCCAAAGTCGGCCAGGCGAGCCGAGTCCCCCACGAGGAAAATATTATGTGGTTTGATATCTCGATGCTGAACGCCGACCTTACGTCCATCCCCCATGTCGTGGCGAGGCTCGTTGAGATAATCCACGGCTCGCGCGATCTCACCCATATATTCAATTAATTCATCAAATGGCAATCCCGCCGATCCTTCAGACACACATTCATGAAGCCGGTTCAGCAGGCTTTTCTCGCAAAGGGGCATCGCGATCACAAGATACTCCTCCACCCGGGTCGCAAACTGGATATCGAGCAAATGAGGGTGCCGGATATTGCTGACGGTGCGGATCGCTCGTTCTTCCGAGATCAACTCTTGTCGATCCATCCGCACGAACTTCATCGCAATGTGGATTCCACCAGGAGCCAGCGCCTCCCAAACCTTGCCAAACCCTCCTTCTCCGAGGAAGCGAACAAGGGTGTAACCTGGAACAGGGGAGGCGCCAGGCGAGAGGATCAGGCTCATGGCAAGCTCCGATGCAGCATGACATCCGACGGATTGCTTTCCGCGTGCCTTTTCAAAGTCATGATCTCAATACTGACGACTCAGTTGATCGCGAGCGAATCGAGAGAATTCCCAACCTGTGTCGGCCGCCCCCAGCCTACGACGAAGGCACCTACCAGCCTGTTCGAGTTGCCGCTCGAGAAGAAACAAGCGAGAAAACCCAGAGCAGGCCACTTCAAAGCATTCGCTTCCGTGAATGCCGACGCTCGCTTCATTTTGAAGAGAGAACGGCCGTCATGGTTCCATCAGCATTAATCACATACTGGTAACCTTCGTACTTGATCAACGTCCCGGCGGAAGTCCCTTCAAGGCTGGCTGGCACGGAGTAGCGTTCGCCCGGCTTTGGCCCGTTGGGAGGGGTCACGTTGAGCGATTCGTCCACGGCGGGGCTGCCTTCCTTCGCGAGGAGATTTCGCTCAACCACTCCTTCCTGGGTTGCGGGCCCGTCGTGCGGGGTCATGCCGTCCGATTTGATCCGATAGTAAAAGCGGCCCCATTTCACAACCGAACCTACCGGGTAAGACGCGTACTCAGGTGGGATTTGATAGGTACGGCCCGACACCGGCCCGCTGCTGGTCATGGTGCCGTCCGCGCCAAGCTCGTAGCGATATCGGTTCCATTCGATGATCGAGCCTGGAGGATAGGTCGCGTATTCGGCTGGAATCTTGTAACGAGCCCCCGGCGCTGGCCCGTAAGCGGTCATGGTGCCGTTCAGACCGATCTGGTAGCGGAATCGCCCCCATTGAATAACGGAACCCCTGGGATGATTGACGTAAGGAGCCGGAACCTGATAGAGCTTTCCAGGAATCGGCGCGTTGTCCGTGCCCCCTCCTGCACCAAAAGCCTGATCAAATCCACCCATCTGACCTTGATGATACACAATGCCGACCCCTCCCTGAGACGACATATTAATATACGGCGTAGAAGAAGTATAAGGCACTGACTCCACGATTCCATTGGGCCGAATGCCACTATTCGCACCACGGATCCCACCCTGAGTAGACATGTTGAGAGGAGGACTGGCCGGCTGCGCGGGAGCACTGACCGGCTCAAGGGCAAATGCTTGTTGCGTTCCCGGCGCGAGGCACACGAGACTCCAGAATCCAAGAACCATATAAGATGATGGATGCCTCATCGCTAGCAGTCCTTAAGGGTCCTGGTCTGTTCTTGACATGTAGAAAAGATTCCCGAGCGTTCAATGAACGCATTCCTCGTAGCTCGCCGACGCTTAGAATGGCAGTGAGACTGGCTTCCCCTCCTAACGCGAGTTAGGAAGGGAAGGCCGTCCTATTCTCCATGTTCTCACTCGGCCAGCGAGGTCATCGTGCCGTTGTCATTCACCACGTAACGGTAACCGCCGTAGGTGACCACGCTCCCGGGAGCGGCACCGGCGTGCTCGTCAGGCACACGGTATCGTTTGCCCGGAACTGGTCCTTCAGGCGTATTGTCTTCCTGGAACGTATCCGTGAACGATTCCGACGCGTCCAGCGCCGTCATCGTCCCGTCGTTATTCGTCAGGTAAGCGTACCCAAAGTAGTTGATCCGCTTGCCGGGAGGCGCATCCAGGTAGTTCACCGGGATCTTGTAACGCTCGCCAGGAGTCGGCGGACCGGATTTCGGCTTGCTGCTCGACGTGCTTGTACTGCCCGTGTAGAGCACCATCGTTCCGTCGCTACCCACCTTGTAACGATACTGGCCGTACGTGATCACCGAACCCGCGGAACTGCCGGCATACTGCGACGGAACGTAATAGCGTTCTCCCGCGACCGGGCCACTCGACGCGGGCGCGGAGGTCGAGGCCTGGTACTGGGGCTGATATTGCGGCTGGTACGGAGTCTGATACTGCGACTGCTGATATTGCGGCTGCTGATACTGGGGTTGGTACTGAGGCTGCTGATACTGAGGCTGGAACTGGGGTTGATACTGCGGCCTTGTGCCGAAAGCATCGTTGAATCCCCCGCCGGGCATATTCATAGGACCAAGGCCGTTCACATTGGAGCCATTAATATTAGGCACCGCATACGAAGGATACGAATGGACACCCGGCTTAATCCCGCCCAGATTCCCTCCACCTTGAGGCGGCAGCGGTTGCGGTCTTGGGTATCCGGAAGACTGCTGAATACCATTTCCGATCGCTCGGAGAATCTGGTTGGCGATGTCCACGCCCTGATTCCCGCCGTTCTGGGCCAGGGCTGGGCTTCCCATGCTTCCCGCGAGCAGGACTGCCGGGGCGATCAAGGCAGGTGCTGACAAACGAAATCTCATCGAAATACTCCTCATCGGGTGTGTGAGGCCTGCCGTCCTTCTCTCGAAATCAAGGCAAAACCATATTCAGGTAATTTCAAGCAATGCTCAAATATTTCCTCGAATACGAGTCACACGACTCACCTTGATTTGGGAAACCTTTGATTTGCGAGCCCGCGTTCCGTGCTTCTTTGCGTTCTCACTCGACCAACGAGGTCATCGTGCCGTTATCATTCACCACGTAACGGTAACCGCCGTAGGTGACCACGCTCCCGGGAGCGGCACCGGCGTGCTCGTCAGGCACACGGTAACGTTTGCCCGGAACAGGCCCCTGAGGCGTATTGTCTTCCTGGAAAAAATCGCCGAAGGATTCCGACGCGTCCAGCGCCGTCATCGTCCCGTCGTTATTCGTCAGGTAAGCATACCCAAAGTAGTTGATCCGCTTGCCGGGAGGCGAATCCAGGTAGTTCACCGGGATCTTGTAACGCTCGCCAGGAGTCGGCGGACCGGATTTCGGCTTGCTGCTCGACGTGCTTGTACTGCCCGTGTAGAGCACCATCGTTCCGTCGCTACTCACCTTGTAACGATACTGGCCGTACGTGATCACTGATCCTGCCGCACTGCCGGCATACTGCGACGGAACGTAATAGCGTTCGCCCGCGACCGGGCCGCTCGACACAGGCGCGGAGGTTGAAGCCTGTACCTGGGGTTGGTAATGGTATTGATACTGAGGGCCTGCCCCGAATGCATTACTGAATCCCCCACCGACCATGCCCATGGGCCTGATTCCGTTCAAATTGGATCCGTTAAGTTGATATCCCGGCTGATATTGAACTCCTGGCCCAAAAGCATCTCCA
>Ga0182745_1000739_pt1 | contig 34096 bp, 42 predicted proteins | sample eDN3rd30CKraftBY_FD_128523 | JGI IMG/M metagenome (GOLD analysis project Ga0182745, IMG submission 128523) | Enriched backyard soil microbial communities from Emeryville, California, USA - eDNA 3rd pass 30_C Kraft BY (version 2) (version 2) | ecosystem: Environmental > Terrestrial > Soil >...
GCCGTCCAGGTAAAAGATCCGACTGATATTGAGGTCGGGCTCAAGGAGAATGAGTGCTTCAACGTCAGGCTCTGCCGTATTGAACACGGCCACATCCGGACCGGGGGTGAAAGGAATCCAGGGATTCACATAGTCGTCCTCGGTGCCAAACGCCCCGAACCATACGCCCACCCCGGCAACAGGAAGTTGCAGTGCGACAGCAACCTCGAGGTCAACGCGGTTCTCCATGACAATGACCCGTTGCGGGTTGAGTGGAACCGTCACCTCCCCCATAACGGTGGTGATAACGCGCGAGTCCGGCTCTGCAGCAGGCGATGCATTTTGCGCGTGCACACGATCCAGAGTCGCCCCCGAGCCGGCGGCAACGAGCGCTCCGGTAACGAGCGACCGTCGGTTTAGCGTTTGTTGTAATTCCTTCACAGCAGGTCTCTCCGTTAATGCCGACTAAATCAGTCGGTATTATCCCGGACACGTATCAAATGGTCAAATTCCCTCGCTGAGACGTGGGTTAGCAGGTTGCGACGGGCTCCTGTGGCCTCGGAGCACCACTGCGCGCATCTCTCCCGTACAGCGTGGGCTCAACGTCGGAGAAATGCGTTCGCGGCGGCATCCATCAGGAACGCTTGAATCGCATCCGGTTGTTCGCCTGGCGCCCTGATCACCGCATCGCTTCACAGGGGGACGTGCCTCCTGGCGACGATCCGATGAGATCGGGATGCTGGATACACTCGCGATGATGGCGATAGAAGAAAATGAGGCTGGCGAGACTGTCAACCTGCGGGACGTTGCTGATAACGAGGATATCGACCTGACGGTCCCGGGACACGTCGGAGCTACTCAAGCGAACGATCGTGCCGCAATGACCCCGGCATCACGTCGGAGCCATTGTTATCCTACGACGATCGAAGGCGAGACACCAGGTAACGTGCCGTCTTCAGGGTCAGGTTCGGTTGTGCTTCACGAAGACACCGGATGGCCTCGATCTCAGACGCCACCGGATCAATGCGAGCTGCTTGCAGGGTGTCACCTGCCCAGGCCAGGGCATATTTCTCTGGATTCGGCGCATCGGGAAAGAGTTCAGCCAGACGACGACGGGGATCCTCCTTGTCGCCAAAGATTTTCGCGAGGATAGGGGACTGCATGATCGAGGTCTCCTTGAGCTGGGGCGCTGTTTGCCTTCACTCTACCAGCTACCAGCAGCGCGAGAGCAACGAACAGGGTTCGTGCGTCATGCGTGGCCCGCGGTCCTGCTCATGGCCTTCACATGATGGGGCCGTGCCCGCAGCGGACAGCTGTATGATTCGACACTGGGTAACAGCGGGATCATTCTCGGAGCGATGGCACCAATTCGATCGTAGAGAAGCAGGAGTTTTCTGGGTACAATCGCATTATGGGGTCAGGACTTTGCGGAGGCAGCTCTCGTCCCAGCCGCACATCAGCCGCTTGGCCTTGAGCCCGAGCTTGGCTGTCGCCTCCTGGCGCAAGAGATTGAGCGCCATGTGCCGCAGCAGCGCGAAATTCTCCGCGGCGTGTCCACATCGGACCCGGCTTTCATCTTCCCGGAAGGCGATGTCCAGCACCCAATGCACCTGGTTTTCAATCCCCCAGTGGCTGCAGATCTATTTGAGCGATCTCAAAGAGAGCCTTTTGAGCAGCCCCAATGGCCTCAAAGAGTGCATTCTCGATTCGTTTTGGTGTCAGTTTTGGTGTCAGGCACGCAGAAACAAGCGGATCGGAATGCTCCAATCGCCCAAAAACACTGATTCTATGGGAATATTTGAGGGTGACCCCCCCGGGACTCGAACCCGGAACCAATGGATTAAAAGATGGTCCGGATACCTGTGCACTAGGTATCGCAGGGTGCAAAAAGCCCGTACCTATAGGCGATATGTCGTGCATGGAGTGCATAGGGTAGTAGCAACGATTCTGCACTCTATTCTGCAATGTGTTCTGCAAGCGAATTTGGTTATCCGGCGATCAAGCCACGATCCTTGCTCACTCCTGGCACCCGTCGTCCACAGTTCCGTAACTCTCGCGCTAATTAAATATCTCTATATAGGCCCTATCGAAATACACCGGGATAAACGGGATTCTCGGGATATTTCCCATAACCGCGCGGAAAATCGCCTATCGAAAAACGGGATTGGGCAATTTCAAAAACGGGATATCGGGATATTTCCAATTCCAGCGTACTCCCTCGCCTTTCTCAGGTGTGACTATTGTGCATACGGTGCATTCTGTCTTGACTTCTATGAAACGGTCCTCGATACTTGCTGCATCAACCCTCCAGCCCGGGGCTTTATTGCCTTGCCCGAGGGTTTTTGCATGTCCGGATCCAGCGAACAACCACAAGAGACGCCAAAAGCAGCATCGGCGTTTGCCGACTATGTGGCGCTTGGACCGCGGCGATCACTTCAGCGACTCGCCGAACTCGATGTGAGCCAAGGGTATGCCAAAAGTATACCGACACGGCTCACGGTCCTGAAGCGCTGGTCGACAGAACATAAGTGGCAGGAGCGCATCGCTGAAGCTGTATTGTCAAGCCCTGTACGGTGCTTTGTATTGCACTGGGTGTTGACATACCTGCGCATATACGTATACTCATTGCAACAAGTTGAGATCAGGGTGGACGCAAGGGCCGCCGGTTTCGAGCAGAAATGCTCAGCCGGCGGCTTGCTTGTTTTTCAGAAAGGATGCATTTCGTGAGTCAAAATGATCGCTCTTCTCATAAGGAGCAGGAAATGCACTCGGATCAGGACCGTTCTATGGTCAGGTATCTCCGTCCCTCGGACGTCGTGATGCAAACAGGGCTCTCCAAGAGCACCGTCTTTGCCGCTCTCTGGTCGGGCAAGTTGGAAGCCTACCGCCATGGGAGAGCCTGGTTGATCCCCGTCGAGGCCGTAGATCGTTGGATTCGGGGCGAGGGTGAAGATGAAAGCGTTGCATAAAGGAAAACCCGCGGTGGGCAAACCGCAGGCCTTCCGGACGCTTTGAAGGGCTTTTCTATGACTCCAGAATACACCAGGACGCAACAGAACTCCATCTTCGAAACCGCGTTGGGCTGGCGTGCAATTGGCGTCCAGGCAATGCCGGCAACCGAGGATGGTCTTAAAACAGTCGATCATCTCTCCCCCACTCCGACCACCGACCCCATTGCGTCACGTGCTCGGTGGGCAAAGTATCGAGATACCTTTATCCCCGAGGAGACGATCCGGGAGACATTCTCCCGAGGGCGAACTGGTCTTGCCGTGATCACAGGCGTCGGGTTTCGAGACGATGGTCTCAAACTTGGCATGATCGAGATCGATGATCCAGGTTTGATCAGCCTGTTCCTGGATACGGCAGAATCCGGAAACGTCGATGCAGTTCTCAGGGTCTTTCGGGACGGCTATGTGGAGCGCACTCCAGGAGGTGGCCTGCACGCCTATTACCTCTGCAGTGAGATTCCAAAGAACACGAAACTGGCGCAGAGGCCGGCACCAACGAATGACAACCCTCGGGCTGTCGAGGTCCTGATCGAGACCCGGGGCACCGGCGGCCTATCTATCGTCGCGGGCAGCCATGGCCAGGTTCATCCTTCCGGAAAGCCGTACGTGATTGAGCGCGGGGCTCTGAAAGATATTCCGGTTCTCGAGATTGATGATCAATCCGAACTCTTTGCCTTCAGTCGCATCTTCGACGAAATGCCAGTAAAGGAGATAAAGCCCCGGGTCAAGGATGCGACGGTCGATGGTGACCGCCCTGGCGATCGCTACAACGACGCAGCCACCATGGAGACATTCCGTGAATTGCTCGCCGGTTGGGACTGGCTTTTCGAATCCGGTGGCGTGTGGTGTCTCCGGCGACCGGGCAAGGATCGGGGCATCTCTGCAACCTGGAACTGGGATGGTCGTGGCAGGCTCCGTATCTTCACGTCCAGCACGTCGCTCGAGCCAGCGATGTACTCAGCCTTCGCCCTTTACACGCACCTGCATCATGGGGGCGATTGGGGTGCCGCCGCCAAGGCTCTCTATGCGGAGGGTCACGGCAAGCGTCCCTATACAGAATTCGATACAGGCGAGAGTGGAGCGCCGCCAAGCCCAGATGCGATACGCGCCGTCCAACTTTCCAGCAATCTTTTCGTAGCCGGTCGCCGATTCTATTTCAAGGACGGCTTCAACCCTCTTCCCCTCTCCAATGCCGAGATACGGATCTCACATTACATCACCGAGGAAATCGCTCCAGGCGAGTACCGCTACCTCTACCGCATGGTTGGCACTCTGATGGATGGAACGCCACTGCCTCCGGTCGATATCCCGACCGAGGACCTGGCTGACCTGCACCGCTGGACAGGACGTAGCGGCCCAACCTGGGCGAGGGTGACCCTCGAACCTGGTCTTGCCGTTCGGGATCAGGTCCGTGCATGTATCCAGCACTATTCCCAACGTATCGGTACCCAGGCTATCCAAAGTTACAGCGAAACGGGTTGGTGCCATGTCGAAGGCGAACATGTCTTTCGAACACATCTCGCGGCCATTGGCAAAGATGGCATCCGACAAGATGTCCAGGTGCAACTTGGGGCGGACTTCTCTCGCTACACGATGGCCGTGATTCCTTCTCGCGATCAAGCAACCTCGATCGGTAGGAAATATCTTCGCCTCCTTGACTTGGGACCTGCTGAAATCCTCGCCCCCTTGCTCCTCACTCCAGCCCGGGCGGTCTTGGGCGAGTTCATGCGTGTCGATTCATTGGTCTACCTCTATGGGCTAACCGGAGTTTTCAAGACAGAACTTTCGGTTCTGATGATGAGCCACTTCGGCCCGAGCTTCACCAGCCGCTCGATCCCGCTCAACTTTGAAGGCACCAGCAATTCCACCCAGGCCGCGACGTGGCGTCTAAAAGATGTTGTCACGGCTGTAGACGACATGGCGCCGGACGGATCCCGAAACCAGGTTGACACGACATTTGCGAAGCTTGGCGGCCTTGCCCGAACCACCGGGAACGGTTCGGGACGCACTCGCTCAAATGCCGACATGACGGCAAAACAAACCTTCTTTCCTCGAGGAGTTGTCATTGCAAGCGGCGAGGATATGCCGCGAGGGCACTCGGCAACCGCCCGAATGCAAGTCATAGAAGTCACAGCAGGGGCAATTGATGCAACGGTGCTCTCCGACTGCCAGGAGATGGCATCCACAGGCGTCTTTGCCCAACTCACCGCAGCATTCATCCAGTACGTGGCCGGCAACTGGGAGGAAGTGGCCAAAGGCGTAGATGCACTCTACAAGAGAGCGATCGAGGAAGCTCGATCCTACAAATTCAAGCATCGCCGAACCGCTGACGCGATAGCGCCCCAGATCGTTGCAGCGCAAGTCTGGTTTGAATACCTCCGCACCATCGGAAGCGTCACAAAACCCGAGCGGGATGCCCTGATCGAGTGGATCCGTGGTGGCCTGTTCGAAACCGGTGCGGCCCAGGACGCAGTTCAGGCAGAGGCAAACCCGGCGGAAATCTTCGTCTCCAACATTCGCTCCGTCGTCGTGCGAGGCGATGCCCATCTTGCCGATCGGGCATCCAACGAATGCCCCTTGTATGCCGCACGGTTTGGCTGGAAAACCGAAACCCGCGTTGTCCGGGATCATTTGGAGCAGGTCAGCACCCCAAAGGGTAGCTTGATCGGTTGGGTGGATATTGACGCAAATGCAGTCCTTCTGGATCCCGACTCTGCGTACGCGGTCGCTCAGGACTTAGGCAACCGCACCGGTCGGACTATCCCGACCACGGTCAACACCCTTGGGAAGCGGCTCCTTGACTCCAAATTGATTGTGTCAACCGAAGCGGGGCGAGTGAAACAAAGGATCTACGTCAACAAGCAGGCTCATCGGGTTTGGCACCTGAAACTCTCCGACGTCTTCCCGGAAGAATCGTCAGGACAGATGGCTACCGCCCCCCTGCTCCTCTCTCAGGAAGAGGTGGCGTGATGGGACCTGACACTCTCAAGGGTGCTCGTGGAGGGATATCCAGATTGATCCCTGACACAGGTATGGGCTATGGCGTCGAATCTGGGCGCCGAACACCTGCGTACAACGCCTATTACCAGCGATGTGCCGATGAACAGCGACCATTCATCATGGTCTCGGAATACGTGCACAGCGGGATTCTCAGGGCCAAACTCACTATTGATGCCATTACGGCACCTGAGTCGCTTCCTGATGCGATGGTCTGCAAGTTCGGCTACCTGGTCGATGAACATCGACAACCAGGAACCAGAGTCCATATTCACGGAATTCGCTCGGATATATACAACCTCAGACCCGGTGAGGCGCACTTTCTAGCTTCAACTCTCGCACGATGGATAGGTGTTACAGCATGACCGCAGGCAGCTTCACAGGGCCAATCCGCATCAACGAAGTTCAGGTGAAAGCGCCAGCGCGGTTGAGTGCACCGATCTGGCAAGCGCTGGCCACGACCGAACGCATACGCGACGGCAGGGACATCGCGATTGTGAGGATCACGAACTACGACGACACGACGGTCGTGATCAGCGAGAGCAACTACACCCAACTCCTGCACTACGTCCAAAATCTCGAGGAAGAGCTGCAGGACCTGAGAAAGGGAACCAGATGAGCCGATCAGTGATCACGTGTCGCGACTGTCGGCAGCCCGTCGCCTACAGGCATAAAAATGGTGAGATCGTTGCAGCTGAGGGGCTTCGGGCCTCGATACACACAATCGGTCGGTTTAGCGGATCGCTCAAAGTCGTCTGCACGTGTGGCCACGCTCAATACTTTGGGCAACAGGCACCGCCGCCACCGGACCAACAGGCCGCATAACGTCAGCGATCACAAACAAAGATTTAGTGGACGTAAGGGCCGCTGGGAATCTCGCAAGCAAGCGAGGCGACCGGCGGCCCTTTGCATTGGAGGCAAGACAGATGGTCAGCCAAATCGAGACCGAATTCGACCCAACACCCTACGCGCAGGCTCGTGAGGACATCAGGGATCTGGTCACCATGCCGGTTCAGGCGTGGATGCTGATCCCGCCGGCACGACGGAGGGACGCGCACTTCGTTTCTCTGCTGAGCATCCCGCTTGACCTGGGGGCAGCAGGATACGTTGTCACCGTCACCCAGACGGAGCGGGGCTGGTCCATTGAGGTTACCAAGCCGATTGAGCCGCGCATCAAGCTTCATTTGGCCGGATCCGCACGGAGCTACGTCAGTGCACTCTACCAACTGGCGGATTCAGCTTCTGATGTCATCGGCCGGATGGAACGAAAGGCCCGCCAGGCCGCTGAGGATAAAGCCCTGGAACAGGAGGCGGCGTGATGCCGGAACTCGTGACGATTTGCCGCATTTGCGGTCAGGATTGGACACCCGATCATCAGGACTACGTGCGCAACACTTGGCGAGTCTGTCCTCAGTGCCGGGATGGACCGGCATCGAATCACACCAATGACCCACCTGAACCCCGTAGCGGGGCAGGAAACGACGCACAGGCCACACGAAACCATGACGACAGGAGTTCTTGTCATGCATAAGCTCATGCTGCACCCGCTTGACCGCAATCCAGAGATCAGCGCCTTCCTCGGCCACCTCACGCTCACGCCTGATTACGAGAGCGCGCTGACCGAGTACCGACGCCTCGCTGTGGCATTTGACCTGGTTGATCGCCGGCTGTCTGGCCTTGATGCGGCGATCGATGAGACCGCCGCCACGTTCATGACCCAAGAGGATGATGACGAAGGTGCGCACGAGGCGATGGAGCGATTTGTCCAGCTGTCGGCCGAGCGGGAATACCTGCCCGCCTTGCGTCGCAAGATCGCGATTCGGATTGCGCATCGCCTCTCTGCCTGGGGACTGGCCGCACGCCAGCTCGTCAACGATGAGATCAGCCGGAGGGGACAGGCGCTTGGAAAGCGGCAGGACGAGGTCGAGCCCACGAAACAACTCCTTCGGAGGCGGTATGGCAACTCGGGATATGGACTCGAGGGGGCGAAGTTGGAGCATTTCGAAGAACTGACGCGCGAGATGGCAACGCTGGACCCGCTGCAGGCTCGCTATGACGAGGCACGGGAGATCCTGGCCAAGATCGAGAGGGAGTTGCAGGACCGTTTTTTCCTCGAACGACGGAGCGATCAATCGGGAGGGCTGGCGTACTTTCTCCGCGCCGTTGGCATTGATCCCAGGGAGAGGTATTAGGTGACGACACCCCGGAACAGAGGGATAGATGGTTGTCGTACTTTTGTCGTACCCCTGTTCTACATTGACGCCCATTCACGGAGCGATAGATGACCACAACGTTTCAGATCGATGCCCGGGAGGTGGAGCGCTTCGGCGAGGCAATGGCGAAAGCACCGGGCATCTTGCGGTCGGAGCTCGTCACCACCACGAACACGTTGCTGGCGCGCGGCGTGGGGCTCGCGGCGGATTTTGCGCCGGTGGAGGCCGGAACGCTGCAGGGCAGCATCAGGATCCTGGAACCGGCATCGTTGGACGGTGATGGTGTTTCAGGCTCCTACGGAACCGATCTGATCTATGCCAAACAACGTGAGTTTGGTGGCACGATCCACGGCAATCCGTGGCTGGTGTTCCAGATCAATGGGCAATGGGTGAAGGTCAAGTCCGTCACGCAGAAGGGATCTCACTACATGTCGAAGTCGCACCGGGCGCTGTGGCCGGTGGCCCAGCGCGCCTTTTCGATGGCCGTTGACCGCACGCTGGAAATGATCGTTTGAAAGGGAGGCGAATAATGCCGGAGCATCAAGGGACACCGATGACTCCTAAACTCTTGCGAATCGTCATGGTGAACTGCATCAATCGGACATACGAGGGAAAGATGGATCCGCAGGTATGCATCGCCCTGGCCGCCGCCGCTCAGGCGTTTACAGACCTGTACCGGCTTGAAGGGCTTGAAGAGAAGATCGCCGGGCTGGAACGTCAGCTCCTGGTTCAGTCGTCAAACATGAACGCATAGGAGGATTCCATGACCACGACCATCAATAAGCACGAGACAACGATCCATATTGCGATCGACGCCGTCAGAGAGATGGGACAAACGCCCAACCTGGCAATCATTTCCGCACTGTCCTTGCCAGTCGTCGGAGGCGTTGAACCGGAGGAAGGTATCACAACGATCCTGCCCGATCTGGCGCCACCATCAGTGCTGGATGTGCTGCCCGACATCGATGACGGGTTGACGCTGGCAAGCCTTGGTGTGGTGTCTTGGCAAGAAGCACATCGGGATGATGTTGCGCGTCTCGGTCTGCAGGAAATCCCTTCGGCGATTGATTTCGTGAGGGCTGCCATGGCGGCTGAAGGCCGCTCGCCAGACGACCTGGTTGACCAGGTTCCGGTGATGCGCCAGCTGAGAGAGCAGCACGACCAGGCTAATCAAGAGGATCTGAAACGATTTGCCGAGCACCTCACCATGAATCAACCGAGGTACTGCCCGCATTGTGGTGTAAAGCTGCGCTGAAAGGACTGAGGATCATGAACGCATCGAAGCAGAGCAACGTGTCAAAGCAAGCAGAAGGAAACGAGGTCATCATGCCAGAACCTGCGCCGATCATGGGATATCGTCCGAAGCCGCGTTATCGAGATGTGACGCTGGAAGCGATTGATGCTGAGGACGGCGCCCAGCCATTCAGCGCCCGGATCCGCTCGCACCTTACCTTTGGCCAGATCGATGCGATTCCCAATCCGATCGTAGAGGGAACGAAGTACGTTGAGATCGAGCAGGCAATCGCACCTTACGTGGTGGGCTGGAACGTCCTGGCGGAGAACGTGGGGACTGGCGAACTGGAAGTGGTGCCACCGCCGGCGGAAGCGGGCCCTGAAGCATTCAAGTGTGTCAGCGGGTTTGAGGTGCAGTGGCTGGCGATCCAGCTGAAGCAGACCAGCCTGGGCAGTGTAGAGGAACTCCATGCACTCGAGCAGGACGATGCCATTACCCAAGAGCAGGCTGACCAAAAAAAAGACTTGACGCTGTCCGAGCCTATGCTCGAGCCAAACGACGACGAGAGTTCGGCATAGGCGCGGACAATCTCCCTGTGTTTCCAGGTGATTTCGTGAAGTATCTCAGCTGGGATCTGGGTCCGCTCAAGCCATGGGAATGGGCAGCAGTGGATGCCTGGGAATGGACGGAAGCGCAGGCGGTACAACGGCAGTGGCGAAAAGGGGTCGAGGATGCCGATGAGGACCATGCAGCGCGGGACCGTGGAAAGGGTTAGGGCTCGCGCTCCGCATCAGCATCGGCCTGACGGTTTTCGGCATTGGCTCGCTTGAAAAATTCCTTGGCCTCTTGTGCAGCCTCATACACCACGATCATCAGCATGAAGCCAAATATGCCGATCCCAATGATGACGACCCAAAGCAACGACTGAAGACCAACAGGAAGATCTCCCATGGCGCAATCCCTCTCCCGATTTGACGATACTGCAAGAAGTGCACTTCAACAAGATTACCCTGTTGCGGAGGTACTGGGACATGACTGACCCAATCAAAGTGGTTATCACTGGACAAGACGGTGTGTCCAAAACCTTTGTGGCCATCGCCAAGAATGCTGAAACTACGGGAGAAGCGCTCTCCAAGGCGGGTAAGGATGGTGCCGAGGGGATGGACCAGCTCGGCAAGAGTGCCGAGCAAAGCGCCTCCCGGATGGAGGACCTCAATAAGAGCGCAAAGGCAATCGGGGCCGTCATAGGCACGGTAGCATCTGGCTTGGCCTTGGCTGGCCATGCGTATCGTGATCAGGAACGCACGATCGACGGGATCACGCGCGCCTATGGTGATCAGAGCGACGCCATCCTCCAGATGACCGAGGATCTGCAGGACTACACCCGGTACAGCAACGATGCGGGGCGGGAAGCTGCCCTCCTCGCCAGTTCGCTGGCGGTGAACTACGATCTCTCGGCCGAGCAGATCGGCCAGCTGATCGAGCGCTCGGCTGACCTGGCCCAGATCTACGGCATCACGCTCCCCGATGCTGTCCAGCGCACCTCATCCGCTCTGAGAGGCGAAGGCGAGAGTGCGGAATTGCTCTCTCTGAACATGAGTGATGCGGCCATCGCTGCAAAAGCCCTGGAAGCCGGGATTGTTGGCTGGAACGTCCCGGGCGCACTTTCCGAGGCCGAGAAGGCGGCGTTCCGGTTCACGATCCTTATGGAGCAGAGCCAATACGCTACCGGTGCCGCTGCGGATGCTGCTGTAGGGGCCGGTGGTGGATTTCGCCAGTTTACCAACGAAGCCCAGGATATGGTGACCACCGTCGGTGGTGCCTTGGGGCCGGTGGCTGATCTGGCAGCGGAACTTCAAGGCGTAGCTCTATGGCTACCAATCGCGGGTGCCGGCATGGGACGAATCATCGGGCCGCTCAAGGAAAGCGGACTCCTGGCCGCAGCATTGAGAAGTCCGCTGGCCTCGATTGGACCAACGGCACTGGTGGCCTCCTACGGTCTCACCCAGATGATTGGCAATATCCAGGATCTGGAGTCCGGGCGTGACACGCTTGATCGCCTCAATGAGGAACTCAAGCTCAAGGGGCTAGTTGACGGACAGCTCCTCTTGCAGGATTTTCGTGATGAGTACAACAGTATCGTCAAGGATATCTATGACTCCGGCGGATTTCTTGCATCTGGTGTAGCGGTACCGAATTCGGTGCAGGCAGAGTTCACACGCGTCCTTGGTGAAGCATTCACCAATGCCGAGATTGACGCCCAGGCCTTCTTTGACTGGTTCACAACGGAATCTGAGCGCATCAGGGCAACCGGTGACCAGATGGCGCTGTCACAGTTCATTGGCGGCATCGACATGAGCACGCTCGACCAATTCAAGGTCGATGTGAATGCTGTCGAAGCAGAGATGCGAGCTGCCAGAGCCACAGCGGAAGACTTCAAGACCACTATGGGTGATCTCGGGGAGACGCTGGAGGGTCTCAGGATCGGTGGTGATGTCCGCCTGGCAAACGACCTGGACTCTCTTCACACCAGCATCCTTGAAGCCTTTACGCCATCAGAGCGAGAAGTGGCGGCCGCCAATGCAACCTATCTCCGGATGCTGCCTGCCGACGATGCTGAAGCAGCGCTCCAGAGCATGGTGAATAAGACCGACCTCTCAGTCGAAAGCACAGAGCGATTAGGCGAGGCGTGGGAGCGAATTTCTACCGGGTTGCAGACAGGCGCACTCGATAACGCCGCGGTGATTGGCGATATCCAGGCCATTCTTGACGACACCACACTTTCCGCTGATGAACAAGCAGCTGCGATCGACATCCTCTCTCGAAGCATGAGTCAGTATGTCGATTCCGCCGCAGCCATGCACGAGGCCCAGCTGGAGTTCCTGGCGGATGGTGCCAACCTCCTCGACTTCTGGCAACAGTACGACGCCGCGATCAATCAGGGTGGAGCGTCGTTCGATGGTACGGCTGCTCAGCTTGCCGAACTCAACGCCCGGATGGCGGAGCAGCAGCAATTTCGCGGCATGGTTCAGTGGGCAGAGGACATTGCCCAGGCGGGAGCGGAACTGGACCAGGTACTGCGCACGTTCGGTGAAATCGACGCCCTGGGGCAACGATCAGAGAGCGCCGGCAGTATCGCTGACACCCTGATCGGTGCGCCGGGTGAGTTGGGTGAGATTCAGGACCTCTGGGATCGCATCACTGTTGGCACCTCGGATGCAACGTTGAGCCAGGAAGCATACAACGACGCCATCAATGCCGGGATTGCGATCCAGGAATCCAATGTCCGCGTCCAGGACGATCTCAACGCCATTCGCGCCCAGCAGCTACCCCTGCTTGCCGAGGAGCAGCAGTCATACGAGGCGAATCTCGAGTACCTGAGCCAGCTGGAGCCTGCCGAGCAACGACGCGCCCTGTTGTTGCAGGACACCGCTGCCCAGGCCCAGATCGCTGAACTCTACAGCACCGCCTATGCTGCTTCTGTCGGCAAGATCCCGGAGTCTGTGGCCACGGAGATGATCCTCAATGCGGCGGAGGCCGATGCCGGGATCAAGGACTTGCTCCTGAGTCTTGGGCTCCTCACTGAGGATGAGCATGGCATTCGGGTGAACTTCCCGGATGCTGATGCCACCGTCAATGCGATCGATCGCGTGACATTGGCCATTCTGAACATGCAGGCGTTCGCCCAGGACACCACAACCCTCGACCTGGCGATCAAGCTCTACGGCGAAGATGAAGCCCTCGAGTTATTGGGGTTGGTCAAGAATGCGGACGGCACCTATGCCGAAGCGGAGCTTGCGGTCCAGACGACGGGGCTGGATGAGGCCATGGCCGGCCTCAAGGAAGTGCAGCTGGCAGACGGTACGATGGTACGAGTCAAGACCGAAGTCGACACCTCCGGCTGGGATGAGCTGACGGCAGCGGAGCTTTCCGCCAAGTTCGATAACGATCCAGTGAAGCTGCCTGTTGAAGCTGTCGTGAAGCCGATGGACGGAATATCTTCGGACGAGTGGAACGCCATGCTGGGGCCATTCCCGGAGATCAACGTTCCGGTCTCTCTGAAATTCGAAACGGGTACCGGGTGGGTCGGTGACAAGCTCAGCGAAGCCCTGGGTGTCGTGTCGGAGACGATCACGGTGACGGCTGACACCTCACAGGCGGATGAGGCCATTGCGACGACACACGACAACGTGACGGCCCTCAATGGCGAGAGCGCCACGGTCAGCGTCGAAGGTGACAACTCCGCCGCGTTGGGATCAATCCACGACGCCGAAGGAGCCTTGTCGAACGTTGATGGCACCAGCGCCACGATGGTGGTGAACGGGGATAATTCCCATGCTCTGGCAGCGATCGCGGATGTCCAGGCGTATGATGGCGTCTCCCTGGGTGAGGCGTATTTCACGATCACGACTCGGCAAATTACCGAGTTCGCCTCCCGTGACCTGGGACGTCTGACGGCTCGTCATGGTGGGATCCCGGGATATGCCCATGGCGGTATTCCTGTGGAACTCGCGGAGGCTGGACCGGAACTGCTGCACTTCGCCACCGGTGGCGTGACGCCGGTCTATGAGCGGGGCATCTACACGGTGCCGCCGAACACCTATGTCAGCCCGGCCAATGCCAATAGCGGGGTAAGTCATAGCGGTATCACTGTCCATTTCAATGGGAACTTCTATGGTTCCAACCGGCAGGAACTCAATGATTGGGCGGAACAATCGCTTATCCCCAACTTCCGCAGGGTGATCGAAGAGGAGCGGCGGGGCCAGTTGTCCGGATGAGTGGCCCAAATCTCAAACACGTTGCAGTTGGTTGATTTCGGTGACTGGCTTGCCGGGGAGACGCCACGCTCTTTGACGCAATGGCGCGGGCGATTGAACAGCAACGTCGGGGGTATGGTGGGTACTCCTAAGGTGACGGAATAATCTGGCCACATCCTTCGTGTCCCCCTTATATCACCGATCCAGACTGACGACTTGGGGAAAAGATGTGCCGGTACGCAACACATCTCGATAGACGGGAACTCCCGAACATTTTGCGCGGCGCAATACATTGACACTCATCTATACGTCAGGTATGCTGCGGGCATGAGTACGACGATTCGCCTGCGACCCATCGAATGTTGTTCCACGGTGACCGAACCGGAGCCGCTGACTCCTCCCAGCAAGGACCAGATGCTGGCGATGTTCAAGGCCTTGGCTGACGGCACCCGTCTGGAGGTGTTCCGCCTGATTGCGGCACAATCCGAGCCACTCTGCGCCTGCGATATTGTCGATCGGTTCGATGTCAGTCAGCCGACCATTGCGCATCACCTCAAGGTGCTGCGGCAAGCTGGTCTCATCACGGTGAGTCGGCAGGGCATCTGGGCCTATTACGCGATCGATCCACGGGGTGCCGAGGCGCTCCAGTCGATTGCGGCATCATTTTCCCCTACCACCGCGCGTGAAGCGGCCATCACGTAGGTCGCTTTTTGTTTGTGTCAACGCATAGACCGTCATCTATGTGAAGGAGTCGACATGGATCGCGAAGCTCTTCCTGTCATCGTTATCGGAGCCGGACCCGTTGGGCTGGCTGCTGCCGTGCACCTGCTCGAATGGGGGCTGGAACCGCTGGTGCTGGAACGCGGTAACCAGGTGGCGGCGAGTGTCGCCGAATGGGGACACGTTCGCTTTTTCTCCCCCTGGCGCTACTCGATCGACCGGGTCGCAGCCGACCTGCTGCGATCCTCGGGCTGGGAGGAACCCGATCCGGAAACCTACCCAACTGGAGCCGACCTGGTGAACCGTTACCTGCACCCACTGGCCGACCTGCCGGCGATGCAGGAACGCATTCGGCTCAATAGCGACGTAGTTGCCGTCACCCGCGACGGGTACGACAAGATGAAATCCCCTGGCCGGGAGATGGCGCCATTCCTGGTGACGGTCCGCACGTCCGGCGAAGAGGAAACGCTCCTGGCGCGAGCTGTGATCGACGCGTCCGGCACCTGGACCCGGCCGAACCCGATCGGAGCTTCGGGGCGCCCGGCGATCGGGGAACTCGCCTTGACTGACCAGATCGCCTATGGCATTCCCGATGTCCTGGGCGCAGCGCGAGATCGTTATGCGGGCAAGCGCGTACTGGTGGTTGGAAGCGGCCATTCGGCATTCAATATTCTGCTCGACCTCGTCACGCTTGCTGACGAGGTGCCAGGCACGGAGATCACCTGGGCGATCCGCAAACCAGCCCATGCGACTGGCAATCTCTTCGGCGGTGGGATCAACGATGCGTTGCCGGCTCGTGGGGAGTTGGGCGCGCAGGTTCGGCGGCTCGTGACGAGCGGTCGGCTACGGCTCGTGACCAGTGCGCGGATCAGTCGCCTGGAGCGGACGCCGAATGGCATCATCGCCAGCGGTCTCGATACGTTCCTTGGGCCGGTCGATGAGATCATTGGCGCGACCGGATTTCGGCCGAACCTTGACCTGCTGTCAGAACTCCGGCTGTCGCTCGATCCCGCCGTGGAAGCGCCGACAGCCCTCGCTCCATTGATCGATCCCAACCTGCACAGCTGCGGCTCGGTGCCACCACACGGTGCCAAAGAGTTGAAGCACCCGGATGCCGATCTCTACGTCGTTGGTATGAAGAGTTACGGCCGGGCACCGACCTTCCTGATGCTAACCGGCTACGAGCAGGTCCGCTCGGTCGCGGCGGCGATTGCTGGCGACTGGGAGGCGGCACGCGACGTACAGCTCGTGCTGCCCGAGACCGGCGTCTGTTCATCGTCGGCCGTGCTTGGTGAGCGCGGCGTCGCCTGTTGTGGCACCGAGGCGATCAGTGACGAAGCCGTATCCTGCTGCGGGGCCACACCTGCCAACCAGGCCAAGGCAACCGCTGGATGCTGCGGTGATTCGGTGCCCCAGGTAATCCAGTTTTCGGCCATCACGCAGGGTGGTTGTTGCTCGTGAACACCGCAGTCGCATCTCAGCCAGCCGGGGAGGCTCACGCCCCGACCCGACTCGGCACCATCGATCGGTTCCTGCCACTCTGGATCGTGCTTGCAATGGCGGCTGGGATTGCCCTTGGCCGGGTGTTTCCCAACCTCGGCGACCAGCTTGACCGGGTGAAGCTCGCCGGCGTCTCGCTCCCGATTGCCGTCGGCTTGCTCTGGATGATGTATCCGGTACTCGCCCGGGTGAAGTTTGAGGCCATGGGGAAGGTGGGGGCGAACCCCAAGCTGCTGGGCGTCTCGGCCGTCCTGAACTGGCTGGTCGGGCCGCTGCTCATGTTTGGGCTGGCCTGGGCATTCCTGCCAGATGAGCCCGCCTATCGGAACGGCCTGATCCTGATCGGGATCGCCCGCTGTATCGCCATGGTGCTGATCTGGAACATGCTTGCCTGCGGGGACGGCGAGGTCGCCGCTCTGCTGGTGGCGATCAACTCAGTGTTTCAAATCCTGATGTACTCGATCCTGGGCTGGCTCTTCCTGACCGCCATCCCCGGTTGGTTCGGGGCCAAGACGGCAACGTTCGATGTCTCGATGGGAGAGATCGCGAAGAACGTGGCGATCTTCCTTGGTATTCCGCTGCTGCTGGGGATCCTCACCCGGCTCACTCTGGTTCCGGTGAAGGGTGAGCAATGGTACGCAACTCGTTTCCTGCCCCGGATTGGCCCGACAGCGCTGCTGGGTTTGCTCTACACGATTGTGATCATGTTTGCGATGCAGGGAGATCGCCTGCTCGACCGGCCGGGCGACATCATCCGCATTTCCTTGCCACTGGTGGTCTACTTCGGCGCCATGTTCCTGATCGCGTTCCTCACCTCGCGCCGGCTGGGATTCTCGTACGAGGAAACCACGGCCGTTGCCTTCACCGCGGCAGGCAACAATTTCGAGCTGGCAATTGCCGTCGCGGTAGGAGTGTTCGGCATCAGCTCCGGAGAAGCACTGACTGGCGTAGTCGGCCCACTCATCGAGGTGCCGGTCCTCGTTGCCTTGGTCTATGTCTCGCTCTGGTTGCGGGGCCGTCTATTCACCGCTCCAATTCCGGAAGGAGTCCAATCGTGAACAAGAATGGTATGCCTGCATTACAGGCCTTGGACGATGTCCGAGCGCGCGTGCTGGCCATGGCGACCCAGATATGTGGGGACAGTTCCTGTCCGATTCAGCAGGTACTCAGTCAGTGCGTCGACGACGCCATCGCCGTACATTGGCAGGGCCGGGTGAAGACCTTCGTGCCTCTGCTCGCCGTTCGGGACGTGCAGGAGTGCATCCATCAGGGCTACTGCCCGCACCTGGGAAGCGTTCCCGCGCCATGAGCACACTGGCGATCCTGGCCGATCTGCACGGGAACAGCGCGGCCACCGAAGCAGTCCTGGCGGATATATCGGCCCACGCGCCGGACGAGGTGATCTGCCTTGGTGACCTGGTCGGTTACGGGGCACGACCGAACGAAACGATCGACCTCATTCGCGCGCAGGGCATTCCGACAATCATGGGGAACTACGATGACGGAGTGGGCTTCGATCGCGACGACTGCGGCTGCGCCTATCGTGATCCAGGTGAGCGGGAGCGCGGCCAGGCATCACTCATGTGGACCCGATCCATCGTTACTACTGATGGGAAGGCGTACCTGCGGGGTCTGGCCCCGGAGTTGCGCCGCACCCTCAACGGCGTTCGCCTCCGCCTGGTGCACGGCAGTCCCCGCCGAATGAACGAGTACCTGTTCGCGGATCGTGATCCGAATTCCCTGGCGCGGATCGCCCGGAGCGCCGCCTGCGACGTGCTGATCTTCGGTCATACACACGTTCCCTGGGCGCGGGAGATTGAGGGGGTACGGTTCATCAATGCCGGTAGTGTCGGCAAACCAAAGGACGGCAACCCCCGCGCTGGCTGGGTCCTGCTGCGGGTGCTCGCAGATGGCACGGTGACGAGCGAATTGCACCGGGTGCCATACGACATCGCCGCGATGGCGACCGCCATCCGAGAGAGCGCCGGACTCTCCGATCAATTCGCTATCGACCTCGAAACCGGCGGCTCTCGTTCGACCTGATCTGCGGTTATGGTCCAGTTTGATATGCGGGGTGGGGGGTACTCAGAAAGTACTTCAGCACGATTGACTGCTTGACCGCTCAAGCATATTATGAATGTAGCGACTGGGGGATTGCCTAACTTGGAAGGATCGTCGATGTGGTAGTCAAAGAAAGCGCATTAACGGAAGCCCCTTCTCTCCAATCAAATGATAATCCCCCATCCCCATCTGAGGATATTCAGGTTGAGGAGAGTTATGCCGTGCGGGAAGGAGATATACCACCACAGGACAATACCAATGACGTTGGTGATGAGAATTTAGAATTTGATCTACACAGTGAGCTTATTGCAATCCCTGAGCCTCATTGTCACCCTCGGATCGTTTCCGAGATGTTCCGTGAGACGTGTGATCGTATTAGCACGTGTCGAGGGAAGCCGCTATTTGTGATCAATTCTTCCATGATCCGTGAATCCACGGCAATCGAGGTCTATCGCTTTCGAGACATCCTAAGTCATTTGGGAAGGACAACAGGCTTCGATGTTCTTCTCGAATCTCCTGGCGGAGAATTGGGAGCCTGTTACCGCGTGGCTCGATTCCTTTCACGGTTTACTGATGACTGGACTGCACTCGTGCCTTATATGGCCGCGAGTGGAGCAACTCTTATTTCTTTAGGGTCGTCAAAGATTGTGATGTCTGATTTCTCGCACCTCGGACCCCTTGATCCGCAGGTTATGAGCAAACGACCAACCAAGTTCTTCCTTGCCGAGCGGCAGTCACCCTTGGAAGCATTCCAAGCAGTGAATTACCTTAGGCAGGTCGCACTTGAGACTCTAGAAATCACAATGGGATATCTTCTTAGTGAGCAAGGGGTTGCCCCCCAGACGGCTGTAGATACTGCGAACAAACTTGCCGTAGAGCTTACTAAGCCAATTCTCGACAAGATTGAACCCTATGATTTAGGGGCGTTTGCTCAGGACAATGTTTTAGCCCAAGCCTACGGCAAGAGAATTGCAACACCAGCCGACCAAGACCTTTGTACGCAAAGGAACGCTCATATAAAGGGCCTTGTTGAGCATTATGCAGCCCATGAGTTCGTGATTGATATAGACGAAGCCCAGCAATTAGGTCTCAATGTTGAGCGCGCAGATCAAGACTTGGAGGTCCTTTTCCAGGATTTCCGGGAAATAAACCGATCTTTGTATCAGTTTCGAACCCTGGAGTTAGTAGGATTATTTGGCATTTACCCACCAATGGAGAAAGACGATGAGGAATCAGACGGTAATCAAGAACCGAACATCAGTTGATTCGGTGTTGACGACCCCATCTACCCTATCGGACCTTGTTGAAGAATCTCGAGAACGAGTTAGTGATTTTCTCGAGGAGCTGGCCGCCTATCGCATCGATCAAGACGCAGAGGCAAATAGAAGGAATAATGTGTTTTGTCCGGTGAATCACAAAAACCTAAAAGGCGATGGGCTGCAGAAGTCTCTTCTGAAACAGATCAAGACAACCAGGCTTTAGCCTGTCAGACGGAGAAGAACCCCGCAGCTGTTGCCCTTGGTCGTAAGGGAGGCAAGAGAGGAGGCCCTGCAAGAGCTGATGCGCTGACTCCAGAACGAAGGTCAGAGATAGCGAGATCAGCAGCAAGGGCTCGATGGTCCGCTTGTCAGGATGGTTGACACCGACTCATCTTGTCAGTCCGGATAATTGGCGACACTGCCTTTGGACGGCACTTATATTGGGGACCATCCAAGACCACATCAGAGTACCTGCGACGATTGATCCCCGCAATGAAGGAACGTGCGTAGAACTCAGAAGAGGACCGGTCGATACGACCGGTCCTCTTCTGAGTGAATAAGGTGATCCCGTGGCTTCAACCTTATTACCTCACTCTAGTCTTCGATCTTGACCCAGATCGGGAAAGCGCGCTTCCCGAACCACTTTGCCCAGATCTTCTTTCCATCCTTGGTTGTTATCCAGGGGCGGAAGATGAGCTTGTACCCAGGGCGGTTTTCGTCCGTCCCATAAGCAGTAGTAGCCATAGGATGCCACCTCCTTTCCAAGGGAGGCCTTGCATCGAATGCGATCTCGCCATACCATGTAGTCGTGACAACAAACACGGTGGATCTCCACGGGGGTCCAAGCGAGAGGTCTCGTTTTCCAGACGAGGCCTTTTCGTATGCTAGGCCACCCCAATTTCTCTCAAGCGAACACCGATAGCCGAGTATGACACTTGGAAGGTGTCAGCCAGTCGATGGACGTCGAGGCCATATTGTTGGATTGCCAGGCGCAGCGCAGCAGCAGGAATGAGAAGGCGCCCAGCAAAGACTTCCGCTTGTCGTTCAGGATTCTGGTATGGCGGAATTTTGTCTTTCGTACGAAAAAGACCGGGAGGTGGCGGAAGCCTTCCCCCGGCCGCTTTGACTTGTTGATGATGGAGAAAGACATGCCCACACTCGTGTGCGCCTGTCATGAACGCTCGCCCGTACCCACGGTCCAACGCGGCATCGGTTTCCTCACTCAACACGATCTCAAGGCGATCGTATCGCTGATCGTAAATAGTGACAGCCTCACGGGAGGAGTCGAGATCCTCCACGCGGCAAACTGCCCCGGTCAAGGGCTCAAGATCAAATCGAAGTAGGTCAACAATTGGGAAGGGTTGTGGCGTGGCAAGGACTTGGGGCGCGTATACGCGTTGTAATTGAAGTGCGATGGATTCGATCTTGTTCCAACTCATTGGCGGCGCCACGGCCGAGAGATTATTCATAATTTACCTTCCCTTCCATAATTTTCTTCAGTTGATCGCGCTGTGTATCGGTCAAACCATCAATCGTACGGGCGAACATTTGGGCGAGCTCGGTATTCGCCGGGTTGTAGTTGACGGGAACTTCGACGATACGACGATCCAACTCTGCGCGCCGGGCGAACATGTCTGGGTCTTCACCAATAACTTTGGCCCATTCGACAATGGTTTTCCGCTCGGGAGGGTTCCGGTTCCCCCGTTCAATATCGGATACGTACGGTGCGGAGAGGCCAAGTGATCCGGCAAGAGACCGCAGGCTAATTCGTTGCTTCTCTCGTTTGACGCGTGCGTATTCTCCAAATCGCTCCATGTCGACTCCTTTAGCGATGGGTCTACCATGCGACGATTAGTATCCGTCGTTTACTTCCAACGCTGATGTAAGCATACATTGCGAACAAGTATTTTGTCAAGCCTTGCCCTTTTATGGAGGATGATGCTCAGAAATGTTCATGTCCGCGGCTAGAGCACCTGTATCACCTCATGCATGATCAATCACCCCATGGAAGATGCAGCGACGGCCCGCACCTGATGTACGAGCCGTCTTCGCTGCTACCGCTTATCCTGGGCGATCCTGGAGGCTACTACCCCGTCATCGCCACGGTGCCAGTGCCGCCACATGCGGTGCAGGTGTTGCCTGGCAAGCGATTGCGGTCATCATCCCTCCCAAGCCCGGTACCCCAACAAGCCTCACACTGCACGGTCTCTCCGACCATCGCGCGACGTAGATGTTCATATGCGGATCCATGCCGCACTCCGGCGTCATACATCGCCATAGCAAAATTGAACGTCGCGGCATCGTAGTCACCAATCTCGTTGAATGCATCGATGCCATGATCGGCCAGGGCATGATCTACACGCACTCGTGCCTGTGCATAGTTGGCATGCATTTCCGGGCAGACGACGCCGTACCAATCGTTGAGAAATAGCTCGTTAGCATTCCCCATTTCGTGACCGATCTCTTTTGCGAACTGGTGGGGATCGAGCATGGCTCGGGATGAGGTTTCCTGGTCGAGGATTTGCGCCGCTGCAATACGCTCAGCGGCTGTCGGGACAGCGCCGGCGAAGCCAAGAGCCGATGCCAGTTTGACGATGTCGCGTCGTGTGATCGTGGTCATGATGACTATCTCCCAATATGGTGCTTGATTAGAGGGATGGTGGACGGCCTAGCGAGGTGGACGGACGCCGATCGTGAGATGCTCGAAAGCGATCGGGTCAGAGAGCAGGTTGTAGAGCTGCTCAAGGAATGCCGCCACGGTAGGGTCGTAGACCCTGATTGACCCACCCGGACCGGGTTCATCATCATCACAGGGAAGCACAGGCTCCACCCATGCGATCCAGGAGCCGTCGAAGTCTTGATCAATCCCGATGTTCCTCAGAACAAGATCGTCCAAGTCGATTCTCCTGCCGAGGCGCACGATACCTCCACTAACAGGCGTCCCGATAAACCGCGTTTCGCGGTAAGGAACCGGCTGGAGCGATGCTGCCGTAGCGGGGATGGATGGAACGAGCGCAGAGGCGCCAAGAACGGGAATAGCCTTGACGAGGCTTCGTCTCGTGATCATGCCGAGCGTCCTTCCTGTGCACGGAAACAGGCCAATAAGGCCGAGCTAATGGTCGCGCGACAGAATGGACATGTCACCCGACTCGATATCTCGTCAACATATTCAGTCGTGTAGCTAGTAGGATCGTGCGGGCACCGCTTCATGATTTCGTTGTCCAGATTGTGGGCAGCCAGCATGAGCGTTATCGAGTCCACATTGCCGCTCAGGCGGTCGATACGCTGGATCTCGTCCCGGCACGCAATGAGCACTTCAAGATCGGATAGGCTGGTCCCCAACGCCCATGTCGCACGTTGGGCGGCGACACGCTGGCCAGGTCCAATGGCGGCAACGATCGATCCTGCCGCGAGCTTGAGCGCGTTTCTTCGTGTGGTCATGCTGCTTCCTGTCCTTCTGTGGCGAAGACAAAGTCGTAGTGCCGGCAATGGCCATCCTTCTGGAAGACCTCACAGGTGCAACGATCGATGTTCACGAGCTCACACTCCCCGAATGGACCAACACCCCAGACGATCCACTGGCCTTCCCGGGCACAGTCCTTGAGCATCCTAAGCGGCAGGGGTACGGCGTCCTTGTGCCGTATGGACTTCGGTTGCGATCGCTTCGGGGCCGGGGTTCCGCCAGCGGCCACGTATGCCATCAGGGCCTCTTCCTGGGTCTTGAAGCATCCGAGGTGCTTGCCCCGATAGACGGCACGCCACTGACTGGCCTGCTTATGCCAATAGACACCGCGATACAAGGGCTGCGGGGCCTTCCGACCCCGCTCCACTGTCGCAACCATCACAGTCCCTCCCGATCGATCACCAGCGCGATGTGTCGGCTGAATCCGAACGCCCGGCTCACTTCCACAAACTTCCACAAAATCTGGTTGGATGTGGAACGATGCGCAGTGCCGCTTCCGAAAGCTTCCGCTTTTGTAGAGGGGTCAACATGTCGACAAAACGTATACAGCGTCGTCATGCTGATCGTCCTTCCTGTCGCGCCCTTTCTGCGACAGCCATGTGTCGGCAGATGCCGAAGGTTCGGCCATAACGGCAGCTGCACGCGCCATCAGGTGACACCAACTCAACACGGCCGGGAATGTTGCGATTGCGGACCAACCAGGCACCAGGGACCAAGTCATCCGGTTCTGCAGTGAAGTTCTGCGATCGGGTGGCCAGGCGGGAAAGGGATTCCCGCCGTCGTTGATCGAGGATCTCCCCAGGGCCCAGCGTGGAGACATTCTCAGGCGGCCTCCGCGGCTGGCTTCGGCTCGACCGTCATCGGCACGCCTGCGGTATCCACCCCGATCGTGGGGATCCGGCAAACCTTCACACCCTGCACGTCGTGGAGCCACAACACCAGCGCCCGGTGGTAGCAGCGGCCATGGCCGTGGTGTCCCTTGCACGGGCAACTGGTGCGGGTGACCGCGTATTGGGCATCGGTCTTCGGGTTCATGACCATCACGGTGCCGGGATTCCATCCGGGTGAGGTTCGCAGCTGAGCTGTCTTGGCTCGCTCCACGAAGCCCATGAACTGCTCGGATGAGGTAAACCCGGGAGCCTTGACCGTGTGGCCATCGACCACCAGCTCACCGCGTGCTTCCGCTTCCATCTCGGCTTGATCCTGGGCAGCGGTGGCCGCCCATATCTTGACCTGCTCGGCCCAGAAGGCGGCGATCGCCTGATGATCGTTCCTGATCTCGGCCGGCACATCGCAATCGACGTTGTAGCCGTTCAGGGTCGATACCCCATCCTCGACGACGATTCGGGTGCCGCGATGCGTCGGGATCGTGTAGACCTCCGGCTGCCAGACGACGCCACCAACGCCTCCTATTGACTCAACGTATCCGCTTGGGGTGAAGGTAACTGCGGTTTCCATATCTGCCCTCCTGGGGCTTGCCGGGCGAGGTACCAACTCGACTCCGACGGCTGTTGTAGGTGAGACGGCCTCAATCTCCATCTCTAATACGATAGTAGCACAGAACTACCACAAATACAACAATACCAGCATAAGAATGCTATGATAGTGATACGGGGATACGACACCCCCGCGTCAGGAGGGCGCATGCAGGGGAATCCACAACATCGACCGCTCGCAGAGACGAGACGACGCGCGTTTCTCACGATTCGCGACTTGGCGCAAAGAGCCAAAGTGAGTACGAAAACAATTGTCGACATCGAGCATGGGCGCTCAGAGCCTCAGTTGCGAACGATCAAACAAATATCCGAGGCGCTCAATGTAGACCCACTAGAGATCGAGGAGTTCGCTCTAGTGATCGAGGGCGAACCAAAAAAAGCCGCCGCGTGGACTAGCACGCGGCGGCAGAGGCCGTCTCACCTGTTGGTACCAGGTGAGGGCACGTCACACACCGCGGAGGGTGCATGACATGACCAGTATAAAGAAAACCTTGCGAGAGGAATACGACGAGCTCATGACCTATGCGGAGGCGCAGCATGAGTGCCGGGTTCGGATGGCCGTCTATATCGGTGACCTGGAAGCCCGGATCCGTCTGGTACCGGGTGGCGAGGTACTCATCACGCAGATGCGTCGCCGTGCCGGCTTCGATGCACTGGAGCTCATGGCGCTCACGACGTTGTCTGGTCAGGGCAATCACGACGAGGCACTGAATGGCCAGCAAGCAGCCTGAGAAGGCGCCACCGAAGAAACGCCGGAGGGATCGGGGTGAGGACTCGGTCTACCAGCGATCCGACAATCACCGGTGGATCGTGGAGATCCGCATGGGATACAAGCCCAGCGGCCGGCCGGATATCAAACGTCTCTCCGAGAAGGGCTATCCCGACGACACGCGAGAGCACAAGAAGCTGAATACCGAGGCCAAGGCCCGGCTCCTGGCGCGTCGTGACGACCTCAAGGCCCAATTGCGCAAAGGCGTACCGGTAGCTGGTGGTGTGCAGACGGTGGCATCGTATCTTCACCACTGGCTGGAAAACAATGTGAAATCATCGAAGCGTCGAACCACCTACGACAGCTACGAATCCGTCTGCCGGGTGCACATCATCCCGATCCTGGGCAGAAAGCATCTCACGAAGCTCACACCGCTTGATGTCGAGGAGATGATGGGCAAGATGCTGGAGTCTGGCCGCGCCAGCGGATGGCTACAGCAGGAGGCACTGGCCGCCAAGGGCACATCGACTATCGTCATTGGAAACAAGGTGCGCTTGTCCCGATCACAGAATTTACATCAAGACGCGCGAGTCGACAGCAAGGTAACAACGATCATCCATGCTGGCACCTTAGTTACGATCGTTGGTGGTCCAAAACAGGAAGGCCACCGTCTCTGGTGGCAGGTACGCACGCCCGGAGTCTCCCCCACAACGGTCAAGAATGCCCGGGGCATCCTGCGGAAGGCGCTCAACGACGCCATGCGGGCGGACCTGGTGGCACGCAATGTCGTCACCCTGACCGACATGCCGAAACAGGAAACCTACATCCCCAACCCTTTGGCCCAGAATGAAATCCCCCGCTTCCTCACGGCTGCAAAGGGTCACCGCCTGGAAACTCTCTGGCTCACCTTCCTCACGCTGGGACTGCGAGCCGGTGAGGCGTTCGGGTTGCGGTGGGAGGATATCGACCTCGATCACGGCGAACTGCGTGTCCAGTTTCAGATCCAGCGTGTGGGGAACCTAAAGCAACCTGAGTTCGTGCCTCCAAAGACGGAACGCAGCCGGCAGCCTATCCCCCTACCCGCTCCTCTCATTGAATCCCTGCGAGAGCACAGGCAGCGTCAGGAGACCGAAGCCATGCTCGCCGGCAGTCGCTGGCAAGGCGATGAATGGCAACGTCTGGTCTTCTGCACGACGATCGGGACACCACTGGACCCCAGCAACGTGATCAGGCAGTACCGGGAATTGCTTGCCAGCGCCGACCTGGACACCAATCGCCGTGTCCATGATCTCCGTCATACCTGCGGCACAATGCTGGCCCGGCTGGGAGTTCATCCGCGCCAGGCACAAGAGATTCTTCGCCACTCACAGATCCAGACAACACTGGCAATCTACACATCGGTCGGCGATGACAGCCTCCGCGCCGCCGTCGACCAGCTTGGTGCGCTGATGGTCACCGGGGAGGATTCGTGATGATTGCAGCCAATATCCCGCTTTTTGGGCCGATATCCCAATTCTCAAACCCCCTAATGAGAAATCGGGATGCGATTTATCCTATGGAATCAAGCAATATCCCGTTTATCCCATTTATCCCGAAAAGAAATAGATACTCACCCATAGGGGTTCTCAACATGACCAAAGCTACTGTTCAAAACGACCTCTACTTGCACCCTATTCTGCACTCTATTCTGCAATTAACAAGAATGGGAGGATACGGACACTACCGTAATCCTCCCAAATACCGCGCCGTTACAGGCTTTTTTCTTAGTGACCCCCCCGGGACTCGAACCCGGAACCAATGGATTAAAAGTCCACTGCTCTGCCATTGAGCTAGAGGGTCTGGTGCCGCGTGGGCAACGCTCACCATCCTACCGCGTCTGGTGGTCTACGTGCCATAGTTGAGACGTGTTTGCCCGGATTTGACGATGCCTTGGCTTTTGGATGGTGATGTTCCCTACGATTTCAAATTCCCCGGATGTTCTCCGGTGGCTCCTGGCGCTGGTTGGCGCCGTCAGTATTTCTGGTCTGGCGTGGTATATCAGGAGTCTGAGTACAAGCGGAATGCTGGCCGCTATCATCCTGGGTGCAAACCTGGTGGGGTTGGCGGGCTGGTGGGCCGGGTTGTTGCTGGTTACGTTTTTCGTGACCGCCAGCCTCCTGTCCCGTTCGGGACGCCCGGACGACATACCAGCCGGAGCACGGGGTAGCCGCCGGGATGCGGTGCAGGTGATAGCGAACGGCGGCGTGGCCCTTGCCTGTGCCGCCGGTTTCTCCATCACCAATCATGCCGCCTGGCTGATTGCGCTCGCTGGCTCGATCGCCGCGGCAAATGCCGATACTTGGAGTACGGAGTTGGGACGCCGAAGCCCAGGGCTGCCCCGCTTGATCACCACAGGAAAGCCGGTGCCTGCCGGGACCTCCGGCGCGGTGAGCCGGTTCGGTCTTGTAGCAGCGGCTGGCGGCGCCAGCCTGATCGGTGCCCTGGCAGCCATCGGCCATGCTGTTGACCTGGTCCCCTCTTCTTTCAGCTGGTTGACGATCCTGGCAAGCATCTCCATAGCCGGGTTTTCCGGGGCATTGGTGGATTCCCTTCTCGGAGCAACGATCCAGGAACGTCGATGGTGCGAGATATGCGATGAACGGACGGAAAAACGCGTGCATCAATGCGGGCAAACGACGATCCTGACGGGAGGAATTCCCGGGATGACAAACGACGTGGTGAATGGCCTTTGCGTCCTGTCTGGCGCCGCCATTGCCGGGCTAGGCGCCTTTCTGCTGACAGGGTAGATCCGAAACTTTTCCGCGGTCATTCATACCACCTCAGCACCTGAAGCTTAGGGCAAGGGGACTACTGGATGAAGTAAGATCGTTGCTAGAAACTATCCTACCGGAGGCACCGATGCGATTCGGATTCCGGCCATCGTCACTGACGTTGTGTCGGTCGATACGTCACCCGCAAACCCAGTCCCCGGAATCTGCGTTCGACAATCGCACACGATGGAATCGTTGAACAAGACCATCAGGGGCCACCATCTTTCCGGTGACAGACGTGATTGAGGAGTACCATGCGGCATTCTCACCCCCTTCGAAATACCAATCGTCCCATTCTCCACGCGAGCTGGACAACAATCCTCGCGGCCGCCCTCGGCACGAGCGTCCTGCTTGCACCAGCAGTAGCCGCCCAGGAAGCCACGCCAGCACCATCTCCGGTCGCCAGCCCGGCTGTCCAGGCGGAAGCACAGGTCACGAACCTGATGCAGGCACGGTTTGAGGAATTCGTTCCGGCTCCGATGACAGTGCGTCTATTGCGCATCACCGTGGAACCCGGCGCCTCTACACCCATGCACACGCATCCTGGCCCGGAGTTCGACCTGGTGGAATCAGGCGAACTCTCGATCCGGACGGAGGGGGAAGCCACCATTACCCGTGCCAATGGCGATTCCGAATCAGCGACTGCTGAAGTCCAGGCGTTGTCGGAGGGCGATTCGATCGTCTATCCAGCGGGCACTGGCATGTTCTACGAGAACACATCCAACGATCCCGTGATCCTTCTGTCTGCCGTCCTGCTTCCCGTAGGCACCGATTATCCCGAGAGCATCACCTATACAGAAGGCCAACCAACGTCCGCCGATTTCGAGGGAGTCTCGTTCATGGTGCTGGGCGATGGGCTGGTCCAGCAGATGCCGGGCGGGCCAGCAACCGTTTCCATCGATACGGTGGTCCTCCCGGAAGGAGCGTCCCTGCCGCCGACCGATGGTGTGGCAATGTACTCCCAGGTGTCGGGGAATTTCTCCTTCATCGTGGATTCCGGAGCGGTGCAGGTGAGCCGCAGCGCATTGCAATCCTTGCAACCGAATGCGGTGACCGGTGAAGAATTCACCCTCGAGGAAGGCGATGCCGCATTCTTCCCGGCAGGTGTCACCACGACCCAACGTACGGACGAGGACCAACCTCTCGAGTTGCTCACGCTCACCGTTATCTTCGATGAACCAATCTCCGCTGCGGCAGCGACATTGACGTTCACCTCGGGGAGCGGCGTTACTGGGGATGCAACCGGTGGAGCCGATGCGCCAGATACAGACGACAACGACACTGATGCCACAGGCACGATTGTGACGACCAATGTTGCGGATCTGAATATGCGTTCCGAGCCGTCGACCGATGCCGACGTTGTGGATCAACTGGGCGAGGGTGTCGAGCTCGAGATCATTGGTGGACCAACCGAAGCCGAGGATTTCACCTGGTACGAAGTCCGGGTGACCGCTGCGGGAGGCAATTCCGGGTGGGTGGCCGCGGATTTCCTTGACGGGCTGGACGCCATACCGGCGGCAACCGAAACGGCAAGCGCGACCGAGACGCCGCAACAAACGGGTGCCTTCGCGAATGGATCCACGGTCTCGACGACGGAAGACAACGTCCGCGTGCGAGCCGAGGGCAATCTTGGGGCAGATATCGTCGATACCTTCCCGGCAGGAACCGAATTCGAAATCACGGGAAGCTCTGTGGATGCGGATGGATTCACCTGGTATCCGGTGACGATGGTGGACAATCCGGATATCTCCGGCTGGATGCCAGCGGACTTCCTCGCACCGGCTGAATAACCCACATCAGGCCTCTCACAGATTGAGAACCCCGGCCGAGCACGCGGAGCCGCCGAGGTTCTCAGTCTGTACGTTGCGGGTTTGGTTTTACTGAAGGGATCGAGCGAGTTGGCCGGCAATCAGGCCCGGCGCGCCTGTTCAGCAAGTACGGCAGCACGCATAAAGTCGACGGGAGCATCCGAACCGGTCCAGAGGGTCAGAGCACGCGCGCCCTGGTGGATGAGCATTCCGAGGCCATCAATGGCAACGAACCCACGATGGGCGGCCTCCCGCAGGAAGGCGGTATCGCGATACGTCAGATCGACCACCACCGAGTCTGCTGACAATCGATCGAGCGCGTCCGCGTTGACCGGCATCTCATCATGCCAACCCAGCGAGGTGGCGTTGACGAGCACATCGGCTTCAGGAAACACCATATCGCCTACGGATTCCCAGGGTGCCATCCCGACGCCGAATTCCTGGGCGAGCTCCGCCGCGCGGGAGTCGGTTCGGTTTGCAATCACGATCCGCTCCAGCCCCATATCCATGAGCGCCACGATCACGGCCCGTGAGGCACCTCCGGCGCCCAGCACGAGCGCGGTGCGCAAGGATAACGGTTCTACCCGTTCAAGCAGCGCGGCCTGGAAACCATACGCATCTGTATTGTCCCCCACCAGGCCATCCCCCGTCGGGATGATCGTATTCACGGCACCGATCCGTTGGGCCGTTTCGGTCACCTCATCCATCAGGTGCATAACCGCCTGCTTGTGAGGCACCGTGACATTGGCACCGAGCATATCCGGCTGGCGCAGCGATCCAATCCGTGCTGATAAATCCTCCACAGCTGTCGGCCAAAGCTCGTATATCGCGTCAATACCCAGAGCCTGCATCGCGGCATTGTGCATATGAGGCGAAAGTGAATGCTCGACCGGGTTACCGATCACCCCTGCCCGTTTCATCGCTCCCCTCTCCTGTCGTTGATGCCGACTTCGTTCCCATACAGCACCATGTATGCGGATGTCACACGCGGATCCGATCGGCGTCAGGGGCCGTCAATGGAAGGAATCCGCCCTGACAGATGTCCCAATCCGGGTGCTCCTGGCAGGTATTCTGGATATGCTGTTCTTCCGACGAGGCAAAGAGGTGGGCACCACTTTCATCGCCCGTGGTGACAAAGTACAGGTAATCCACATCCGCAGGCTGCAAAACAGCCTGGAGGGATGCAAAGCCGGGGTTGGCAATGGGACCGGGTGGCAACCCCTGCGTCAGGTACGTGTCGTACGCTGTGGATTTGGATTTCTCCAAAAGCTCCGTATTGAGTTGGGGCCACCAATCATCTGCCGTACCGATACCGTACTGCTGCGACGGGTCCGCATTCAGCAACATACCGGTATCGAGACGATTCAGGTAGACGGCGGCAATCTGGGGTCGTTCCTCCGGGATCGCCGCTTCGCGCTCGACAATCGACGCTACGGTCACTACATCGAAGATAGACATATCCGCCGCATCCGCCTGGGAAATCATCTCAGGCGTGAATTTCGCCTCGAAGTTGGAAAGCTGCAAGCCGATCACATCGGCAGCGGTGGCGTTCTGGCCGACCGTGTAGGTATCAGGGAAGAGGAATCCTTCAAGCGTGGCACCATCAGGCACGCTTTCGAGGAATGGATAGCTGGCGCGGAAACGATCGACATCGGAGGCGGCAGCGATGTATTCGGCCTGGCCATTCGGCATACCGGCAGCTTCCAATGCCGCTCCATTCTGCTCCAACCGCTGTCCTTCAATGAACGTCACCTGAAATGATTGCGGGGCAACTGTGCCTTCTTCATCCACGCTGGCGCTGCCAGTGTCCGGTATCGTTATCTCGTTGATGATATCGGGGACGCTCATCCCGATCCGGAGCGTGTAGACACCGGGGCTCAATTCCACACCGCTGAACCGCATCCGGGTTTCAAAGTAGATGCCATAGCGAACAAGGTCAGCATCAGTGAGCTTGTCGGCCACGGACCCGGTGTCATCGTCATCGGTAATCTCAATGGTTACCGGGCGACCGATCTCCGCCGAGCGCTCACGGTCCTGCCAGTAATTGAAAAACCAGACGCTGCCGCCGGCGAGCAAGACCGCCAGCAGGACAATGCTGCAAACTTTCAGCGCAGAGCTGAGTATCCGAACCAAGGGGAACGTCTCCTGAAATGAATGGCAACTGGCGTGATGTCCGTTGCGCTTGCAGGGTGTCGGGCGATCATCACGAGACCAAAACGGGTTAGGATGCACGTTGTCATGCGTGATACGACCGGGTGTCTCGCACGAAACACCGTTGACGGTACCATTCTACGTTGATGCCCATATGCCAGACCAAATTGTCGACACACGAGCGACGCCGGAAACAAACCTCCCACCATTGATCACGATCGTCGGGGCGACGGCTGTCGGCAAAACCCGCCTGTCCCTGGACCTCGCCTCCACATTCAACGGCGAAATCGTGAACGCGGATTCGCGCTCATTTTACCGGGGAATGGATATCGGGACGGCAAAGGCCTCGCCGGAAGAGCGAAACCGCCTGCCTCATCATCTGATCGACTTTCTCAACCCGAACGATAACGTCTCGCTGGCGATGTTCCAGGATTTGGCAAACGCCGCCATTGCTGATATCCATGAACGCGGCAGGCTTCCATTCCTGGTGGGCGGCACGCCCCAATATGTGAACGCCGTTGTCGAGGGGTGGAAAATGCCACGGGTTGAGCCCGACCCCGATTTCCGGCTACACCTGCAACGCGAGGCCGAGACCGATGGTTTCGCTCCCCTGCTGGAGCGTCTGAGGCAGGTAGACCCGGAATCCGCTGAACGGGCCGGGCCCAATGTCCGCAGGATTATCCGGGCGCTGGAAGTGTATGAGAAGACCGGCCGACCGATGAGCGAACAGCAATCGAAAGGACCAGCACCATACCGCGCATTGCAGCTTGAACTATGGCGTCCACGAGAGGACCTTCACCGCCGGATCGACGCGCGCGTCGACGAGCAACTGTCCACCGGATTGATCGCGGAAATCCGCTCCCTTCTGGAGCATGGAGCCCATCCGGACAGTCCCGCTTTCTCCAGCATCGGCTACCGGCAAGCCATGCCCTATATCCGTGGCGAAGCGACGCTGGAGGACATCGTGGAGAGGATCCGGTTCGATACCCACCGTCTGGTGCGACATCAGCAAACCTGGTGGCGGAAGAATCCGCATCTCATCCGGATCGACATGACCACTCCGGACGCAAAGGAACAGGCGGTTCGGGCAATATCTACGCATATTCAACGGACATGAGCCATTCAGCGGTATACTTAGTGAAGTATTGACGATGCGATGGCAGCCTGGCTTCAGGAACCCACCCCCGACAACCGGGCCACCACCCGCATATGGTCACGATTTCATCAAGAGGAGCTTGTACATGTCGACACAATTTGGCAAGGAAATCGACTCCGCGTTTGTGCAATACGCGCATCCGGAAGTCCTGGTCACCACGGATTGGGTGGCCACCCACGCGGAAGACCCTGACATCGTGCTCCTTGAATCCGATGAGGACCTGCTGCTCTACGAGGTTGGGCATATTGCCGGGGCCCAGAAGCTGGACTGGCAAACCCAGATGCAGCAACAGGTCACCCGGGACTTCGTGGACAAGGCCGGATTCGAGGCACTGTGCCGGGAACGCGGCATCAAGGAAGATTCCACGGTGGTCTTCTATGGCGATGTCAACAACTGGTACGCCACCTATGGATTCTGGCTCTTCAAGTACTTTGGGCACGAGGATGTCCGGGTGATGGACGGTGGCCGCGCCAAGTGGGAGGCCGAGGGTCGTCCTTACACCCGCGAGGTGCCGGAGGTGAAACCCAGCAATTACACGGCAAAGGAGCCGGATGCATCGATCCGCGCCTACCGGGACACCGTTCTCAACCAGATCGAGACCAAGGCCGGTCCGCTGATTGATGTGCGGTCCAATGCAGAGTACACGGGTGAGCTGCTGCACGCGATCGGCTACCCCCAGGAAGGCGCCCAGCGAGCTGGCCACATCAAGGGGGCACGGAACGTGCCGTGGGGAACCGCAGTCAACCAGGAGAACGGCACCTTCAAGAGCGCCGAC
>Ga0182745_1000740_pt1 | contig 34079 bp, 29 predicted proteins | sample eDN3rd30CKraftBY_FD_128523 | JGI IMG/M metagenome (GOLD analysis project Ga0182745, IMG submission 128523) | Enriched backyard soil microbial communities from Emeryville, California, USA - eDNA 3rd pass 30_C Kraft BY (version 2) (version 2) | ecosystem: Environmental > Terrestrial > Soil >...
ACCATGCCGACCGAAACGCCGCCCTGAATATCAGGGCTCTGGCACTTCCTAAGCGTGCCACAGAACTGGTGAGCGTTAGCGCTTAACCGGAAATCCCACGTGCTTTAGCCGTGGGAAGCTTAAGTGCGGGTTTGCTTTCGCTTCTCGTACGCCTCGACCCAACGCCGGGCGTTCGCCAGGTCCTGGGGTCGCACCCGCACGCAAGGGCCGTTCTGGAAAAGCGCGGGCGACCAGCCACCAATCATGCTCCCGAGATCATGCTTATCGGCCAGAGCGGGGATCCCCTCCGCGCGGAGCTGCTCGGCCAACCACTGAGCCTCGATCGTGTCCATGGCCATGTAGCACGAGATGAGCTCCGGGTACGTCGGCTCGCCGAATTCGTCGTCGGGAACAAACGATTCTTTGCCGCTCAGCGTGTCCAGGGGATCGTCAATTGGCCCTTGCTCATCGGCGGTTTCGAAGTCAGGATCCTCGACCCCATCAATGGTGGTGCCACAAGACCAGCAGACCTCAAACGTGTCGTCCACCGTGCTTCGACATTTCTGGCAAGTCCACATCACACCAGCTCCTTGTTCGACACCACGCATTTACACCACTTTATACCGATTAACTTCTGAATGATAACATAATCCCAAAAACGAAGTCGATTGACTGTCTTTCCCGATTCCCTCGATCGGTCCCCCATGTTGACTTGAACGTTCCGCCCGGAAAAAGACGTGCCTGGATGAACTTACGCCGATTGTACGTGGATGGGCGTGTGTGGTACTCTCGATCAAAAGCGTTGAATCGCGGCCAAGCCGTTCTCGTTGAAGCATCTCATCCGGGTCTTCGATCCGCGGCGGGTTGAGGTTGAAATGATTCGGAAGCTGGCTTCGTGAATCGGCTCTTGGAACGATCGCGTTGACATCGAGTTGCATTGAGTCAGGAAGCGGGAACCGACATGCGGGATGGTAATCCGGGGTCTGAGCCGCCTCGCCGCTCCGGTACCGACCGAGCGGTGGCCGAATACGGAGGCGGGTCGAACGGGAACGGAGCTCGGCGACAGGCTGACGCTCCTGACACCGGCTGGGTGATCGAGACGACTGTCAGCCCGTTTCATTGTCTCTACCAGGACGCGCTTCACTTCCATACGCAGAGCCACCTGAGGCTGAGTCGGTCCGAGAGCGAGGCCAGCCGGCTGGCTCGGGCCGCGTTAATGCTCTACGTCGCTAGCGCCGAGGCCTTGGTCCATCAGGCGGCGGTGGAGCTTGGTCGACCCGACCTGGTGGAACTGTTCGCCGACCCGACGCATCCCACGCCGACCGCGGAGGCCTGGCGGTTGCTCCCCTCGATCGTGGCGAGCGGCCCCTGCGGGGCGTATGATCCCGAAGTGGCCCCCTGGCCTCAGTTCTCCGAGCTCCTCTCGTTGCAGTCGTCTTGGATGTATCCCGGGCCGGCTCCCGAGCGCAAGGCGTATTATCGCTCGCCGCGCAGGGAGGCGGAGTACGAGCCGCTCGAGCCGCACCAGGTTCCGCACGGCCTCACACTCTTCGCCGACCGCTTACTCTATCCTCGGACCGGCCTTCCGCGCGACCCATACGCGCTTCGCCCTCGCCATCTCGACACAGCCCGGAGCGTGCTCGACTCCGCGATCGAAGCCCTCGATCGCCGCCTTGGTGGAACGCTCACGCGAGACCAGAGGCACCGCAAAGAGCCCGTCCGCGTGGTTTATCCACCCCAGGCGCCTTCCCGGTGAACGTGATTGGTCTTGAGGAGCTCCCTCGGACGCGCCTCGGTATGGCGGCCCGTCATTGTCTTTTGAACCAAACCAACATCCTGTCGGGAGTCCCGGTTCGACTCGCGCGCGTTGGCGAATCTGGCTCTCGCCCCATGACAAACAGTTAAGTACTCACCAATTCTCCAATAATCCAGCATACCTTCACACCTTAGGATTTTCGCACACGTAGCGGATGGAGCCTCGATTCATGCGTATCTTGATGGCCACGTCGTTCCCCATTCCCGGCGAGTACGACGGTACCGCGATGCTTCCGATCAAGATCATCCGGGCGCTGAAGCAGCGAGGAATCGACGTTGTCCTGGCCCATTTGAAAGTGCGTCCCCCATTCGGCAAGATTGAACGGGGCGACTTTGAAGGGACACCGTCCTACACGCTTCCTCCTCGCGCCTGGATCAAGGGGCTTCGGCTCATCGCTCGCGAGCACCCGTTCGACCTGGTCCATGCCCAGCACTATGGCGGGGCCACGCGGGCTTATTTCGCCTGCAAGCGTTACGGTTGGCCCATGGTGTACGAGATTCACTCACTCCTTGGAGATGAAGTGGAACGGAGCCGGCTCGGCCGAGGGCTCTCGTTCCGGTTTTACGTCAGCGTCGAGCGGAAAGTCTGTCGGCACGCCGCCGCGGTGATCGCGCTCGGAGAGCCGGTCAAGCAGGTCGTGATCCAGGAGAAGAAGGTGCCGGCCGACCGGGTCTCGGTGATTTACCCGGGCATCGACCTGGGAGAATATGAGCAACCGAGCGTCCCGGTCACGATCCCCGGGGTGGGACCCGAGCACAAGGTCATCATGTACGTGGGGAGCATCGTGCATCCGAATCAGGGGGTGCCGATCCTGATCGAGAGTCTCCCCAAGGTGTTCGATGCCCTGCCCGAAGCGCGTTGCGTGCTGGTGGGAGGGCCGGCCTCGGCGGGCGAGGCTTACCAGGCCCAACTCGGTGCCCATGGCGACCGCCTGGTCGTCTTGACCGGTCAAACGCCGGAGCAAGTCGTGGCCCTGTCGCGCCGAGCCGACGTCCTGGTCCACCCTCGACTCGCCTGCCGCGAAAACTTCTCGGTTCAAAGCAAGATCGCCGTCTACCTCGCGGCCGGCCGGCCGATCGTCGCCACCGACTTCGGCGACTACACCAAGCTCCTCGGCGCAACCGGCGCGGGGCGGTTAACGGCCGTTGCCCCCGAACCGCTGGCCGACGGGATCATTGATGTGCTGAGCAACCCGACCCTCGCGTCCAGCCTGAGCGCGGCCGCCCGCCCCGTCGCCGAGGAATACTTCCACATGGGCCGCAACATCGACCGATACATCCAGGTTTACGAGGAGGCCCTCGCGAAAGGCCCGCGCTAACGATCTCTTCTCTCCGCTCAAGCTCAGCGCGACTCGCCCCTGATCCGCTCGAAGTAGTCGACGATTGGTTTCGGGTCGGTGAGACCGTGCGGATGGTGACCCAGCCCCGGCTTCACAATTCGCTCAACGGGACCTCCGAGCTCGGTATATCGTTCAAAGACGAGCTCGGAGTTCTCCTTGTGCGGGACAACCGGATCGGCGTCGGCATAGACCAACAAGAGCGGGACTCTCGACTGCGCGATCTTGGGTAAGCCGTTGATCGGATTCCGCGGTGAGTCGATCGCGGCCGAATCATCCTTGAAGTTGTATGCCTTGAGAAGCTTGGCCCATTCCGGTGCCGAGCCATCCCCCGTGCCGAGTCGCTTGAGTCGCCCCCCGGGCCAACTCCGGTAGTCGCAGACACCGTTGTCCAGATAGATCAGCAGGCAACGATCGGGATGAGCCGCCCCCCAGGCCAGGCAATACAACGCGCCTCGGCTGAGCCCAATCAGGGCGGGCCGCGAGTTCAGCCCATATTCCTCGGTCAAGGCTCGGTAGAACGTCTCCCAGGCCTTCATCGCGCGAGGCGAGCCAAACTGGTCGGGCACGCCGACATAGGCCAGATGCCACCCTTGCTTGAGAAGCTCGATGTCGGCGTTCGGGAACGCGCCGAAGAATTCGCCCCGCCAGGCCCACGGACGGCCCGCTTTCGCCTCCTTCGGCTCCACCACGATCGCCCGAGAACCCCCAACCTCGAAATCATGCCGCTTGAACCCCATCCACTGACTCTCCTGGCCGGGGAACGGCTTCACGTTCTGACCTTGAACCTGACCCAGCAGGATAGATGCCAGAATTCCACAAACCATCACATACATCGGTTTTGACTCCAAATCACATTGAGGCCGAGATCCGGCGCGGGGGCACAACCGGCTTCCCGCCAGGTCAAGAGCAAGGCGAAGATTAGGTCAGTCGAGTGCGGCGCGATGGCGAAGCGGCCTCGTGGAAGCGGCTTGCTAGTCGATAGCCTCAAGCTGGCCGGCAAGGTACGATACTCTTTCCTTGTAGCTGTTCACGGATCGGATTGCTTGCCAAGCCGCGTCTGATTATAACGTCGTCGGGTTCGAACCGACGAAGAACGCGGCCGAGGGTTCCCCGCGACACGCCGGGCTCTGGCGGCGGATCAGCGGGGGACGGCTAGCGAGGGGGGGAGCCACTTCGTGGAGCGGATGCTGTCGGCTGTGGCGACGTGCCAGCGGCTAGACCGCAGTCTGCTAAGATACCTGACCTCGTGCCTTGAAGTCGCCCTATTCGGCCAATCTATCCCCTCCCTGATACTTGCCTGTCGAATGGATGCCCACGCCGTCTGAATCACCGGGATCGCCTCGGGCGGCAAGTCTGGCAAGCGGGGGTCGGGTTCCCCACGATGCCTTCACGGAGGTCCAGGCCATGACGATGCCACGAATGACGATCAAGCGATGCCTGATCGCCTTCGCCATCATCGCCGTCGGGATCGTGCTACTCAGACCTATCGCTGGGCAATACTGCCAGCGACAAGCATATCACTGCGGGGCCGCGGCGAACGCGGCCATGATGGATGTGGCCGGGTTCGAGTCGGAGGCGAAATGGTCTCTCAAGGCCGGTGATCAGAAGCGTTTTCTGTCACTCAATCAGCAGCTCACGGTCGCCCGAGCCCAGGAGACGTACTACGAGAATCGGAGGGAGAGGTACGAGAAGGTCGCTTCGCTCCTCGGCATGTCGGTCGAAGATTACCTCCCGCCTGATGTTCCAGTCCCAGTGCCGATATATGATCGGTAGCAGAGGTAAGGCGCTGTCAGGCCATGAACTGGTATCTCTCCTAAGCCAGAGGTCACGTCAGTGCGCAGTCGGACCACATTTCTTGCGTGGGACGGGCGAGCGTGGGTTGAGAAGTCCCCTGAATCGTTGAAAAGGTGAAGATTCAATGAAGCGTAATATCATCTTGACGCTGACCGGCCCGGACCGAATTGGCATTGTTCGAGAGGTGACCGGGCTCTTGCTCGCCCACGGGGCCAACGTGGAGATTAGCCGGATGGTCCGCCTTGGCGGCGAGTTCGCGGTCTTGATGCAGGTCGCGCTCCCCCAAGGGATTACCGCGGAGCTCGACTCCGACCTCTCCGTCCTCATCGCGCAAGGGTACAAGGTCTCGACCTCCGAGCTGAATCGGCCGGAAACGAAGGCCCCCGAAGGGTGGAAGTCCTTCCGGATTGAAGTCCAGGGGACCGACCATGAAGGGATCATTCATGAAGTTTCCGAGTACCTCTCTGGCCTCGGCGCCAATATCGAGTCGATCAGCTCCGAGACCACGCCCGCACCAACCACCGGCTCCCCCTTGTTCGCGATGACCGCCCTGGTGGTGGTCCCACCCAACCTCGCCATTCCCGACTGGAAGGCAGGATTCGACACCATCGGCTCGAAGCTGAATGTCGAGATCGATGTCTTTGAGACAGGCAACGCCTAAGTCATTAACTGATCGTGCCACGGGTGTGGGGGAACGTTCTTCGGTTCATCCCCCACCCGGCCACGAAGAACGTTAAGCGAATCGCATGAGCAGAACGAGCGAGGCGATCGCCAGGGTCAGTCCGAGGACTTCGGCCGCGTTGAGTGCTTCTCGAAAGACGACGCTCCCCAAAGCCGTCAGCAGGAGAATCATCGAGACCGAGTAGACCGCGCCAATGGTCGCAAGCTTCAGGTGACGCATCACATACACCCAGCCGAACGCCGTCGAGGCATAGACGGCGAAACCAATGTAAAACCAGCCCGACCGGAGCGGATTCTTCTGCTCGCTCGCGAGTTTCAACAGATAGTCGCCGAGAACGCCCACGAGGCTAAACCCGACTGTGACCAGCAATGGGAGTACGTTCTTCAACGTTGTGCCTCAATTCCAATTCCAAGGACGATGACGCACACCATCAGGGTCAACCTTTGATAAGACCGGGCACGGCTTAGCCTCGCCCCACGAATGGCATCTTGGTGGCCATCACGGTCATGAATAGAACGTTCGCGTCGAGGGGCAAGTTGGCCATGAAGAGCACGGCCTGGGCCACGTTTTCCACGGCCATGGTCGGCTCGACCGCGAAGTCTCCCGTTGCCTGGATCACGCCCCCTTTCATCCGCGCGGTCATCTCGGTCTCGGCATTGCCAATGTCAATTTGACCGCAAGCGATGTCGTACTTGCGCCCGTCCAGGGCCGTGGATTTCGTCAGCCCGGTGATCGCATGCTTCGTGGCCGTGTACGGGGCGGAGTTGGGTCTCGGGGTGGTGGCCGAGATCGAGCCGTTGTTGATGATCCTGCCTCCTCGGGGGAGTTGCTCCTTCATCAACTGAAACGCGGCCTGGGTGCATAAGAAGGGGCCCGTCAGATTCACATCGACGACCCGCCGCCATTGTTCATAAGTCAGCTCTTCCAGCGGGACCGGCGGCGCTCCCGTCCCAGCATTGTTAAATAAGAGGTCGAGCCGGCCGAAGGCTTCACGCGTCGCTTGAAACAAGGTTCGTACCGAGTCGGGGTTCCCCACGTCGGTCGGGACGACCAAACAGCGGTTGCTCTCCACGCCTGCCAGCGCTACGGTCTCCTCCAGAGCCTCGCGTCGCCGTCCCACCAGGATCACGGAATAGCCCGCCTTCAACAACGCCAAGGCCGACGCCCGTCCAATCCCGGAGCCAGCGCCGGTCACCATCGCGACTTTAGGTTCGATCGAGTTCGCCACGTCGTCTTCCGCCTCCCAAAAAGGGAGCATCCTACTGATTCAACAAACGGCATGATAGCGCCAACTCCATTTCCACTTCACACCATCCAACAAGTTTACGCGCCTCCCGGCCTGGGATTTCACTCAAGCTACCGGCCAGTTCAAGGGCATCGCGGCATGGAATCCAAACCCGCTCAGGCCGAGCGACACAATTTCCTATCAATATATTTTAGTCCATTTTGCCTATTCATGCCAATCGACCTAACATCATTCAATGAGCCGCCTTAAACCTGAATGCGCGAGCGTGTTTTTCCCAGGTATCGGTTCTGGTACGATTCCTGTTCGTCCTTCAATCATCAAGCCTTGGCATGGCATCCCTGGGGTGAAGAGGTGTTGTGGTGACCACACTGATCTTGCTGGCTGGCAGCCTGGCGGTCGCCGCCGCCGAGGAACCCGGAAATTTACCCAGAGTTCTCTTTTTCGCCAATCCAATGGGCTCGGACAATGACGTGATCAGACGTCCGAAAACCGGCGAACTCTCCATCGCCGAGCGACAGTTCCAAGGCCTTTGCAAGGGAATCTTCGACGTCACGATCACGCAGAACGGAGCGGACCTCTCGAAAGAGGCCCTCGCGCGTTACGACGCCGTCGTCTTCTTCACGGCGATCAACCCGCCCGGGGTCGATCGTAAGGCGCTGGTGGAGTGGGTTGAACAGGGAGGGGCGTTCGTCGGGATTCACTCAACCGCGAACACCTACCAGGGGGACCCGGCCTTTGGGGCAATGCTGGGAGCGGCTTTCGATCGCCGGCCCTGGCGCACCAAGCAAGCGCCTCAAACCAAGGTTCGCCTCAAGGTAATGGACCCCGAACATCCCGCGACCCGGCATCTTCCAAAAACATTTTCAATCGCTGATGACATCTACCAGTTCAAACGATTCGACCCCACTCAATCCCGGCTCCTCCTGGCCATTGATCCCGAGAGCGTCGACCTGAGCCAGCCCAAGATGAACCAGCAAGACAAGGTTCTACCGATCGCGTGGGCTCGCACGCACGGGAAAGGCCGCGTCTTTTACACCGCGCTGGGGGATTGGGAGCCGACCTGGGAGGATCCTCGGTATCGTACCCATCTGATCGAAGGAATCCGGTGGACACTGAAACGAGACTGACCAGTTCGAGTTGGCCTCTAAAGTCACCTGAATGAGTTCTCGTTCGCATCCCCCCTCGACTTAACTAGACCAGGCGATTGTTGGAGATTTTATCCCAAATGGGCCACATCAAGCCGATGCGCATGGATCGTGTCGCGTTGTTCGCTCTGGTCATCCTGGCGAGTCTCAGCGCGATGAGTCATGCGGAAGTGGGCGACCCTCAACTCGGCACGGACCACCCCTGGTATCCGGGCGAGTTGGCCTGTTCGACCTTTGAGCAACTGGCCAAAACTCAGGCCGAGTTGTACCAACGGGTCACGGGTCAGCCGGTTGAGACCGACGAGACCCGGGCCCTGGCCTCCTGGTTCTGGCGCAACACCCACTACTGGCACGGCGAGGACGGTCCGCGAGACCTTTGGGGAACGGGATTCCAGGGCCGAGCGGACTTCAGGAACCGGGAGTACTGGTCGGGCCTGTTCGCACACGGTTTCGGCCTGTGCGGCACCACCCACTCGCAATGGGTCGCTGAGATGAACGCTCTGCTCGGTTCCGGCCGAAGTCGAGTCGCGGGGGTGGATGGGCACAACTCATTCGAGGTCTTCCTGAAAGGGGGGCCATATGGAGCAGGGAAATGGGTTCTGCTCGATCATGACCTCTCAACCTTGATCTTTGACGACCAAGGGGAACGATTGCTCTCGATTTTCGAGATCGGCGCGAACCTGGACCGGCTGACGGACCGCGACCATCGACCGGAAAAACAGCGAGGGTGGCTGGTCAGCGGTTTGGCGGAAGGGGATGGCCAGGTCTATCGAGGCTACCACACGGCCGAGTACCTCGCGGGTTATGCCGGGCCGCCCCCCATGGTCCACCTGCGTAAGGGTGAAACGCTCCGGCGCTACTTTCAGCCTGGCCTTGAGGACGGAACAACCTTCGTTTACTGGGGTCGGAACGCCAACGTGCAAGGGATTCCCGGCCCCGAACGCTCGAGGACCTGGGTCAACCAACCCGAGGCCATGCACGGATCCCGCTCAGGGAGCGGCTTCCGGCCGGGTCAGGCTCGATTCGCCAACGCGGTCTTCCATTTCGAACCCGACTTCACCAGTCCAGACCGAGACGGAATCATCGAGGCGACCGACACGTATACCGACCTCGCTTTCTCCTCCCCCTATGTGATCGCCGCGTCCCCCGCCGCCGACAACACCAAGGCCTGGGGGATTCTCGACCCGGGCTGCCGCAACGGTTTGGTCTTGAGCGGCAAGGCCACCTGCCTGGTCTCGATCTCGATCGACGACGGCGCAACCTGGCGTGATTGTGGTCGGCTGGTTGACGGACTCGACCTGACCGACCATGCCAAAGGGAGACAGCACTACCGGCTTCGCTTGCACGCTCGCGCAGACGAGTTGGCCGGGACCGGCTTTGCGAGTACGACCGTCTGCCAGGCCAACAGCTCGATTCTCCCTCGGCTCAAGGATGGCGAGACCACCGTAACCTATCTCGCGTCGGATCGAGCCGTGCTCTCAGCCGGTCCCGACTTCAACCAGGCCAAGGCTCATATCAAAACAGGTGCGTTCGGCACTCCGAGAGTGACCTTGGAGCTTGGGACTCCGAAAGATGAGCCCGTGGTTGCCGTTTACGCCGGGGCGCACATCGCGTCGAGCAATCCTCCGTCGCCCGAGGTGAAGTACCAGGCCGAGTACTCAACGGACGAGGGGAAGTCGTGGAAGCCGCTGATCAAGGACTGGTCGATCGTACGGCAAGGAGATGAGCCGAAGAATTTCTGGTCCCAAAGCCTCTGCTGGGGTTCCGTATCGCTGCCGCGCGCCTCGGTGGATCAGACTCGAGTCCAGGTCCGGTTCCACAACAACGGAGGGAAATCCTACCTCCGCGCTGAGATGCACCTGGTTTACCAGGTTCCTCGGCGGGATGCCGCGGAGGTCACCTATGCCTGGTCGGACGACCGAGGCGAACACCACGCATCGCATCGGTTTGAGCCAAGCCGCGCCAATGAGCCGCCGAGTACCTGGCGGCTCCCCACCGGCAAGTCCGTTCGGACGAAGTGGGTGGAGATGAGCCCGGTGCCGGCAAACGAGGGGGGCTGACCAGGCCGGATAGCTCAAGATCGCCTTGGGTTTGAGGCCTTGATCCTCTTGCCCAAGGCGCGTGGTCCGTGTTACTAGGGAAGGAGACGCAGGGGGCGAAGAGACCTAACGGCGGAGCAAGGAACGCTTCGCCGGAAGTCGCTCCATCACTTCCACTCAGATCAGATGGGCGGGATCAGCCGTGACGGATCTCACATCCGACCGAACGCCGGGCGACGCCGACCGCACGACTCTTGAAGAACAAGGCTGGCGAGGGCTCGGCCCGCGGCACTGGAACGAGTCGCAGGCGGTTCTTGCCGAGCATGCTGTGAAACGCGGGGAAGGGATCCTGTCGAACCAAGGGGCCCTGGTCTTTCAGACGGGGACGTATACCGGCCGATCGCCCAAGGATAAGTTCATCGTGCGCGAGGCCTCTTGCGAGGCCGACGTCGACTGGGGTGAGGTGAACATTCCCTTCGACCCCGCCCGATTCGACGCGATCGAGGCGAGGGTGCGCGAGCACCTGCAAGGGCGGGAAGTCTGGATTCAGGACGCGTTCGGAGGGACCGACCCCGCCCAACGACTTCCGATCCGGGTCATCTGCGAGCGAACTTACCACGCCCTCTTCTCCCACCAGCTTTTCGTGCGGCCAACCCCCGAGGAGTTGGCCCAACACCGACCCGAGCTGACCATCGTGGCCGTGCCCGACTTCCTGGCGGTCCCCGAGCGAGATGGAACGCGCAGTGAGGTGTTCATCCTTGTGAACTTTGCCAAGGGGCTCGTCCTCATCGGCGGCACCTTGTATGCGGGAGAAATCAAGAAATCCGTCTTCTCCGTGCTGAACTACCTGCTTCCCAGGCGAGGGGTGCTCTCGATGCATTGCTCGGCCAACGTGGGGACGGAGGGAGACGTCGCCCTCTTTTTCGGGCTCTCGGGAACAGGGAAGACCACGCTCTCGGCCGACCCGCACCGCGCATTGATCGGCGACGACGAGCATGGCTGGAGTGACGAAGGGGTCTTCAACTTCGAGGGGGGGTGCTATGCCAAGTGCATCCGCCTCGATCGACTGAACGAGCCGGAAATCTTCGACGCGATCCGATTCGGAACCGTGCTGGAGAACGTGGTGATCGATGCGCAAACGCGCGAGCTCGACTTTGCCGATGCATCGCTTACCGAAAACACGCGAGCCGCCTACCCGATCGAGTTCATCCCTCATCATGTGGTCGGTGGCAGGTCGGGGCACCCGAGCAAGATCTTGTTCCTGACGTGCGACGCTTTTGGCATCTTGCCCCCCATCTCCCGGCTTACACCCGACCAGGCGATGTACCACTTTCTCTCCGGCTATACCGCCAAGGTGGCCGGAACGGAACGCGGACTGGGGCAAGCTCCCTCGGCCGTCTTCAGCGCCTGCTTCGGTGCCCCCTTCATGACGCTCGCTCCGGTCCGTTACGCGGCGTTGCTCGGCGCCAAGATGCGCGAGCACAACGTGGAGGCCTGGCTCCTCAACACGGGCTGGACGGGGGGCGGATTCGGCCAGGGCCAGCGCATCGCGCTGCGACACACGCGTAAGCTGGTAGAGGCGGCCCTGGAGGGGAACCTCGCCGCGAGCCCCTTCGCCACCGACCCGATCTTCGGACTCTCATTCCCAACCGCCTGCCCGGGGGTTCCCTCGTCCATCCTCGACCCGCACGCTGCCTGGTCCGACCCGGCCGAGTACGATACCCAGGCGGGCCAACTCGCTCTCCTCTTCTGCAAGAACTTCGAGCGGTTCAAGGAAGTGGACCACCGTGTCGCCGCGGCTGGGCCTCGGTTGCTCTCCTGAGTGGCTCAAGCGCTCGGCCCCATCTCTCCTCATGCTTCGAATTCTCTAGAATGAGCACGCGAGAGGGATTAGGATTGGATAAAGATTCTAATTCCAGCCTTGTTCACATCCGTTGAACAGCGATGATGCTGTTTCTCGAGGAGAGAGTCGTGCGGGAACGTTCAAAGAGACGCCATTTCCTGAATCTGGCGCCTTCGATCGCGGTACTGGTCGTGGCAATCGGCTGTTCAGACCGCGTGACGAATGAAGGACTTGCCAAGCTTGGAGTTCCAACCGACGGTAGCAATACCTCCCAATCCAAGCCGACACTGGCCGAGGTCCGGCGCAAATTCACGACGAACATCGTCGAGTCCGGACCCGCCGAGGGTCCGGCCCCTGTCCCGCCTTCCTCGGTCTTTAGCCTCGTCAAGTATCCCTCGCCCGTTGGTGAGCTTGCCGCCTACGTCACACCCGATCCTGAAGACGCCACCAGACGCCCGGCGATCATCTGGATTACAGGCGGCGACAGCAACACCATCGGCGAGGTCTGGGAGCCCGCTCCCTTCGATAATGACCAAACCGCCGCCGCCTACCGCAATGCCGGGCTCGTGATGATGTTCCCCTCGCTCCGAGGGGGAAACGACAACCCCGGGAAACGTGAAGGGTTCTACGGCGAAGTGGACGATGTGCTCGCCGCCGCCGATTACCTGGCGAAGCTCCCCTACGTCAATCCGAGCCGAATCTACCTGGGAGGGCATAGCACGGGAGGGACCCTGGCCATGCTCGTCGGTGAGATCAGTCCGCGATTCCGCGCGATCTTTGCCTTCGGCCCCATCTCGGATGTGCGAAACTACGGCGGGCAGTTCGTTTATCACCAGTCGGGCAAGGTCGAGGAAGCGCTTGTGAGATCGCCCCTGTACTGGCTCGACTCGGTCCAGACCCCACTCTTCGTCATCGAGGGGTCCGACGGGAACATCCGAGATCTGAACAAGATGAAGGGAAGCTCCACCAACCCCAAGGTCCGGTTCTTCAAGCTCGCGGGACTCGATCATTTCGCCGTACTCGCGGGCGCGAACCAGGCCATCGCCGCGGCGATTCTCCACGACAACGGCCCTTCAGTTTCCTTGTCCTTCACCCCACAGGAGCTCGGGAGCATGTCGCCCACCAGCGAGTAAGGTCACCGAGCGAAACAATCGAGCCGTCTCGATCGCTCATCCATCCGATCGAACGAGGCGGCTCCTCCCCTACTTTTATCCCGCGCATTAAAAAACGCGAGCCGCTCAGTGCGGCTCGCGTTGATTCGATTCCAAGAGGTGGACGAAACAGCTTAGCCTCGTCCCGCGCCCTGGGGCTCTCGGTCCCTGCGGCGTCGGACGCCTTGCGAGGACGAGGAAGAAGCCGCGGGACGGCGTGGGTAGCGGCCCCCCCCTTGTCCGCCATGGCCTCCGTTGCCACCACCGCCATGATACCGGCTTGGGCCACCACGTCGGTAATTGCCATGGCGCGGCTGCGGGCGGAAGTACGGCCGGGCGAAGGTTGGGACACCTTCGACCTCGTCGGCTTCGAGTTCTCGAGAAATGCACCGCTCGATCTGGTCGAGCAGCTTACCCTGGTCTGGGAGCACCAACGAGAACGCGACGCCGTCGCTTCCCATACGCCCGGTCCGGCCGATCCGGTGGACGTAGTGGGTTGGATCTTCGGGCAGGTCGAAATTCACGACGTGGGTCACGCCTCGGACGTCGATACCGCGGCCAACCACGTCGGTGGCGACCAGGGTATTGAGACGGCCCGATCGGAACGCCTGAAGGACCCGGTTGCGCTGGGCCTGGCTCAGGTTCCCGTGAATCGTATCGGCCAGAAGCCCTTCGGAACGGAGCAGACCGCCAACCCGGTCGGCGCCTCGCTTGGTCCGGCAGAAAACGATGGCTCGCTTGGGCTGCTCTCGTCTCAGAAGCTTGATGAGGAGCTCAAACTTTCGTTCCGCCGCGACCATCAGGTAAGACTGGCGAATGGCCGGAATCGTGGCGTCTTCATCAGCCTTGATGAGCCGGACGTCAACCGGGTCGACCAGGTAGGTCTGGGCCAGCTCGCGGACTTCGGGGGGCATGGTGGCCGAGAGGAGCAGGGTTTGCCGCTGCTTGGGCACCGCCTTGAGGATGGTCTCGACCGCCGGCCGGAACCCGATGTCGAGCATCTGGTCCGCTTCGTCGAGCACCACCACCTTGACTTTATCGAGTCGGATCGCGTGACGGGCCATCAGGTCCATCAAACGGCCCGGGGTCGCCACGACGAGCTGGCAGCCCGCCCCCAGCATGCGCTGTTGACGCATGATGGGCTCTCCGCCCACCACGGCAACGCCGCGCACCCGGCGACCGTAAGAAAGTTTATCGAACTCCCGGCAGATCTGAATCACCAGCTCGCGAGTCGGCGCCAGAATCAGGGCCTGGACTCGACGATCGTTCTCGTCCATCTTCTCCAGGAGCGGAACCAGGAACGCGGCGGTCTTGCCCGTTCCGGTGGGCGCATTACCGAGGCAGTCTCGGCCGGCGATGGCCTGGGCAATCATCGCCTGTTGGATCGGGCTCGGCTCATGAAATCCAGCTCGATCAAGTGCTCTCAACGTCGTCTGACTGACATCTAGCTTCGAGAACCCCTCGGTCGTCGAGGTCTCATTCGTCGTCGTCTGCAAACTTAACTCCTTCTCACCCCGACTTGTGGCGCGGACAGAATGACCTGAATCGGTCATCCGTTTTCGGACGCGGCTTGCGAGTATGTCGGCCTTGTCGCGCCACGAAATCCGACCCGGCACCATACCGGATGCGAGAGAAGAGACAGCGCAAAGAGACCAACGGGCAGATGGCTCGCGAGGTAGGATCTCGGCCTCAAGCCGGTGGGGTGTACCCTTCGAAAAAATACCGAACGAGAGGATTGTAGCATGCTTGGTCAAGTACGCGAACGGCAATTTCACAAATGAAATGGATTCCTTCACACCAGACTCATCCCAATCGATGCGACCAGCTTCACTGGTGCCTTCGAGCCAAATCCGTAGAATTCCGCTAAGGCCTCTCGAATGCTCCGGGAACCCAACTGATGCGACTTGTGATCGACGGTCGAAGACTGACGCGGGAACGTACCGGGGTGGGGCGCTGCCTGGAAAGTCTCCTGGCCGAGTGGTCGGTCATCGGCCTACCTTGCGCGCAGACCTTACTACTGCTTCACGACCGGGGCGGGTTGAGCCGCGTTCCCCGGGTCGAAGGGCTGACGACGCGGGTGGTTCGAGAGGGATGGCCTGGGTTGGCCTGGGAACAGTTTGGGCTCGCCAGCGAACTAAGGGCCGGCGACCTGCTCTTCGCGCCGGCGAACCTGATCCCCTGGTCATGGCATGGTCGAACGGTGGTGGTGATTTACGACACCCTGCCCTGGGTGGTCCCTGAATCCTTTCCGCGCCTGGTCCGCTGGCGGTTCGGTTGGCGCTATCGGATGGCCGCGCGCCGGGCGAGTCGGATTCTGGCACCATCCGAGGCAACCGCCCGAGACATCGCCCGGTTCCACCAGGTTCCGCGTGAGCGGATCCGCGTGACCTACCCAGCTCCCGAACCAATGTTCCAGCCCATGCCCGCGGACGCTCCGCAAGTGATCGACGCCCGCAACCACGTTGGGCTCGAGTCGGCTGCTCAGTCCTATTATCTCTTTGTGGGCAAACGGTCGGGGCGGAGGAACGTGCCGGCGATCCTCGAGGGATTCGCCAGGCATCGCGCCGAGCATCCCCGGAGCCGCTTGGTCTTCGTCGGGCCTGATGACCCCGGCCCGCTTCCAGGACCATCCGAAGGGACCCTCCGCGCGGGGCATGTCCCCGAGCCGGTCTTGCACGGTCTGCTCGCGGGGGCGCTCGCCCTGCTCTACCCTTCGGACTACGAGGGCTTTGGTCTCCCGATCGTCGAGGCGATGGCCAGCGGCTGCCCGGTCATCACCTTGCGCAATAGTGCGCTGATCGAAGCGGGCGGGGAGGCCCCCTGGTACCTCGAGTCAGCCGATGCCCCCAGCATCACCCACGCTCTGAATACCCTGGCCACCAATGCCTCGACCCGCGAACAGCTCATCGCCAAGGGCTTCGAACAGGTCGCCCGATTCAGTCGAAGACGCTTCGCCGAGGAAGTGAAGGAGGAGTTGAACCGGGCCCTGCTGGAAGACCAGCCAATCGCTTGAGCGCAAGCCGCCTCCGCCCGAGACAGAGTTGGAGAGCCCGAGGCGGAAGGAGAAGAGCGTCGGGATTCCCGACACCGGTAGCCGATTGCTCTCCGCACGTTCGATTTCACTTGCGATGGACCAATCAATCGGCCTAATCTTCGGCCTCTTTGGCGAGGGAAAGGGGGGTGGTGGGGCAGGCAAGTCTGTGCGATTTGGTGGAGGGGCGTGAGTAGCAATGGAGCAGAAAACCGACGCAAGGAGGCTAGGCCACCCGCGGAATTCACAAGTGATTCATGGTTCGCGGCTGGGGCATTGCGAGGCCGTTATGACAATTGTAATATCGATCGTGCCCGGCGTGCTCGACTACCCGTCGGAAATTCTCTCACAAGGGCGGATCAATGAGCGGTCTCTGGCGCGGGGCGGTGGTGGGGTTGATAGTCCTGTTTGGCATTCGGGCAATCGCGGGCGAGTCGGATTCGGATGATGCCCGAGAACTGATCGCGAACCTGAAGAGTTCCCTTGGGGCCATCGAATCGGTTCAGGGCACCTATCGTACCTACCTCTCCCCGAAAACCCCGGGCACGAAGAACTCAATCGAGCCCGATGGTCACCCCGTTCCGGGTGCGATTGCTGGCCCTGACGGCCAGGTCCTCCATTCCAAATTCGACTGGGCCTGGCAGGTTGCTCCCTACCGTGAGGCGATCGATGGCAAATGGGGCTTCGTTCACGAAAACCGGATGATCTACCAATCGGCGGCATTCAACTTCGATGGCGCAACCCTCCGCGCCTTCAATCGCGACGGGAAGCAAGGATTGATCAAGCCGTTGAATGAGACCTTCACGGTCTGGAGGAATCCTCTCCGCCTGATTGGGATCGGATTCGGGCTTGAGCCCCGACGTAACCTCGACGTGCTCTTGAGCGGCGCCAAGGTCGTCTCGAGCTCCGACACGCCCTCACACATCAAGGTGCTGAAGGGCGAGTACCGGGACCATGGTCAAGACCTTGAGTTGACGGTCTGGATTGATACAGAACATGGCCACCTGCCTCGCCGCATCGAGGTGGTCGAGAAGGCGCATCGGTTTATCACTTGGCGGATCGTGAACGACGAAATCGGTGAGGTAAACTCGGGCATCTGGATGGCGCTGCGTGGATCCGAGACGGGTTTCTACGCGGCCGATTTCAAGCTGCCACCGGGGATGACCAAGGATCGGCTGAAGAGCCTCGACCAAAAGGCCGCCACCGTGGTGATGGAGCAAGCGGAGGTGATCCCCGGCATACTCGGACTCGGCACGCAGACCTGGATCGTTGACCGCCATGGCCTCCGACTCAACCGGGCGATTCCGCGTGACCGTTTCGTCCTGGACTACCCGGAGGGCGCGCGGCTCTATGACACGACGCACGAACCGCCGCTGCGATATACGTTCAAGGCGGACCGTACACCCGAGGAATGGCGTGAGATCGTGGCCGAGGGCGCGGTAGCGGAGCAGCGCCGTGGCACCCAGGCGGCACTGATCGGCAAGCCGGCGCCGGAATTCCCGGCGGACGCCGTCTGGATCAACAGTCAGCATCTGAAGGTCGCCGACCTAGCTGGGGAGGTGGTCTTGCTCGACTTCTGGGCTGAGTGGTGCGGCCCCTGCCGTAGCGACCTGCCGAAACTGGCTGCGTTTCATAAGATGCGTGACAAGGCCGGCATCACGATCATCGGAATCCATCCGGTCGGCAGTGATCGGGCCGCGATCGACAAAGTGACTGACGAATTTCATCTCGATTATCCGATCCTGGTCGACACTCCGTCCTCCGAGGCTATTGGTGGTTGGGGGACGCTCTTCGGCCACTATTCGGTCAGTGCCATCCCACACGCGGTCTTGCTCGACTGCCAAGGTAGGGTCGTCACCTCCGGAGTTCCGGCCGAGGTATTCGCCAAGGCCCGGCAGATCGCTCCAAAACGGCCCGTGGAGCCCCAGTCACGATAGGAGTTCACGTCCCAAGAGCGTTTCTCATCGATTTTCAGAACATGGCGATCCATCCTCTGGTCTTGGCACCGACAAGCCCCATATTCCTAACAACCAACCACATTCCGGCTGGGACACACTTCCACAATACGCATCACCATTCTTGTAAATCAGGCCACAAGCATGAATGTATTAGATCCGTTGTCGACTCGTGCGTTTTTGGATCGATTCAACTCGTTCTATGACGCTGTAATTCGACGAATCGAATATCGCTTCAATGTTCCAGAGCAACGACGAGCAACACTGATCATTTCAACACAGGATCAGCAGTCCGATACAGGCTGGTCGAATGTCGTCATTGTGATAGGCAAAGTGTCTGAGACTGCATTTCGGGAGGGTAATTCCACGCGACAAATTTTATCGGACGGATTTCACATAACTTGGATCGATGGATTCGCATGGTGCGATTTTTCACCATATAGTTCAAAGATCGATTCTCTCGATGACCTTCGAAAATCCGATTTTTATGTTGCTGGAGAGTCATTTGCCTGGCAGACCGAGCCGTACAGCGAAGCGTGAGCTGGAAGGTGCCCGTTCCACAAAGCTTTCCGGCGTGGGCGGGATTCACAAGATCTGATACGAACCAAAATGTCATGCGAACTACAGATGCAATGAGATCATTAATGGTCGTCTTGATCCTGATTGTCACAGGGTGTGGAAAGCCCTTGCCCAAGGCTACGATACCCGAGCTAGGCGAAATTGTATAAATGTTCATCATTTTGTATGACGAAACCGACTCTGAAATTCTTTGTCAAGGCATTGTGAAGGACAGAAACCACATCGAAGAGCTTCGCGAATGCCTCGTTCCAAATGAATACTCGAAAAGCGCCGCGGGGTTGATGCTCTCGGGCCCGATCATCGGTAAGGTTGGAATCAAGGGGCAGCGAGGAACGACGTGGATCGAATTCGTCGATTCCGGAAAGAATCCGCTCTGCTTTCGAGTCGGAGCGAATTCCTATCTCAGAGGAGGGGCAGCATACGAAGATTACTTGCGGGACCACAAGAGACTCTACGGGATTGACTCAGAAGATATTTCCGAAGGCAAATGCTTTCATGAAAAGCTAATGGACATCTGCGAAGGAGACAGTGAAGGCTGACATTTTGAAATTGGCGGGCTCCCTGAATTCTTGAAGGAAAGACCATCTGGCGTGGAAGACTCTCGACCACATTTGGAATTGCAAACAGACTCCCCGCGCCGGCCGATTATGACGGGGATGGTAAGGCCGATCTCGCCCTCCAGAGGTGCTCAGGGAGCGGCGGCGAAGATGTCATATCCACAAAATAGGGTCATGAATCGTGGACGACAACCCCACCCTGTGAACTACCACTCTGGGAACACCTTCCCATGCCGACCAAACAAGGAACCTATATTTTATTTCTCACGCACCTTTAGCACATCTAATCTTTTTTTTGACAATGAAAGTCGTGCCATATCCTCTGCCGACATCTTGAATTCCACAAGTTGATGGTCATCCCCTCGTGGCAGAATCTCGCCATTGCCTGGCTCTGGCGGAATTGGCCGCGGCACATATTTCCAGGGATACAACGCGGCTAAACGGTATTGCTCAGCAAGGTGTGAATGATAAGCCACCCGTCTGTGCGCCACCTTTACAATCCTCATCATCCAGGGATCAAACTCATCCGCCTTTCCCGCCGCCTTGGCTTGCTCGAAAACCGCAATATTTTTTCGCTCTTCGTTTTCTCTCCGCCCATGGTAATTCGCTTCCTTTAGATTCATGGCACGCTTGGACATGATTGTCCGGCACCCAAGCCAAAGTGGCACCGCACCAATGGCGACAACGACCAATAATCGCCGGACTGTCAGCTTTGGCATCATCTCGCCGCCTGCCTTTCCCCAAATTCACACATCGTGAACCGCATCGGCATGTTGGTGAAACGCCGCCAAGTCTAACAAACACACGGACAGGCACAACCTCAGCGGCATGGCACGACGTAAGGCATCCGGCCGAATCACTCGAAGTTCTGTGAAGCCGAATCGAGAATGAAACGGCACTGGGCCTCCTCGTCAGACGGTATCGTGGTGTGACGGGGATGAGCGGGCGAGTTCGGAAGGGATGGGGGGCACGAGTTCCACGCTCCTTGGACGCCTGGCGAGGTGACCTGGATCTTGACGGGTTGCAACGCGCCGGTCCCGGTGCTCGGCGATGAGCGTGAAGTAGCGTTCGAGGTGAGCGGATTCCGACCAGATGCCGTGTCGGGCGCGATAACCATTCGCGCCGAGCGTCTGTCTCAAGGGGTCGTTCGTGGCGAGGCGGCCGAGCGACTCGACCAAGGACTCGGCGGAGTTGAAGACGAGCCCCCCTTGGCTCTCCGCCACGAGCTCCGGCAAGGCCCCAAGGTCGCGCACCACGACGGGGGCCCGCTCGGCGAAGGCCTCCAGAACCACATAGCCGAAGGTCTCATACACGAGGGAAGGAACAACCACGGCGCGGGAGCCTCGGAACAGCGCGGCGAGACGGCCGGCGTCGAGCCGCCCCTCGAAGATCACGTTGTCCAGCCCCTGGGCCATCGCACGGAGCTCGGCCTCGTACTGCCCTGCCCCGGCGATGCGCAGGTCGAGGTGAGGCAAGCGACGCATCGCCTCAATCACATCCTGGAACCCTTTGATCTTTTCGAGCCGGCCGGCCGCGGCGACGTAGGGGCGTGAATAGGCCGGCGTTGGGGCCTCGGCCAGCCCCGTGTAGTCGTGGGGCAGGAAGTACGGAAGGTGCGTCAACCGCGCGACGACCCCTCGCCGCGCATGCTCCCGGCGCGTGGAAAGGCTCGGGCAGATCAGGGCATCGAGGTGACTCAACGACCGATCCAGCAACGAGGTCTTTCTCCAAAGCTGAGGTGGTCGCGACGCCTGGAGGCAGCAGCGCACGCAGTCCGCCTTCTCACAGATCTCCCGGTCGTTCTTCCAGAGGACGCTGAGCGGGCAGACGAGCCAGTGCTCGTGCGCCGTCATGAACTTGAGAGCACCTGCGGCGGGGAGTTGGAGCAGCCCCGGCCCTCCGATCAACGAGAGATTATGAAAGTGAACCACGTCGGGGCGAATCTCGCGGTAAAGACGCGAGATGGCTCGGGCCTTGAAATAAGGGCGGCCGGTCTGGTGGGTGGCCAGGGGAGAGAGAACGCCCGCCCCGCTCTCCAACGGGTGGATCACCACGCCGGGCGGAGGTGTGTAGGGGCGCGGGGTCTGCTCGCCGCGCGAAGCCTCGAACGCATCGCGGCAGTAGATGACGTGGACCTCGTGCCCCGCACGCGCGAGGGCCCGTGACAGGCGATCGACGTAGGCGGCGTCTCCGCCAAAACTGTGAGCCCCGAAGAAGGTCGTGAGCATACAGAACTTCATCGCGGCACTCCCCTCACCTGCGAGCCGGAAACGAATCTGACCGTGAGGCCAACCGAACAGAACTCGCCGAAACCCCTCGTCGCCTCGATCACCGGCCTCGGACTCCCCCCGCCTAGCGGACAAACCCGCATTGATCCGCGGGGAGACTCTAGCCAAACATCGTCTTCCCTGGTAGCGCGGGCAACCCGCCCACTCTCCGTCTTTCCCAATTGCGGGCGGGACGCCCGCGCTCCCAGGGAAAGAAACCTTGATGTCTCGCAGTCCGCAACTCAATTCAGGTGGCCCCCTCGTCCCTGGTGCGCGAGCTGCGCCGAGCCAGCCGAGGTGGTCCGACGCAACGGGTGATGCGGGCCGCATCCAGTTGAGCCGACGCGAGGTCGCGGGTCGAGTTGCGTAAAAACATCGAGAAGTGCCGTGGCGGAGGCCGACCACGTAAAGCGGCCCGCCCGCTCGAGCGCGGCCCGAGCCAGCCGAGCTCGCACGACTTCGTTTAGACACATCTCTTTAAGCGAGGATGCGATTGCATTCACATTTCTAGGATCAAAGAAGAGCCCCGCTTCGCCCACGACTTCGGGTAACGAGCCAGCGGTGCTCGAGATCACGGGCGTTCCGCAAGCCATCGACTCGACCGGCGGTAGGCCAAACCCTTCCATCAACGAGGGCTGGACCAGGGCGTGTGCCCGGTTATAGAGATGGACCAGCTCCTCGTCGGGCACGAACCCCGTGAACAGGACCCGCCCGTTCAAGCCGAGCCGACCGACCTGGGCTTTCAACTCGGGAACCTGGGTGTGAAAGACGTCCCCCATGTCGCCCACGAGCACCAGCCGGAAGGCGTCGAGTGAGGCGCGAGCGAAGGCCTCGATCAGCCGGCCAAGGTTCTTGTGGGGGCTAAGCCCCCCCACGTAGAGCAGATAACTCGACCCAGGATCAATCCCATACTTTTGCAACACTTGATTGGACTCAGGGCTTGCGGGCATGGGTCGAAAAACGTCATTCGGCCCCTCGGTGATCACGTCCACGCGTTCCGGGGTGAGCCGGAACCAGTCGATTAGATCTTTACGGGCCGACTGGGAAACCGTCACGATCCGGTCGGACCAGAAGACGGCGGCGTGCTCTTTTAGGGCCCAGGAGACGCGCCCTTGCCAGGTGGGGAAGACCAAGCCCGGGTGAGCGAGCGCGAGGGTGTCGTGCATCGTGACCACCACCCGCTTCACGTTCCAGACGGGGAAAAACGTATAGGTCGCGGGGAAGTAGATCAGGTCGAGCCCCGCGCGGGCGACCGCCCTCCCCATCGCCCACATGTCACGAGCATTCCGCCGCCCCGCGGCCGACGCCGCCTTCGTCGGGGCCTGGCCCACGTCCACCAGAACGGTCTCAAACGGAGCAGGCACCTGGAACGCGTGGGCCGAGGGGCGATCGACGAACACCACCCATTCGTGGGAGTTCTCAGTCGATGCCAGGGCCGAGACAAGCTGGCGCGCGAACCGACCAAACCCCCGCCGGTTCGCCAAACAGCCTCCATCAATTCCGATTCGCATGATGTTTCACTCCTCAAGTTGGCGTTGGCGTCCAGATGCTCGAAGGCCCGGCCTTGCTCGTCGGCTCAGCCCCATGCCGGGGACCGGGTCAACCTCGCCTCCGAGCCAGCAAGACCGTGCTATGTCCATAAGGGAGAGGGATCGGCGTGCATCCCGCGATCCCCGCCTCGACCGTGGACACCCCGCGCATGATCTGGTTGATCCAAGGGTGGGGAAGCCTGATCTGAAGCCCTCCGCCGGCCGGATGCCCCTGTTTCCTAGCACCTTTCCTTCGATCTGTCCTGCCTGAGCTTCCGGCTGAAAAACGGCCGCGCGCCTCCTGGAGCAAGGCAGGGAGAAAGTTGGCATAGGACGCACGCATCACCTGAAACCCATTGTCGTTGAAGCGGTCGATCAGCTCGCGCAGGCGATATCCCTCTACCGAGGTCCGGCCCCGTGCCCGCGCGTTCGATCGGACCAGGGCAATCCCTCCCGGCTGGAGAACCCGGTACAGCTCCGCGATCGCCCGACGGTCGTCGCCTGGCCCCACGTGCTGGAGAACGTCGAAGCAGGTCACCACGTCGAACCGAGAATCGGCGAACGGAAGCTCGACAGCACTTCCTCGGACCAGGGGAAAGGGATGCCGCCGCTGGGCATGCTCGAGCGCCTCGGGGCTGGGGTCGAGCCCCACGACCCGGTCGATCTCGGGGCGGCGAGCCAGCCGAAGGGCGGTTTGCCCCGTACCACACCCCACGTCGAGCGCGGAGAGCCCATTCCGTCCCCTCAGGGCGGCGCGGAGCCAGTGGGAGGCGAGCCGCCACATGCCAAGCGCCCACCAGTGCCTGGTCTCGATCTCGGCGAGCCGATCGAAATAGGCTGGTTGCTCAATCGTGAGAGGGGCGGCCGCGATCATGAAACCTCTCCGCCCAGGGGACGTAAACCGAGACGGATTCGAGGCCGGGGACGTAGGCCCAGGTCCACGAGGAGTTTCCAGCCGCCAAGAGCCGCCAGAACCTCAACCAGGAGCAAGGCGATGCCCGCCCCCCAAGGGCCCCCTATCCAGGTGGCCAGTGGAACCACCACCGCGGCGAGCGCAACGAGCCAGGCCATTTGACGGAGTACCCAGCTCTCGCGCCGGCAGGCCACCAGAGCGGCCTGGATGAAGCTGGCGGTCAGGAGCCAGGGGAGTCGCAGAGCCACCAGTGCCAGCAAAGGGCCCCCTTGTGCGTAGCCTTGCCCAAACAGGGCCGGCATCACCCAATTCGACATGGGCACCAGCAGGCAGAGGCTGACGAGGCTTGCCAGCCAGAGCTTCAGGAGTGATGTCTCGATCAGGTGGCGCGTGGCCTCGGCGTCGCACGCCCAGCGCGCGGCGATCGTGGGGGCCAGCGAGGCGGGGACCACCAACCCAAACGCCACCAGCCCGAAAACCAAACGGCGGGCCGCGGCGTACGGGCCGACATCCGCCCCCGAGACCCATCCAAGGACCAGGAGGTCGATCCCGTAGAGGGTCACTCGTCCGAACCGCGTGAGCCCCGCGATCGCGCCTCGGACCGCGATGACCCACGAGGCTCGCTTGCGGATCCGAAGACGAGGCCAACCAATGACTCGGACATGCCAGGCCCCCGAAACCAGGGACGCGACGCACTCACAAAGAACCAGACAAGCCGCCGCCCTGATCTCATCGGCGGGCCCGTGAACCAGGCGGAAAACCAGAGCCATGTAAGCGAAGACGCGGAGCGTCTGCCCCAGCGCCACCCAGCCCAAGCGACCTTTCGCACGAATGCCGGCGTCGAAGGCCAACGCGGAAGGAAAGAGGACGAGTCCCGCCATCGCGAGCACCACCCCTCGGCTCCCACCCGCCAGGCTGGCGAGAACCAGGATCAAGCCGTATCCTCCCAGCGCGGCGAGGAGACGAAGCCCAACCAGTACTTCCGTCAAGGGCCCGATTAACGAGGGTCGGCGTGCTGCCTCACGATAGATAATGACATCAACACCTCCGCGCACGAGCACGAGCAGCCAGGCCGCGACGGCGCTCGCGAACTCAAAGTGAGCGAAGCTTGAAGGGCCCAGGCCTCGCGCCAGGCGAATCATGACCACGAAGCCAAGGGCACTGGCCAAGGCCTCCGCGCCAAGGACCCAGCCCATCCCGGTCGGATGTTGAGCCGGCCCCGGCGATCCCTTGCTGACGGAACGGCGTGGATTGCGACGGCCAGAGCCCATACGCGTGCACTGCGCCGCGATCATGCCCTTTCCTCTTCCAGGTCGGATCCCTCGCGTGTTTTCCGTTCTGGTTTGGGCTCGGATGAAGAAGGCTTAACGGCCCTCAAGTCCCAGAGTGGCCCGAGGGTCCGTAGCAGGCAACGCCCCAGGCTCCAGCGCTGCACCAGGGAGTAGGCACCCAACGCCCCTTGCCTGGAAAGGGAAAACGCTCGAGCCCAGTCGCGCGTCATTCTGGGCACGTCCACCTGAACCTGCTCGAAACCCGCGGCCCGCGCGAGACGCCGCGCTTCCGTTGCCGAGAGTGTTCGAGGGATCCAGACTTCGCGCCCTCGAAGTTTCAGATAGGCGGGAAGCCAGCGTCGAGGGAGCCAGCCGAGGCCGAAGAGCCCCACGTGCGGGTCGGTCCCCGGCAGGTATCGATTCGGGGACCAGAGGATCAGGCGCCCCCCTGGTCGAAGCACCCGAAGCCATTCGCGCAAGGCACCGGCTGGGTCGTCCAGGTGTTCGATCAAGCTATCCGCCACCACGGCGTCGAACTGGTTATCCCGCCAGGGAAGGCGCTCGGCCGACGCGACCCACAGGCGGCCCGCCAGGCCATGGTCGCTCAACCTCCGACGCGCCACCACCAGCCAGCGCGAGGCGATATCGACTCCTTCGATCGAGCGGCCAGAGCGCAGGGCCGGGACGAGCAACCCTCCGGTTCCACACCCCACCTCCAGGATCCGCCCGCGACGGGGAAGGAGTGAGGCCAGAACCTCTCCTCGAGCCTCGGCCCCGGCAATGTGTCGGAGGAACAGACCCCGGCGCTCGTCCAGCACGTCGTCGGTGATCGCGTAGTATTCCTCGGCCAACCTCTGCAAATTCGACTTCGGCTCGAGCTGATGCAAACGCTCGGCCTTGGCTCGTTCGGCCTTCAGGTCGAGGTAACGGTCCGACTCGAGACGGAGGTCGGGCAAGCCCGCCACCGGGGAAAACCTTCGCCCGCAGTCCGCGCAGAAGTCGGTGGTATCATGGCCGTCGATCAGGCTCCCCTGGCAAGCGGGGCAGGCCAGGCCGGCCTTATGATCAACTAGCACGAATCCATTCATAAAGTATTGAGTTTCCCAAGTGAGACCTGAACCGCGACGTGTGCCGGAAACACCAAAGGCCGAGGGAGTGAGATCATCACAATAACGGTCAGCTCAACGCGAGCCGGGGCCCAGGCGTGCTGAGTCGCGGCGGCAACGACCGGGCGGCCCTCAGGGCTCGACGGGCCCACAGCCACCGATCCAGCCCGACCCCCGCGGCGGTTAAACGGTCGAGGGACTTCGCGGACTGGAAGTAATAGGCATCGAGTCGAGAGAGGTCGAAGCGATCCTGGGCCTGGCTCGCCAGGTCGAACCGCGTTCCGAAGGCCGCTTGAAATTGGCGCTGGGCCGCCTCGCGTACGCGACGGCTGGACCGGCCGTATGGGTAGGCGAGGAGGGAGCAGGACTGGCCAACCTTCTGCTCCACCGCCACGCGCGACGCGCGCAGCTCGTTCTCAATGCGCCTGTCGTCGCAACGATCCAGGGGGATGTGGCTTTGGCCATGCGCGGCGAACCGGACGCCGATCGACTGAAGGTCGGCGATTTCCGACCAGGAGAGGAGTCGTTCACGCCGGACCCAGGCTGGTTGGCCGGGCCATTGGTTATCGCTCCCAACTCGATCGGTCACCAGGAAGACGGTCGCGACGGCCTTGTAGCGTTGGAGAATTTCGGCCACATCGAGGATGGAGCGGAGGCCGTCGTCGATCGTGATCGCGTAAGTCCTTGGCAAGCTCGGTCGGCCGCTTGCGATCCAGCTCTCGAGATCCAATGCGCGTAGACCTGCCTCCGTCAGTCGGGCGAGCGTGGTCTCGAACCAACGAGGACAGGTCGAGGTCACCTGGCCCGACAGGTCGAACGCGTGATAGGTCAGGATCGGCAAGCCGGCCGCGTTCATCAACGGAGCTCCCGCGCCAGGCCGCGTGCCGCCTCGCCTCGAATCTGGACGAGCGAGTCTTCCAGCAAGACTTCCTCGCCCGATTCAATCGAGCGATAAACCGCGTCGATCATCTCGGTGACCCGGCATCCATCCCAGCCACTGGCCGAAGCCCCCTCCTGACCGGCTCGAATCGGCGAGACAAAGTCCTCGAGCTCGCGTACCAGCGAGCGTTCACAACCGAAGAGGCCACGGAACCGGCGCTCGCCCACCCTTGCGCCCAGGTAACGTCTGGAAAGACGCCGGCCGGTCTCCAAGACGCCCGTCAGCTTCCAGGGAGCGGTTTCGATATGGAGCCGCCCTTCAGTCCCGCGCACGTCGATCGTCAGGTAGCCCTTGGGGAGCGTCCAGGAGGAGCGGACGGTCGCGACCCCCCGGTCATGGTCGCGGAACCAGGCGGTCGCTTCCGACTCACAACCGATCGGCAAATCCAGGGTATTCGTCGCTTTCCCCCGGACCGCCGCGACCTCGCCGAGGAAGCAGCGCACCAGGTCGCAAGCATGGGCTCCGTTGTCCATGAACGTACCGCCGCCCGATCGCGACACGTCAACGTGCCAGCTCTGGAGGAACTCGGCGGAGGCCATGTGGCCGATGACGGCATGCACCTCCTCTACCCTGCCGATACTCCAGTCGCGCACCAGCCCGAGGGCGTCGCGGATGGGCGGGTAGAAACGGTGATTAAAGCCGGTCGCGAGCCGAAGCCTTAATTCGTCGGCACGGTGGGCCAGGTGCCGGGCGTCCTCTGGATCGATCGTGAGGGGCTTCTCGCACAAGACATGCTTGCCCGCCTCGAGCGCGAGCCTGGCCTGTTCAAAGTGGTCGGCGTGAGGCGTGGCGATGACAACCGCGTCGATCTCGGTCCTGGCCAGGGCCGACTCCAGATCCCCGGCGACTTGCGCGCCAAGCTGATCCGCGACACGTTTGGCGGCCAAGCGATCGGTGTCATGGACCGCGACGAGCCGACAGCCACGCGCGGCCTTGATCGCGGAGGCCCTGAGCGAGCCCAGGAAACCCGCCCCGATTACCAGGAACCCTAATCCGAGTCCGTCGGCTTCCATGCCAGCCTCCTCGAGTCGTTGCCTTCAAACCAAATGCGACGTTGGTTGTGATCCCCTTGGGCCACCTCACGGTACGGAGACCGTGCCTCCGCGTACCGGACACGGTGGTCCTAGCCAGGTCCCCGCTGTTTCGCCCGCAGTCCAGGCCGCGAGCAACAGGGACAAGCTTGGAACGGCGGGAAGCCAGGGGGTGATTTTTCGACCCCGTCCGTTCAGCGTCGACAAGATCCGGCGCACCAGGACCGCGGGGACCAAGGGAGCGGCGGCCGAGCGTGCAAACCGCTCGGCCAAACTCATCCGGGCTCCGCGTGCCGCCCCATAGTGCCTGGCATGATCGCGCCGTTGTCGAAGCGTGGAAAGAAGTGTTCCGCCCCCCTGGAACTCGACCAATGCTTCGGGGGCCATGACCAGCCGCTCGCCGCGGGCGGTGAGAGACCGGTGAACCTCCACCTCCCAGAAGCCCGATTCCCAGGTGGACTCGAGCCCCTGTAGGCGCTCGCGCCTGTAGAGCGCGTTATCGCCCGGAGGCTCGGTGGAGTCGGGTTTGGCCAAGGGACGGAGATAGTGAACGTAACGCAGGAGGTAGACCGCCCGATCCAGGGCCGAGAGCTTCCGCGCCGGCTCGATCGGACCGCCAACGGCCGCGGCTCCCGTGGCCTCCATGCGAGCACGGAGCGCCGAGAGCCAGCCCGGACAAGGGATCATCTGAGCCGTCGAGAACGCCAGGAGTGGGGCGTTCGACGCCTCCAGCCCCTCACGCCAAAGTTCCGGGACGAGCGTGCCGGGAGGTCGGCGTAAAATCCGCAAGCCGGGGAACTCGAGCTGAGCCAGTTCGGCCGATCCGTCTCGCGACGCATCGACCAGGATCACTTCAGAGGAAGACCCCGCCTCCTCGAGGAACCGGCGCAGGCTATCTCGAACCGTCGCGCGGGCGTCGGTCGCGGCGATCACCACGGTGACCTCGGGCGTGGCCACTTCCGCTCGCATCATCGAACGCTCCCCTTTCCTGGGCAGGCTGAGTGCCGATGATGAGGGCCTCGATACGCCGGTTGCTCGGAGATCCGTTCCCAGTAGCGTTGAACGGCGTGGTTGGAGTGGGGGACGAGCGTTTTGCGCACCGAGCTCAACGGGTCGCCCACGATCTGAATCCGGGAGAGGTCCGCCTCACCAAGCCCGGCCTCCTGGGCATAGCGCAGATAGCCGATGTTCAAGGGGTCGAAGCCCATGATCGCCGCGGCCACGGCATCCACGGCGACCGCGTCGGTCCCGGCGATCACAGTGCCAAGGTGGACGGGGGTGCCATGTTTCGGCCCTTCTCGATGCATGGCGGTGAACGCGTCGATCACGCTTAGATGCGGCTTGACTCGCGCGTTCAGCGCGACGAGGTTCCGGTTCATCGCTTCGACGGAACGAAGATAGGACAGGTCGGCCGGTGAGAGGTGCTCAAAGCCCCCCTTTCCTCCCCATGCGCGTAAGTTGGTACGGGCGTTCTTGATTCGTCCCATGAGCCGCGTCAATCGGTTCACCACCAGGTTGTCTTGCTTGAGGAAGTTGACAACCCACTTCTTCCAACCTCGATAGCCGTTGCCCCCCGAAGCGTACCCATGCATCATGATCCGGTCATCGGGGTGGATGCTGGAGAGCATGTTCTTCAGGCTGAAGGTCGCCATGGCGGTGACGTGAGTCTTGGCCAGGGCAAGTGAGACCCGGCAGCCCGCCTCGGCGATGGTGCGGGAGAGCCTGGCCTCGCGCTGGGAACCATCGACGCCGCCAAGGGGAAGCGGAACCCACGCTTGCTCGTCTCGGTTGAGGTCGAGGAAACGAACGGGCCGCCCAAACGCCTCGCGGCGGAACCCGAAGCGGTCGAAGCCCGCGGTCGCGTCGCTGGCCCCCTCGGCCACGGTCAGTTGCGTCGCGCCCGCGGCCAGGAGGGCATCGAAGGCCGCCGAAAGAATATCAGCATGGGTCGAAGGAAGCTGATATCGATGGCTGACCAGGTTCGGCTTGATCAGGGTCTCGGGAGTGACGCAGGCGCGAAGGTCGTCGGCGATGAGGGCAAGAGCCTGAGCCGCGGCGCCTCGGCGATTATCGCCGCGCACCACGGCCACCTTCACCGGTTTGTCCATCGCGAAGGCCTCCTTGCTCTCGTTTGACCGGTCCTCGCGGGAGTCGAGCTCGAACTCGAGGCGGGATCCTTACGGACCAGCGAGCTCAAACCGGGCTGCGCGGTGCCAAAGGCCATCCAACGCCTTGATCCATGCCAAAGTGCCAGGGCAATGACAACGGATACACCGCAACAGCAATAGTAAAGGTAATGTAGCGGGAGGGCGGAAGCCGCGAAAGTCCAACCCCTTCGACCCGCCAGGAATCGATAGAACCTGCGGTTGAGCAAGACGATCGTCGCCAGGCACGCCATGACCACCAGCAGCAATTCCGGGCGGAATGGGACCAAGGGGAGCGTCAAGCTCAGCACACCGGCCGAGGCAACGCAGATTTTCTGGTCGTTCTTGACGTTCAGGTCGGTCTCGACCACCCCGGACCGCTTGATCAGCAGCATCCAAGGGACCCCGCGCTGAAAGACATCGGTCTTGAGCATCGAAGCGAGCGTCCAGCACTTCAAGTGCGTGGCCTGAACATCTCGCGCGAGCAGGATCTTGAATCCGGCCCGAGTGAGCCGGTAGCCAAACTCGATATCCTCGATAGCCGGTCGGCGATAGAGCTGGGGGTCGAATCCTCCCAGGTTCAGGAAATCGTCGCGCCGGATGACGCCGCAGCCGGTCCAGAATGTTCGGGCGGGGCGAGTGTCATCGACGAACTCCCCTTGCTGGTGAACATAGTGGTGAAGGAGGTTCCGGAACTGGCTGGTCAGTCCGGGATGGCTCGGCGTATCGTCATAAGACCCGAACAAGGCCGAGAGATCGAGGTCGACCTCAAAGCGTGCCATGGCCTTCGACAAGGTATCTCGATGGACGGCGACGTCGGCATCGAGAAAGAAGATCAAGGGGGCCTGGGCCGAACGGGCCCCCAGGTTGCGTGCGGCGGCGGGCCCGAGTGGGGCCTCGTGACGCACCACGGTCGCCCCGTACGATTCAGCCAGCGCGGCCGAGCCATCGGTTGATCCGTCGTCGACGACGACGATTTCATAATCGGCTCGGTCCGATTCACGAAGCCGCTGGAGGCAGCGCTCAAAGTCTCGACCACCGTTATGCACGGGGATCACGACCGAAAGCGGCGGCCTCCGCGACTCCGGGTACGCCGGACCGGCGGGGACATCGTCCATGATCCACCCTCGCCCGTCAGATTGCGGTCACACACCGGAATGCGTCCCCGTCCTTGGGATCGCCCGAGCACATGACCTGACCCACCTGCAACTCAGCCGATGCGATAATTGTCTCAAGTGGTGTTCATCAAAGGAAGTTTTTACTTCGCATCGCTTCATCACGGCGAGTCGCGACGTGCGGCGGAACTTTAGCCGGAACCGGCTAACCTGTCAACGCAAGCCTGACACCATTCTCAATCACCATGCCCATGGCCCAAGAACCGCCTAATTTCACCAAATACGCGAGCTTCTTGCCGCCTCCACCACGGCCCGCCGAGAACGGTATTCCCCTGATTAGGGCGTTGCGGATCGCCACGACCAAAAGACAACAGGCAAACCTCGGAAACAGGCAACAACGGATCTCATCATTATATTAATTATCATAAATAACTTGCGGACCAGGCTCCTGGATCGTTCAGCCCTCGGAGCCGGCTCATGTCAAGCGAGTATAGCTTTGTGCACCACTCCCTTGATATCGGTGAGGCGGAGGTCTCGACCTGCGTAACGATAGGTCAGGCGTTCGTGGTCCAACCCGAGCAAGTGGAGGATGGTGGCGTGAAGGTCGTGCACGTGCATCGCATTCTCGACGGCCTCATACCCATGGTCGTCGGTCTGGCCATACGCGATCCCCGGCTTCACGCCCCCCCCGGCCAGCCAGATCGAGTAGCCCTTATGGTTGTGGTCGCGGCCGTCGGAATTTTGTCCATGAGGCGTCCGACCAAATTCGCCCCCCCAGATAACCAGCGTCTCGTCCAGCAGGCCACGTGCGCGCAGGTCCGTCAAGAGGCCGGCGATCGGCCGGTCAATCGCCTGAGCGTTCCGGGCATGCCCGGCCTTCAGGCCGCGGTGCTGATCCCAATCGCCATGGGTAAGCTCAATGAAACGGACCCCCGACTCAGCGAAACGGCGCGCCAGTAGGCACTGCCGGCCGAAGTCGGCGGTCGTCGGATCATCGAGTCCATAGAGCGCCTTCGTCGCGACCGACTCGCTCGCCAGATCCATGACTCCAGGGAGGGATCCCTGCATCCGAAAGGCCAGTTCATAAGACTCGATGACCCCCTCCACGCCCGGGTGAACCCCTTCGCGTTTCAGGACGTCGTGGTTCATTGCCTGGACGAGGTCGAGTTGAAGGCGTTGGGCCGTTGCGTCGATTCGAGGGTTCCTGATGTTTCCAACTCTGGCCTGGGCAATCGCCTGCCCCTCGGCTCCGATGCGGGTCGCCTGGCAGGCTGCTGGGAGAAAGGCGCTGCCATAATTCTGAGCCCCGCCGTTGCGCCCGGTCGGTTTGAGGGCGACGAAACCGGGTAAGTCGGCACTCTCCGTACCGAGCCCATGGAGGGTCCAGGCCCCCAGGGAAGGACGGATGAACTGCGAACTGCCGGTGTGCAGCATCAGGTAGGCTTCCGGGTGCGCCGGGAGGTTGGTGTGCATGCTCCGGATGACGCAGAGCTCATCCGCGTGAGCGGCCACCTCGGGGAATAATTCCGAGATCCAGAGCCCGCTCGCGCCATGTTGCTGGAACGCCCAGGGGGACCTCAGCAGCTTCGCGCCAGGGATTCGACCAGGCCGGTTCGACGTCTTCCCATCGTCAGTGGCGAGCCTTGGCTTGTAGTCGAAGGTATCGACGTGCGAAGGCGCGCCGTTCATGCAGAGGAAGATCACGCGCCTGGCTCGGGCCGGGAAGTGCGGAGACTTGGGCGTGAGTGGGGAGCCCTTAAGCTCAGCCGCGGCCGCCATTGAGGACAGGCTAGCAAACGCCAGGTAGCCGAACCCCGAGGAGACGTTCCTCAGCAGGTCGCGACGCGAGAGGAAGTTCATGCGTTCGATCCTCGCTCAAGGGGAGTAGCGGCGATTAGTCCAGGTACCGGAATTCAGCCCCGGCGAAGAGGGATTGACAGAAAGCCGACAGCGGCTCGGAAGCCGTCGTTTGTTGGGCGAAGGCGTGAAGAAAGGCCAGGGCTCGATCCCGTTCGGCAGGCGTTGGCGGCCGGGCGAGGGCAATTCGGTAAGCAAGCTCGATTCGTTGGGAATCGCTCTCAGCCGCCTTGAGCCGATCAGCCATGGCCTCAGCCTGCCGGATGGCGAAAGGACCGTTTAGAAAGAAGAGTGCCTGAGCCGGTCCGACCGTACTGGAGCGCTCGCCCGTCACGAGGCTGGGATCGGCAAAGTCGAACAGGGCAAGCGCCTCAAGCACCTGGTCCCTAACCACCGGCAGGTAGACTGACCTATGTGGATCCGAGGCATCGACTCCGGCGAGGCGGAGGGACCGAGCCAACCCCTCGCCGGTGCGAGCCACGGTTGATCCGACCGGTGGCTCCGCGTCAAGCTGACCACTCACGAACAGGATGGCATCACGCAGCACCTCGGCGTCGAGACGGCGTTTGCTCCTTCGCCAGACGAGGGCGTTATCGGGGTCGACCTCGAAATTGCGTGGGTCGTGGATCGAGTCGAGCCCATAGGCCCGGCTCAGGACGATCCGCCGAATGAGCCGCTTGACGGACCAGCCGTCCTTCATGAAATCGACGGCCAGGGTGTCGAGCAACTCCGGATGGGTGGGAAGTTGGC